>Ga0256409_1000018_pt1 | contig 336757 bp, 354 predicted proteins | sample PhySR1_FD_185981 | JGI IMG/M metagenome (GOLD analysis project Ga0256409, IMG submission 185981) | Leaf surface microbial communities from sunflower plants in UC Gill Tract Community Farm, Albany, California, United States - DLSL S.R1 | ecosystem: Host-associated > Plants > Phyllosphere >... | reverse complement strand
CGGAAGGCGACTGGGAAGAAAACGTCATTACGCATTTACCTGCTGTTGATGGTCAAGGCGACTATGCCACTCTGTGCGGACTGGCTTTAGACGGCGATGAGGACAGCGGGACGATGGTAACTACACCAACCAATCGGCGTGTAACCTGCGCAACGTGTTATTCGATGTGGCTACTGTGCCGTAGTTTCACCGCAAAGCATTTTTGAAGGGGGGATGCATGACACTAACGACTGAGCAGATACAGGACATTTATGAAGCCGCGGTGCATGTAGAGGCTGTTGGCGATGATCAGGATACCGGCTTTGAATTGCTCTGCAAACTGGATGATGTTGGCGGCACAGGCGCAACAATCCGCAAGCTGATCGACATGTTGCGAGCGGCTAACCGGGTGGCACGGCCGGATGACAAACCATTCGGGTATTACAGCAAAGAAACCGCGGCCATTCTTGAGCGTAGGGGCTTTGCGCCAATAAGTGCTAACCCATTGGTTGACCATAGCATACCTCTCTACACCGCCCCTCCTGCGCCAGCAGTGGTAAATGGTCGAACTGCAGAAGGATGGATGGCAGAGGCATTGTTGCAGAAAAACGTAGCTGAAGCTTTGCGCAAATCGTTTCCAGCAGTGTCAGAGGGTGAATGTTACAAGTTTCCCGGGCGATGGATAGATTGCACTGACGCTCTTCCGCAAAATGGCGAAAACATCATTACGCTTAATAACATCGGTGGCGTTTATGGTGGATATATTTTCAAGCGTTACGAAAATGGGGGCTGGGATTTCGTTGATGCAGAAGAGGAGTTCAGGGTGGGTGACGGCATTACCCACTGGATGCCATTACCTGCAGCGCCGGAGGGTGGGAATTGACTCGCAGACAACCATAATTATACTGTATACATGAACAGTATTTTTATGGTGTGAGTTATGACAACGAAAAACGACATCGGCTATCAGGTCGTTTACCGCGGCGAGACGCTGGAGTATCCCAAAGAAGGTGGGTGGGTGTTCTTCCAGCGCTTGAAAGAGTACGGCGGCGGGTACTGGCTAGGACGCACCTATCACGATCGCTTCGTTCTGGAGTATGATCGGCCCACTTCACTACATGACGGCATCAAATTTATCCTCGAGATGCGCGCTGCAGAGCTAAACTTTGCAACGTTCGATGATGACTTTGAGCTGATATAGGATTGGGCAATGTCATACAACATAGCGGATAAATCACCGGTAGAGCGCGAGAAAGTTAACGTAGATTTGGCTGCTTCAGGCGTAGCTTACAAAGAGCGCATGAATATGCCGATTGTGCCTGCGCAAGTTGAAGAAGAGCAGCCAGCGCATCTGCGTGAATACTTCCAGGAACGACTTCAGCATTACCGTGGCCAGAGCCACAAATTCCCAGGTCCGAATGACCCGCGCTATCAGCAGATGGCAGAGGCTAACGGCAAGAAGTAAATCTAACCAACTGACATGAACCCGCTACGGCGGGTTTTTTGTTGCCCTATCTCCAAGCGGAGTAACAACTATGGACACTATCAGCGTCAGGATTCCCCGCGCCTATTTCACTGACGGGCGCGTTAGCACGGATGCATTGCAGCAGAAACTTCATCAAGCACTGTGGGAGCGAACAGGCGTTATGCCTGCTCCTGTTCGAGTATTCTTGCATGAAGGACAAGCAATCATGGCATCCGGCTGTGGCGCTGATGATGTCGAGAACATTTTAGGATTAGGAGTTAAACATGGCTGACATCATCGACAACGCACAAGAGCAAGAAGAGCTGATTATCCTCTCCGCCTTATCCAACCGGCCTAAGCCTTCAATGGTGTTTACTGGACGCTGTTATTGGTGCGGTGAAACCATCAACAAAGGTAATTTCTGTCTCGGCGACAGCTGTGCTGAAGACTACGAGCGCCGGATAAAAGCAGACAGGCAACGAGGTGTCGCATGAGAACAAAACAAAGCGCGCTACTCATCTTTGATGGCCGCATGATCACCATCTATCTCGGTGCAGCTGATGATGAAGAGTATGCCGGTAAGATGGCTATTCTCGAGCAGATCGTTAAGCCAGGCGTGAAGTTGATCGCCGAGCAGTCATCTCACGAATATAACACCCCTACCAATATCACCATTCAATAGCTTAGTGTAGGCATAATCATGAGCGAAGTGATAAACCTTACGCCCAACAAGTGGGTTTCTGAAGACGTATTGATAACGCTTACCGGTATGACAACACACATGATCCAGCATGCCAGGCGATCTTCTTGGATGGATGGCCGCGAATATCGGCACGTGTCAGCAGACATGAATCCGGCACCGAACAGCACAATCATGTACAACCGAATCGAGGTTGATAATTGGGTGGAAAGACAAAGCCCCGCGAAACGCCGCAGAATTTCTGCTTAAATGCCTCTCCCTATCAACTAACGAGGAGTCGTTATGTCAACCTATCCAACCGGAGTAGAGAGCCATGGAGGCTCTCTGCGTTTGTGGTTCATCTATCGAGGAAGAAGGGTAAGAGAAAACCTCGGAGTCCCTGACACAGCAAAGAACAGAAAGCTAGCCGGGGAGCTTCGCTCCTCGGTTTGCTATGCAATAAAGACTGGCACCTTTAACTACGCAGCGCAGTTCCCACAGTCAACCAACCTAGCTAAATTTGGTTTTGTCACTACTGGCATCACTCTTGGAGAGGTTGCCACGCGGTGGCTGGAGCTGAAACGCATGGAAATCAGCTTAAATGCTATCAGTCGCTATACCTCAAATATCAAGGTTGCTACTGAGATATTGGGGCCCGAGCGACTTATTTCAGCAATAACACACGAAGACATTTTAAAGACAAGGAAGGAATTGCTAACTGGTTATCAAATCTGCGGAAAATACCAGAAAACGCGATGTGCGAAGAAGGGTCGTACGGTGAGGACGGTAAACGTTTATATGGCATGTCTTTCCGGCCTCTTCGAGTTTGCAACCAGAAACGGTTATGTTGAAAAGTCTCCATTTGCTGGGGTTGAACCGCTTCGCAAAAGCAAGTCAGAGCCGGACCCACTTACCCGCGATGAGTACCGTAGGCTGCTTGACGCTGTTCCTTCTGAGCAGATAAGAAATTTGTGGGTACTCGCCGTTAATACGGGGATGAGGCATGGCGAGATTAGCGCGCTTGCATGGGAGGATATCGACACAAAGAATTGGACAATCACAATAAGACGGAACATCGCGATGAAAGGCCATTTCACTCCGCCAAAAACCGACAGCAGCATTAGGACCATAAACCTTACTGATGCAGCGATACAAGCACTCAAAAGCCAAATGGAATACACCAGGATTGGAAAACAGCACAAGGTTAGTGTCCATCTACGCGAGTTTGGAAGAACCCGTGTTGATGAATGCACTTTTGTGTTTGTGCCAAGACTGACGGCGAGGAATGGTAAGGGAGGAGATTGGTATGGGCCAGGATCATTCGGTTCTACCTGGAACTTCATTTTAAAACGAGCGGGGATACGACATCGCAAGGCGTATGAGTCGAGACACACATACGCATGCTGGGCATTGAGCGCCGGAGTGAATCCAAACTTCATCGCGGCGCAAATGGGCCACTCGTCAGCACAGATGCTTTACACAGTGTATGGCAAGTGGATGAGCGACAATAACCAGGATCAACTGAGCATTTTAAACGCAAACTTTAAGAGCAATGCCCCACAGATGCCCCAAGCATCTTTTAAGTGAGTGAATTACCCTTCTAATTCAAATATCTACTTAGCCCAGTCCGGCTTGTTGAGGATATGGTCCTGCCAGTCCACCACTTCACTCTCGCGCACCGCGATATGCCGCACCGTGATGCGCTCACCGTGCATCGCCGCCTTGGAGCCGCTCAGCAACGGGTGCCAGGGGAACAGCGGCTTGCCTTCGCCGATCAGGCGATAGGCGCAGGTCGGCGGCAACCAATCGAAGGTGGTGAGGTTTTCGCGCGTCAATTTGATGCAGTCCTCTTCCAGCTCGAAGCGCCGCTCGTAGTTACGGCATTGGCAGGATTTGATGTTGAGCTGGTTGCAGGCTACGTTGGTAAAATAAATCTCGTCGGTATCTTCGTCGATCAGCTTATTCAAACAGCATTGCCCGCACCCGTCGCACAGCGATTCCCACTCTTGTTCTGACATTTCCGCCAGCGTTTTCTGTTGCCAAAAAGCGAGTTGTGACATGTTAGCGTCCGGTTTCGGTAAATGGATAACTCACCTGCGCACAGGTTCGAGGGGGGACTATATAGACATTTTAGCCGCGAGATGCAAGTTTTGCCGCCGACGATGCCGGCGGCGAACAGCGATCAGATCACCCGGGTGCTGAGCGCTTTACCGTTCAGACTGATTTTCAGCATGTCGCCGGAAGCCATCGGGCCTACGCCCTGCGGCGTGCCGGTCAGGATGATGTCGCCGGCGCGCAGCGTGAAGAAACGGCTCATGTAGCTGATTAGCGGCAGGATCGGCGTGATCATGTCACGCGTATTGCCCTGCTGGCGCAGTTGATCGTTGACGGTCAACGACAGCTCGGCGTTTTGCGGATCGCCGAATTCCGCCACCGGGATAAACCCTGACATCGGACAAGACCCGTCGAAGGCTTTGGCCTTTTCCCACGGCTGACCGGCCTTTTTAAAACCGGCTTGCAGATCGCGCAGCGTCAGATCAAGCGCCACGCCGTAACCGGCAATCGCACGCGCCACGCGATCTTCGTTGGCCTGCTTCAACGGCGTGCCGATCAGTACCGCCAGCTCTACCTCATGATGCACCGCACCGAACTCTTTAGGGATGGCCACCGGCTGGCGGATATCGCATAACGCCGTTTCCGGTTTGATGAACACCACCGGCTCGACGGACACTGCGCTGCCCATTTCCTTGATGTGATCGGCGTAGTTGCTGCCGACGCAGACCACCTTGTTCACCGGGAAATCGAGCAGCGAACCCTGCCAGTCTCTGTGTTGATACATACCGCTTCTCCCAAACTGTAGAGGCTTGGCGCGCCAAGCCGATTATTGGTGTACCGGATCAATGCCCGATCGCGTCTGCCATCATACCCACGGCGATAGCGAAATAGTAAGAGCGATTCCAGTGCATCAGGGTGCGGAAATTATCATAGACCAGGAAGGTCCGCCCCTGCAGATCATCCGGCGCGATGATCCAGCCGCGCTGCACGGCGTGCGGCAACGCGCGGCCATCCGCACGGCGCACGCCGCGTTTCTGCCAGTCGTTGACGCTGCGCGCCTGCGCGTCTTTCAGGCCCAGTTCGGCTCGATTGAAGCCGGCGGGCAGTTTGACCTCGCGCCCCCAACCGATGCCGGGCTGCCAGCCCTCTTTGGACAGGTAGCTGGCCGTGGACGCGAAAACGTCGTCAATGTTATTCCAGATATCGATGCGCCCGTCACCGTCGCCGTCCGCCGCATAACGCAGGAAGGAGCTTGGCATAAACTGACATTGCCCCATCGCGCCGGCCCAGGACCCTTTCAGTGGCGTATCGCCAACGTGCCCCTGTTCGACTATCTGCAGCGCCGCCAGCAGCTCCCGGCTGAAAAAGGCCTCGCGGCGCCCTTCGAACGCCAGCGTCGCCAGCGCGGACACCACGTCCTCCCGCCCCTGGATCTTGCCATAGGCGCTCTCCATTCCCCACAACGCGATGATATAGCGCCCCGGCACCCGATAGCGTTCGCTGGCCCGCAGCCATTGCGCATGGCGCTGCCGGTACAGTTCGCGCCCCTGCCGCACCTTGGCGGGCGACATCACCCGCCGCAGGTAATCGTCCAAAGTGATCTTCTGCTCCGGCTGATTGCGGTCGGCCTTGATCACCCGATCGACGAAATGGATTTGCGCAAAGGCGCGGTCAAGGGTGGCCTGACTGATGCCCTGTTCCCGCGCCCGGCGCTTCAGTTGCTCGACATACGCCGGGAACTGCGCCGGATCGCGCCCGCTGGTCGCCAGCGTCGTCTCCTGCGCCGCCTGCGGTGCGCCCGGCATCATCGCACCGCCCAGCGCCAGCCAAACGGCCAACGCGGTACTTCTCGCCGAACGTGTCATCATGCCTCCCCTGACCGTAGCGGCGGTCTCAGGCCTTGTCGCCCGCCAAATGCTGATTGAGCAGGTTTTCCACCGGCGGCGGGAACTGCAGGTAATAACCTTCGTCTTTCAGCGCCTGTTTCACCTTTTCGATATCCGCCGAGGCCAATTTCTTGCGTTCATCGAGTGAAAGCATCATGGCGAATTGCGGTACGCCGAAACTTTTCATCAGCGCTTCCGGCACACGAGAGAAATCGTCTTTTTTTTCGACATAAAGATAAGTTTGATCGCGTTTCGGGCTTCTATAGATCACACAAAGCATTTTTTTAACTCTATTTAATTGAGGGAGCGTCTTGCCTGGATATAACTCTGACTATAACATGCTTATAGTACATCGGAATATCGCACCCCGAGTGGTATTCCGGGGATTTAAAGTTGCTGAGACTGAGTCAGGATAGATGTCACAATCGCCAATTGAGCTAAAAGGCAGCAGTTTTACCCTATCGGTTGTTCATTTGCATAATTCGCAGCCCGAGGTAATACGCCAGGCGTTACAGGAAAAAGTTGAGCAAGCGCCCGCTTTTCTGAAAAACGCCCCTGTTGTTATCAACGTCGCAACGCTGGATGGCGATGCGAACTGGAAAGAACTTCAACAGGCTGTCGCGGCGGCAGGTCTGCGCGTTGTGGGTATCAGCGGTTGCAGAGATGAGCGTCAAAAGCGCGCGATAGCCCGTGCCGGGCTGCCGTTGCTGAGCGAAGGCAGAGGCCAGAAAATGGCGGCGCCGGAGCCTGCACCTGCGCCCGTGGTGGCGGAAAACGCCCCCGCCAAAACGCGTATCATCAGCACCCCTGTCCGTTCCGGCCAACAGATTTACGCCCGCAACTGCGATCTTATCGTGACCAGCAGCGTCAGCGCCGGCGCCGAACTGATTGCCGACGGCAACATTCATGTCTACGGCATGATGCGCGGTCGCGCGCTGGCAGGCGCGTCAGGCGACACGCAATGTCAGATTTTTTGCACCCACCTGGCGGCTGAGCTAGTCTCTATCGCAGGGCAGTACTGGTTGAGCGACCAAATCCCGTCCGATTACGTCGGGCAGGCCGTACGACTCAGCCTGTTGGATAACGCTTTAACCATACAACCTTTAAATTAAGCCCTTTTGACAAGGAATCCATTTCATGGCACGCATTATTGTTGTTACATCGGGTAAAGGGGGCGTTGGCAAGACCACTTCGAGCGCGGCCATCGCTACCGGCCTGGCCCAGAAAGGCAAGAAAACCGTCGTGATCGATTTCGATATCGGCCTGCGTAATCTTGACCTGATCATGGGCTGCGAACGTCGGGTAGTTTATGATTTCGTGAACGTGATTCAGGGCGACGCCACGCTGAATCAGGCGTTGATCAAAGACAAACGCACTGAAAACCTCTATATCCTGCCGGCTTCGCAGACACGCGACAAAGACGCGTTAACCCGTGAAGGCGTTGAAAAAGTCCTCAACGATCTCGGCGAGATGGATTTTGACTTCGTGGTCTGCGACTCACCGGCCGGTATCGAAACCGGTGCGCTGATGGCGCTGTATTTCGCCGACGAAGCTATCATCACCACCAACCCGGAAGTCTCTTCGGTACGCGACTCCGACCGTATCCTGGGCATCCTTTCCTCCAAATCGCGCCGCGCCGAGAAAGGCGAATCGCCTATCAAGGAACACCTGCTGCTGACCCGTTACAACCCGGGCCGCGTCAGCCGTGGCGACATGCTGAGCATGGAAGACGTGCTGGAAATCCTGCGCATTCCACTGGTGGGTGTGATCCCGGAAGACCAGTCCGTACTGCGTGCTTCCAACCAGGGTGAGCCTGTCATTCTGGATGCCGAGTCGGACGCCGGTAAGGCGTATGACGATACCGTTTGCCGCTTGTTGGGGGAAGAACGCCCATTCCGCTTCATTGAAGAAGAGAAGAAGGGTTTCCTGAAACGCCTTTTTGGGGGATAAACCATGGCCTTATTAGACTTCTTTCTGTCCCGCAAAAAACAGACAGCCAATATAGCCAAGGAACGGCTGCAGATTATCGTCGCAGAGCGTCGTCGCGGGGACAGTGAGCCCCCGTATCTGCCTGATTTGAAACGCGATATTCTGGCGGTTATTTGCAAATACATTCAGATCGATCCTGAAATGCTGCATGTGCAGTTCGAGCAGAAAGGGGACGATATTTCGGTACTTGAACTTAACGTGACATTACCGGAATCGGAAGAAGCAGCTAAATGATTGCGACGCATTAATTACCCCCTGTATATTTTATGCAGGGGGTAACTGTATGTGCATCCAGTTATTAAGCATTATCGGCAGCAAAAAATCGATTTTTCCCTTTGGGACAATTCCCAATTAACTTTGCCGCCACCTCGTTTAAAGTAAATTCTGGCCAGATTTACCTTCAACGCATTATTTCCTGCCTATATTCACCCGAGCAGAGTTTCCCTACCCTGCCCTGGTGATAACCAGCGATTAATAATCTTTCAGGATATCCTGCAACGGTGCCATTAATAAATCGCCGCGCCAGCCGCTGATTAATTCAGGGCGACTCTCGCCGTCCTTCAGTTTCCAATGCCAGTTCAGCAATTGGTTAATTTGGCGACGGGATGCCAGCAGCTCGCTGCTCAACCCGCTTTGCTCGCTGACGGTGGCGATAGCGGCCTTGATGTCCTTAAACACCTTCTTGTAGCCCGGCTGATCGATAAGGTTAGCCAACGGCGCCGGCAACTCGGACTCCTCCAGCGCTTCGGCTTCGGCCACCAGCGCCAACAGCGTTTTGCCGTGATAACGGATCTCCGGCCCGCTCAAGCCCAGCGAATCCAGTTCTCCCAGCGAAGACGGCATAAAGCGCGCCACCTGCCACAGGTTCTCCTCGCGAACCACGAAGTTCACCGCCAGATCGCGCTCGCGCGCCTGGCGCAACCGCCATTCCGCCAACTTCTGCAGACACCCCAGCTGACGCGGGCGCAACTGCCAGGCATTGCTGATTTCGCGATAGGCCACTTCCGGCGCCAGCGCCTCGCTACGGCGTTGGCACAGCAGCAAACACTCGTTATTGGCCGCAGCGGTCCAGCCGGCCTCTTCGGTCTCCTGCACCAGCTGTTTGGCCATCGGCAGCAGGTAGAACACGTCGGCAGCCGCATACACGCACTGTCTTTCAGTCAGCGGGCGCGCCAGCCAATCGGTGCGCGACTCGCTCTTGTCCAGTTCAACCTTCATGTACTCCGCCACCAGCGTCGCAAAGCCGCAGGAGAGCGGCCGACCGGTAAAGGCCGCCAGGATCTGAGTGTCGATCATCGGCGTCGGCAGCGTTTTAAAGGCGTTGAGAAACACTTCAAGATCTTCACTGCCGGCATGCAGGAACTTCACCACGGCGGTGTCTGCCAACAGCTCGACAAACGGTTGCCAGTGCTTGATCGGCAGAGGATCGATAAGGGAGAGTTGTTCACCGTCGTAAAGCTGGATCAGGCCCAGCTGCGGATAGTAGGTACGCGTTCTGACAAACTCGGTGTCCAGCGCAACCTGGGCATGCTTTCTCGCCTGCTCGCAGACCTGCTGCAATCCGGCATCGGTAGTGATCAACTGATAATTCAAAACATCATTCTCTTGTAGGATTCAAACACAACAACGCCGGCATTCACCGGCGTTGTTGATAGGCTGACGCGAGAGCGAAACCTAGGCGGCATCGGCCGGCTTAGGCGCTTTTTGCTCATCGCGCAATTCTCGCCGCAAAATCTTGCCGACGTTCGACTTCGGCAGTTCATCACGGAACTCAACAATTTTAGGCACTTTATACCCGGTCAGGTGGCGTCGGCAATGGGTCAACAGCTCTTCCTTGGTCAGCGAGGCGTCTTTCTTCACCACGCAGATCTTCACCGTTTCGCCGGAGGCCTCGCTGGGCACGCCGATTGCCGCACATTCCAGCACTTTCGGGTGCTGGCTGACCACATCTTCAATCTCGTTCGGATACACGTTGAAACCCGAGACCAGGATCATGTCTTTCTTGCGGTCGACGATGCGCACAAATCCCTGATCGTCCACGGTCACCACATCACCGGTCGCCAGCCAGCCGTCTTTCAGCACTTCGTCGGTGGCATCCGGGCGCTGCCAATAGCCTAACATAACTTGCGGCCCTTTGACCCACAGTTCGCCCGGCTCGCCCGGCGGCACGTCATGGCCGTTGTCGTCCACCAACCGAATGTCCGTCGACGGCACCGGCAGACCGATGCTGCCGCTGTAGTGTTTAAGATCGTAAGGGTTGCCGGCCACCAGCGGCGCGCACTCCGTCAGGCCGTAACCTTCCAGCAGGTGTTTGCCGGTGGTTTTCTCCCACTTCTCGGCCACCGATTTTTGCACCGACATGCCGCCGCCGACCGAGAAACGCAGCGTAGAGAAATCGAGCTTGTGGAAGTCTTCGTTGTTCAGCAACGCATTGAACAGCGTATTTACCCCGCTCATGGCGGTGAACGGGTATTTGCCCAATTCTTTCACCAGGCCCGGAATGTCACGCGGGTTGGTGATCAGCAAATTGCGCCCGCCCAGATCGATAAACAGCAGGCAGTTCACCGTCAGCGCGAAAATGTGATACAGCGGCAGCGCCGTCACCACCAGCTCCTGCCCTTCACGGAACAGCGGCGAATAGGCGGCCTTGGCCTGCTCAAGGTTGGCCTGCATGTTGCGGTGCGTCAGCATCGCCCCCTTCGCCACCCCGGTGGTGCCGCCGGTGTATTGCAGGAAAGCCAGATCGGCATTAATGATGTCCGGTTTTACATATTGCAAACGGCGGCCGCGCTGCAGCGCGCTGCGGAAGGAAATGGCGTCCGGCAGGTTGTATTTTGGCACCAGACGCTTAACGTATTTGACCACGAAGTTGACCAACGTGCCCTTGGCGGCCGACAGCTGATCGCCCATGCGCGTCAGGATCACGTGTTTGACCTGGGTGTTGAACACCACTTTTTCCAGCGTATGGGCAAAGTTGGAGACGATGACGATGGCACTGGCGCCGCTGTCATTCAACTGGTGCTCCAGCTCGCGCGGGGTATACAGCGGGTTGACGTTGACCACCACCATGCCGGCACGCAGAATGCCGAACAGGGCAATGGGGTATTGCAACAGGTTAGGCATCATCAGCGCGACGCGGTCGCCCTTCTTCAGGCCCAGCTCATTTTGCAGGTAAGCCGCGAAAGCCCGGCTGCGTTCTTCCAGTTTGCGGAAGGTCATCACCTCGCCCATATTGATAAAGGCGGGCTGATCGGCATAGCGCTGCACGGCATGCTCAAACATTTCGATCAACGACGAATAGCGATCGGCATCAATCTCTGCGGGCACATCTGCCGGATACCGTTTTAACCAGACCTTATCCAAGGTATTACTCCTGAAATCATTACTAATTATCATCGCAGCCCTCATACTCGCAGCCTAACCATAACAATATTTTAACTCAGCAGACCAGTTCGGGTTTTAAACATTACTCAGGTTGCGATGTACGTCACTAATTGTCGGATATTCCTTATCCCAAAAAACAAAAGGGCGGCCTGAGCCGCCCTGTCAAATTTGTTCACATCAAGCGTATGTTACTCGGTTACGATGGTTTGCACCTGTGCCGGGCCGGGGTTGTACCAGCCATAGCCGGCGCCCCAGCCGGGTCCCCACGGGCCACCGCGCCAGCCCCAAGGGCCCATCGGCGCAGGCGGCATCACCACCTGTTGCACCAGATGCCAGCGCTTGAAACCGGTCACGTTCATCGTTACGAAGCGATATGGCGTCATGCCGATCCGTCCCTCTTTCAGGCCGGTGATAGGGCCGACGACGGTCACCAGTTGGCCTTTGAAATCGACCGGTTCGAGGAAGCCGTTCACCGTGGCCAGCAAGCGGCCGTTCGACGGTTCACCCAGTATCGGCCGCGCACCGCTGTCGAGCGGCACCGCCGCGATCTCCAGCAGCGTGCGCCCTTGTTCGTTGGCGACGTTCACCACGGTGCCGCCGAAGCGGGCTTCCGCGCCGGTAAACAGGTTCGGTGCATTTTGTACCGAGGAAAGCTGAGTCACCGGCGAAGGGCTGGAGCCTTTGATCGCATCCGGTACGGTGACGCACCCGGTCAGAACCAGCGCGCCGCAGGCGACGGCCAGCAGCGACAGCTTTTTACTTGCAGTGCGGATTAACATGGTCGCAATCTCCTGAAATGCCTGTAACTTTGACCGCGTTTCAGCGTTCAAGTTGCAGGCCTTCATCGCCCGGCATCAACATCAGCACAATAACGCCGCGATTACTCGCGGCCCGGCAGTTTTTTCCAGGTCACTTCATTGCGCAGGTAGGTCGGCTCGGCGTTTTCCACCGCCACCACCAGCCCCTGTTGCCAGGCGTGCAGCGCCAGCGGCAGCATGTCTTCCGCCTGCGGCAACAGCATCTGGCCGTCGCGCACGCTCAGCGTGGAACCGTTGACCAGATCGGGGTAGGTTTGCCAGCCGGTGCCGACGTGGGCCCATTCGCCCTGCAGGCGCTGTACGCGCTCGAGCGCCTGCGCCGGCGACAGCACCGCCTCGCCTTCGCTTTCCAACCAACGGCCGTCGGCCTGACGTTCGAACTGCCCCCAGTAAACCTCGCCCATGCGCGCATCGATCGCCGCCAGCACACGCTCCGCGCCGCTGACGCGCCAGGCGCCCTGCGCCATGGTTTGCAGCGTAGAAACGCCGATCATCGGCAGATCGGCGCCCAGCGCCAGGCCCTGAGCGATGCCGATACCGATGCGTACCCCGGTAAAACTGCCGGGGCCGCGGCCGAAGGCCAGCGCATCGAGCTGGTTGAGCGCCAGGCCGGATTCCACCAGCACCTGCTGCACCATAGGTAAAATACGTTGCGTATGCTCGCGTGGGCACAGCTCAAACAGGGCGTGGATTTCGCCTTGATTCCAGACGGCGACGGAACAGGCTTCCGTCGCGGTATCGATCGCTAAAATTCGCGTGGACATGCCAACCTCTGGCGGGAATAAAACTGGGTTTTTCATACAGGGCGCGCATTGTAGCACAGCCCCGTAAGCCCTTCATCTTTCACGTGGCCGACGTATCAGCGGCCTGCAAAAAGGCGATCGCCTGCTTCAGATCGCGGGTACGCGGCGTAGGCGGCAGGCTATTGAGGAACACCTCGCCATAAGGGCGCATCACCAGACGGTTATCGCAGATCACCAGCACGCCGCGATCGTCGGTATCGCGGATCAAACGGCCCACCCCCTGTTTCAGGGTGATGACCGCATCCGGCAACTGCACGTCATTGAACGGATCGCCGCCGCGCAGGCGACAATCTTCAATGCGCGCCTTCAGCAGCGGATCGTCCGGTGAGGTAAACGGCAGCTTATCGATGATCACGCACGACAGCGCATCGCCACGCACGTCCACCCCTTCCCAGAAGCTGCTGGTCGCCACCAACAGCGCGTTACCGGCGGCGACGAACTGTGCCAACAGCTGCCCTTTGCTGGTTTCCCCTTGCAATAAGACCGGCAGCGTCATCGTGGCGCGGAACTCTTCCGCCAGCTCGCGCATCATCTGGTGCGATGTGCACAAGAAGAAGCATCGGCCGTTGTTGGCTTCGATTAATGGGCGCAGCATGCGCGCCAGCTGGCGCGCCCCGCCGGGCTGATTCGGCGAAGGCAAAAAGCGCGGCACGCACAGCAACGCCTGTTTGGCATAGTCGAACGGGCTCGGCAACAGCAGCGTTTTGGCCTTGGTCAGCCCCAGCCGTTCGGTGAAGTGACCCAACTGATCGTTGACCGACAGCGTCGCCGAGGTAAAGATCCAGCTGCCCGGCTTCTCGTCCAGCATTTCGCGGAAACGATCGGCCACCGTCAGCGGCGTCAGCGCCAACACGAAGTGGCGCGAATTGCACTCATACCAATAGCTGTAGCCCGGTTCCGTCACCGCCTTGAGGCGTTTGAGACGCGCGCGGTACAGCGTGGCGCGCTCAAAGGCGGCGTCCAGCAACGCCGAACGCCCCAGCGACAGTTTCATGACGTCATAACACAGCTCCAGCGCGTCATCGAGCAGCAACAAAGCGCGCTGCACGTTCGGTTCGCCGAGCACATCCCGCAGGTTGCCGCGAAAACCCGGCTCCCCCAGATTCAGACGGAAATCTTGCGTGCTCAGGCTGAGACGGTCGGCGCTTTTTTGCAGTTGGGCGGCATCGCGCACCTCGGTGCGGTAGGCGATGGTGATGTCCTTCGCCAGATCCAGCAGTTGGCGGCTGGTGAGCTGCTGGCCGAAATACTGGCTGGCGATGTCGGGAATTTGGTGCGCCTCATCGAAAATCATCACCTCGGCTTCCGGGATCAGCTCGGCGAAGCCGCCCTCTTTCACCACCATATCCGCCAGGAACAGATGATGGTTCACCACCACCACATCCGCATCCATCGCGCGGCGGCGCGCTTTGACCACGAAGCAATCCTGATACAGCGGGCAGTCGCTGCCGAGACAGTTGTCATTGGTGCTGGTCACCAATGGCCAGACGAAGCTGTCTTCCGCCACTTCGCTGCAGGTGCTGATATCACCCTCTTTGGTCTGCGACGACCACTTGCGCAGTTGCACCAGATCGATCAACGTCTGCCCCGCCAGCTCCCCGCCGGCCATCGACTGTTGCTCAAGACGCTCCAGACACAGGTAGTTGGAGCGCCCCTTCAGCAGCGCCAGCTTGCCTTTGTACTTCAGCGCTTTGGCGACGGTGGGCAGATCGCGCGCATACAGCTGATCCTGCAGCGCTTTCGAACCGGTGGAGATGATCACTTTGCGATCGGCACGCAGCGCCGGCGCCAGATAAGCGAAGGTTTTGCCGGTGCCGGTGCCGGCTTCCACCACCAGTTCCTGCTTGAAATTGATCGCTTCGGTAACGGCTTGCGCCATCTGCCGCTGCGGCTCACGCGGTTTGAATCCCTTGATAGCCTGCGCCAATGCGCCGTCTGTTGCAAAATCGTCTGTCACGCTGTCTCTCTGCCGGTGTCATTCAGCGGTGATTATGCCAAGCCTGCCGCCCGGCTACCACCCACTTTATCGCCGCGCTTTTTCATCACCGGCTGTGCTACCCTTAGCGGGACTATGATATGGAGATAAGCAAATGAATATCGAAAGAATTGATCCCGATCAGCGCTGGTCCGAAGCCGTGGTGCACAACGAGACCGTTTACTACACCAGCGTGCCTGAGAATCTGGACGATGACGCGACCGCGCAGACCGCCAACGCCCTTGCCGCCATCGACGTGCTGCTGGAACGTGTAGGGTCGGACAAAAGCCGTATTCTGGATGCCACCATCTTCCTGGCCAATACCGCCGACTTCGCCGCGATGAACGCCGCCTGGGACGCCTGGGTTGTCGCCGGCAGCGCGCCGGTGCGCTGCACCGTGCAGGCTCAGCTGATGAATCCGAAGTACAAGGTGGAAATCAAAATCATCGCCGCGCTGTAAGCCTCGCGCAGACGAAAAAAAACCGCAGACGGCAACGCCTGCGGTTTTTTATTGCCCGCTATCAGGACAGTTTGAGGATCACCATCCCCGTCAACAGCAGCGCCAGGCCAATCCAGCCTTTGGCGTTCAACCGCTGGCCGAACATGATCCAGCCTGCGGCGATGGTGGCGGCGATACCGAAACCGCCCCACAACGCGTAAGCGATTGACAGATCGATGCCCTTTACCGCCTGCGCCAGGGCGCTGAACGCACCGAGTACCGACAGCAGCGACAGCAATCCCAGCCAAATTTTACGGAAACCGTCCGACATCTTCAGGAAGATGTTGGCGATGATTTCCAGCACGATGGCCAATCCCAGGAACCCAATGTGGTACAACTCAAACTGTTGCATGGTTGTCACCTCGCGGGCTGACCTGTTTTCGCTCTTTGCGGGTACCGGATTTCACCAGCATGATACCGGCGATCAGCGTAGCCAGACCCAGTACCTTCAGCGCCGAAATGGGCTCGTCGAACCACAGCACGCTGAACAGGGTAATGAACAGAATGCCGATACCTTCCCACAGCGCATAAGCTACGCCCAACGCCACGCGTTTTACCGCTACTGACAGCAACACATAAGACGCGGTGATCATCACGTACATCACGATATGCCCGATCATGCCGCCATTGACGCTGGCGTATTTCATCGACAAGGTGCCGATGATTTCGGTCATGATGGCCAAACCTAAAAAGATCCAATAAATCATAATTTTTCTCCCAAACGGCGAATAACGCGCGCCAAGGCATATTTATCCCGATTTATCTCGTCGAACGGCCGCAGTACGGCGCGCAAGACGCAGAGATCCCTGGGGATAAACTGACCCAAACGCAAAAAGAATGTTTGCCCGGCTGAACGGTAGAGCGAAGGCGTAAGCCCGCTACCAGCACCGGTTAAGGGAGAAAGACGCTATAGCTCGCTGCACCAGTGATGCTCACTGGCAAGGATCGCAGACAGGAAAAGTTGGCACGTAGAGGTTCTGAGGGTAGTTCCGTTAATAGTCATCATAATAGTTCTCTATTATCAGCCGCACACCGTGCGATTTGCCCAATATCCTCATAAAAGTAAAATTTTAAACTGAGATATTTTTACCACAGCCAAAATAAGAAAGCAAACTGCCGTTTTCATAAAAAAGCAGAAAAAAATGGGTTAAAAATAAGAAAGTTAATCGCGATAAAAATTAAAAAAGGCCCAACGGAGCGTTGAGCCTTGCGAGATCCGCGGGTGAGCAAATAAGCGCCAACCCCAGGCCTGGCGCGGGTTACAACGCGGCGCCGCTGACGGCGCTGCGCGCCAGTTCAGTGATGCGCGCGTAGTCGCCGCTTTCGAGCGCATCGGCCGGCACCAGCCAGGAGCCGCCGATGCACAATACGCTTTTTAGCGCCAGATAATCGCGGTAATTGTTCGGCGTAATGCCGCCAGTCGGGCAAAAGCGCACCTGCGGGAACGGGCCACCGATCGCCTGCAGCGCCTTCACGCCGCCGTTGGCTTCCGCCGGGAAGAATTTGAATTCGCGCAGGCCGTAATCCATGCCCTGCATCAGTTCAGATACGGTGCTGATGCCCGGGATCAACGGGATTGACCCCGCCGTCGCCGCCTGCAGCAAAGCGTCGGTCAGCCCCGGGCTGAAGGCGAACTGCGCCCCGGCCTCGGTCACCTCCCGCAGCTGCTGTGGATTGATCACCGTACCGGCGCCGATGATCGCCTCCGGCACCTCTTGGGCGATAGCGCGGATAGCCTCCAGCGCACAGGCGGTGCGCAGCGTCACCTCCAGTACCCGCACGCCGCCGGCAACCAACGCTTTCGCCAGCGGCACCGCCTGCTCCAGCGTGTTGATCACGATAACAGGCACCACCGGCCCCGCCGTCAGGATCTGTTCAGCGCTGGTTTTCCAGTTTTTCATCATTCTTTCTCCATTACTCGCGGTTAACAATGGCACGCCCCTGCCACAGGGCTCCGCGCAAACGCGCGAACGTCCGGCCGTACCGTAAGTGATGTGGCCCACGCGCAGATCGCAGGCAAAAAAAAGCCGGCAGACGGGCTGCCGGCATTGCGCATTACTCGAACTCGTTCCAGGAACGGCCGTCGCGGGTGATCATCGCCACCGAGGCCACCGGCCCCCAGGTGCCCGCCTGGTAAGGCTTAGGCGCTTCGTTGTCGGCTTTCCACGCGTCCATGATGGAGTCGACCCACTTCCAGGCCTCTTCCACTTCGTCACGGCGCACGAACAGCGCCTGAATGCCGCGCATGGTCTCCAGCAGCAGGCGCTCGTAGGCGTCCGCCACGTGCTCCTGGTTGAAGGTTTCCGAGAAACTCAGATCCAGCTTGGTAGTCTGCAGGCGGTGCTTGTGATCCAGCCCCGGCACCTTGTTCAATACCTGAATTTCGATGCCTTCGTCCGGTTGCAAACGAATGGTCAGCTTGTTTTGCGGCAGCTGCTGATAAGAGTCGCTGAACAGGTTAAGCGGCGGATTCTTGAAGTACACCACCACTTCCGAGCATTTGGTCGGCAGACGTTTACCGGTACGCAGATAGAACGGCACCCCGGCCCACTGCCAGTTGTCGATGTCCACGCGGATGGAAACGAAGGTCTCGGTGCTGCTGCTCTTGTTCGCCCCTTCTTCTTCCAGATACCCCGGCACTTTCTTGCCCTGAACGAAACCGGCGGTGTACTGACCGCGCACGGTGGTTTCCCGTACATTGGTCTGATCGATGCGGCGCAGCGAACGCAGCACCTTCACCTTCTCGTCGCGGATGCGGTCGGTGGTCAGATCCGCCGGCGGCGACATGGCGATCATGGTCAGGATCTGCAGCAGATGGTTCTGGATCATGTCGCGCATTTGGCCGGCCTGATCGAAGTAGCCCCAGCGCCCTTCGATGCCCACCTCTTCCGCCACGGTGATCTGCACCGAATCGATGGTGCGGTTGTCCCAGTTGGACGCGAACAGCGAGTTGGCGAAACGCAGCGCCAACAGGTTCAACACCGTCTCTTTGCCGAGGTAGTGGTCGATGCGGTAGACCTGGGACTCGTTGAAGAATTCGGCCACCTGATCGTTGATCACGCGGGAGGACGCCAGATCGGTGCCCAACGGTTTCTCCATCACCACGCGCGCCGGCTCATGGTTCAGCTTGGCTTCGCCCAACCCTTTGCAGATGGCGCCGAAGGTGCTTGGCGGCATGGCGAAGTAGTTGATGGTGGTGCGATGCTTCTGATCCAGCATTTTACCGAGTTTGGTAAAGTTCTTGCTGTCGTTGACGTCCAGGTTGCAAAAGTCCAGGCGCGCGCTCAGCGTGGCCCAGAGTTCGTCATCCAGTTTTTCCTTCATGAAGGTGCCAAGCGCTTCCTTGACCACTTCGGTATAGGCTTTTTTATCCCACTCCGCGCGGCCGACGCCGATGATCCGCGTATCCGGGTGGATGTGTCCGGCTTTCTCTAACTGGTACAGGGAAGGCAGCAGCTTACGGCGCGCCAAATCACCTTTCGCGCCGAAAATAACCAGGTCACACGCCTGGGCTGTAGAGGTTACCGCCATGTTCATCTCCTCGTTGCAGGATATTTGTAATTTTCTTACATTACTAATGTACTCTGTTTGACTACGGCCAGCAAACCCGGCGCAGAAGCAGAAAAAAGACGTTAAGATCTCAGTGGTAGCGCCACTGCGCGCCGGCGCCCTCACAGGCGGGCAAAACTGTAATTTTTCGTCTTTTTTGACGCTCTGTTACCATTATGAAAGTTAGACACAGGTCATATTCTGGTGAAAAAAGCCTGCATACGCCCTGTCGAGACTGCCAACGGTTACCAGCACGTAGTATATTTTCACTAAACCGGCATTGATTTCTCCTTTGTTTGCAATCGACATACCCTATCGATTTCAGGTTACAGCCGCTCGTTTGGCGTCTGCTTGCACGGCGAACACGGGCGAAAATCGGCGCTGTTGCTTGAAAGCCACAGGGATAAAACCATGAGTGACTCTCGTTATATGAATACGCTGGACAAAATCCAGAGCCATCTGGAGCTCCTGAGCAAATCTGAAAGGAAAGTCGCCGAGGTGATCCTGGCCTCCCCGCAGACCGCCATTCACTCCAGCATCGCCACGCTGGCCCGCATGGCCGACGTCAGCGAACCCACCGTCAACCGTTTTTGCCGTCGCCTTGATACCAAAGGCTTTCCCGACTTCAAACTGCATCTCGCCCAAAGCCTGGCTAACGGCACGCCCTACGTAAACCGCAACGTCGAGGAAGATGACAGCGTCGATTCCTACACCAGCAAGATCTTCGAATCGGTGATGGCCAGCCTGGATACAGTAAAGGCAAATTTGGATATTGCCGCAATCAATCGTGCGGTTGACCTGCTCACCCAGGCAAAAAAGATCTCTTTCTTCGGTCTGGGCGCCTCCGCCGCCGTGGCCCACGACGCGATGAACAAATTTTTCCGCTTCAATATTCCGGTGGTCTACTTCGATGACATCGTCATGCAGCGCATGAGCTGCATGAACTCCGGCGAGGGCGACGTGGTGGTGTTGATCTCTCACACCGGCCGCACCAAGAACCTGGTGGAAATGGCCCACCTGGCGCGAGAAAACGACGCCACGGTACTGGCTATCACCTCGCGCGACACCCCGCTCGCCCAGGCGGCGACCCTCGCGTTGCTGCTCGACGTGCCTGAAGATACCGACGTTTACATGCCGATGGTGTCGCGGATCGCGCAATTAACGCTCATTGACGTGCTCGCCACCGGATTTACCTTGCGCAGAGGGGCTAAATTCAGAGATAACTTGAAGCGGGTCAAAGAAGCGCTCAAAGAATCGCGCTTTGATAAAGGCGTAGTCATTCCCAACAGTTTTGACTCGTAACCCGACGAAGAAAAAAGTCGCCGTTCAACAGACATTTGAATGGCGACATCAGAGGCTGTACCCTGTTAATACGCTCATGCGGGTAACCCGGGTGAAATATCAGTGTTGTAAAATTACATTTCACGCCTGGTTTCGTTATCCGACGTTATCGCAACACCAATATTTGCTTCACCAGTCAACGGAGTAATACATGTCCAGACGGCTCAGAAGAACCAAAATCGTTACCACCCTGGGTCCGGCTACAGACCGCGACAATAATCTGGAAAAGATCATTGCCGCCGGCGCCAACGTAGTTCGGCTTAACTTCTCCCACGGCAGCCCGGAAGATCACCAGGCTCGCGCAGACAAAGTGCGCGAAATCGCTGCCAAACTGGGACGTCACGTCGCTATCCTCGGCGATCTGCAAGGGCCGAAAATCCGCGTTTCCACCTTCAAGGAAGGCAAAATCTTCCTCAACGTGGGCGATAAATTCCTGCTGGACGCCAACCTGTCAAAAGGCGAAGGCGATAAAGAAAAAGTCGGTATCGACTATAAAGGCCTGCCTGCCGACGTCGTGCCGGGCGACGTCTTGCTGCTCGACGACGGCCGCGTTCAGCTGAAAGTGCTCGAAGTTCAGGGCATGAAAGTGTTTACCGAAGTGACCGTTGGCGGCCCGTTGTCCAACAACAAGGGCATCAACAAACTCGGCGGCGGCCTGTCGGCCGAAGCGCTGACCGAAAAAGACAAGGCGGACATCGTCACCGCCGCCAAGATCGGCGTCGACTACCTGGCGGTCTCCTTCCCGCGCACCGGTGAAGACCTGAACTATGCTCGCCGCCTGGCGCGCGACGCAGGCTGCAACGCCAAGATCGTGTCCAAGGTTGAGCGCGCCGAAGCGGTCTGCAGCGACGAAGCGATGGACGACATCATTCTGGCCTCCGACGTGGTGATGGTCGCCCGTGGCGATCTGGGCGTCGAAATCGGCGATCCGGAACTGGTCGGGATCCAGAAGAAACTGATCCGCCGCGCCCGTACTCTGAACCGCGCGGTGATCACCGCGACTCAGATGATGGAGTCGATGATCACCAACCCGATGCCGACCCGGGCCGAAGTCATGGACGTGGCCAACGCCGTGCTGGACGGCACCGACGCCGTCATGCTGTCGGCGGAAACCGCTGCCGGCCAATACCCGGCGGAAACCGTGGCGGCGATGGCGCGCGTTTGTCTGGGCGCCGAGAAGATCCCGAGCATCAACGTTTCCAAACACCGTCTGGACGTGCAGTTCGACAATATCGAAGAGGCGATCGCCATGTCTTCGATGTATGCGGCCAACCACCTGAAAGGCGTCACCGCGCTGATCGCCATGACCGAGTCCGGCCGCACCGCACTGATGATGTCACGCATCAGCTCCGGCCTGCCGATCTTCGCCATGTCGCGTCATGAGCACACGCTTAACCTGACCGCGCTGTATCGCGGCGTGACGCCGGTGTATTTCGACAGCCATAAAGACGGCGTCATCGCCGCCAACGAAGCCGTCAATCGCCTGCGCGACAAAGGCTTCCTGGTCTCCGGCGATCTGGTGATCGTCACCCAGGGCGACGTGATGGAAACCGTCGGCACCACCAATACCAGCCGTATCCTGCGCGTCGAGTAATTCACGCCGCAGACGAAATGCCGGCCGGCCCACCTAGGCCGGCATTTTTTTGCTCTGACACTGCCATTACGACGGAGAACGCCATGCTCCACCAGCACAATTCCGCCTCGGCCTGTGATGAGCTCGAGCTCGATGGACGCGGCCTGACGCAGCTCGACGAATCGCTGTTTGCAGGCCACGCGCTGCGCAAGGTAAGCCTGTACGACAACCGGCTGACGGTCTTCCCTACTTCCCTATTCCGGCATCGCAACCTGCAGGTGCTGAATATCTCCTGCAATCAGCTCGAGCGTCTGCCGTCGGAGATAGGTCAGTTGCAACAGCTCGAGATGTTCGATTTTGGTCACAACCGCGCGAGCGAACTGCCTGAAACATTGGGACAACTGCACCGGCTGAAATACCTCTACCTGAGCGATAACGGCTTTAGCGATCTGCCGCGTGCGCTGGCGCAACTGCGGCAGTTGGTTTACCTCAACGCGACCGATAACCAACTGACCGCCTTGCCGCAGGCAATACCGAGTCTGGCGGCGTTGCAGGAGCTGCGTTTATACAACAATCGCATCCGCAGCCTGCCCGCCGAAATCGGGCAGCTGCGCGCGTTGCGCGAGTTGCATATCATGAAAAATGCCCTGACCACGCTGCCGGCGGAAATGGCTATGCTCGGCGAGCTTGAGATACTCGATGCAGCCAACAATGCCATCACCGAACTGCCGGCAGCCTTCTGCCGCCTGCCGCGATTGAGCGAGCTGAACCTGCGTTTTAATCAGCTGACGCGCCTGCCGGAAAATATCGGTGAGCTCACGGCGCTGAGAAGTCTGGATCTGCGCGCCAACCGCCTGAGCGATCTGCCGGAAAGCCTCGGTGAACTGAGCCGGCTGCGCAAGCTGGATCTGCGCTGGAATGATTTCACCCACATGCCCAACGTCATTGAGATCCTGCGGGCGCGCGGCTGTATGGTGCACATCTGAAGTGACGCCGGCCAGGGTGTGGCCCGACCGGCGTTAGCGGTAGATAGGATTAACGATACAGATCGTCGCGCGAGTAGGGTTCAATCTCCCCTTCCTTGCGCGTCTTCAACAGTTTGAGGATCCAGGTGTACTGCTCAGGGTTCGGGCCCACCAGATTCTCCACCTCTTCGTTCATGCGGCGGGCAATGCGCGGATCGTCCGCTTCGGCCAGATCGTCCATCGGCTCGCGAATATAAATATCCAGCATGCTGGTTTTGCCGTCGTACACCGGGAACAACGGCACGATCGCCGCACGACACACTTTCATCAACCGCCCGACCGCCGGCAACGTCGCCTTATAGGTGGCGAAGAAGTCGACAAACTCACTGTGCTCAGCGCCGTGATCCTGATCGGGCAGATAGTAACCCCAATATCCCTGGCGAACCGAACTGATAAACGGTTTGATGCCGTCATTGCGCGCGTGCATGCGGCCGCCGAATTTACGACGCACGGCATTCCACAGGTAGTCGATCAGCTGATTGCGCTGATTGTGGAACATCGCCGCCATTGGTTGACCGCGCGCGGCCATCAACATCGCCGGCACATCCACCGCCCAGCCATGTGGCACCAGGAAAATCACGTTGCGCCCTTCCGCACGGATCTTGTCCAACACCTCTTCACCGTGCCAACGCACGCGCTTGAGCACTTTTTCCGGTTTGGTGCAGGCCAGTTCCGCCATCAGCACCATCGACTGCGGCGCACAGGCGAACATCTGGTCGATAATGTGCTCACGCTCGCTTTCCGGCAGTTCCGGCAAGCAATACAGCAGGTTGATGCGGGCACGACGACGCGCCCCTTTCGCCAGCTTGCCGGCCAGTGTGCCGATCGCCCCCAGCACCGGATCGCGCAGGCGCGCAGGCACCAGAGAAACGCCGGCCATCAGGCCGGTTCCCAGCCACACGCCCCAGTAGCGCGGGTATAAAAAGGCTTTTTGAAACTGCGGGATGAACTCTACGTTCGATTTCTTCTCGTTTTGCATGCACATGCTCTTCGCTTAGCAATTCGGCTAATCATAATTGCCATCACCAATTTTGCAATTAACAACCGCGAACCGCCCAGATAAAACAGCATCGGCCCGCAATCAGGCCGATGAAATTAACGGCGCCGGAGCGCCGGAATAAGGGGGACGTTAATCCAGTTGCAGCTGAGGAACCACTTCCTTCACCTGCGCCAGATAATCGCTGCGGTCTTTGCCGCTCAGGCCTTCGGAACGCGGCAGCTTGGCCGTCAGCGGATTCACCGCCTGTTGACCGGTCCACAGTTCAAAGTGCAGGTGCGGCCCGGTGGAACGGCCGGTGTTGCCGGAGAGCGCTATGCGATCGCCACGCTTCACCTTCTGGCCCGGTTTCACCAGCAGCTTTTTCAGGTGCATGTAGCGCGTGGTGTATTGGCGGCCGTGGCGGATCGCCACATAGTTGCCCGCTGCGCCGCTGCGCTTGGCGATCACCACCTCGCCGTCGCCGACCGCCAGCACCGGCGTGCCGACCGGCATGGCAAAATCGACGCCTTTGTGCGGCGCCACGCGGCCGGTCACCGGGTTCACCCGGCGCGGGTTGAAGTTGGAGGAGATGCGGAACTGTTTCATGGTTGGGAAACGCATGAAGCCGCGCGCCAGGCCAGAGCCCTGACGATCGTAGAACTTGCCGTCCTCGGCGCGGATCGCATAGTAATCTTTGCCGCCCGTGCGCAGACGCACGCCCAACAGTTGGCTTTGCGATTTCTTGCCGTCGAAATGTTCGCGCGACATCAGCACGGAGAACTGGTCGCCCTTGCGCAGTTTGCGGAAATCGAGCTGCCATTGCAGCGCCTTGATCACCGCATTGATTTCGTTACGGCTCAACCCGGCGTCGCCGGCGCTGCTGACGAAGCTGCCGTTAACGCGGCCGCTGATCACGTTGTTGCGCCATTCGCCCTGCTGCGCCTCTTTCGACTCTTTGAAGCTGTTGCCGACGCGATCGTAGGTGCGGGTTTCGCGACGAGAAACCTCCCAGGTCAACTGCTGCAGATCGCCCGCTTCGTTCACGGTCCACGACAGCTGTTGGCCGATCTTCAGGTTGCGCAGATCGCGGTTTTGCGAAGCCAGCAGCGTGACATCCGACATATCGATGCCGTACTGCGTCAGAATGCTGCCGAGGGTATCGCCGGTGGAAACCACATATTCATGCACGCCATCATCGCCGGCATCCTTCTGGTCCAGCTCATCCTGCGGGATTTCGTCATCGGGGGTGGGTTGGTCGGCATCTATCGGCTCACTGGCTTCGGGGAGCAATGACCGCAACTGGCTGGATTCTAACTCGACGCTCTTGGCGATGGGATTGTGTTCTGGGTGGTAAACAAAAGGCCGCCAAACAGCGACGGCCAATGTGACGACTGTCAGCGACCCCAGCATGACGCGGTGGGGCCGTGGCAGGTTGTTATACGCCAGAGCGATAGTTCGGACTATCTGCTGCACTCGATATTATCCTCATAAGCTTACTTCAGGCAGCTCACGTACTGGCTTGACAGCTGTGTCAGGAATTTCCCGTAGCTGTCCTTCCCCAGCGCGATGCCGATGCCCAGCGGGTCCAGCGTTCCGGAACGCACAGTGGTACCCTTGGCGACGGCATTGATTACGGCCGGCCTGAATTGTGGCTCAGCAAAAACGCATACCGCTTTCTGCTCAACCAACTGTGTTCGAATTTGGTGTAGGCGCTGTGCTCCAGGCTGAATTTCGGGATTGACGGTAAAATGGCCCAGCGGACTCAAACCGTAGTGTTTCTCAAAGTAGCCGTAAGCATCATGAAAAACAAAATAACCCTTACCTTGCACAGGCGTAAGCATGTTACCAACATTTTTGTCAGTTTGCGTCAGCAGATTCTCGAACTGGCGCAGGTTTGCGTCTAATTTGTCCTTATTTTGCGGCATAAGTTCCAACAATCTGTCGTGAATCGCGATCGCGGTCACTTTTGCCACCTCCGGCGACAGCCAAACGTGCATATTGTACTCGCCGTGATGATGCCCATGATCGTCATCAGCATGGTTATGCGCCTCGCCTGCATGATCATGATCGTCGTCATCTTCGCCTTTCATCAGCAGCGGCTTCACCGCGGGCAGTTCGCTGATGGCGAGTTTGCGGGTTGCCGAGATAGGCACCAGCGCCTTGGTCAGGAACGCTTCCATATCCGGTCCGACCCACAGCACCAGGTCGGCAGAACGCAAACGCTGAATATCGGAAGGCCGCAGCGCGAAGTCGTGCGGCGAAGCGCCATCCGGCAGCAGCACCTCGGTCGGCGTCACGCCGTCGGCGATAGCCGAAGCGATAAAGCCCAGCGGACGAATCGTCGTCACCACCGCCGCGGAAGCGCTGCTCAGCGGGCCGGCCATCACGAGTGCGCTGGCCAGCAGCGTGCGCTGCAGCCATTTATTTTTCTGTGCCATCATCAGTAATCCCATCGTTTTCATCAACAAGGCGTGATATTATAACATTCGCTTCGTTCTGCAACCTGTAATCTCGAGATGTCTACACTGATAACGCTAAAAAATATCTCCGTCGCCTTCGGCAGCCGCAAGGTGCTGTCGAATATTTCCCTCAGCCTGCAGCCCGGCCGTATTCTCACCCTGCTGGGCCCGAACGGCGCGGGTAAATCCACGCTGGTGCGCGTAGTGCTGGGATTGGTAAAACCGACCGCCGGCACGCTGGAGCGTGAGCCCGATCTGCGCATCGGCTACGTGCCGCAAAAGCTGCACCTCGACGCTACCCTGCCATTGACCGTCAGCCGCTTTATGCGCCTGAAGCCGGGCGTAAAGAAAGCCGACATTCTGCCGGCGCTCAAACGCGTGCACGCCGCCCACCTGCTCGACCAGCCCATGCAGAAGCTCTCCGGCGGCGAAAACCAGCGCGTGCTGCTGGCGCGAGCGCTGCTGAATAAACCGCAGCTGCTGGTGCTGGATGAACCCACGCAAGGGGTGGACGTCAATGGCCAACTGGCGCTGTACGATCTGATCGATCAGCTGCGCAAGGAGCTGGGGTGCGCCGTGCTGATGGTCTCGCACGATCTGCATCTGGTGATGGCGAAAACCGACGAGGTGTTGTGCCTCAATCAGCACATCTGCTGCTCCGGCGCGCCGGAGGTGGTCTCGATGCATCCCGAATTCATCGCCATGTTCGGCAACCGCGGCGCAGAGCAGCTGGCGGTGTATCGCCACCATCACAACCACCGTCATGACCTGCAGGGAAGAATTGTCTTGAAGAAAACCGGGAGCCGCGAAGCATGATCGAATTGTTACTTCCCGGCTGGCTGGCCGGGGTGTTGTTGGCCGGCGCCGCCGGGCCGCTGGGCTCCTTTGTGGTCTGGCGCCGGATGTCCTACTTCGGCGATACCCTGGCGCACGCCTCGCTGCTCGGCGTCGCCTTCGGTCTGCTGCTGGACATCAATCCTTTCTATGCGGTGATCGCCATTACGCTGCTGCTGGCCCTGGCCCTGGTGTGGCTGGAGCGCCGCCCGCAGCTCTCGGTGGATACGCTGCTCGGCATTCTGGCCCACAGCGCGCTGTCGCTGGGGCTGGTGGTGGTGGCGCTGATGTCCAACGTGCGGGTCGATCTGATGGCCTATCTGTTCGGCGATCTGCTGTCGGTCACGCTGAGCGACATCGTGATGATCGCCGGCGGCGTCGCCGTGGTGCTGTTGGTGCTGTGGTGGCAGTGGCGCGATCTGCTGTCGATGACCATCAGCCCTGAGCTGGCGCACGTCGACGGCGTCAATCTGGCGCGGGCGCGCACCGTGCTGATGCTGGTCACCGCCTTGACCATCGGTCTGGCGATGAAATTCGTCGGCGCGCTGATCATCACCTCGCTGCTGATCATCCCGGCGGCCACCGCTCGCCGCTTCGCGCGCACGCCGGAGCAGATGGCGGGCATCGCGGTGCTGCTCGGGATGGTGGCGGTTACCGGCGGCCTGACCTTCTCGGCGTTTTACGATACGCCTGCCGGCCCTTCGGTGGTGCTCTGTGCCGCCGTGCTGTTCACGCTGAGCCTGTTTAAAAAACAGCAGGCTTGAGTAAAACCGGGATATGACAAGGGCCGCATCTGCGGCCCTTTCTTATTGGCGGATTAAAAACTTACGCTTCGCGTTCGAGGCCGAAATGCCGGTAGGCATGCTGCGTCGCCAGACGGCCGCGCGGCGTGCGCTGGATAAAGCCCTGCTGGATCAGGAACGGCTCGATCACGTCTTCGATGGTCTCGCGCTCTTCGCCGATCGCCGCCGCCAGGTTATCCAACCCGACCGGGCCGCCGGTAAACTTATCGATAATCGCCAACAGCAGTTTGCGATCCATATAGTCGAAGCCTTCGGCATCGACGTTGAGCATATCGAGCGCCTGCGCCGCCACCGCGCCGCTGATCACACCGTTGGCACGCACTTCGGCGAAGTCGCGCACCCGGCGCAACAGACGGTTGGCGATACGCGGCGTGCCGCGCGCGCGGCGGGCCACTTCATGGGCGCCCTCGTCGGACAGCTCCAGCCCCAGACAGCCGGCGCTGCGCGAGACGATGTGCTGCAGATCGGCTACCTGATAAAACTCCAGACGCTGGACAATGCCGAAGCGATCGCGCAGCGGTGAAGTCAGCGAACCGGCGCGGGTGGTTGCGCCCACCAAGGTAAACGGCGGCAGATCGAGCTTAATCGAGCGCGCCGCCGGCCCTTCGCCGATCATGATATCCAGCTGATAGTCTTCCATCGCCGGATACAGCACCTCTTCCACCACCGGTGACAGACGGTGAATTTCGTCGATGAACAACACGTCATGCGGTTCAAGATTGGTCAGCATCGCCGCCAGATCGCCCGCCTTCTCCAGCACCGGGCCGGAGGTGGTACGCAAATTCACGCCCATTTCGTTGGCCACGATGTTGGCCAGGGTGGTTTTCCCCAGCCCCGGCGGACCGAAGATCAGCAGGTGGTCGAGCGCGTCGCCGCGCTGCTTGGCCGCCTGGATGAAAATCTCCATCTGCTCGCGCACGTGCGGCTGGCCAACATATTCGGTCAACAGCTTGGGACGAATGGCGCGATCGAGGACTTCTTCCTCGTTGAGCGGTTCGGCGGAGATCAGGCGATCGGCTTCAATCATTATCTACCTCTTAGCGGCCTTACAAAGCAGCGCGCAACGCGTCGCGGATCAGGGTCTCGCAGTCGGCACCCGGTTTGGCAATTTTGCTGACCATGCGGCTGGCTTCCTGCGGCTTATAGCCCAGCGCCACCAATGCCGAGACCGCTTCGGCCTCCGCATCCGCCTCAGGCGCTTTCTCAGCGGCGGACGGCAAGCTGATCTCGCTGCTGTTGAACAGATCGCCGTTGAGCCCTTTGAAGCGGTCTTTCATCTCTACCACCAGGCGTTCGGCGGTTTTCTTGCCCACGCCCGGCAGCTTGACCAGCGCGGTGATCTCTTCACGCTCCACCGCGCTGACGAACTGCTGCGCGGACATGCCCGACAGGATCGCGAGCGCCAGTTTCGGCCCGACGCCGTTGACCTTGATCAGCTCGCGGAACAGCGCGCGCTCTTGCTTATCGTTGAAACCATACAGCAGCTGCGCGTCTTCGCGCACCACGAAGTGGGTAAACACGATGGCCTCTTGCCCCAGTTCCGGCAGCTCGTAAAAGCAGGTCATCGGCATGTGCACTTCATAGCCCACGCCGTTCGCCTCCAATAACACCAGCGGCGGCTGCTTTTCCAGAATATTTCCTCTGAGACGACCTATCATTTACCCTCCTGCAGAATGACCGGGCATGGCGCCCTGCCATGCCGTTGCTGGTAAAGCTTATAACATAAAAAAGGCTGGATGAATATCCAGCCTGAGCAATCATCGCTTCGCGTCAGCGCAAACGCCCGCGCGCCAGGTTAAGCCGCCCTTCGCTCATCCGCAGCACGTTCTGGCTGAGGTGGCAGTGGGTGATGGCGATGGCCAGGGCGTCGGCGGCGTCCGCCTGCGGGTTGGCCGAGAGTTTGAGCAGCGAGCGCACCATGTGCTGCACCTGCGCCTTTTCGGCTGCGCCGGTGCCGACCACGGTTTGTTTGACCTGCCGCGCCGCATACTCGAACACTTCCAGATTCTGATTCACCGCCGCGACGATCGCGACGCCGCGCGCCTGGCCGAGCTTGAGCGCCGAATCCGGGTTCTTGGCCATAAACACCTGTTCGATGGCGAAGAAGTCTGGCTGAAACTGGGTGATGATCTCGCTGACGCCGGCGTAAATCAGCTTCAGCCGCGTCGGCATGTCGTCCACCACCGTGCGGATGCAGCCGCTGGCGATATAGCTCAACTGGCGCCCCTGCTGGCGGATAAGGCCATAGCCGGTGACGCGTGAGCCGGGATCGATACCGAGTATGATCGCCATATCTACATCCACCTTGCATGCACGGCGCCGCCTGATGGCGGCGCCCGTTTTACCGGATTACAGCGTCGCCGCCACTTCGTCGGAGATCTCACCGTTATGGTAAACTTCCTGCACGTCGTCGCAGTCTTCCAGCATATCGATCAGGCGCAGCAGCTTAGGCGCCGTTTCCGCGTCCATGTCGGCCTTGGTCGATGGGATCATCGACACTTCCGCCGCTTCGGCTTCGAAGCCCGCCGCGGTCAGCGCGTCTTTCACCGCGCCCAGGCTTTCCCAGGCGGTGAACACGTCGATGGCGCCATCGTCATAGGTCACGATGTCTTCCGCACCGGCTTCCAGCGCCGCTTCCATCACGCTGTCTTCATCCAGGCCCGGTGCGTAAGTGATTACGCCCTTCTTGGTGAACAGGTAGGCAACGGAACCGTCGGTACCCAGGTTGCCGCCGCATTTGGTGAAGGCGTGACGCACTTCCGCCACGGTGCGGTTACGGTTGTCACTCAGGCATTCGATCATGACGGCGGTGCCGCCAGGGCCGTAGCCTTCGTAGATGATGGTTTCCATGTTGGTATCATCATCGCCGCCCACGCCACGCGCGATCGCCCGGTTCATGGTGTCGCGCGTCATGTTGTTCGACAGCGCCTTGTCCATCGCCGCGCGCAGACGCGGGTTGGAATCCGGATCGCCGCCGCCCAGCTTCGCGGCAGTGACCAGCTCACGAATAATCTTGGTGAAAATTTTACCGCGCTTGGCGTCCTGCGCCGCTTTACGGTGCTTTGTGTTGGCCCACTTACTATGACCTGCCATAAAAAATCTCCGAAAAAAACTACTGGACTGAATTGATCACGAACTCTTCAATCGCCTGCTGATTGCTCCACGACTTGGTCAACTTCACGGCCTCGGCCGCCTCAAGCCATTGGTAAGCGTGATGCTCGGTAATCACCGGATCGCGCTCCTCAGGCAACGCCAGACAGAACCAGTGCTCTTTATTGCGCGTGGTTCCCGGCGCATAGCGATGTCGCAAATGGACAAAGAGTTCAAACTCCACGCAGCGTTGGCAATCGAACAACGGCAGGTGCTCTGCTTCGATATCGATGCCCACTTCTTCCATGACTTCACGCCGCGCGGCATGCGGCGGCGACTCATCCTGCTCCAGACTGCCGGTGACCGACTGCCAGAACTCGGTATCGTCGCGCCGCTGTAACATCAGCACCCGACCACTGGATTTCGCGTAAATCACTACCAGGATAGATTCAGGGCGCTTATAACTCATCACTCGCTCTCTTGTTCCGCACCGGCTTTCTTTACCACGCTGATCGCCAGCTCCTGCAGCGACGCCGGGTTGGCGAAGCTCGGGGCGTCGGTCATCAGACAGGCCGCCGCGGTGGTTTTCGGGAAGGCGATCACGTCGCGGATATTGTCGGTGCCGGTCAGCAGCATCACCAGACGGTCCAGGCCGAAGGCCAGGCCGGCGTGCGGCGGCGTGCCGTACTTCAGCGCGTCCAGCAGGAAGCCGAACTTCTCGCGCTGTTCGTGTTCGTCGATGCCCAGAATGCTGAATACCGTCTGCTGCATTTCGCTGCGGTGAATACGCACCGAACCACCGCCCACTTCGTAACCGTTGATGACCATGTCATAAGCGTTGGCGATAGCGTTGACCGGCGCTGCGGCCAGCTCTTCCGGGCTCATGTCGCGCGGCGAGGTGAATGGGTGGTGCATCGCCGCCAGGCCGCCCTCTTCGTCTTCTTCGAACATCGGGAAGTCGACCACCCACAGCGGCGCCCAGCTGTCGAGTTGGGTCAGCCCCAGATCGCGCCCCAGCTTCAGGCGCAGCGCGCCCATCGCATCGGTGACAATCTTGAAGCTGTCTGCGCCGAAGAACAGGATGTCGCCGGTCTGCGCGTCGGTACGCGCCAGGACAGCTTCCAGCACTTCCGCGCTGAGGAATTTGGCGATCGGGCTCTGCACGCCTTCCATGCCGGCGGCGCGGTCGTTGACCTTCAGCCAGGCCAGGCCTTTCGCGCCGTAGATGTTGACGAAAGCGCCGTACTCATCGATCTGCTTGCGGGTCAGCTGTGCGCCGCCCGGTACGCGGATCGCCGCCACGCGGCCTTTGGCGTCGTTGGCCGGGCCGGAGAACACTTTAAACTCGACGTCCTTGACCAGGTCGGCCACGTCCACCAGCTCCAGCGGGTTACGCAGGTCCGGCTTATCGGAACCAAAGCGACGCATCGCTTCGGCGAAGGTCATGACCGGGAAATCGCCCAGATCCACGCCCTTCACGTCCAACCACAGTTCACGCGCCAGTTTCTCCATCACTTCACGCACCTGGTCGGCGGTCATGAAGGAAGTTTCGACGTCGATCTGGGTAAATTCAGGCTGACGGTCCGCACGCAGGTCTTCGTCACGGAAGCATTTGACGATCTGGTAGTAACGATCGAAGCCGGACATCATCAGCAGCTGTTTAAACAGCTGCGGAGACTGCGGCAGCGCGTAGAATTTGCCCTTGTGCACACGGCTCGGCACCAGGTAATCGCGGGCGCCTTCCGGCGTCGCTTTGGTCAGCATCGGCGTTTCGATGTCAAGGAAGCCGTGGCTGTCCATGAAGCGGCGCACGAAGCTGGTGATTTTGGCGCGGGTCTTCAGACGCTCGGCCATTTCCGGGCGGCGCAGATCCAGGTAGCGGTATTTCAGGCGCGCTTCTTCGCTGTTGACCTGGTTGGAGTCCAGCGGCAGCGGCTCGGAGCGGTTGATGATCTCCAGCGCGTGGGCAAACACTTCCACTTCGCCGGTGGCCATATCTTTATTGATCTGGCTGTCCGGACGCGCACGCACGGTGCCGACGATCTGGATGCAGAACTCATTGCGCAGGTCGTAGGCCTTGTCGAACGCCACTTTCTCGTCCGGATCGAAGAACACCTGCACGATGCCTTCGCGGTCGCGCATATCAATAAAGATCAGGCCGCCGAGATCGCGACGACGATTGACCCAACCACACAGAGTGACTTCCTGGCCCACGTGGGACAGATTCAACTGCCCGCAATATTCAGTACGCATACGCTATCCTTTTACACAGCCGATGCCGCGCCGGGCTACTGCGCCCCTGTCGCGCGGCTGTTATCTGATAAATTCTACTTGTTACCCGGTTTAAAATCCGTCGCATACCAGCCGGTGCCCTTAAGCTGGAAACCGGAAGATGAAATCAACTTGGTCAACGCGGGCTGCCCACACGCCGGGCAGTCTGCCAGCGGCGCATCGGAAAATTTTTGCAATTTCTCTAACCGATGGTTGCAAGCACCACATGCATATTCATAAATCGGCATAGGTCGTTGGATTAAAGAGTGTTGAAAAAAGGGAGTCATTATAAAGGAAATTCATCCGCCCGATAAGTGCGAACACAGCATTGTTACTGCACTAAATGGCGCGTTTTTGTTCGAATCAACACATCGGTTAACAAATTTCCCATTAACCTGCGACAGTTTTTTCACGTAGCCTGATTCTCCCCCGGTTTTGCGCCGAACGCAGCTCGTCCGACGCGCCGAACAGTTTTTATCCACTTCGCAACGAGATGAAATCCATGCTGAAACTTGACGCCCAAACCACCGCTCTGGTGCTGATCGATTTGCAAAACGGCATTCTGCCCTACGCCGGCGGCCCGCACGGCGCCGACCAGGTGGTGGCGAACGCCGCCCTGCTGGCCGCGCGTTTTCGCATGCTGGGCGCGCCGGTGCTGTTGGTGCGCGTCGGTTGGTCAGACTCCTTCGCCGAGGCGCTGAAACAACCGGTGGATAAACCGGCTCCCGCGCCCGCCGGCGGTTTGCCGGCCACCTGGTGGGAGTTCCCCGCGCCGCTGGCGGTCTGCGACAGCGATATTCTGATCACCAAGCGCCAATGGGGCGCCTTCTACGGCACCGATCTGGACTTGCAGCTGCGCCGTCGCGGCATCAAATCCGTAGTCTTGGGCGGCATATCCACCAATATCGGCGTGGAATCCACCGCCCGCGCCGCCTGGGAACACGGCTATGAGCTGGTGATCGCCGAAGACATCTGCAGCGCGCAGAACGCGGAAATGCACCGTTTCGCGTTCGAACACATCTTCCCGCGTTTGGCGCGGGTGCGCGACACCGGCGAAATTCTTGCCGCGCTCGACAGGTAACGTTAAGTTGTAGCCTGATAAGCCAAGCACAAGTAAAGGAAGACGAGCCGTGATCTACATCGGACTGCCACAGTGGCAACATGCAGCCTGGAACCGTATCGGGCTGCGCGACTTGGCGGATTACAGCCGCTACTTCAACTGCGTGGAGGGCAACACCACCTTCTATGCGCTGCCGAAGCTGGAAATCGTGCAGCGCTGGCGCGACATGACCGGCGACGATTTTCGCTTTTGCTTCAAATTCCCGTCGGACATCAGCCATAAGGCCGCCCTGCGCAACTGCGCCGCCGAGCTGCAGGCGTTTTACCACTGCCTGAGCCCGGTGCATCAACGCATCGGGCAATTGTGGCTGCAGTTGCCCGCCGCCTTCGGCCCCGATGAGCTGCCGCGCATGTGGCAGTTCTTCGAAAGCCTGCCGCAGGAGTTCACTTACGGCGTCGAAGTGCGTCATCCGGCATTTTTCGCCAAAGGCGAGGAAGAGCGCGCGTTGAATCAGGGGCTGCATCAGCGCGGCATCAATCGGGTGATCCTCGACAGCCGCCCGGTGCATCACGCCGCCCCTAATACCGCCGCCGTGCGCGATGCCCAGCAGAAAAAACCGAAGCTGCCGGTGCACGCGTTAGTCACCGCCGACCAACCGCTGGTGCGCTTTATCGGCGGCGACCAATTGGCCGACAACCTGCGCTGGTTCGAAGCCTGGCAGCAAAAACTGCCGCTGTGGCAGCAACAGCATCAACCGTATCTGTTTATTCATACGCCGGACAACGGCGATTCGCCCCAGCAAGCACAAAAAATTTGGCAGCAGCTGCGCCGGGCGATCCCCGATTTGCCTGCGCCGCCGGACTGGCCAGAGCAAGATGCACTGTTTTGACCTATTAATCTGACCAATAACATCAAATATTTCCCCGCGACAGTGAATACAATGACGGCTATGATGCTGGCTGCCAGTTTTGGTTAGGGAACGGAGTTAAAAATGGTAAGCGCGCTTTATGTGGTGCTCGGCGCATTGTTGTTGATCAAACTCTCTTATGACGTTGTCAGATTAAGGATGCAGTACCGCGTAGCCTACGGCGACGGCGGTTTTTACGAATTGCAGACCGCCATCCGCGTGCATGGCAACGCCGTTGAATACATTCCTATCGCTGCTGTATTGCTGGTGATTATGGAAATGAACGGCGCGGAAATCTGGATGATCCACCTTTGCGGCCTGATGCTGATGGCCGGGCGACTGGTGCATTACTACGGTTTGCGCAACCGCGAGGTTCGCTGGCGTCGTTCGGGCATGGCCGCGACCTACATCTCTTTGTTGTTGATGGTTCTGGCAAATATCTTCTATCTGCCCTGGGATCTGATTTTCAGCCTGCATTGATCCCGTTTTATCATCAGGCGGCCGCGCCGCCTGCTTCCGCTCCGCTTTTTTACGCTTTTCTGTTAGACTACGCAGCTTCGAATTCTGAACTGATTTGCCGCTATGCCAAACCGCGATACTCTTTTCTCCGCCCCCATCGCCAAACTGGGCGACTGGACCTTCGACGAACGCGTCGCCGAAGTGTTTCCCGACATGATCCAACGCTCCGTTCCCGGCTATTCCAACATCATCTCGATGATCGGCATGCTGGCCGAACGTTTTGTGCAACCCGACAGCCGGGTGTATGACCTGGGCTGCTCGCTGGGCGCGGCGACGCTGTCGATGCGGCGGAATATCAGGGTGCCCGGCTGCACTATCGTCGCCGTCGACAATTCGCCGGCGATGGTGGAACGTTGCCGCCGCCATATCGACGCCTTCCGCGCCGACACGCCGGTCGACGTCATCGAAGCCGATATTCGCGACATCGACATCGAAGACGCCTCGATGGTGGTGCTGAACTTTACGCTGCAGTTCCTCGAACCTGCCGATCGCCTGCGCCTGCTGGAAAAAATTTATCGTGGCCTGCGCCCGGGCGGCGCACTGGTGCTGTCGGAAAAGTTCAGCTTTGAAGACGCCGAAGTCGGCGAGCTGCTGTTCAACATGCACCACGATTTCAAGCGCGCCAACGGGTACAGCGAGCTGGAGATCAGCCAAAAACGCAGCATGCTGGAAAACGTGATGCTGACCGACTCGGTGGAAGCGCACAAGGCGCGTCTGCAACAGGCCGGATTCAAGCATGCCGAAGTGTGGTTCCAGTGCTTCAACTTCGGTTCATTGATCGCTCTGAAAGCGGGGGATGCGCAATGATCGAGTTTGGTGACTTCTATCAGCGCATTGCCAAGAGCCCCCTCAGCCACTGGCTGGATACGCTGCCCGCTCAGCTGAGCGCCTGGCAGCGCGAATCGCTGCACGGCAAATTCAAGCAGTGGTTCAACTCGGTAGAGCATTTGCCGACGCTGACACCCACCCGTCTCGATCTGCTGCACGGCGTGCGCGCCGAGATGGAGCCGGGGCTGTCGCCGGGCCAGCTTGAAGGCATCGAGAAAATGCTGCGCACCCTGATGCCGTGGCGCAAAGGGCCCTTCTCGCTGTATGGCATCGATATCGATACCGAATGGCATTCCGACTGGAAATGGGATCGCGTACTGCCGCACATTTCTCCGCTGGCCGGCCGCACCATTCTCGACGTCGGCTGTGGCAGCGGCTATCACCTGTGGCGCATGATTGGCGCCGGCGCACACTTCGCCGTGGGTATCGATCCGATGCAGCTGTTCCTGTGCCAGTTTGAAGCCGTGCGCAAACTGTTGGGCGGCGATCAGCGCGCCCATCTGCTGCCGCTCGGCATCGAGCAGTTGCCGGATCTGGCGGCGTTCGACACCGTGTTCTCGATGGGGGTGCTGTATCATCGCCGCTCGCCGCTCGATCATCTCCATCAGTTGAAGAATCAGCTGGTGGCTGAAGGTGAGCTGGTGCTGGAAACGCTGGTGGTGGAAGGCGACCGTCACCAGGTGCTGGTGCCGGGCGATCGTTATGCGCAGATGCGCAACGTGTATTTCATCCCTTCCGCCGAAGCGCTGAAATGCTGGCTGGAGAAGTGCGGCTTTGTCGACGTGAAGATCGCCGATATGTGCGTCACCAGCCTCGAAGAGCAGCGACGCACTGACTGGATGACCAGCGAATCGTTGGCCGAATTCCTCGATCCGAACGATCGCAGCAAAACGGTCGAAGGCTATCCGGCGCCGCTGCGCGCCGTGCTGATCGCCAAAAAGCCCTAGCGCACGCTAATCGGGCCGGCCTGCGCCGGCCCGCCTTCACCCGTTACTGACATCGACAATCCGCAGTTCATAAACCATCGTCGCGTTTGGCGGGATCTGCGGCGCATAGCCAGTTTCACCGTACGCCAACGCCGGCGGCACCACCATCGTCAGCGAGCCGTGATTTTTCAGATGGCCGATAGCCTCGCGGAACAACGGCGGATAGGCGGAGAGCGGCTGGGACATCACCTTCCCACTGCGATCCATATCCTGAATCACGCGACCGTCGGTTAAACTTTCTTTCACCACGATATCCACCCGCGCGTTTTCCGTAATGGCCTCATCACCCGCATAATCGATGCGATACCAGAAACCGGAAGGCGACTTCTGCGTGCCCTTCTTCTTTTGGAACTCGGCGACGAACGCCTCACCTTTGCTGGCCTGCATCTTCGCAGCCTGGTTTCTGGCGTCGTTCACCGCTTTTTCCGACTCCGCCAGTGCGCTGGTCAACTGCGCATCGCTCAACTGGTAATGGCCGTTGAAGGTATCGATCACGCCTGCCAGCAGCACGGTTTTGTCGGGCGTGATACCCCAATTTTTACGTTCCGCCAGCATCGTTTGAATATCGCGCCCCAAAGCAACACCGGCGGCATAGCTCTGTTGCTCCGGCTTTTTCTTCAGCGCTTGCCTATCCGGCAGCCATTTGGCCCGCGATCTCAGCCCATCCAGTTCCTCACGCAAGGCTTGCTGCGCCTGATGCGCGGCCGCCAGCTCCGTCGCCGTTTTATCCGCCTGTTGCGCCGCTTTATCCCGTTGCTGCGCAGCCTGCGCGCTTTCCGCCGTCAGCGCCGCCAGACGCTGTTCCAGCGCCTTAGCCTGCTCGGTTTGCGTCTTGTTTTTTTCCTGCAGCTGCGCCAGCTGCTGCTGAAGTTCACCCGCCGCTTTGGCGGCCTCGGCCTTTTGCTGCTCCAGCGCCATCTTCAGTTTTTTCTCTTGCTGCTCGGCCTGTTGGCGTTGGTCATCACGCTCTTTTTGCAGCGCTGCCAGCTGCTGCTGAAGCTCGCCCGTCGCTTTAGCGGCCTCGGTCTTTTGCTGCTCCAGCGCCATCTTCAGGTTTTTCTCTTGCTGCCCGGCCTGTTGGCGTTGGCTCTCCTGCTCTTTTTGCAACTGCGTCAGTTGTTGTTGCAGTACGCCGAGCGCTTTGGCGGCTTCGGCCTTCTGCTGTTCCAGTTCAGCGGCGGCCGCTTTTTGGTCCTGTTCATAACGCTGGCGCGCTTTATCATTGGCAGCTTGCGCCGCCGCCAGTTTCTCCTGCCAAACCTGTTGCTGCGCGTTATCAGACTGTTTTGGCAACGCCGCCAACCGTTGCTCCAGCGATGCGATGCGTCGATCCCGCTCCTCGGTTTGCTGCTTTTGCCGCGCTAACGCCGCTTGCGCCTCGGCGATTTGCGCCTGAGCCTTACGCTCCTGCGGCGTCAGGTTCAGCGCCTGTCGCACGCCGCTGGCAAAGTCGCTCAACGCGCTCAGATCGGGCGCCGGAGCCGGTTTATCGGCAGCCGCCAGGGAAGACGCGACGCGCAACGCGGTCAGCTCCTGCTGCAGTGATTGAATGGAAGCCTGCTGTTGCTCCAGTCGGGCATCTTTCTCGCGCAGCGCCTTTTGCCACTGCGCCAGCTGCTGCTTCTGCGCCGTCGCCTCACGCGTTTGAACCCGGCGGGATGCCGACTTCTGGGGGGCCTGGGGTTGCGTGACGGCGGCATCAGCCTCCGCGGCCGGTGCATCCTGCCGCTGGTAGCGCTCGGCAAACTGCAATAACGCCGGCACATCGTCATCCGCAGCGGCCACCGCCGGCGCAAACGCCAACGGTATCATCAGGCTCAGTAACGCCTTTCTCGCACGCGGGGTCATTGGGTGCGCTCTCCACGCTCAGCCAGACCGGTCATCATGGCAGAACTGATGTCTGCGCACAGACGGCTGGTGCGATAACGATACAGGGCGTCAACGGTTTCCTGCGTCCCCGTGTTGACCCGCTGACGCACCCCGGCATACTGCGCGGCGCCGCCCATCAAAGCATCGAATTCGCGTTTGAATTTTTGGTATTTTTCGTTATCCATGCCGCGCATGGCATCCAGCTCGCGCTGGCACTGCTGCATGCGTTCGGCCTCACGTTGCCGTTTGTCTTGCTCCGCAATTTCTTCTGCGCTGGGGGGCTTACTTAAGGTAGAAACAGGCCGCTTGGTGGTCTGGCAGCCGGTCAGGGCCAAGGTCAGCAAAAGCGCAGCGGTCAAACAGTGTGCCGTTCGGGTCATTATCGTTATCTCCTTGTAAAGTCCGCCGTCGACGTGCTCTGTGGCTGCGCCGACGGCTCTCCTCATTGGTGCTTTGATGTTCCGGCCATAAAAACCGGCGGTGAATAGGTATAGAAATGCAGACGCGGTGATGAACGGCAGAGCGCAAATCATTCACCACGCCAATACATACCAAAAAATCATTTAATGTTATGATATTTAAAGGATTTTAACTCACAAACTTATCAGCAGGACATAGCAAGCGCAAGAGAATAGATGGCGCCTGACCGAGCGAGCAACAGTGCAGGAATGGGCGCAGTGTCTTAACAAGGCATAAAAAAAGCCCCGGCAAAACGCCGGGGCCTGGTACTTGCGTGATCGCCGAAGGCTCAGCGACACGCAAAGGGGTCTTACGGCCCGGAAACCGGTTATCAAACGCGGTTAGCTGCGTGTTTATGCGCTTTGCGCCAAGGGGTCAACCAAGGCCAGCGCGTTTTTCATCGCCTCCACCATTTCGCCATCCACGCAATAATGGCTAAATTCGTCAAACTCGTTATCGGAACACATGGTGACCCCCGCCTTGCGATAACGCATGGTCGATGGCACCAGATGGCCGGAAGAGCTGTGCAATTCATGCAGGCCGATATCGACAAACTTGTGCAAATTGCTCAGACGCACGCCGGCGCCCGCCATGATCACCGGGCCCTGGCTGGCCTGACGCAAATCACGCAACAGCGGCAGGCCCAGTTCGGCGCTCTGCTGTTGACCGGAAGTCAGAATGCGCGCCACGCCCAGGTCGGTTAGTTGCTCCAGCGCCACCATCGGGTTTTGACACATGTCGAATGCGCGATGGAACGTGACAGCCATCCCCTCGCACAACGTCATTACCTCGCGCATCCGCGGCAGATCGATATGCCCTTCTTCGTCCAGCATGCCGACGACCACGCCGGGGAATCCCAACTCGCGGATCTGGCGGATATCCTGCTTGATCACCTCGAAATCCACCGCGCCATAACAGAAATCGCCACCGCGAGGGCGTACGATCGGATGAACCGGAATCGAAACCCGTTCCCGCGCCAAACGCAGCGTGCCATAACTCGGCGTCAATCCGCCCTCGCTCTGGCTGGCGCATAACTCGATACGATCGGCGCCCGCCCGTTCGGCCGTTAGCGCGCAGTCGACGCTAAAGCAACAAACTTCCAGTTTTATCATTGTCACCCCCAGATAACGGCCAACATACGGCGGCAATTGTTCATTTCTTCATTTCTCACGTAGGCTCATGCTTAGGCATAAACCGGCTCAGGGCTGTAACTATGGCATTCAATTTTGATCAATGGGTAGACCGCAGTCACAGTGACAGCGTTAAGTGGGATAAATATCGCGACCGCGACATCATTCCACTGTGGGTCGCCGACAGCGACTTCGCCTCCCCGCCGGCGGTCATCGACGCCTTGCAGCGGCGCGTGGCGCACGGCGTGTTCGGCTACACGCACCCATCCCCCGATCTTCTTGAGGTTTTTACCCGCCGCATGGTAGAGCGCTACCGCTGGCACATCAAGCCTGAATGGATCCTTTTCCTGCCCGGCCTGGTGTGCGGCTTGAACCTGTGCGTGCGCGCCTTCACCGAAGACCATCAGAGCACGCTCGCGCCCAGCCCCATTTATCCGCCATTTCGCAAAGCGGCCAAATTCGCCGGGCGCAAGCACCTCTCGGTACCGCTGGCGGCAACAGGCCAACGTTGGGTGCTGGATTTTTCCGCGCTGCATGGGCAGTTCAGCGGCAATGAGAAGCTCCTGCTGCTGTGCAACCCGCAAAATCCCGGTGGCACCGTTTATCGTCGAGAAGAGCTGGCGCAGCACCATCAGTTCGCCCGCGAGCACGATTTAATCGTCTGTTCGGATGAAATCCACTGCGAATTGCTGCTTGAACCCGGCGCACGGCATATTCCTTTCGCCACCCTGAGCGAAGACGCGGCCCAGCGCAGCGTAACGCTGATGTCGCCGTCAAAGGCGTTTAATCTCGCCGGGCTGGGCGCCTCGATGGCGATCGTCCCTAATGAGGCGCTGCGACAAAAGCTGAAACGCGCGCGCAGCGGCATCGTGCCGGAGGTCAATCTGCTGGCGCTGGTCGCCGCCCAAGCGGCCTATCAATACGGGCAACCCTGGCTGGACGAGCAGTTGATTTATCTGCGCGCCAATCGCGATAGGGTGACAGAGCGCATCAACGCCATGCCGGGATTGAAGTTGTTGCCGATTGAAGCCACCTATTTGGCCTGGATCGACTGCGGCGCATTGCCGGTAGACAATCCGCATCAGTTCTTCGAACGCGCGGGCGTTGGATTAAGCGCCGGTTTGGATTTCGGCGATCGGCGCTTTGTACGACTGAACTTCGGTTGCCGGCGGGCTCTGCTCGATGAAGCGCTCGATCGCATGGCGCGGGCCTGCGCCACGCTGTTCGACTAGCCTTGCTCGCTGGCGACAATGTCCCGAATGGAGTAAGGATGAAACTTGATCGTGACCGTTCCATCGGTGATGGCCAGCGTCGGGTTCGGCAACCGCTCGCCCTCGCCTTTTGGCGAGCTTTGCTTCAGTTTGATCCCCGGCGCCAGCAACGCTTCATCAGCAAGATGGCTCAACGCACGGGCGTGCAACGTCTGCGGATCGCCGCTCAGCACTAGCTCGACATGTTCCCACCCTTCATGCGGATACCGTTTCTCCCCGGGATACGGCAGCTCGACGCAATCTATCCGCCACGGCCCCACGGCCAGCGGCTGCTGTAAATCAAACAGACAGATAGGCCGCCCGTTGATCATCGATTCGGACAACAGTGTCCCGCACTGCATCAATCCCTGGCGCCAGCGTTCGGCGGTAGCGTTCTGGTGACAGCGCAAGGAAATGTGATCGGCGGTAAACGAGGACAGGTCAAGCTGCAATCTGGCGGCGAATTGTTGCAACGCCTGCTCGAAACGCGGCAGGTCGAGCTTCAGATCGTCAAGCTCGGCAATGGCCTGCAAGGGATTGGTCATAGAAACCTCAAAACAACGAGCGCAAAGTTAAAGGCCGTAATTTACACGGTGGCGACGGCGCTCGCCAGAGTGGCGAGATTTTTCAGCGGCAGTACAGCATAATTTTCGGTTCTGGATGGGGGACGAAAAACCCAGCGCTTATTGAGATGGCAGCTTATTAATTCGGCAATTAAATAAAAAATAGGATTTTTCGCAGGCCATTATATCATTTCCTTATGACAGTAAGATTTAAGTTATTTTGCACAAAACCCTCCGCCACCTGCGGGCTAAATCGATTGATTTTTTTCGCTTAATCAAACCTCGCCCACTTATATAAGTCACACAAAACCACAAGCTTAACCAATTGTAAACAAAGAGAATGCCGTACAAAAAATGATGAAAAAGTAAGGATTATCTTAATTTAATGCCGGGCAATTGATTCACCCACTCAACTCGGCTACTTTGGAGGAAATTTAAATTAGAGATGATCATTATGTTATTGCTGACGATATCCTTGGTGTTGATAATTATCGCCGTATACGCCATCTACCGTCATTTTAAATCTCGCAGCACCAATACGCTGGACTCCGGTCGCCGCAATAAAAAACGCTAGCCCCTCATTTTTTCCACCGTATATCTCCTCTCGGTTGTCCATCTTTTACCCCCACGGCAATAACGCGTGCCTCCGCAACTGTTTCATCGCTGCGGTCGCGCCAACTGCTGACGGGCTCCCTCAGATCGGTTACAATTGCAGGCTGTTTTGTGGAGGTCGCCGCCGCCCGCGCGCCGTTGGCCACCACCGTTGAATCCCTCGGGGGCTGGTTTCGGCCCCTCGTTCGTCATTAAGGTAACCCGGTGAATATTCAGGTTCTTCTTTCAGATAAAGTCAGCCAGGCGCTGATCGCCGCTGGCGCGCCAGCGGATTGCGAAGCGCAGGTCCGCCCATCCGCCAAGGCGCAGTTTGGTGATTACCAGGCCAACGGCGTGATGTCAGTCGCCAAAAAGCTGGGCATGCCGCCCCGTCAGCTGGCGGAAAAAGTGGTGCAACTGCTGGATCTCGGCGACGTCGCCAGTAAAGTGGAAATCGCCGGCCCCGGCTTTATCAATATCTTCCTGAACAGCGACTGGGTCGCCCGCCAGGCCGACCAGGTGCTGAACGCACCGAAATTGGGCATTGCGCCGGTTGAACCGCAAACCATCGTTATCGACTATTCCGCGCCGAACGTGGCGAAAGAAATGCACGTCGGCCACCTGCGCTCCACCATCATCGGCGACGCCGCAGCGCGTACTCAGGAGTTTCTGGGCCATAAAGTGATCCGCGCCAACCACGTCGGCGACTGGGGCACCCAGTTCGGCATGCTGATTGCCTACCTGGAAAAAATGCAGAATGAAAACGCCAGCGATATGGGCTTGTCCGATCTCGAGCAGTTCTACCGCGAAGCCAAGAAGCATTACGATGAAGACGCCGAGTTCGCCGAGCGCGCACGCGCTTACGTCGTGAAGCTGCAGGGCGGCGATCAATACTGCCTGAAAATGTGGCGCAAGCTGGTCGACATCACCATGGCGCAAAACCAGCTGACCTATAACCGCCTGAACGTCACGCTGACCGAAGACGACGTGATGGGCGAAAGCCTGTATAACGCGATGCTGCCGGGCATCGTCGCCGATCTGAAAGCCAAAGGGCTGGCGGTGGAAAGCGAAGGCGCCACCGTGGTGTTCCTCGACGAATACCAGAACAAGGACGGCGACCCGATGGGCGTCATCATCCAGAAAAAGGATGGCGGCTACCTCTATACCACCACCGATATCGCCTGCGCCAAGTATCGCTACGAGACCCTGGGTGCCAATCGCGTGCTGTATTACATCGATTCCCGCCAGCATCAGCACCTGATGCAGGCCTGGGCCATCGTGCGCAAAGCCGGTTATGTGCCGGAGTCCGTCTCGCTGGAACATCACATGTTCGGCATGATGCTGGGCAAAGACGGCAAGCCGTTCAAAACCCGCTCAGGCGGCACCGTGAAGCTCTCCGATCTGCTGGATGAAGCCATCGAACGCGCCGAGCAGCTGATCGCCGGCAAAAACCCGGACATGCCGGAAGACGAAATGAAGACCATCGCTCGCGTGGTCGGTATCGGCGCGGTGAAATACGCCGATCTGTCGAAAAGCCGCACCACCGACTATGTTTTCGACTGGGATAACATGCTGGCCTTCGAAGGCAATACCGCGCCTTACATGCAATACGCCTATACCCGTGTGGCATCGGTATTCAAACGCGCCGGGATCGACGAAAGCAGCCTGACGCTGCCGCTGACCCTGACCGAAGAGCGTGAAATTGCGCTGGCCACTCGCCTGCTGCAGTTCGAAGAGGTGCTCAGCGCCGTCGCGCGTGAAGGCACGCCGCACGTCATGTGCAGCTACCTGTACGATCTGGCCGGCTTGTTCTCCGGCTTCTACGAGCACTGCCAGATCCTCAACGCCGACAGCGAAGAAGCCCGTCAGAGCCGCCTGAAGCTGGCGCTGCTGACCGCCAAAACGCTGAAAACCGGCCTGGATACGCTGGGCATCGAAACCGTCGAGCGCATGTAAACCGCGCCGCGCAGAAAAGCAAAAAGGTCGCCATGGCGACCTTTTTTTTTACGCTTTCACTCGGCTCAGACGACCCGGCGCGCGAAATCACGCGGGCGGAAACCCAACCCGGCCAGCACGCCGAAGTAGGCTACCACACCGGCCACCACCACCGCCGCCAAGCGCAGCAAACGCTCCAGCATGTTGCCCTGATCCCAGGCCGGCATCAGCCACATCAAGCCAATCAGCACGGCCGACATCACCAGCACGGCAATCACCAGCTTAGTGAGGAACAGCGCCCAACCCGGCTGTGGCTGGAAGATTTTCTGCTTGCGCAGCTGCCAATACAGCAGCGCGGCGTTCAGGCAGGCCGCCAAACCGATCGACAGCGCCAGACCTGCGTGCTTCAGCGGACCGATAAACGCCAGGTTCATCACCTGCGTCATGATCAGCGTAATGATGGCGATCTTGACCGGCGTTTTGATGTCCTGACGCGAATAAAAGCCCGGCGCCAGCACCTTAACCACGATCAGCCCCATCAGCCCCACCGAGTAAGCCACCAGCGCGCGTTGCGTCATCGCCGCGTCAAAGGCGCTGAACTTGCCGTACTGGAACAGCGAGACGGTCAACGGTTTGGCCAAAATACCCAGCGCAATGGCGCTCGGCAGCGCCAGCAGAAAGCACAGGCGCAGCCCCCAATCCATCAGGCGCGAATACTCGTCGTGGTTGCCGCTCGAGAAGCTTTTGGCCAGCGACGGTAGCAGGATGGTGCCCAATGCCACGCCCAGCACGCCGGAAGGAAACTCCATCAGGCGGTCGGCATAGTACATCCAGGACACCGAGCCGGACACCAGGAACGATGCGAAGATCGTGTTGATGATCAGCGAGATCTGGCTGACCGACACCCCAAGGATCGCCGGCCCCATCTGGCGCATCACCCGCCAGACCCCGGCGTCACCCAATTTGATGCGCGGCAGCACCAGCATGCCGATCTTGCGCAGGTGCGGCAGCTGATAGCCCAGTTGCAGCACGCCGCCGACCACCACCGCCCACGCCAGCGCCAGCACCGGCGGGTGGAAATACGGCGCGGCGAACAGCGCGAAGCCGATCATGCTGACGTTAAGCAGCGTTGGCGCAAAGGCCGGGATCGAGAAACGGTTCCAGGTATTGAGGATCGCCCCCACCAGCGAGGCCAGCGAAATCAATAGAATATAGGGGAAGGTAATGCGCAGCAGCGCCGACGTCAGCGCAAACTTGTCGGGCGTATCGGTAAAGCCCGGCGCAGTGATATAGATCACCCAGGGCGCGGCCAGCATCCCCAGCACCGTCACCACCGCCAGCACCAACGTCAACAGCCCGGAGACATAGGCGATAAAGGTGCGCGTCGCTTCCTCGCCCTGCTGGCTCTTATATTCCGCCAGGATCGGCACGAAAGCCTGCGAAAATGCGCCTTCGGCAAAGATACGACGCAGCAGGTTAGGAAGTTTGAACGCCACGAAGAAGGCGTCCGTTGCCATGCCGGCCCCGAACACGCGCGCGACGATCGCATCGCGGGCAAAGCCCAACACCCGCGAAAACATCGTCATCGAGCTGACGGCAGCCAAGGATTTGAGTAGGTTCATGTGGTTGTCTGATAGGTACCGTAAATATCAACGCCTGCAACAGCAGGCGTCAGTGAAACAATCGGCTCAGTTTACGCATCCGGAAAAGAATAGCTACCGCCATATGTTACATAGAGTTATCGCGTAACAAACGCTCGACCACCCGCTGCGCAACCAGCGCCTGCTCGCCGCCGGTTTCCGGCGCGCTCTGATTGGCGACGGCGCAGAGGAAATGCCGCACAGCCCCGTCGAAACCGCGTTGCACCAGCGTGCTTTGCCAACCCGGCACCGGCTGTTCCAACTCGCCCTGCGCATCTTCACGCAGCCAGTGGCGCATATCGGTCAACTGATACCGCGCGCCGTCGGTCACCGCCTGCACGCTTTCGCGCTGGCTGCCGCCGCGGCGATGCATGCTGGTCGTCACCAGCGTATCGCCACAGGCAAAGTGGTGCTCGGCGTACAGCATTTCGCCTGCAGCGTTGGCGCGCACGCTGCCGCTCAGCAGTTGCTCGCCTCCGCCCGCCAGCCACAGGGCGGTGTCCACCACGTGCAGATAGTCATCCAGCAGGGTAAAGCGCAGATCGTGAGGGCCGACGCTGTCCGCCCGATGTTTATCCATGCGAATGGAGGCGGGCTGATTCATTTGCTGCTTGAGTTGGCGGTAAAGCGGCGCGAAACGGCGGTTGAACCCCACCATCAGCGTTTTGCCCCGCCGCTCGGCCAGCTCAAGCAACTGCTCGCCCTGCTCCAGCGTTTCCGCCAGCGGCTTATCGACGTAAACATGTACGCCACGGTTAAACAGCTCGCCAATGACCGAAAAATGGCTGGCGGTGCTGCTGTGGACAAAGACCGCATCGCACTGTTCGGCCAAGCTGTCCAGCCGAGGGAAACAGACCATGCGGTAGCTGTCGCACAGCGGCTGCGCTTTCTGTTGATTAGGCGAGAAGCCGCCCACCAGCGTCCAGTCCGCCGCCTGACTGAGGATCGGCAGGTAGGCCTTCTGCGCGATGCTGCCCAGCCCCACCACGCCCACGCGCAATTTAGTCATGCGTTTCCCTCGCCAACAGTTGCTGCACCTGCCGTTTCAGCTCCGCCACGTCGTTTTCCAACGCGCTGACCCTGGCGCTCAATTCACCGTCGATCTCCGACTCGAGCGCCGGCGGCGCCTCATCGATTGGCCCGCTGAACAGATGCATGAAGCGGCTTTCGCGCTTGCCCGGCTCGCGCGCCAGACGCACTACGAACGGGCCGTCTTCGCGCGTGGTCAACTGCTGCAGCACGTGTTCGACCTCGCTGACATCGCTGAACTCGTGCATTCGGTTGGTGCGCGTGCGCAGCTCGCCCGGCGTTTGCGCGCCGCGCAGCAGTAAGGTGGCGATCACCGCCAGTTCGGCGGGAGAGAGCTTCAGCTGGCCAAACTCGGAATTGCAAAACCGCTGCTCGTATTTCACGACCCGATTGCCGAACCCGCTGAGGGTGCGCAGGAAATGTTTGCGCAGCAAGAGATCGAGGAGTTGCTGCACCTCGCTTTCGCTCAGATCCATCACCGGCTCGCGGTTGGTCTTTTGGTTACAGGCCAGGGTAATGGCGTTAAGCGAAAGCGGGTATTGGTCCGGCGTCGTCACCTGTTTTTCCAACAGGCAGCCGATGACCCGGGCCTCTTTGGCGTTCAATTCATATTTCATCGTTTGGCCTCAACGTGGGGGTAGCCACTCTTTATTGGTGTATGCCGTCAAAACGTGGTCTTGCCACTTGCCGTCGATCAGCAGGTAATCTTTGGCGTAACCTTCGCGTTCGAATCCCAGACGCGTCAGCAATGCGCCGCTGCGCTGGTTATGCGGCATATAGTTGGCCATGATGCGGTGCATGCGCTGTTGGCGCAGCATATAGCGGATGGCGGACTGCAAGGCTTCGAACATCAACCCCTGCCCCTGCCATTTCTCCCCCAGCGAATAACCGAGGAAACAGGCGTGAAACGAACCGCGCAACACGTTGCTGAAGTTCGCCACGCCGCGGACTTCCTGCTCTTCCGGATCGAGCAGGATAAAATAGTAGGCGCTGCCCTGCTTTTGCATTTCAGCGATCATCCCCAGGCGCGCCTGCCAGCCGGACGGATAACAATGGCTTTCATCGCGCACCGGCTCCCAGGGTTTGAGAAAGGTCCGGTTCTCGGCATAATAGTCCGCCAGACGATAGGCGTCCCGTTCATGCACTAAACGGACCACCATCCGGTCGGTAGTAAGACGTACTTTTGGCGATGCAGAGCGGTAGCCGAACATCATTTCCCCCGCGGTCAAAACGGTTCGATAAGAAGTATTTATTAGGAAGCCTCGTGGATAATTATCCGACGCCGATCTGAGGCCATGACTTTATGTTGCCAATAGCGCCTCAGAACCGCGCTCCCTTGCATTCAATATAACCGTAGGCCGCCCCCGAGGTAAAATACCGGCCGCTCAGTAAATCGCCGAATACGCGTTTTACGGCGTTTTTCCGCCAATTTTGCAGTTCAGGTAACACCTTGACGATAAAAAAATATTATCTACTCCGCCCCTGTCGCCGTCCGCCAATTGGGTAGAGAATGGTGGAGTTGCCTTCCCCCTCTCTCTTAATTGCTCATGGTGATGCATGTCTCTGGTGTCGCAAGCGCGCAGCTTGGGTAAATATTTTCTGTTGCTCGACAACCTGCTGGTGGTTTTAGGCTTCTTTGTCGTGTTCCCGCTTATTTCGATCCGCTTCGTCGATCAGCTGGGATGGGCGGCGCTGATCGTCGGCATCGCGCTGGGTTTGCGTCAGTTGCTGCAACAAGGGCTCGGCATCTTTGGCGGCGCGGTCGCCGATCGCTTTGGCGCCAAGCCGATGATCGTCACCGGCATGCTGCTGCGCGCCGCTGGTTTCGCCACCATGGCGATGGCCGATGCGCCGTGGATCCTGTGGTTCTCCTGCGCGCTGTCGGCCCTCGGCGGCACGCTGTTCGATCCGCCGCGCACCGCTTTGGTGATCAAACTGACCCGTCCGCACGAACGCGGCCGCTTTTTCTCGCTGTTGATGATGCAGGACAGCGCCGGCGCGGTAGTCGGCGCGCTGATCGGCAGTTGGCTGCTGCAATACGATTTCCACTTTGTCTGCTGGGTCGGGGCGGCGATCTTCGTGCTGGCCGCCGGCTGGAACGCCTGGTTACTGCCGGCTTATCGCATCTCCACCGTGCGCGTGCCGATGAAAGAAGGCATGTTGCGGGTCGTGCGCGATCGCCGCTTCCTCACCTATGTCCTGACGCTGACCGGCTACTATATGCTGGCGGTACAGGTGATGCTGATGCTGCCGATCGTGGTCAATGAAATTGCCGGCTCACCGGCGGCGGTGAAATGGATGTACGCGATCGAAGCGGCGCTGTCGCTGTCGCTGCTCTATCCGCTGGCGCGTTGGGGTGAAAAACATTTTCGGCTTGAACAACGCCTGATGGCGGGCCTGCTGCTGATGACGCTCAGCCTGCTGCCGATCGGCCTTGCCAGCAGCCTGCAAGGCGTGTTCACGCTGATCTGCTGTTTCTATCTGGGTTCGATCATCGCCGAGCCGGCGCGCGAAACGCTCAGCGCGTCGCTGGCCGATCCGCGGGCGCGCGGCAGCTACATGGGCTTCAGCCGCCTCGGGCTGGCGTTGGGCGGTGCGTTGGGATATACCGGCGGCGGTTGGATGTACGATACCGGGCGGATGATGAACATGCCGGAGCTGCCCTGGCTGCTGCTCGGCGCCGTAGGCTTCGCCACGCTGCTGGCGCTGTACTGGCAATTCAGCCCGCGGCGCAACGCGTCGGTGATACTGCGCGGCGGCTAACGCCATAGAAATCCGGCCGAATCGGCAACAGCTGCTATCCTGTTAGTAAAAACACCCACAGGAGCCCGTCGGCATGAGCGAAGAAGCCAAATTACCGCAACTACTCGAACATATGATACTGAACTTGCGCATGATTTATGCGCGCTCCACCCTGGTGGAAAAGGCGCTGGCGCATATCCTCGCCAGTGACGCCAGCCTGAAAAACGATATTATCAAACAGCTGCAGGTCGTCACCGCCGCCAACGAACGCGATCAGATCGATTTGGAACAAGCCCGCATTCACCTGATCGATGTGCTCAACTCGGTACCGGTCAAGAAATAGCACTCCTCGCCCGCGCCTGTTGCGCGGGCAATATCGCAATAACGCACCATCCAACACACGCGTTTCAAGACAGCCTCGATAAGCTGTGGTAACTATTGCTGTTAAAACCTGACAACCCGGAGCAAGCATGAAACTGTTCATTTACGATCATTGCCCATTCTGCGTTAAAGCCCGCATGATTTTCGGCCTGAAACATCTGCCGATTCGCCTGGTCACGTTGCTCAACGACGATGAGACGACCCCGTTCAATCTGATTGGCAAAAAAATGGTGCCGATCCTGATCAAAGACGACGGCGAAGCGATGCCGGAAAGCCTGGATATCGTGCGCTATGTCGATGGCTTGGACGGCAAACCGGTGCTGACCGGCCGCACCAACCCTGCCATCGCCGAGTGGTTGCGCCGGGTCGACAGTTATGCGGCCAAATTGCTGTTGCCGCGTGTTGCGCATGCCGATTTCGAAGAATTTGCCACCGACAGCGCCCGCCGTTACTTTATCGATAAAAAGCAGGCGTCAATCGGTGATTTCGCCGAGCATCTCGCCAACAGCGCCGATCTGATCGCCGAACTGGAGGCCGACCTGCAAACGCTGTCACCGCTGATCGTCTCCGCCGACGCCGTGAACGGCGAGCTTTCTGAGGACGATATTCATCTGTTCCCGCTGCTGCGCTCATTGTCGATCGTCGCCGGGGTTGCCCTGCCGGACAACGTGGAAGCCTACCGCAACCGCATGGCGCAGCGCAGCGAAGTGCCGTTGCTGCTGGATATGGAACAATAACGTTCGACAGTCACAAAAAGGATATGGCGTACTGATGCTGAAAATGGTGCTCGCCACCGCTCGCGATCGGGCGCGGCTGAAGGAAATTACTTCCGTTCTGATTCGTTATGGTTTGCAAGACGTTCTGCGCCTGCTGGGCCTGGGGGCGTTGCTGCATGGCGCCCGCGGTGAGCCCGCCCGGCAGAGCGCGCAGCCCCTCCCTCAGCGGCTGCGCGAAGCGCTCGAGGCGCTCGGCCCAACCTTCGTCAAATTCGGCCAGATCCTGGCCACGCGTTCTGACCTGCTGGATCCGGCCTGGACCGACGAACTGGATCGTCTGCACAGCCAGGCGGCGGTGTTGCCATGGGAAATGCTGGCGCCGCAGATCGTTGCCGATCTCGGCGATGATCCCGAGCAGCTGTTTGCCGAATTCGATCGCACACCGCTGGCCGCGGCGTCGATGGCGCAAATTTACCGCGCACGCCTGCACAGCGGCGAACAGGTGGTGGTGAAAGTGCTTCGCCCCGGCCTGGCAAAAACCATTCACGCCGATCTGCGGCTGCTGGCCTCGCTGGCGGAAACCGTGGAGCAGCAGAGTCAGGCGCTGGCGCGCTATCGACCACGGCAGATGGTCAGAGCGCTGGCGACGGCGCTCAATCATGAACTGGATTTGACCCATGAAGGGCATAACTGCGATCGCGTCGCCGGCATGTTTGCGCGTGAACCTGACGTGGTCGTGCCGAAAATCTATTGGCAATGGTCTTCCCCGCGTCTGTTAGTGCAGGAATACTTGCCCGGCACCGCGCCGGAGAACCCCCGGCAGTTGGCGGAAGCGGGATTTGACGGCCCGCTGCTGGCGCGGCGCGGCGCTCGCGCCTTTATGAGCATGGTGCTGGAGCACCGGCTGTATCACGCCGATCCGCACCCCGGCAACGTGATGGCGCTGAGCGGCGATCGCGTCGGCTTCATCGACTTCGGCATGGTGGGGCAGCTGTCCGAACGGCGGCGCAACCAGTTGCTCCTGCTGCTGCAGGCCATCGCCGATCGTCAGTCCGAAGGCATCGTCAACACGCTGATCGCCTGGTCGGACAGCGAACCGCTGGATCTGATGGACCTGGAGCTGGCGGCGCAAAACTTTCTCGACAAGCAGGCCGCCGCCACCCTAACGCTCGGCAAAGCCCTCACTGACCTGTTGGTGATGGCGCGTGAGCACCAGCTGGCGCTGCCGCCGGATCTGGTGCTGCTGTTCAAGGCCTTAATCACCGCCGACGGCGTGCTGCACCGGCTGGATCCGGCCTTTGACATCGTCGCCACGCTCAAACCGATGCTGCAACAAACGGTGCTGCAACGTTATGCCCCTGACGCCGTGCGCCAACGGCTCTTGACCCTGGGCGGGGAAGCGCTCGACGCCGGAGAGGAGCTGCCGCAAACCCTGCGGCTGTTGGTGCGCCGCCTGAAACGCGGGCAGCTCAATGCCGACATTAACGTCAAGAACCTCGGTCAGTTGAGCAAAGCGCTGGAGCGCAGCGCCGTTACCCTGGCCATCGCCATCGTCACCGCCGCTTTTGCCCTGGGGCTGGCGCCTTATCTGATGCATTCGTCGCTGCGGCTGTGGGGCATTCCGCTGTTCCCGCTGTTGGGAGGCGCAGCCTGCCTGGCCGGCGTGATCCTCTTGGCGCTGCGATTACGGCGCTGACGCTTTCGGCGTTATCCGATAGGTCTCGCCCTGTTTTACGCGCACTATTCCCGCCATACCGCCGCCTGCCGTTTTCACGCGCAGGCGGAGCGTTTATAATGATTAATCAATTATCTGCAGCACTTTTCGCCAGCAGTCGCAATGAGGCATTAATGAAGAAAATCCTGATGGGCGCAGCCGCCCTGCTGTTCGCCGGCGTATTGGCCGGTTGCAATCAACTGACCCAGTACACCCTGAGCGAGCAGGAAGTGAATGACTACCTGCAGAAACATAACGACTATCAGAAGCAAATCGGCGTGCCCGGCCTGCTGGACGCCAACATCGTGCTGACTCAGTTGCAAAGCCAGATCGGCCGCAGCGAACCGGGTAAAGTCACCCTTTCCGGCGACGCCAAGGTCAACATCACGTCGATTCTCGGCCCGCAGACCGCTGATCTGAAGCTGACGCTGAAAGCACAGCCGGTTTACGACCGGGCGCAGGGCGCCATTTACCTGAAGGACATGGAGCTGACCGATTACAGCGTGCAGCCGGAAAAAATGCAGACGGTGATGAAAGCGCTGACGCCGTATCTGAACCAGTCGCTGAAATCCTACTTCGACCAAAAGCCGGCTTATGTGCTGAATCCTGACAACAGCAAAACCGAAGCGCTGGCGAAAAAACTGGCGAAAGGGTTGGAAGTGAAACCGGGTGAGTTGGTGATCCCGTTTAGCGACTGACACCGCCTGAGAACATCAAGCCCGCCGCTCGGCGGGCTTTTTACTGCCGGGAAAGCGTTACTGCGGGGCGCTGTAGGCGATTTCGCCGGTGTTGCAGTTGAGCGTCACGTTGTAGGTTTTATCTGCCTTGGTGCCACGCACCGTCAACGGCACCTGCCATACCTGATCCTTGCCGCTGATGGCATCCGGGCTAACCCAGGCAATCGGCGTTGCGGTACCCAGCAGCTTTTTGTCCGACTCCCAGCGCGTAATGCGGTTCTGCAAGAAGTCGCGCTTGACCTGGGCGGCGATATCCGCCGGCTGCAGGCCCGCACACTGCCCCACCTTGGCGGCGCGCTGTTCGTGATCCTGCGCCCACACCGTCGTCGATGCTCCCATCATGGCCAACAAGGCGATAGCCAAACCCGTTTTTTTCATATGTCCTCCCGTTGTGATTAGCGCTATCCGGGCGCCCATCCCTGGCTCACAACAGGGCTTCGGCAAAGGGTTACCGTTTGACGAACTCAATGACAAACAGCGCATCCAGGCCCGGATAGATTTCCTTGATCACCTGCTTCAGTTCGCCGAGCGACATGTTCTCCTGCTGTGCGTGGCGTTCGGTCAGCGCATCCAGGCGCACCGGCGTTACCGACAGCACTTCGATAAAGCAGAAAAATACGCCGTCCTCATTGCGGCTAACGCGCAATACCTCGCCCGGTTCAAAATGCGATTCACTGGCATCCCGAATGGTGATGGTTTTACGCCCGGCCAGAATGTCTTGCTCAAAGCGGCTGAAGAAAGTTATTTCACGGCTCATTTTAGATCCTTTTTCATTACAACACCGCAACATAAGTCATTATGCCGCCTGCTTTTCTGACGCAGATCCCTCTTTTGGGGTAGAGGCCGCTTTTTTCGCTTTGCTTTCCGCTGGTTTCTTGAGGGTTTCCGCCGGCGATGCGCCGCGCAGAATCAGACCCAGCGCATCCTTGTTTTCCGCCAGGAAGAAGCTCAGCCCTTCGCGCTGTTCGTCATCCAGGTTCAGTGGCGCGTGCTGCAGCCACTCCCCAAGGTTGTCCGCCAGATCCAGCATTTTGTCGTAGGCGTCGGCTTCTTTCTTGCTCGCGAAAGTCATTTTTTCCTCACCGTTTCTCACCACCACATATTTAACTTCAACCGCCATGCGTGCGTCCTCAAATACTCAAATTACTGTTATTATATACAGTATAAATAGATCGTGGCGGGAAGGCAAACCGCCGCCCGCCTTCGGCTTATTTCAGCAGCCGCACCTTGCAGCTTTTGCCTTTGATTTTGCCCTGCTGTAACTGTTGCAGCGCCTTGCGCGCGCTGGCTTTGCGGATCGCGACATAGGCATGCACCGGGAACATATCGATCTTGCCCACTTCCGCCGCCGTCAGCCCGGCATCACCGGTCAGCGCCCCGAGAATATCGCCGGGACGGATCTTCGCCTTGCGGCCGCCGTCGATGCACAGCGTCACCATTTCCGCCTCCAGCGAGCCGTTGGCCGCCCCGCTCAGCTCGGACACCGGCGACCAGTCAACGCTCATCTGCAGATAGTCTTCAATCGCGTGCGCACGCGCCATTTCCTGCGGCGTGCACAGGCTGATCGCCAACCCGCTCATGCCGGCGCGGCCGGTACGGCCAATACGGTGCACATGCACTTCGGGATCGAACGCCAGCTCGTAGTTGACCACCAGCTCCAGCTCTTTAATATCCAGCCCGCGTGCGGCGACGTCGGTCGCCACCAATACCCGGCAACTGCGGTTGGCGAAACGCACCAACACCTGGTCGCGGTCGCGCTGTTCCAGATCGCCATGCAGCGCCAGCGCACTGATGCCGCGGGCCTCCAGGGCCTCAAGCACCGTCTGACAGTCGCGCTTGGTATTGCAGAACACCACGCAGGACGCGGGTTGATGATAGCGAATGGCCGACACCAGCAGCGCTGGGCGCTGATCGCGCGTGGTCTCATAAAAGCGTTGTTCGATGGAGGTCTGCGCTTCGCCATCGTCCACCTCGACGCTCAGCGGCTGGCGTTGAACGCGCGCGCTGATGCGCTCGATGCCTGCCGGGTACGTGGCGGAAAACAGCAGCGTCTGACGTTGCGGCGGCGTATAGCTGATCACATCGTCGATGTCGTCGGCGAACCCCATGTCCAGCATGCGATCGGCCTCATCCAGCACCAGCACCTTCAGCTCGTCCAGCTGCAGCGTTTTCTTGCGCAAGTGTTCCTGGATACGGCCCGGCGTCCCCACCACGATGTGCGGCGCATGCACCAGCGAATCGAGCTGCGGCCCCATCGGCTGGCCGCCGCACAGCGTCAGGATCTTGATGTTTTGCGTAAAACGCGCCAGGCGACGCAGCTCTTTGCTCACCTGATCGGCCAGCTCGCGGGTGGGACAAAGCACCAGCGCCTGCGTGGCGACCTGACCGACGACGATACTGTTCAGCAGACCAATGCCGAAGGCCGCCGTTTTACCGCTGCCGGTTTTCGCCTTGGCGCGCACGTCCCGCCCTTGCAGGATGGCGGGCAATGCGGCGGCCTGTACCGGCGTCATTTCGGCGTACCCCAGTTCGTTGAGGTTGGCCAACTGTTCGGCTGGCAGCGGCAGGGAAGAAAAAGAAACTGTGCTCACGGCGATAACTCTTATATGACGAATGGAATGGCGGCGCGCCCGCAGGTAAGCGCCGAATCAGCGGTAAATGATAACAGAGATGGGCGGCGTTACGGGGTGCGGGCATAAAAAAACCCGCCGGCGGCGGGTTTCTTGGCAACGCAGTCGTTAAATCGCAACGACGTTGGCTGCGGCTGGGCCACGTTGGCTGTCCTGGATGGAGAACTCAACCTGCTGGCCTTCAGCCAGGGTCTTGAAACCATCGCTGACGATAGCGGAGAAATGAACGAAAACGTCTTTAGAGCCGTCGGCAGGGGTAATAAAGCCGAAACCTTTGCTTTCGTTGAACCATTTAACGTGACCAGTGATCTTGCTCATTTGTGTTTCCTTTACTTGATAAACCTGCCTTGACGGCACGAGACGCGAAAACCTTTCGATAAGTAGGCCTTCTTTCGCCGTCGGTTATTAACGCACAATCGCTCATACAGGGCAAATATTTCTGTTTGTTATAAAAACAGCCAGTTAGCAACAAAACCGGCGCGGCGGCTGCGCGCGCAATCGTTTTCGTATATACTGCCCGCCGATCATCAATCCGCTTACTTTCACCGATCCAGGTACGAAACTATGTTAACGATTGGAACCGCCCTGCGCCCTTCCGCCACCCGCGTCATGTTGCTCGGCTCCGGCGAGCTGGGTAAAGAAGTCGCCATTGAATGCCAGCGCCTCGGTCTGGAGGTGATCGCCGTCGATCGCTACGCCGATGCGCCGGCCATGCATGTGGCGCACCGCAGCCACGTCATCAATATGCTGGACGGTGACGCGTTGAAAGCCGTCATCGAACACGAGCGGCCGGACTATATCGTTCCCGAAATCGAAGCGATCGCCACCGCCATGCTGGTCGAGCTTGAACGCCAGGGCCACCGCGTAGTGCCCTGCGCCGAAGCCACACGCCTGACCATGAACCGTGAAGGCATCCGCCGTCTGGCGGCGGAAGAGCTCGGTCTTCCCACCTCCAGCTACCGCTTTGCCGACAGTGAAATTGCCTTCCGCCAGGCAGTTGAGCATATCGGCTACCCGTGCATCGTCAAACCGGTGATGAGCTCTTCCGGCAAAGGCCAGAGCCTGATCCGCACGCCCGAACAGCTGCAAAGCGCCTGGGATTACGCCCAACAGGGCGGCCGTGCCGGCGGTGGCCGGGTGATCGTCGAAGGGCTGGTAAGATTTGATTTTGAAATTACGCTGCTGACCATCAGCGCCGTGGATGGCGTGCATTTCTGTGAGCCGATCGGGCACCGTCAGGAGGATGGGGATTATCGCGAATCCTGGCAGCCGCAACGCATGTCGGCTACGGCGCTGAGCCGGGCCCAGGCTATCGCCGAGAAAGTGGTGAAGGCCCTGGGGGGCTTCGGGCTGTTCGGCGTGGAGCTGTTCGTCTGTGGCGACGACGTGATCTTCAGCGAAGTGTCGCCACGCCCGCACGATACCGGCATGGTCACGTTGATTTCACAGGATCTGTCTGAGTTCGCCCTGCACGTGCGCGCGTTTCTCGGTTTGCCGATCGGCGCTATCCGCCAGTTCGGCCCTTCCGCTTCGGCGGTGATCCTGCCACAGCTCACCAGCACCGATGTGCGCTTCAGCGGATTGGAAAACGCGCTGCGCGGGCACAACCAGCTGCGTCTGTTCGGCAAGCCGGAAATCGCCGGCCAGCGCCGCCTGGGTGTAGCGCTGGCGACGGCGGACACCACGGAACTCGCGGTGGAGCTGGCGAAACAGGCCGCCGCCGCCGTGGCGGTCAACCGCTAAAACTGACGGGGCCGCTTGCGCGGCCCCGATAACATCAATAGTCTTCGTCTTCTTCAGCATCGTCATCCCGCGACGCCTCCGGCGCGGCATCCTGCTGTTCGTCTTCGTCATCGAACAGCACCGCGACATGCGCGCCCTGATGCTTCTCACGAATTTCCTGCGCAACGCGAGCAATGGCCTCACCGCTGCTCATGCCCTGTTCCATCAGCTGATGGATGCGATCCGCCGCTTCCTGCTGCTCCGCGTGGCTCAGTAATGGCATACCTGCATGCATGTGTCGTTCTCTCCGGCAAAAGGGAGAAGGAGTATACGCGCTAACGCGGCGGATCCCAACGTCTTGTGCCTCAGGCCGGCTGTGAACAGCCGTTATCGTTGCGCCACTGCTTTAAACGGTGCCGCCACAGCATGACATGCCACCCCTGCTTCACGCCGCGCGCATTGGCGAGCATCGCTCTGTCGATGCCACGTTGGTAAAACTCTTCGGTAATCTGATTCTGAGCGGCCGGATCCGGCTCACGGCGAATGCTGTGGCAAATCCCCAGCGCTTCGCGGGTGATCTGCCAATGGAACGCCGGCCGAATGGCGATGGTGCTCGCATAACGCAGGTTGAGCCGCTCCAGCATTTCGACGATTTTCATATAGTGGCGCTGATAATCCACGTTAGCCTTGCCGGTGCGACGGCGATTGCTGATCGACTTGTCGTGCACCCGTTGGCGGTACAGCGGCGTGCTTAAATATTTGACCCGCTTGGCATTAAACATGACCTCCGTCGTCCAGGGAATATCCTGATGATGTAAGCCCGGTTCAAAATAGAGCCGATGCTGGCGGATAAAATCGAGACGATATATCGCCAACCACACAACGTGAATAAACTTTCGCGATTTCAACGCGCGTTCGAACCATTGAACGCCAGTGATAACATCCGTGGTGCGTAAACGCTCCTGAGGAAAAATCGGCTGCAATTCGTCCTGGCTGGCAAAATAGCGTTCGCCATTGCATTGCATCACGTCTAATTGGTGCCGTTCGGCCTGCTCGAGCAGCGTGGAATACATTTCCGGCGCCAGCAGATCGTCAGCGTCGGGAAACGCCACGTATTTTCCTCGGGCAACGGCGAGCCCGGCATTACGCGCATTGGAAACGCCGGCGTTCGCCTGATCGATAACCCGAATATGCGGATGCGCCGCCGCATAGCGGTGGGCGACCTCTCTCGAACCGTCGGTAGAACCATCGTTGACGATGATCACCTCCAGGCGTTGTTCGCGTTGGGCCAGCAACGAAGCCAGGAAAGGCTCTAACAGTTCTCCCGCATTGTGCATCGGGACGATGACGCTCAGCATTAACGACATAGGCAGCTCTTCAATAATAATGTAACAAAATGATAATTTTATTTTTTTGAAAAATAGAAATCGCTTCAGCGCCCGAGCGAAATATGACGCAAACATTCACATTTCCGCCACAGGATAAATAAGATTCATCTTGTTTGTCTTTTCATGCTTTCGGCAAGAAAAGCCCTCCATAACAAGGAATAACTTTCACAAGACGGCCACCTTAAAAAACACAGGCAAAGCCGTTTCGCATCGCCCGCTTAATAACAGCGAGCAACAATAAAAGTGTGAAATTAACGAATTGTCTTTATATTTCTCGGGTCTTGCGCCCTCGATGAAAAATGCTTCCAGTTATTTTGACGTTAAATTTTTAACATAGAGAAGTAAGATGAATGGCGCAAAAAATGCCTTATTTCAGGTTTATTGAACTGCCGTTTATGTGAGGTGTGCTGCATGTCTCGCATGGCAAAACATGCATGCCATGGCCGTCTATGGCACACTAGCCGCCAGATATTGCCGTCTTCACAGCCAGGTTTATTGACGTTCATGAGCGTAACCGCCCCAAACATAAAGTCTTTGCCCTACCATCGCAGCGCCCTGATGACGCTTTTTGCCCCGCTTTCATCGCAGCCTTGGGCGATGCTGCTGCACTCGGGCTTTGCCGACCATTCGCACAACCGCTTCGATATTCTGGTCGCGCAGCCGCGCATTACTCTCACGACTCATGGCGCCACCACGGAAATCATAAGTGACGACGTAACAATACGGTCGCAACAAGATCCGTTTGAGTTGTTGCAACAGCAGATGGTGGCGCAAGGTTGGCAACCGGCCTTTAATCCGGATCTGCCGTTTCAGGGCGGCGCACTGGGGCTGTTCGGCTACGATCTTGGGCGGCGGGTGGAAAGCTTGCCGCAGTTGGCCGAAGCCGACCTCGCCTTACCGGACATGGCGGTGGGCATTTATGACTGGGCGCTGATCGCCGACCACCGGCTGCAAACGCTGACGCTGCTCAGCTATGGCGACGTGGAACAGCGCTGGCGCTGGCTCAATAGCCAAACCGCGCCTGCGGCACGCCCTTTCACGCTGCTGAGCGATTGGCGCGCCAATATGAGCCGGCAGCAGTACGGCGAGAAGTTCCAACGCATTCAGCACTACCTGCGCAGCGGCGACTGTTACCAAATCAATCTGGCGCAGCGATTCTCCGCAGACTATCAGGGAGATGAATGGCAGGCGTTTTGCCAATTGAGCGCCAGCAACCGCGCGCCGTTCTCCGCGTTCTTGCGTCTACCGCACAACAGCGTGTTGAGCGTTTCTCCCGAGCGCTTCCTGTGGCTGGAGCAGCAGCGCATCCAAACCCGCCCGATCAAGGGCACGCTGCCGCGGCTGGCGGACGCGGAACAAGACGCCGCACAGGCTCGTCGTTTGGCCGGTTCACCCAAGGACCGCGCTGAAAATCTGATGATTGTCGATCTGCTGCGCAACGATATCGGCCGCGTCGCCCAGCCCGGCAGCGTGCGCGTGCCGGAACTGTTCGTCGTGGAGCCGTTCCCGGCGGTGCACCACCTGGTGAGCACCATCACCGCCACCCTGCCGGAACAGGCCTCGGCCACCGAACTGCTGCGCGCCTGCTTTCCCGGCGGCTCGATCACAGGCGCGCCCAAGGTGCGGGCGATGGAAATCATCGAAGAACTGGAGCCGCAGCGTCGCAACGCCTATTGCGGCAGCATCGGTTACCTGAGCGCCTGCGGCACCATGGACACCAACATCACTATTCGCACGCTCGTCACCGAAAACGGCCGCATCCATTGCTCCGCCGGCGGCGGCATCGTGGCGGACAGCCAGGAACAGGCGGAATATCAGGAGACCTTCGACAAGGTTGGCCGCATTCTGCCGCAGCTCGGGGAGTGCGCCCAATCGTGATCCCACCAAATGCACCGGCCTCACTGCACGCCTTTATCAGCCGTTTCCAACTGCAGCTGCCGCAGGCGGCGCAGATCTCGCACAATGTGCGCCCGGCCGCGGTGCTGATCCCGATCGTCTGTCGCGCCGAGCCGACGCTGCTGTTGACCCGCCGCGCCGACTCGCTGCGCAAACATGCCGGCCAGGTGGCCTTCCCCGGCGGTAAAACCGACGCTGAAGACGGGTCGGCGATCGTGACGGCGCTGCGAGAAGCGCAGGAAGAAGTGGCGATACCGCCGCAGGCGGTTACCATACTCGGCCAAATGGCGCCGCTCGACAGCAGCACCGGATTTCAGGTCACGCCTATCGTCGGCCTGGTCTCGCCGGACGTGCAGTTCCGCGCCAACGAAGGCGAAGTGGCTGACGTGTTTGAAATGCCTTTGCGGGAGGCGCTGACCCTGTCGCGTTACTACCCGCTGGACATTCATCGCGCCGGCCATACGCACCGGATTTACCTTTCCTGGTACCACAGCCAGTTTATCTGGGGGCTGACCGCCGCCATCATTCGCCGCCTGGCGCAGCAAGTCAGTATTTAGCCGGCATTGCGTGATCTGACTCGCAATCTGGCACGGTTGCCGGCCTCCGCTGCGGGTAAAGCGATCGAAATCACTTCATTTGATCGCTTTTTCAACTACCGTTCCGGTTGAATGGTTTTAAAAAAACTGTAAACCCTCTCTTAAACCTTACGAAATACCTGTAAAATACCACCGTCCGAGATAAACCACTGTAGAAACAGGGATTAAGCCGGCGGCGTTCAGCAAGGAAAGCTGGCGCGATTACCGTTAATGGAGCTTGGGCGAAAGCGGATGCCCCGCACAAGGGTTCGCCCCGGGTAATCAGTAAAAAAAGCGACACCACGGATTATTTAATTTCATGCGAAAAAGGCAGCCGAACCCGCACGGCCCTTTTACAATATCGCTGTTCCCTGCGCGGTTTTTAACCGCCGCAGCCATAACAATACGTCTCTTTAAGGAGTTTTAGCGTGATTAGCGTTTTCGACATGTTTAAGATCGGCATCGGCCCGTCCAGCTCTCATACGGTTGGACCGATGAAAGCCGGCAAACAGTTTGTCGACGATCTGGTAAATAAAGGCCTGATGCCTTCTATCACGCGTGTTGCCGTAGACGTTTACGGCTCACTCTCATTGACCGGCAAAGGTCACCATACCGATATCGCTATCATTCTTGGCCTGGCCGGCAACATGCCGGACACCGTCGATATCGATAGCATTCCGGGTTTTATTCGCGATGTAGAACAACGTCAACGCCTGATGCTGGCCAACGGCCTGCATGAAGTCGATTTCCCGCGCGACGGCGGCATGGTCTTCCGCAGCGACAACCTGCCGCTGCACGAAAACGGCATGCAGGTCCACGCCTTCGCCGGCGATAAAGAAGTGTACAGCAAGACCTATTACTCTATCGGCGGCGGCTTCATCGTCGATGAAGAGAACTTCGGCAAGGCCGCCGAGCAAGAACTGCAAATGCCTTATCCGTTCAATTCCGCGCGCGAAATGCTCGACCACTGTCGCGAGACCGGTCTGTCGCTGTCCGGCATGGTGATGCAGAACGAACTGGCGCTACACAGCAAGCAAGAGATCGACACCTACTTCGGTAACGTCTGGCAAACCATGCGCGCCTGCATCGATCGCGGTCTGAACACCGAAGGCGTGCTGCCGGGCCCGCTGCGCGTGCCGCGCCGTGCCTCCGCGCTGCGCCGCATGCTGGTGGCGTCGGACAAACTGTCCAACGATCCGATGAACGTGATCGACTGGGTCAACATGTTCGCGCTGGCGGTTAACGAAGAAAACGCCGCCGGCGGCCGCGTCGTCACCGCGCCGACCAACGGCGCCTGCGGCATCGTGCCTGCCGTGCTGGCTTACTACGATCACTTCATCGAGTCCGTCAGCCCGGACATCTATATCCGCTACTTTATGGCGGCGGGCGCCATCGGCGCGCTGTACAAGATGAACGCCTCCATTTCCGGCGCCGAAGTCGGCTGTCAGGGTGAAGTCGGCGTTGCCTGCTCCATGGCGGCGGCCGGCCTGGCCGAACTGCTGGGCGGCAGCCCTGAACAGGTATGCGTGGCGGCGGAAATCGGCATGGAACACAACCTGGGTCTGACCTGCGATCCGGTCGCCGGCCAGGTGCAGGTGCCGTGCATCGAACGTAACGCCATCGCCTCGGTCAAGGCGATCAACGCCGCCCGCATGGCTCTGCGCCGCACCAGCGAACCGCGCGTTTCGCTGGATAAGGTGATCGAGACCATGTATGAAACCGGCAAAGACATGAACGCCAAGTATCGAGAAACATCACGCGGCGGCCTGGCTATCAAGGTGCAATGCGACTGACCGACAACCCCGCCACCCGGCGGGGTTTTTTATGGGTAATCAATTCATTGAGCGTTTTTGTGACAATGTCACCAGAAAAAATCCTGCATTTTTCTCATCGATCCGGCGGTTAGCCTGCAAATTGACCTTCTGTTTTGCCAAATCGAAATAATTTACTGAGTTACCATCAATCTTGTATAACCTCAGGCTAGAATTAGCCGAGCGCAACTTAAGGATCTATGGCCTGACCGTGACTCGGAGCTGGATTACCGAACAAGGATTTACCGGATGTTGATGACCCACCTCGCCGCGTCCCAATATCGTTACTACCGTTGGCTGCTGGCCGGAGCGGTGGGCGCGGCTATTCTGTTGGTATCGCTGTATACCCGTTACTATCAAGAGGTCAAAAGCATCGAGCAGAGCCAGCAAACGTTGGCCACCCGCACCGTCGGCAAGATTGACCAGCTGCTGTCCCCCGCGCAGCTGCAGGCGGAACGCAGTATGGACATGCTGGAACAACCCTGCGAGAACGTCTCATCGACCCTGCGCTTTCGCGCCGCGCAAAATCAGGCGCTGCGCGCCATGCTGCTGGTAAAAAATGGCGTCATCTACTGCTCAAGCCTGTTTGGCGCCCGTCATTATCAGTTGGCCGCCGTGCTGCCGATTTTCGTCAACAGCAACGTCAAGCTGGCGCTGCGCCCTTCGTTGGCGGTGAGCAAAGGACTGCCCACGTTGGTGATGTGGACACCCTCCCCCAGCGATAGAACCAGCGGCGTGCTGCACGTCTTCAATATCGAGCTGTTATCGAACTTTTTACTCGAACCGCAGGAGCCTTATGTTCAGCGAATGGTGCTGAACGTAGCTGACAGCAGCCTGGAATACGGACGCCGTGAAATCCTGCGCCGCGACACCCTGACCAACGATCTGCGTTACACCGCCGGTTCCGAGCGGTACCCGTTCTCGATTTCGCTGTTTGGCCCGCAGGTCGGCATGCTGGCGTTTTCCGCACTGCCGCGCCATATTCCTCTGGCGCTGTTGATCAGCCTGCTGGCGGCCTATGTGGTCTACCTGCTCACCGCTAACCGTATGAGCCTGTCTTATCACATCGGTCATGCCATTACCCACCGGGAGTTCCGCGTTTACTGCCAACCGATCATTCACAGCGATACCGGCCGCTGCGCCGGCGTCGAGATGCTGCTGCGTTGGAAAAAGAAACGGCAGGGATGGATATCGCCAGACGTGTTTATCCCGCTGGCCGAGCAGCATGAGCTGATCATTCCGCTGACCCGCTATCTGATGAACACCGTGACGGAAAATCTGCAGCTATTCCCGCCGCGGCCGTCGTTCTATATCAGCATCAACGTCGCCGCCGAGCATTTTAAAACGCTCAACATCATCGACGATATCCGCCAGATTTGGCTGCCGGCGCACCCAATGCCGTCACTGATGCTGGAGCTGACCGAGCGCACCGCGCTGTCGGCCATCCAGCACGACCAAATCCGGACGCTGAAAGACATGGGTATCATGCTGGCCATCGACGATTTCGGCACCGGCCACAGTTCGCTGAGCTACCTGAAAAACCTCAGCCCGGACGTGTTGAAGATTGACCGCGGGTTTACCGCGGCCATCGGCACCGACGCGGTTAACGCCACGGTGACCGACACCATCATTACGCTGGCGCAGCGGCTGAAGCTGAAGTTGGTGGCTGAAGGGGTAGAAACGGCGGAACAGGCTGACTACCTGCGCTCACGCGAGGTCAATGCCCTGCAGGGGTATTATTTCGCCAAACCGATGCCGATCCACGTTTTCCCGCTATGGTTGCAACAGTACGAATCGCGCGTCAGGCATGCGCAAGAGGATCCGCCGGAGGCCTGAGCCTCCGGCGAACGGGTTACGACTGCGACGGCTCGTCAAAGACGACGCGGGTGACACGCACCAGTTCGATGCGGTATTCGGAGACGTCCACAATATCGAAACGCAGGTGGTTCAGCTCGATAGTATCCCCCACCACCGGCATCTGGCCGTAGTGGGCCAACAGCAGCCCCGCCAGGGTGGCGTAGTCCGCGGTGGGGCTCACCAGATCATCGCAGGCCAGCGCCTGTTCCAGCGAGTGCAGGTCGGTCCCGCCCTTCACCAGCCAGCCGTCGCCTTCCGCCACAATGTCCGGGGTTTCATCTTCGTCCGGGAATTCACCGGCAATCGCTTCCAGCACGTCCAGCGGCGTCACCAGCCCCTGCACGACGCCGAACTCGTTGGTGACCACCACCAGACGCCCTTTGGCGCGACGCAGCACCGCCAACAGCTTGATGACGTCCATGGTTTCCGGCACCACGATCGGCGGCGTGCGGGCGGCGAACTCGGCGATATCTTCACCCAGCTCCAGTGCCACCAGCAGATCCTTGGCGCGCACCACGCCGACAATCTCATCCACCGAATCGCGGCACACCGGGAACAGACTGTGCGGCGTGTCCAGCAGCTGTTCGCGCACCTCTTCACGAGAGCGCTCGCAATCGACCCAGGAAATCTCGGTGCGCGGCGTCATCACGCTGCGCAATGAGCGCGAGGCCAGCGTCAGCACGCCGCTGATCATATAACGTTCTTCCTCCGCAAAGGTTTCATCCCGCGGCAAGGCGACCGCATCGTCCGTCTGCTGCGCGCGCTGCTGCCCCATCAGGCGCATGATCGCTTCCGCGGTGCGCTCGCGCATCGGGCGACGCGCCTGATGCTTGATGAAGTTGCGACGCGCGATCTGGTTGAACAATTCAATCAGGATCGAGAAGCCGATCGCGGCGTACAGATAACCTTTAGGAATATGCAAGCCGAAGCCTTCGGCGATCAGGCTCAGGCCGATCATCAACAGGAAGCTCAGGCACAGCACCACAATGGTCGGATGCGCGTTAACGAAGTTAGTCAACGGTTTGGACGCCAACAGCATCACCGCCATCGCGATCACCACCGCCGCCATCATCACCGGCAGATCGTTCACCATGCCCACGGCGGTAATCACCGCATCGAGCGAGAACACCGCGTCGAGGATGACGATCTGCACCACCACCGCCCAGAACTTGGCGTAACCGCGGTTGGCGCCGTCCTGGTGCGTCTGCCCTTCCAACCGTTCATGCAGCTCCATGGTGGCTTTGAACAACAGGAACACCCCGCCGAACAGCAGGATAAGATCGCGGCCCGAGAAGCTGAAATCGCCGACGCTGAACAGCGGCGTGGTCAGCGTCACCATCCAGGAGATCACTGACAACAGGCCCAAACGCATCAGCAGTGCCAGCGACAGGCCGATGATGCGCGCTTTATCACGCTGCTTCGGCGGCAGCTTGTCGGCCAAAATGGCAATGAACACCAGGTTGTCGATGCCCAGCACGATTTCCAGCACCACCAGCGTAAGCAACCCCGCCCAAATAGAGGGGTCCATTAAAAATTCCATATCAGACTCCAGAGAAAAGTGGGAATGAGCGCAGGAGGCTCAGACGTGACGATGCCGCCGCTGCATGGGCGCAGTCGACAATAGCAAGGTGACGGGATGGGATTACCGGGTGGTGGCCGAGCGGCCGAACAGCATATGTAACGCCAGCAGGTGGCGGGTGAAACCTGGAAAAACAGTAACTTCGGTGACAGTCCATAGGGAGGGCTGAGGCCCTTCACTCCTTAGTGATGAGAGAGGAAATTACTGTATCAGGATTTTTCTGGCGGACAAAGCGGCTTTTTCAACGGCGGTTTAAGGTTGCGCCCTGTCATCTCGCCCACGACCGTTAAGATTTATCCGAGCATTCAATAGCGGAGCAGCGTCACAAAAAATATTTTTTCACTCACTAAAATAAATGACGCGTTCGTGAAGTATCACGCACAGGCATTTGAAACTGCGTGAGAAATGTTAGGCGTGCGTTTCTTTTTTTCTACCATAATGTATCTGAACCGCGGAAGTGACTGCCAAGACGGCGCGGAGAAACGACACAAACCGCGTCTGGAGTTCAACGAGGAGGTAGCGAGTGGCAATAGCTATTATCATCGGCACACACGGGGCTGCAGCGGAACAACTGCTGAAAACGGCGGAGATGCTATTGGGCGAGCAGGACAACGTCGCCTTTATAGACTTCGTTCCCGGTGAGAATGCCGAAACGTTAATCGTCAAGTACAACGAAAAAATCAGTGGATTGGATACCAGCGGCGGCGTGCTGTTCCTGGTGGATACCTGGGGCGGCAGCCCGTTCAACGCCGCCAGCCGCATTGCGGTCGATAAAGACAACTATGAGGTCGTCACCGGTGTCAACATTCCGATGCTGGTGGAAACCTTCATGGCGCGGGACGATAACCCCGCTTTCGATGAACTGGTGGCGCTGGCGTTGGAAACCGGCCGTGAAGGCGTGAAAGCGCTGAAAAAACCGCAGGAAGAACCCGCAAAACCCGCAGCACCCGCCCCGAAAGCCGCTGCTCCTCAGGCGCCGTTGGGGCCGAACGATCACATGAAAATCGGCCTGGCGCGTATCGACGACCGCTTAATCCACGGCCAGGTCGCCACCCGCTGGACCAAAGAGACCAACGTCAGCCGCATCATCGTCGTCAGCGATGAGGTCGCCGCCGACCATGTGCGCAAGACCTTGTTGACCCAGGTTGCCCCGCCGGGCGTCACCGCCCACGTGGTGGACGTGGCGAAGGCCATCCGCGTCTGGAACAACCCGAAATACGCCAACGATCGCGTGATGCTGTTATTCACCAACCCGACCGACGTTTGGCGTCTGGTGGAAGGCGGCGTGGAGATTAAATCCGTCAATATCGGCGGCATGGCGTTCCGTCAGGGGAAAACCCAGGTGAACAACGCCGTTTCCGTCGATGAAAAAGATATCGAAGCGTTTAAGAAGCTGAACGACCGCGGTATCGAGCTGGAGGTGCGTAAGGTCTCGTCCGACAGCCGGCTAAAAATGATGGACCTGATTAACAAACTCAATTAGTGGCGCCAGCCGCTGATTATTTTACTCAGAGCTTTTTTGGTCATAGGAGAAGTGCAATGGAGATCACCACTCTTCAGATTGTGCTGATATTTATCGTTGCCTGTATCGCCGGGATGGGTTCCGTCCTCGACGAGTTCCAGTTCCATCGCCCGCTGGTCGCCTGTACCCTGATCGGCTTCATCCTCGGCGACATGAAAACCGGCATCATCATCGGCGGTACGCTGGAAATGATCGCCCTCGGCTGGATGAACATCGGTGCGGCGGTCGCGCCGGATGCCGCCCTGGCGTCCATCATCTCGACCATTCTGGTCATCGCCGGTGGGCAGAGCGTCGGCGCCGGTATCGCGCTGGCCATTCCGCTGGCGGCGGCCGGCCAGGTGCTGACCATCATCGTGCGCACCCTCACCGTGGCCTTCCAGCACGCGGCGGACAGCGCGGCGGAGCGCGGCAGCCTGCGCGCCATCACCTGGATCCATATCGGCGCCCTGCTGCTGCAGGCGATGCGTATCGCCATCCCTGCGGTCATCGTCGCCATCTCGGTCGGCACCGCCGGGGTACACGCCCTGCTCAACTCGATCCCGGAAGTGGTCACCAGCGGCCTGAACATCGCCGGCGGCATGATCGTCGTGGTCGGTTACGCAATGGTGATTAACATGATGCGCGCCGGCTACCTGATGCCGTTCTTCTATCTCGGTTTCGTTACCGCCGCCTTCACCAACTTCAACCTGGTGGCGCTCGGCGTCATCGGCGTGGTGATGGCCGTGCTGTATATCCAGCTCAGCCCGAAATACAACAAATCTCAGGTTGTCCAGGCCGGCCCGGCTAACGCGAACGATCTCGATAACGAACTCGACTAGGAATAGGTGAGAGAAATGGTTGATACAACTGCTCAAAAGAAACTCACGCCGGCCGACATTCGCGGCGTATTCCTGCGCTCTAACCTGTTCCAGGGGTCATGGAACTTCGAACGCATGCAGGCGCTGGGTTTTTGCTTCTCGATGGTGCCGGTGATCCGTCGCCTGTATCCGGAAAACAATGACGATCGCAAACAGGCGATCAAACGCCATCTCGAGTTCTTCAACACGCACCCTTACGTGGCGGCGCCGGTGCTCGGCGTGACCATGGCGATGGAAGAGCAACGCGCCAACGGCGCGCCGATCGACGACGGCGCGATCAACGGCATCAAGGTCGGTTTGATGGGGCCGTTGGCAGGCGTCGGTGACCCGATTTTCTGGGGCACCGTGCGGCCGGTGTTCGCCGCGCTCGGCGCCGGCATCGCCATGAGCGGCAGCCTGCTCGGACCGATCCTGTTCTTCGTGCTGTTCAACCTGGTGCGCCTGCTGACCCGCTACTACGGCGTGGCCTACGGTTACCGTAAAGGGGTGGATATCGTCAATGACATGGGCGGCGGTTTCCTGCAAAAACTGACGGAAGGAGCGTCCATTCTCGGCCTGTTTGTGATGGGGGCGCTGGTCAACAAGTGGACGCACGTGAATATCCCGCTGGTGGTGTCCAAGATAACCGACCAGACCGGGCATACCAACGTCACCACGGTGCAGACTATCCTCGACCAGCTGATGCCGGGCCTGGTGCCGCTGCTGCTGACCTTCGCCTGCATGTGGCTGCTGCGCAAGAAAGTCAACGCGCTGTGGATCATCATCGGCTTCTTCGTCATCGGTATCTTTGGCTATTGGATTGGCCTGCTGGGCCTGTAATCGTTCGAAACGGCCGGGGGGCAACCCCCGGCTTTTTTATGTGTGGAGCAAGAGATGTCACTGACCGACGCCGTACTGATGCTGTTCATCGCCCTGCTGTTGCTGTATTCGCTGTATGACGAATTCGGCATGGATCTGCTGAAAGGCAAAACGCGGCTCAAAGTGCCGCTCAAACGCCGCAACCGGCTCGACAGCCTGATTTTCGTCGGCCTGATCGCCATTCTGATTTACCGTAACGTCACCACCAACGGCGCGGCATTAACCACTTACCTGCTTATTTCTTTGGCGCTGCTCGCCATCTATATCGCTTATATTCGCTCGCCCAAAATGGTGTTTAAAGCGCACGGTTTTTTCTTCGCCAATGTGTTTGTCGAATATAACCGCATTAAAGCCATGAATTTATCGGAGGATGGCATTCTGGCCATCGACCTGGAACAGCGCCGGCTGTTGGTTCAGGTAACTCACCTGGACGACCTGGAGAAGATTTATCACTTTTTCGTTGATAATCAATAAATAAAAATAAATCCATTCCGTTATCGCTCAAACCCCGCGCTGCTTATGGACAATTAATCGGCAGCGCCATTTCTTTTCTGACTATTATTTCCGCAACATTGTTACCCCCGGCTACATTATATTCCCCCATGAACTCAGATTAATGAAAACGAGTCTCAATTAAGAGCCAATATTGCCAAAGAATAAGGTTGTCGATGGCTGAAATAATATGGTATGGTTGCGCCGTCATTGGGGAGTAGCCGGTTTCTGGAGAATAAAAACCAGAAACGCCCGTATCAACATACTCGTTTCGCCGTATGAAACGTGGTGCGGGCAGCCAGGTAAGGTTGGCGAGACCATAGACACGTAACTCCGTCGTTTGGTTGGGGGTGGGTTACGTGTATATGGAGCCACCCGGCCGAGGCTATTTCACATGAACCTTTCAGCAACGCTTATTCTCGCTTTCGGCATGTCCATGGATGCTTTCGCTGCTTCAATTGGCAAAGGCGCCAGCCTGCATCAACCCCGTTTTCGCGAAGCGATCCGCACCGGCCTGATCTTCGGCGTGGTGGAAGCGATCACCCCGCTCATCGGTTGGGCCATCGGCCTGTTCGCCAGCCAATACATCATGGAATGGGACCACTGGGTCGCCTTCTCGCTGCTGTTCATTCTCGGCATGCGTATGATCGTCGAAGGGGTGCGCAACAGGCCCGACGAAGAAGAGAAGGTCAAACGCCATGGTTTCTGGTTATTGGTCGCCACTGCCATCGCCACCAGCCTCGACGCCATGGCGATCGGCGTCGGCCTGGCCTTCCTGCAGGTGAATATCGTGCACACCGCGATGGCCATCGGCTGCGCCACCATGATCATGGCGACGCTGGGCATGATGATCGGCCGCTTTATCGGCCCGCTGCTCGGCAAACGCGCCGAGATCCTCGGCGGCGTGGTGCTGATAGGTATCGGCGTCAACATCCTGCTGGAACACCTCGGCTACCTGGCCTGAGGCGACCGAACTGCAAAAAAACCTGCCGCGGCAGGTTTTTTTGTTTCTGGACGCCGCGCCTTTTAAGCGCGACGTCGGTACAGCGCCAGGACGAAATCCGTCTCGCACACAAACTCCCCGCCCTCGGCCAACCGCTGTTGCACCTCCGCCGTGGCGCGCCAGGCGAACGGCGTCATCTGCAGCAGGTTGGCGGCCTGCGCGCCCGGCAAGGTCATCGTATAGGCCAGCGCCTCTTTGCGCTCGCAGTCGAACCCATCGAACTGTTCGTCCTGTTCGGCATGCAGCTGCACCTGCTGGTACACCCGCTCTTTCAGCTGGTACAGATGACGCGGGCCCGGCGAAACCGTCACTACCACGCCGCCCGGCTTCACTACCCTTGCCAGCTCCTGCGCCTTGCAAGGGGCGTAGATGCGCAAGACCGCATCCAAGGCCCCGTCGGCGAACGGCAAGCGGTGGCTGGAGGCGACGCAGAACGAGACCGCCGGATAACGTTTGGCGGCATAGCGGATCGCCACCTTGGCGACGTCCAGCCCATAGACCGCCATATTGCGCCCCTGGGCCAGCCGTGAGGCCACGGCGGCGGTGTAATACCCTTCCCCACAGCCTATGTCCAATAACGCGCCAGCATCGGCCGCCAGCGCCACATCCAGCCACTCGGCCACCTGCGCTTGCAGCGGCTGATAATACCCACCGTCGAGAAACGCGCGCCGCGCCTGCATCATTTCTGCGCTGTCTCCCGGCTGCTTCGATCGCTTGTGCTGTACCGGCAGCAGATTGACGTAGCCCTCTTTGGCCTGATCGAACTGATGATTGCTGTCGCAACGCCATTGTTGAGACGAAAAATGCAGCGGCTGATGACACAGGGGACATTGATAAGACATGAATGGGCTTCCAGAGAGACAGGGCGCGGCTAGTCTAAAGAAGGCGCCGGTTTGATGCAAGGCGCATCCCCGCTCGCTTTCATCGCCAACAACACCTGGCCAAGCGGGGAAAAAGCTGGCTACACTGAGAGTCTGTTTTCTCACGCAGGTGAAAATAATTTATGAGCGATCGTTCCGCGCTGCTCGATGCGGTGCCCCACATTCAGCACGGCTTCGGCAGCAAACTCGCGCTGCTGCCGGGGCATCTGCTGCCCTACAGCGCCACATTGCCGGAAAAAAAGCAGGTGCATGGCACCCGCATCGTCGATGTGCTGCAACCGGCGCAAGCGTGCGGTGAGGCCGATGGCTTCTACACGCGCCAGCCCGGCATTCTGCTCAGCGTGCTGACGGCGGATTGCCTGCCGGTGCTGTTCAGCCGTCGTGACGGCGGCGCCATCGCGGCGGTGCACGCCGGCTGGCGCGGGTTGCTGGACGGTATTCTGGAACAGATGGCGGCCCGCATTCGCCAGGACGGCGACACCGCCGATTGGGTGGCCTCCATCGGCCCCGCCGCCGGCCCGTGCTGTTACGAAGTTGACGAAGCGCTGGTGGAAAACTTTAAACAGCGTCTGCCGCTGCCCGCTACGCTGATCAGCCCGCACTATCGACATCTGGATCTGGCCGCGATCGCCGAATACAAACTGACGGCGCTCGGCTTCGCTGCCGTTGACCGCTCAGGCAGTTGCACTATCTGCACGCCGGACGTCGATCCGCAGCGGCCGCAGCGCTTCAAATACACCAGCTATCGCCGCAACAGCCATCGGCGCGCGCAGGATCCGACGCATCCGGGCATTAAAGGCCGCAACCAGTACGCCGGCATCGTCATCGTCGCCGAATGACGGAAACGAAAAAGCCCGCGCGAAGGCGGGCTTTTTGTACAGCTGACGCTGATTAGATAGCAGTAACGTTTACTGCAGATGGGCCTTTCTGGCCATCTTGGATTTCGAACTCAACGTTCTGGCCTTCAGCCAGGGTTTTGAAGCCGTTACCCTGGATTGCAGAGAAGTGTACGAACACGTCTTTGCTGCCGTCAGCCGGGGTGATGAAACCGAAACCTTTAGACTCGTTGAACCACTTAACTTGACCTTTGATCTTTGCCATCTTGAGTATTTCCTTTGGATTGTTTAAACCGCCCGTAGGCGTTACATAGACAAACTAGAGTCGTTACTGCTTGAGGCACTAAGATAAGGATCGGCAGAGAAGCGGTATTCAACGCTAACGTCTTTACTCAGAACTTCTTTACTGAAAATGCCACACATATACAGAACTGTACCTCGTTTTACCCAGATGCGTTATCACATACTCTGTATGCGATGGCAAGCCATTTTTAATCACTGAACGACATGTCGCACATATTTGAAACGGTCGAGAGCCACATTTGCTTAAATAGGCCAAAAGATGTTGAAGCATCGGCTATTTTCTGCTTGCAAAAATCACTGCGCAAGACCCCGCATTCTGCTGGCGTTTTAACAAAACTTTCATCGTATTGACGCCTATCTGCCTCATCATTTCCGCTTTTTTGCCGCTTATAGCGTTAAAAAATTTGAATCTTTATGGAATTTGATATGCAACATTTGAATATCGATGAACGGGGGCCAATTTATTCATCGCTCCTCCGACCATTTACCGCCGGAAAGCCCATTCATCATCGGCTTTCAGCCCTGCCGACAAACGGCGCGGGCGAGCACGGCGCACGGGCCAGCGGTAACACATCCGCCCTGCACAACGGATGCATAAACATGCAAAGCGCCGGCACCTCTCCCGCTTGCCGGTGGGTTCATCATAAATAATCCGAATATCATTAACCTCAACAGCCGGAATAGTCTTATCAATAACGAAAGTTCAACGTTGAATTAAATCCTGAAAACAAGGGGGTTATTTGAATCACCACCCGCGCTTATCAATTCGGCTAATTACAGCCGCGCTTTCAAACCGTTGGTTTTATTCATCCCGCAGCGCCGCCGGGTGATGAGGTAACGCAGACGGTGAGCCCTGCAACGCGATGCGCTCGCCAATCTTCAGCGGATGGAATTGATGCTGCTCTAGCCCCGCTTCACTCAACGCCAGGTTCAACTGCTGCGGCGGCTCGTCCAGCGATTCATCCGCCAATTCGAACACCCCCCAATGAATGGGAATGGCGCGCGGCTGATTCAGTTGACGGTACAGCGTCACCGACTGCTGCGGATCCATATGCTGTTCCTGCATAAACCAGCGCGGCGCATAGGCGCCGATGGGCAGCGCCGCCACGTCGAACGGCCCCAGCCGTTGACCGATCTCCGCCAACCGTTCCGAATAGCCGCTGTCACCGGAAAAATAAAACCGCAGCGCCGGATGGTGGATCACCCAGCCGCACCACAGCGAGCGATTGCGATCCCACAGCGTGCGCATGCTCCAGTGCCGCGCCGGCGTGGCGTAGACCGTCAGCTCGCCCAACGGCAGACTCTGCCACCAGTCCAGCTCATGCACCTTCAGCCGATAACGGCGGAACCAGCGCTTCAAGCCGAGCGGCACGATGAACTCGGCCTGAGGGAAACGCCGCGCCAATTGCCGCACCGTGCGCCTGTCAAGGTGATCATAATGGTTATGGGAGATCAGCACCGCATCCACCGCCGGCAGTTGCTCCACCGTCAGCGGCGGCGGCGTTCTGCGCTTCGGGCCGTAAAAGCTCAGCGGCGATGCGCGTTGGGACAACACCGGATCGATCAGGATATAGCGCCCGCTCAACCGCAGCAGCATCGAGGCATGCCCCAACCACCAGACGCTGTCGCCACTGCCGCTGAGATCGGCCGGCTGCCACCAGCGTTCGGTAAATTGCGCGTAGCCCTGCTGCGGCGGCTTGGGCACCCCCTGGCGCTTGCGCTCATCTTGCCAACGTTGAAGATCCCCCTCCTGACGCCGCGAAGGTTCCGGGTTGCAAAATCCCTCCGGCGTGTGATGCGCCTTGGCCGCGTCGTAATAACGGTTGATTCTTTTCATCCAGCGTCTTCTCCCGACCCTCAGCGCCCTGCACGGGCATGACTTTCAGTGTAACAAACCCGATGAAGCTCGCACTTCGTCAGCCGTGCGCTGCATTGAGGGAGCTTTTGCCGTATGCTGTTGTCTCACTTCGGTGAGACAGCCAGGGCCGCCAAGAGCCCGTTAAGACTCTCTTAAGAACTTTGTGATTGACTTGTAGGGCATACAGAAAAGGAGAAGTTATGAGTCGTTCGACATCCCGCAAATCAGGCGCAGGCCTGGGGCGCCGTATTCGCAGCGCGCTGCTGGCGCAGAAGCAATACTGGAAAATGTATTTCGCCATGAAGCTGCGCCGCGTGCGCGTGCCTGCACCGCTGGTGCTGCTTGGCGGTTCGCTGCTCGGGTTCTTCATGCTGACCCTGCTGATGCTCAGCGTGGTGACCATCGACGTCATCAGCACCCTGCTGCTGCTGTGCCGGAAACTGCTGGGACGGGGTGACGGTGAGGGGCGCGCCTTTATGCCGCGCAGCTGACGAGAAGAGCGCGGAGGCGCAATACGCCTCCGCGCGCAGATTAACGCTTGGCGCCTTTGCGGCGCGTCAGCATGAACCCGCCCCACAGCACTGCAATCCACACCGGCATCAACAGCACCGAAATGCGGATCCCTTCGCTGAAATACATAATCACTAAAATCAGGCCGAGGAACGCCAGGCACAGATAGTTGCCGAACGGATACCACAGCGCCTTAAAGCTCGGAATGACGCCCTGACGGTTCTTCGCCGCACGGAATTTCAGGTGCGCCAGGCAGATCATCACCCAGTTGATCACCAGGGTGGACACCACCAGCGCCATCAGCAGCTCAAACGCCTTGCCGGGCATCAGATAGTTGATCAACACGCCGATCGAGGTAATCAGCGCCGACAGCGCGATGGACAGCACCGGCACGCCGCGCTTGTTGACGCGCGTCAGCGCTTTCGGCGCATTGCCTTGGCTGGCCAGCCCGAACAACATGCGGCTGTTGGCGTAAACGCCGCTGTTGTAGACCGACAATGCGGCGGTCAGCACCACCACGTTGAGCACCGTCGCCACCAGATTGCTGTTCAGCGCATGGAAGATCAGCACGAACGGGCTGCCGCCCTCCACCACTTGCCCCCACGGATAAAGCGAGAGCAGTACGGTCAGCGAACCGATATAGAAAATCAGAATGCGGTACACCACCTGATTGGTCGCTTTAGGAATGCTGCGACGCGGATCGGCGGCTTCCGCCGCGGTGATGCCCACCATCTCCAGCCCGCCGAACGAGAACATGATCACCGCCATCGCCATCACCAGCCCCGAGAAGCCGTGCGGCATAAAGCCGCCCTGCTGCCACAGGTTGGTGATGCTGGCCTGCGGTCCGCCGTTGCCGCTGGCCAACAGCCAGGCGCCAAACACGATCATGCCGACAATCGCCACCACCTTGATGATGGCGAACCAAAACTCGGTTTCGCCGTACAGGCGCACGTTCACCAGGTTGATCAGATTGATCAACACAAAGAACAGCGCGGCGGACGCCCAGGTGGGGATCTCTGGCCACCAGTACTGAATGTAGATGCCGACGGCGGTCAATTCCGCCATGCCGACCAGAATGAACATCGCCCAGTAGTTCCAGCCGGAAAGGAAGCCGGCGAAATCACCCCAATATTTATAGGCAAAGTGACTGAAAGATCCGGCGACCGGCTCCTCCACCACCATTTCGCCCAGCTGGCGCATGATCAAAAACGCGATAAAACCGCCGATGGCGTAGCCCAAAAGCACGGCGGGACCGGCTATTTTAATGGTTTGCGCAATGCCGAGAAATAAACCGGTGCCGATGGCGCCCCCGAGGGCAATAAGCTGTATGTGTCTGTTTTTTAATCCGCGTTTTAGCGGGGTATCCTGATGCTGACCGCCCATCTTATCCTCATATGGCGTACCTCCTTGCCGTTATCGGCCAAGATTTCACCAATCAATAAATGTATCTGCGGGCGGCTTTTTAACACTTAACCCCGTGAGCATCAAGGAGTAGCGCCCCGAGACGGCAGACCGGAGCGCGATTTTTTAACCGAGGTAGAGCGGGTAACGGCGGCGTTCAGCCAGGCATACCGCACAGTTTGGTCAGGTTGCGCGCGCCGATCATCAGCGTGGCGACATAAGATTGGCGACGCGTAACCACTTCCACCGCCACGCGATCGTTTTGATATTTTATCAGATAGGTCGAGGGCCAGCCTTGACGGCGCTGGCCGAAGCTTTCGGCATGACGATCGATCGCCGCATGGGCAATCACCAGATGAGACAAGTTTTTATCACCTTTGATAATGCGCTTCATAAACAGCCTCCGCCAACGACAGCTCTGTTATTAGAAAAAGGAGAAACTCTTACCAATCACCGGTATTTTTGCGAATCAGTTAGCTTGTCGGCTCATCAGAAAACAGATCATCGCCGCGCGCAGCGGGCTGGCGCTGTCGGCCTGCCATTCACCGCCCTGGGTGCTCATGCGCGCCTGCCACTGTGGGCTGTCGCTGTGGTTGTCGGGGTTCAGACTGATTTTGTTGGCGCAAATGATCGGCCAGGCGTCGGAGGGATTCTTGCAGTAATCTTTACCTTTCACGCCGCCGTAGGGATACCACTTGTCCGGGTTCTCCCCGGTCAGCAGCGCAATGCTGCGGTTCACTTCGGCATCGCTTTCTTCGTACCATTTAATCATCGGCTTTATCCATCTTTTGTAAGGTTCGCGCTACATTACGATGTCTGTAAGACAGTTTTATGACAGCGTCGCCGGTTTTCACATTATCTGCACTAATGTTTCGCCCCCTTTAACTTTTCTCCCCTTCTGCGTACACTTTTCGTCTATTTAGCGCCCAGGAAACGCACGCATGTTGACCGGCCTCAATCACCTGACGCTCGCCGTCAGCGATCTCGATCGCAGCTTCGATTTTTACCGCCATCTGTTGGGGTTCACCCCTCACGCCCGCTGGCAAGGCGGCGCCTATCTGTCGTTGGGGGCGTTGTGGCTGTGCCTGTCATTGGATGAGGCCCGCACGCAACCACGGGCGCGTGATTACACCCATTACGCCTTCAGCGTCGCGCCGGAACACATTGAACGGGTCAGCGAGCGGCTGCGCCAGAGCGGCGCAGAAGAGTGGAAAAGCAATCGCAGCGAGGGCGAGTCGCTCTATTTTCTCGATCCTGATGGGCATCAGTTGGAGATCCATGCCGGCGATCTGGCCAGCCGCCTGGCGGCATGCCGGGAAAAACCGTATCAGGGCATGGTATTTTACTGAAGCGCCCCGGCGGCGCAGCGCCGGCCGGAGCAGGGTGTTCAACGTTCGGGGATAAAACCTTTAAAATCCAGCGCGGGGCTGAGATCGTCGTCATCAGCATCGCCGCCGTCGGCGCGAGCGCTGTGCGCCAAACGCTTCAACAGCGCCGTTTGTTGCCGTTGCTGCTCGGCAATTTCCTGCAGCAGGCGAATCTGCTCGTTGGCGCGCACACTGGCGCGGTTCACCAGGAACCAAACCCAGAGCCCCACCAGCAACGCCACGGCGGCGAGAGCCAACGACAACAGGCCGTTCTGGCCAAAACCTAAATCGTACATGGACAACCCTATCTACTGCGAAATTCAGGCCGCCATCTTAACACTCGCGGCGGCCGGGCGAACATCCCTGCCAAAAATTGCTTACCAGGGTACGAAGCGCGTCACCGAACAGATGCCCAGCGCAAAATTTCCACCATCGTCGCAATAACTGTCCAGCGCCAACAGGTAGAAAAACAGGCAGGCAGCGACGGCCGTCATTATCACGAGGATTTTTTTTCGCAACAAATTTAGCAGCCTCATTGTTATCAGGATGGTCTATCGCGCATGTTATCACAGCAAAGTTAAACGAAGTTTAACTTGTCGTTTAGATTTCTGGCTATCGTCCGGTTTTCAGACTGTTACCCTTGCCCTCGCGCTGGCGCCGTGGCTAGATGAACCCTCAGGGATAACGAGGAAACGCAATGAGCAGACTGATTAAGTGGGTACTGGTATTGGCGGTCATTTACGGCGGCTTTTTGATCTCGGGCTACGGCGTGCTGATCGGCAGCAACAAGAACGTCGGCGGATTGGGATTGCAGTGCAAATACCTGACGGCGCGCAACGTGGCGATCGCCCAGTACGTCAATGGCGACAACGGTTTCATCGGCGTGGCCGACTGCCCGCTGTTCAAGAAAATCGAAACGGTGGTGGATTAACCGCCACCGCCCGACGCCGCCGCTCTGCGGCGGCTCCGCCTCAATCGCGGGTAAACTTCAACTCGATCAGCGCAATCGCCTTGTCAATCGCTCTGCGGGTCACCGGATCGGCGCCGGCGGGATGCGTGGAGAAATCGATGCTTTTGAGCTGGCCTGCCATCTTGTCGCGCACTTCGGTCGGCGCAATCACGTCGATAACGTCCAGAATCTGTTTAATGACCAGTTGGCAAGCGACCAGATCGGAAGCCAATTCCTGCTCGTTGCTCAGCATGTCAGACATAATAACTTTCCCTCTTGATTCAAACGCCGCACAGAATAGCATGCCGCCTGCGCCATTGCCCGCCCTCCCCGCCTTTTTCCCCATTCTGCGCACCGCCGGGCAAAAGCCCGCGGCAGATTAGCCTATACTTGCAGCATGACGGTGATAAAAACATCCGTAACCTAAGCCACAACCAACAGGAGATAGTTATGGCGAATCACAATGTGAAATCCTGGGCAACAGTGCGTGAAACTTCGGTGGAAATTGCCGAAGCTATTTTTGAACTGGCAGGGAACGATGAAGTGTTGGCGCAGAAGATCTGGGAAGAAGGCAGCGATGAAGCGCTGGAAAAGGCTTTTGCCAAAACCACCGCAGACCAGCTTTATTGGGGAGAGGAAACCGTCGAGCGTAAAAACGTTTAAGCCGCCAGGCAACAAAAAGCCCGGGTTTCTGGCCCAGGCTTTCCCGATTAGCGCTCACCCCGCTCTGCGGCGTGCATCTCTTCTTGCTCTCACGGTTCTTCACCTCCCACACCTTCCGCATTTTTCATGCTCATCACCGGCGTCGCCATAAAAGCGCCGACGCCCACGATTACAACCAGAGTAATAATCACTGTCATTAACATGCGATCACCCCATCAACGTTGAGTTGTTACGGCTGACTCTGTTTTGGCGGTTCTTGCTGCGGTCTTCTCCGCGTCACCCACCGCGGCGGCGACAGTCTCAGATTAGCCGTTTTTCCTTTCGGCTGACAAGCGGCGGTTCAACGGTTTTTCCGAATCATGCCCCGTCATCGGCGGCGTTTTTTGTCCGCGGCGGCAAGTTGTGTATACTTCACCGCTATGTAGATCTCACACTGACGCACTGATGATACAAGAACACCATCTCTCATTGGTCTGCGCCCTCAGCAAATGGGTCGAAACTCACCTCGGACGAGTGATCCATCTCGAAGAGCTGGCCGAGTACTCCGGCTACTCGCTGTGGCACATGCAGAAGCTGTTCAAAGAAGCGACAGGGATTTCGCTGGGCAAATACATTCGTGAACGCCGTCTGGCCGGCGCGGTCTATCAACTGCGCAGCAGTGAAGCGTCGATTTTCGATATCGCCCTGGACTTTGGCTTCGGCTCACAGTCCCACTTCACCTACATGTTCAGAAAGCGTTTTAATATCACGCCTTACGATTTCCGCCAGGATCTGAGCGTCGATCTGCACATCGATCCGCCGCTGCACGTCATTCATCAAAAATCCGCCTGATTTTCGCCCGCCGTCAACCGGCGGGTTAACGCGCCCCCCAAACCGCCAGCAGCGCGATCGCGGCCGGCAACGCCTGCACCCACAGGATCTTGCGGCTGGCGGTCAGCCCGCCGAACACGCCGGCCGCCAGCACGCAGCCGAGAAAGAACAGCTGCAGCGCCACATCTTCACGCCAATAGCCCCATACCAGGCCCAGCGCCAGAAAACCGTTGTACAGTCCCTGATTGGCGGCCAAGACCCGCGTGGCTGCAGCGAACTCCGCCGTCGTCCCGAATGCTCGCCTGCCGATCGGCGCGCGCCACAGGAACATTTCCAATACCAGGATATAAAGGTGGAGCGCCGCGATAAGCAGCAGAGCAATGTCGGCAAAGAGCTTCATGATTATCCAAATAGCGAAATGGGGATGCCGTCAAGTATAAGTGATGGGTGAATATCGCTCACCATCCAAGATAAAAAAACCCGCCGAAGCGGGTTTATGCAGGAGTCATTTTTTGAGGTTAGTGTAATACGGCAACCAACAATGCCGCGACAGAGACCCAAAACAGCGCCGTGGCAACCACGACATGGGACAGTCTTGCACGATAAAGAACCTGGCTCATAATGACCTCACTGACATCAGACTAACGGGAGACAACCTGACTTCCTGAGGATTATCCTAATCTTCTTCCGTTTATCATTATATGCGTCAGATCACTATTTCGTTGAGAAACTTTATATTGTCGTGAAGCTGGAGCCGCGATCACATTTATTGCGCGTTATTAGAGCGAAATAAGTCGAATAATCTCGGTGATTATATCCTAACGCTATCAAACTTCGCTCCACGGCAGGCGTGGCGCGGCCATGCGCTCACCGGAATAACCGCTGACCGCCGGAAAACGATCCGTTTCCTGCTCCCAGTCGCGCTGAGCCTGAATAATTTCCGCTTTGGTATGGCCAACGAAGTTCCACCAGATAAGGATCTCTTCATTTAACGGCGCTCCACCGATTAATAATCCCCGGCTGCCCTTCTCTGCATTTAACTCAATAGAGTTATTACCCATGCCTAAATAGGCGAATGCGTCAGGTGAAAATGTTTCACCATTAAGTTCAAATGCACCAATCAGGGGCAAAAAGCCGATTTCATAATCATCGCGCAGCGGCAATTGCGCCGTCGCCGCCTCTTGCCATTCCATATCAATGGCGATTAATGGCGAAAGAGTAAACACCGGTGAACGATAAGCGCCAAATTCCCCGACCAGCAAACGGTGATTCACGCCGTTATTCCGCCACTGCGGCAAATCGGGATAATGATCGAATCGCGGCGCCATGTCGGCATATTCGGCCGGCAACGCAATCCACAATTGTGCGGCGTGCAGTCGTCGGTCCTCGCCCACCGACTGTTCCGTATGCGCGATGCCGTGCCCTGCGGTCATCAGATTGACCTGCCCCGGACGGATCAACTGTTCGCTGCCGAGGCTATCGCGGTGCAGCACCTCACCCTCGATCATCCAGGTAAAGGTTTGCAGACCGGTGTGCGGATGCGGCCCTACGTCCATGCCGGGCGCGGTGCCGTTGAATACCGTCGGGCCAGCGTGATCGAGAAAGCACCAGGCGCCGACGGTGCGCCGCTCCCGGGTTGGCAACGCGCGGTTGATAGGAATGCCGCCCACTTCGGCATTGCGCACGGCAATGCGCTGGATCTGGCGCGCGCCGTCAACGACAGGGCACTCGCGTGAGGGTGAAAAGCGCGTAGGACGGGACTGACTCATCGCAAAGACCTCCTGAATGGCGCCGATTCGCCAAGGATAATCGCCCCAGCTTAGCACAGGACAACGCCCCCTGGAGAGCGACGACGCTCAGCCGCGCTCACGCGGATTAAGGTGTTTTGATGTAGCAGCTTTTAATATCGATATCGTCGTGGGCATGCCTGAGATCGGAGAAATAAGTCACTCCGAAGAGAATCGACACGACCAGCAGTACAGAAACCAACAGGCCGATAATCGCCAACAGTTTGGTTTCATCGTGGAGATTGGGCTCCATTTTCTCTCCCCTAATTAATGACGTCAGGTCAGCCACAGCGTAACCGCCAACGTAAAAATGATCAGTGAGCAGGACGCAATCGCCAAAACGACGATCGCAAATTGCGCATCACCCAAGGTTTCTCTGTAGTTTTTATCCGTCAAGGCGTTACGCTGCTGTTTCACTAAATCGGCTTTCACTCGTTCAACTGCTGCATTGCTGTTTGATGGGGCAAGACACCCCCTCAGAATGGGGGAGCGAAATCCCCCTTCGGCTGCTCAGTCCGCAACCGGGCCATGACGCTACCAACTTTCCCCCCCAGGGTCAACACCGCCGCCGCGGGCCGGCGAGCGCAGGCACACGGTATGTGTAACTTTTATTTAGAGGGAAGGGAAATAAGAGATGCTTATAGCGGAGGCAAAAAAAAGCCCGGCACATCGCCGGGCCAGGGGAGACAGAGGCGTTATTGCGGGATACGCAGCACCTGTCCCGGATAGATCTTGTCCGGGCTCGACAGCATCGGCTTGTTGGCTTCGAAAATTTTGTTGTAGAGATTGGCGTTACCGTACATCTCTTTGGAGATTGCGCTCAGCGTATCGCCCTTCTTCACGGTATAGAAGCGGCTCTCGGCGTCGGATTGCGCTACCGCCACCTTGTCTTCCACACCGCTGATGCCCGCTACGTTGCCAATCGCCACCAGAATCTTCTCTTTCAGCTCCTGGCTGACGGCATCACCGGTCACCACCGCTTTCCCATCGACCACCTGCACATTGACTTTGTCGGTGCCCGGCAGGCCGCTCTTATCGAGATGCTCCTTGAGTTTGGCGCTTTGATCTTCGGCGGAGGCATTGCCGGTGACTGTGTCCCACAGTTTTTCGCCCGCTTCTTTGACAAAGTTAAACAAGCCCATATTCACTCCTTTTGATGGTTGCACTAATGCGTTGATGTAAGGCTTGTTAAGCTTAGCATCGTCAAAAGGATCTGCCATCCGCTCTCGCCCCCAGAAACGGCTGGAGAATTCCGAAAGTGCCGTCTGCGGCGCCTCATTGGCGTTTTATCGCGCAATGATGCTGAAAAATCGCGCTTTTTTACCTACACTGTTGCAGACAAGGCGGCTCGACGAAGGAGGCTGCAAGATGTACGCATTGGTGATGTTTGTCTGTTATCTGGATGGCGGCTGCAGTGAAATGGTGGTGGACATATTACGCGACGAACCGCAATGCCTGGTGGCAATGAAGGAACAGAACCTGCGTCACGCCGGCTGTTATCCCATGGAAGAATTTATTGACGGCTTCTGGTTGCCGGCCAGCGAATACTCGGATTTTTGATCCCCTCCCCGCCTGATGCTGAGGAATTTCTGATTTCATCGGAAACTGCATCTTCCTCCGAGGCATAAGGCCGCTGTTTTGCTAAATTGCGGCTCCCGAAGAAGAAAGACAGAGAAAGGTCATGTCAGCATCGGCTCATTCCAACGAGCAATATGAAATTCTGCTGCGCAACGTCAGCCTGGCGTTAGGCGACGCAGTGTTGCAGTTAATCAAAAACCATAAAAAGGTATCCGGCGGCAATCTTCTTTCGCAGCTGGTGACAGAGATAGAGCGAGAGCAGGATCAGCAGCGGTTTGCCGCGCTGCGTTCGGCCATCGAGCTGGTGGGGTTGGCGCCAAAAGGCTGAGCGCGCGATACAAACGAAGGCAGGGCTTGCGCCCTGCCTGATTACCGATCCCGACACAGGATGAGGGTAATGGAATTGCAGCTTAGAAGCGGTAGGTCAGGTTGACGGCAACGATGTCGTCAGTGCTCAGCTTCAGTTTGTTGTCGTCGTTCAACTGGTTGATCTTGTAGTCGACGTAGGTGTACATGTTTTTGTTGAAGTAGTAAGTCGCGCCCACTTCCACGTATTTCACCAGATCGACGTCGCCAATCCCTTCAATATCCTTGCCTTTTGACTGCACGTAGGCCAGAGACGGACGCAGACCGTTTTCGAACTGGTACTGGGCCACCACTTCGAAGTTCTGCGTTTTGTTGGCGAAGCCGGAGACGCCATTGCCGCTGATCGGCGTCATGTTGCGGGTATCAGCATACATGGCCGCCAGATAGACCTGGTTGGCGTCATATTTGATTGCGGTGGTCCAGGCAGTGGCCTTGTCGCCTTTACCGTACTGCAACGCTTTCTGAGCGCTGGTGCGGTTGGAATCGGAGAACGCCGCCGCGACGCCGATGCCGGTGCCGCCGATGTCCTGATAGTCCAGAGACATGCCGTAACCGTCGCCGTTTTGCTTGGTCACGCTGCGGCCGTCACCGTCGTTTTTACCCTGGTACTGCAACGCCAGATTCAGGCCTTCCACCAAACCGAAGAAGTCACGGTTGCGGTAGGTCGCCAGGCCGTTGGAGCGCGCGGTCATGTAGTTGTCGGTGTAGCTGTAGGAGTCGCCGCCAAATTCCGGCAGCATGTCGGTATAAGCTTCGGCGTCGTACACCACGCCGTAGTTACGGCCGTAGTCGAACGAGCCATAGTTGGCGAACTTCAGGCCGGCGAAGCCCAGACGGGTTTTGGTGCCGGTGGTGCCCTGCGCTTCATCGTGGTTGGCCTGAACGTTGTATTCCCACTGGCCGTAACCGGTCAACTGATCGTTGATCTGGGTTTCGCCTTTAAAGCCCAGACGAACGTACGTTTTATCTCCGTCTTCACTTTTATCTTTACTGAAAACGTGTTTGGCCGAAACGCGGCCGTACAGGTCGAGTTTATTGCCATCTTTATTGTAGATTTCAGCCGCGTTGGCGAAGGAGGTGACCGCCCCGAGGGCGACAGCTAAGGCTAATACACTGCGTTTCATCATTTATTTTCCTAGATATTATAATTAGAACCCTGCCCGTCACGCCCAATTTATAATTTGGGCTGTGATTTTATCTTTTGGTATTTTATGAGCTCCCCTAATGCTGGGGTGATGTGACATTAGCATCATGAATCAAAACTTAAAATCAAAAAGTTCATGAAACAACGAGGAGAAAGCATGTTTATTTGTAACTATATATTTCAAAAAAAGAGAACAGATAACCCATTGAATATAAGAAATTTTTATCACACAACTTATAACCAAAACGGTGCAACGCACCAATTTAGTGCATTTTGGTTTCGTTTTGCGTGCTTTCTGCGCGATTCAAAATTAACAACAAGATTAGCATGGTTATTAAAAACGTTACTTATTTCACATTTTTATCTTAACAAAGTCACCAGGCAATTAAGGCTTTCCGATAACGGCTGAATACGGCCTTTATTCATTCAAGTAAAGAAATCCCTATAGGACGAATAAAATTCGATTTATGGCCATTTAAATAGCGGGAAATAACAGATTAAAATAATGAAAGGAATAAACGGCAGCGCGCTGACGGCGCCGCCGAGGATAAATCAATACAGCGTAGAACGGGAAACTTCGCTCAACAGCATGCCGGCGCGCAGGCCCAGCGCCACAGTGGGGTTAGGAAACAGTATCCACGCGCCCTCTTCGCCCACGCGATACTCCTCCTGCGGCTGCTCGCACAGCAACATCCCCGGTTTCAACTCGGTGAAGTTAGCGGTGTCATCATCCAGATGCAGCTTGAAATCCTCGCTGTGTTTGATCAACGAGTGCATCACACGGAATACCCGGATCGCCTCGCCCGAGCGCTCCGGCAACGGCCTCTCGCTGACCGCCGCCCGCAGAGCGCGATCGATGGCGGCGAACTGTTGCAGATCGTTGCTGCCGAACGGCCGCGCCTTGCCCAGCTCGAGCGTACAGCTCGCCGCATTGAGATGCTCGCTGGAATAGTGGCTGAAAGTCCCGCCCGGCGCACTGTGTACCACCAGCGCATCCAGATCGGCGGCATCCAGCAGCTTTAGCATCGGTTCGCTGTACGGGCGCTTCTGGAAGGGCAAAATGCCAAAGCGCGGCAAATGCGACTCGCGAATGGCGGTGTGCAGATCGTAATGGAAACGCGCCGCCTGTTCGCCATCAAAAAAGGCGGCGAGCGTGCGCTCCAACTGCTGGGCGCGCGCGGTTTCCCCGCTGGCGGCGAAGTTGCGGTAGCGGCCGCCGAACATGCGGTTCATGTCGCTGTGCAGATAGCGCTTGCCCGCCCGCATCGCCGCCGGGTTGCCCAGCACCACCAACAACCGCACCGCCAGCGGCAAGCGGCCACTCAACAGATCGCCGATTAACTGACTGAGCAGTTCAATCGGCGCGGTTTCATTGCCGTGTACGCCCGCCGACACCACCAACGCCTGGCGATAACGCTGCCGCGGCGTGAGCTCCAACACCCCTTCCCCCAGCCAACGCCAGCGCAGCTGCGGCGTTTCGCCCTGCCATTCGGCGGGTTCTTTCCCCTCCAGCGTCAGGGGCAGTAGATCGATCATGCAGCCTCCCTTAACGTTGGAACGGATAGATGGACCCGAGACCGAGGATCGACGTCAGCGAATCCAACGCCTCGCGCCCTTCGCGCAGCAGCAGCGGATCGGCCAGGTCATCCTGCGTCAGGCGATCGCGGTAATGACGATCCACCCACTCGTTCAACGTCGCGAACAGCCGATCGTTCATCATGACGCGCGGATTCACCGCCCGCAGCTCTTGATCGTTGAGCGCCACCCGCAGCCTCAGGCAGGCCGGGCCGCCGCCGTTGCGCATGCTTTCGCGCAGATCGAACACGCGGATTTCATCGATCGGGCCGCCGCTGCCGACCATCTCGTTCAGATAACGCCACACGCCGGCATGCTGGCGCGACTCTTCCGGCACCACGATCATCATCTTGCCGTTCCGCTTGGTGAGAATTTGGCTGTTGAACAGATAAGTCGCCACCGCGTCCGCCACCGAGACGCGCTCCGTCGGCACTTCGATCGCCACCAGCTCGCTGTCCAGCGTCGCCATCTTGCGGCGCACTTCATCCAGCGCCTGTTGCTGGCGGTAAAACGCCTGCTGGTGGTGGAACAGCACGTTCTGGTTGCTAACCGCAATCACGTCGTTATGGAACACGCCCTGGTCGATCACCGCCGGGTTTTGCTGCACGAAGACCGTATGCTGCTCGTCCAATTGGTGCAGGCGAGCGATCGCCTCACCGGCTTCGCGCGTCTGGCGCGCAGGATAACGCGCCGGCGCCGTTTCGCCGCCAAACTCCTGGCGACCGTAAACGAACACCTGCACGCTGCGCCTGGCATAATCGCCGCCCAGCCGGTTATGGTTGGCCGCCCCTTCGTCCCCGAACAACGCCACCTGCGGTAGCGCTTCATGGTGGGCGAAATGCCGGTCGTCGTTAAACATCGCCCGCAAAACGTCGGTGGTCGTTTCCGCTTCAATGGCGCGGTGGAATTTATTGTTCAGGTTAGCGGCGGTGAAATGCACCTTGCCGTCTGCGCTGTCCGCCGAGGGGGACACCGTGGCCGCATTGGCGGTCCACATGCAGGACGCCGAGCTAAGCGCCGACAGCAAACGCGGCGATTGACGCATCGCCTGCGCCAGCACCGCCTCATCGCTGCCGCTGAAACCCAGGCGACGCAACATCGGCAAATGCGGCCGCTCCTGCGGCGGCAATACCCCTTGCTGGAAACCGAGATCGGCCAGCGCCTTCATTTTCAGCAGCCCCTGCTTCGCCGCCAGCTTCGGGTTCGATACGCTGTTTTGATGCTGCGTAGAGGCCTCGTTACCGAACGACAGCCCGGCATAGTGGTGCGTCGGCCCCACCAAACCGTCGAAATTGACTTCATATCCTGACATGGCTATCCCCTGGGGATGGCCTGCGGCGACGCCATGACGCCGCCGCAGACGATTAACGGAACGACAAGCCCGGCGAGAGCGTCGCCGGCAGCGACAGGCTTTCGCTTTCCAGCGACGCCATCGGCCAGGCGCAATAGTCCGCCGCATAGAAGGCGCTTGGGCGATGGTTGCCGGAAGCCCCCACGCCGCCGAACGGCGCCGCGCTGGACGCCCCGGTCAACGGCTTGTTCCAGTTGACGATGCCGGCGCGCGCTTCCAGCAGCAGCCTCTCGAACAGCTCGCGCTGCGGCGAGACCAATCCCACCGACAGGCCGTAGCGCGTCTGGTTGGCGAGCCGCAGGGCCTCGTCGAAATCGCGGTAACGCACGATCGTGGTCAACGGCCCGAAGTACTCTTCGTCCGGCACGCCGACCACGCCAGTCAGCTCGATGATGCCCGGGCTGAGCAGCGAACTGCCCGGCTCCAGCAGACGCATGGCCAGCAGCGATTTACCGCCCAGCGCCAGCAAGCGCTGCTGCGCTTTCAGCATGTTTTCCGCCGCGGCCGCCGACACTACGCCGCCCATGAACGGCTGCGGTTCGGCATCCCAACGGCCAACGCGCAGCTCGCCCGCCACCTGAACCAAACGCGCGATAAAGGCGTCGCCTTCCGCCCCCTGCTTAACCAAAATGCGGCGTGAACAGGTGCAGCGTTGGCCGGCGGAGATAAACGCCGACTGGATAGCCAGGTTGACCGCCGCGTCGCGATCCTCGAAACCATCGACGATCAGCGCGTTGTTGCCGCCCATCTCCAGCGCCAGGATCTTCTCCGGCTGCCCCGCCAATTGGCGATGCAGGTGGTAACCGGTGCCGGCGCTGCCGGTGAACAACAGGCCGTCGATATCCGCACTGGCCGCCAGCGCCTCGCCGGTTTCCCGGCCGCCCTGCACCAGATTGATCACCCCGTCCGGCAGACCGGCCTTCAGCCACAGCTTCAGGGTCTCCTCGGCGGTCAGCGGCGTCAGTTCGCTCGGCTTGAACACCACGCAGTTTCCGGCCAGCAGCGCCGGCACGATATGGCCGTTCGGCAGATGGCCGGGGAAGTTGTAAGGCCCGAACACCGCCAGCACGCCGTGCGGGCGATGGCGCAGCACCGAAGCGCCGTCGGCCATCGCCGTCTGGCTAAAACCGGTGCGCGCCTGATAGGCCTGCAGTGAAATGCCCACCTTGCCGATCATCGCCTGAATTTCGGTCAGGGTTTCCCAGCGCGGTTTGCCGGTCTCGCGGCTGATGGTTTCCGCCAGCGACTGTTTATGTTCTTCCAGCAAAGCGGCGAAGCGTTTCACCAGCTGTTCGCGCTGCTCGAACGGCGTACGTGCCCAGCCGGGGAATGCGGCGCGCGCGGCTTCGCAGGCGGCGGCGACGTCATCGGCGTCGGCGGCGTTGGCGCGCCACAGCGGCTGATTGCCGACCGGATCGGCCTTGCCGAACTCCGCGCCGAGGCCCAGCCGCCAGACGCCGTTAATCAACAGTGCAGGATGGGACATCATGCTTTCTCCTGTGCAATAAGGGGGAGCACCCGCACCGGGCTGCCCTGTTCGACGCCGAGCGCCGCAGCGGTGGCGGCGTTGATATGCAGGCGGTCGTCATACAGATCGGCATTGACCAACAGTGCGCGGTAATTCTGATAGTTGTCGTTGGCGACCAGATGAACCGGCGCATCGGCGCGCATCGGCGTGTCATCCAGCACCACTTTGACCAGGCGGCTCTGCTTCACCGCACGGATGTGGTCGATTTCGGCTTCCAGCGTCGGGCCACCGTCGAAGATATCGACGTAGCCCTGATAGCTCAGGCCTTCCGCCTCCAGCAGGCGGCGCGCCGGCAGGGTTTGCGGGTGCACTTCACCGATCACCTTCTGCGCGTCTTCGGCCAGGAAATCGACATACAGCGGATGTTTCGGCATCAGTTCGGCGATAAACGCCTTTTGTCCGGTGCCGCTCAGGTAGTCCGCCTTGGCGAACTCGATGGAGAAGAAACGGTGGCCGACGCTCTCCCAGAACGGCGAACGGCCGTTTTCATCGGAGAAACCGCGCATCTCGGCGATCAGACGGCGGGAGAAGCGTTCACGGAACGCGGCGATAAACAGGAAACGCACCTTCGACAGCAGCTTGCCGTTCTCGCCGTGACGATAGTCCGGATCGAGGAACAGCGTGCACAGTTCCGAATGCCCGGTATGGTCGTTGCTGAGGAACAGCGTTGGCACCGATTTATAGACGTTCAGCTGTTTGGAAGCGTGCACCTGCGTGCCGACGCGGAAGCTGTACCAGGGTTCCGCCAGGCCGACGGCCACTTCGATCGCGCAGACCCCCACCGCCTGCCGGCGCTCGCTGTCTTCCAACACGAACAAATAACACTGGTCACTTTGCGGAAGTTCGCCTTGCCAGGTTTTTAACGCCCGCTCAATGCGTGCCGACAGGGTATCTTCATTTTGCGGCAGCGACGTGAGACCGATACCGGATTTGCCGGCAAGCGTCAGCAAATCCCCCAAATCGCGGCGCTCTATAGGGCGAATAATCATCATAATGCGAACCTCTTCTGAATCAGGCTGCGCCGATGAAGGCGCAGCCCGCTGATTAGCTGCAAATGCGCGCCACGGCGCGCGCGAATCGCGCCAGCCCCTCTTTCACATCCTGCTCAGGGATGATCAGCGACGGCGTGAAACGCACCACGTCCGGGCCGGCGATCAGCGCGATAACGCCTTCTTCGTTGGCCAGTTGGGTGATCTGCTTCGCTTTGCCGGCATAGTCTTTCTTCAGTTGGCAGCCGATCAGCAAACCGCCGCCGCGGATCTCGGCGAAGATCGGATACTGACGGTTGATGTCGTTCAACCCGTCGATGAACCACTGGTGGCGCTGCTTGACGCCTTCCAGCACTTCCGGGGTATTGATGATGGAGAACACTTCCCCCGCCACCGCCGTCGCCAGCGGGTTGCCGCCGTAGGTGGTGCCGTGAGTGCCGACACCCAGCGTTTTCGCCAGCGCATCGGTGGTCAGCATGGCGCCGATCGGGAAGCCGCCGCCCAGCGCTTTCGCGGTGGTCAGCACGTCCGGCACCACGCCGTACTGCATATAGGCATACAGGTGGCCGGTGCGGCCGACGCCGGTCTGCACTTCGTCGAAGATCAGCAGCGCGTTATGGCGATCGCACAGTTCACGCAGCCCCTGCAGGAAACTGGCTTCCGCCGGCAGAACGCCGCCTTCGCCCTGGATCGGCTCGACGATCACCGCGCAGGTGCGATCGTTGATAAGCTCGGCCGCCGCGGCCAGATCGTTATACGGCGTATGGGTGATGCCGCCCGGCAGCGGCGCAAAGTCCTGCGAATATTTTGGCTGGCCGCCGGCGGACACGGTAAACAGCGTACGGCCGTGGAACGCGTTGTTGAACGCCACAATCTGATCTTTACCGGCGCCGTGCTGGTCGTGCGCATGTTTGCGCGCCAGTTTCAGCGCCGCTTCGTTGGCTTCTGCCCCCGAGTTACAGAAAAACACCTTGTCGGCGAACGTGGCGTCGATCAGTTTCTTGGCCAGGCGCAGCACCGGTTCGTTGGTATAGCCATTGCCCAGATGCCACAGTTTGCCCGCCTGCTCCACCAGCGCCGCCTTGACCGCCGGGTGCGCATGGCCCAACGCGTTAACCGCGATGCCGCCGGCGAAATCGATGTAAGACTTACCCTGTTGATCCCACACCTGCGATCCTTCACCCCGCACCAGAATAAAATCGGCAGGGGCATAAACCGGGACCATCCAGTCATCGAAAGACTGGCGGGTAACTGCGATTGGCTGTTCCATAGTGACCTCATAATCTCAGCAAAGGCTGAATTTTGACTGTAAGGACCGCGCAAGCCCGGCTAGGCCGCCACAATGCAAAAAAACCGCTGTTCAAAACCGACTTTCCCGGCGGAGAAAATGCTGTCTCTCACCGCTGATTTAGAAACAAATCTGTTACATAAAATCGGTTTTTCACTATTTATGGCGCTTATCCGGTCCCTGAGCGGGGAGTAAATGTTAACGAGCAGTTAAAATACATGTTGTTTGATAAAGAGTGTAGAGCAGCTATCGTGCCAAAACGGGATTTTTGCCGGATTTTGCTATTTTTTACGTTAAAACAACGGCTTATAATGCATATTTATTCATTTTATATGCATTTGCAATGCATGATTTAAAAAATAAGGCCTAAAATCATCATTGCTCGCGAAATCCTATTCAATTGCGAAAAACTTCAGGATTTCTGATCACGCTCGCAAAAATAATTTCATCCGATTTGCTCGCCATCACACTTTTTGCCCCAACCCGGTGCAGCGCTGCGCCAGGATCGGGCAATGCGGCGACGAAGCGCCTATTCCATCGGCAGCACCCCGCAAAACGAACCGCGCCGATCGCCGCCGGCCGTGGCTCCCGCTTTATGCGCCAACGACTACACTGTGATTCTGACCGCACTTTTTCTTCTGCGCACAAGGAGTCACCATGCCCAAACGAACCGTCGATCTCAGCCGGCCTCTCCTCCAGCACGACATCCGCGCGTTTCTCGAGACGCTGAATGCCGCCGGCGGTAAACCTATGGAACAAATGAAGCCCAAAGAGGCGCGCAGAGTTTTGGAAGCGGCGCAGCGCAGCGTAGACGTGCCGCTGCGCGAGGTGGAGATCAGCGAGAAAACCATTCACGTAGAAGGCCAGGATATTCTGCTGCAGCTGGTGCGGCCGGCCAGGGTCAAGGAGACATTGCCGGTATTCATGTTCTTTCACGGCGGCGGCTGGGTGCTGGGCGATTTTCCCACCCATGAACGGCTGGTGCGCGATCTGGTTTACAGCTCCGGCGCGGCGGCGGTATTCGTCAACTACCCCCGCTCACCGGAAGCGCACTATCCGCAGGCGATCAATCTGGCTTACGCCGCCACGGAATGGGTGGCCGAATATGGCGAAAAAATCAACGTCGACGGTTCACGGCTGGCGGTGGTCGGCAACAGCGTCGGCGGCAATATGGCGGCGGTGGTCAGCCTGATGGCCAAAGAAAAAGGCCTACCGGCATTGCGTTGCCAGATCCTGCTGTGGCCCGTTACGCACGCCCATTTTGATACCGATTCCTACCATCAGTTCGCCGAAGGCCATTTCCTGACCCGCAATATGATGAAGTGGTTTTGGGACAGCTATGCGCCCGATAAAGCGCAGCGCAAAGACATCTACGCCTCGCCGCTCAACGCTACGCCGGAACAGCTGCGGGGCTTGCCGCCGGCGCTGGTGCAGACCGCCGAGCTGGACGTGCTGCGCGATGAGGGCGAAGCCTACGCGCGTCTGCTCGACGCCGCCGGCGTCGAGGTCACCTCCACCCGCTACAACGGGCTAATCCACGACTACGGCCTGTTGAACCCGCTCGCCCACGTCCCGGCGGTGCATTCGGCGATCCACCAGGCCGGGCGCGCGTTGAAACACTACCTGTCCTGACGCTAGCCGACAACATGGCACGCCACATGATGACCGGGCGCCACGCTGCGCAGCTGCGGCGCCTGTTCGCGGCACTGCGCCGTGGCCAGCGGGCAGCGGGGATGGAAACGGCAGCCGCGCGGCGGGTTGGCGGGGTTCGGCGGCTCGCCGCCGGCCACCCACGCCGGCACGCGTTGCGCATCCAGCGTCGGCACCGCCGCCAACAAGGCCTGCGTGTAGGGATGCAGCGGTTGGCGGAACAGCGCATCGCGATCGGCGCTCTCAACGATCTGCCCCAAATACATCACCGCCACATCCTGGCACAGATGCTCCACCACGCCGAGATCGTGCGAGATAAACAGCAGCGTCACCCCCTGCCGCTCCTGTAAATCGGAAAACAGATTGATGATCTGCGCCTGAATCGACACGTCGAGCGCCGATATCGGCTCATCGGCGACGATAAATTCCGGTTGCAGGATCAACGCGCGCGCAATGCCGATACGCTGCCGCTGACCGCCGGAAAACTCATGCGGAAACCGCCCGTAATGCTGTGAGGACAACCCGCAGATCGCCAGGGTATCGAGCACCCGTTCGCGCAGTTCCGCCTTGCTCGCCAGGCCGTGTTGCAACAGCGCTTCCCCAATGGCGTCGCCCACGCGCAGGCGCGGATTCAGCGAGCTGTAAGGATCCTGAAACACCAGCTGCATTTTCGGCCGCAGGGCGCGTAACGCGTCCTTGCTCAGGCCGTCCAACGCCTGCCCTTTGAACAGCACCTCGCCGGCGGTTTTGTCATGCAGGCCGAGCAGCGTGCGGCCAACGGTGGTTTTGCCGCTGCCGGACTCACCCACCAGCCCGAAAATGCGCCCCTTGCGGATGCTGAAGCTGACATCATCCACCGCCTTCAGTTGGCCGGTGGTGCGCCCGAACAGCCCGTCGCGTAGAGGAAAATATTTCTTTAACCCCTTTACCTCCACCAAAGGTTCAGTCGACATACGGATGCCCTCCGGCATTGAGAAAACAGGCGGACTGACGCTGACGGGAGCCGTACAGCGGCGGAATGCCGTCGCGGCAGCGAGCGGAGGCCTGCGCGCAGCGCTCGGCGAAAGCGCAATACTCCGGCAGCCGCGCCAGATCCGGCACCTGACCGGGAATGGAGTACAAGCGGCGTCGCCGCTGCCCCGGCACCGGCCGCGAGGCGATCAGCCCCTGCGTATAGGGATGCCGCGGCTCGTCCAGCACTTCCCGGGTCGTTCCCTGCTCGACGACGCGCCCGGCGTACATCACCGCCAGCCGATCGGCCATCTGGGCGATCACCCCGAGATCGTGGGTGATCAAGATCATCGCCATGTTGTGTCGCCGGCTCTGCTCACGCAGCAACGCCAGGATCTGCGCCTGCACCGTAACGTCGAGCGCCGTAGTCGGTTCGTCGGCGATCAGCAGCGCCGGCCGGCATCCGATCGCCATGGCGATCATCACGCGCTGCAGCATGCCGCCGGAAAGCTGATGCGGGTAGCAGCGCATCAGCGCCTCCGCGCGCGCCAACCCCACTTCCGTCAAGAGTTGAATCGCCTGACGCCAGGCCGCTTTCGGCGACAGAAGCAAGTGCCTGATCAGCGGCTCCACCAGCTGTTCGCCGAGGGTCAAGACCGGATTCAGCGCGCTCATCGGCTCTTGAAAGATCATCGCCAGCCGGTTGCCACGCAGATCCGCCATCTTGGATGCCCGCAGCGACAGCAGGTTTTGCCCTTCAAAGCGAATCTCACCGCCGTCTATCTGCGCCAGCGACTGCGGCAACAGCCCCATCAGCGCCATGGCGGTCACGCTTTTGCCGCAGCCCGATTCGCCGACGATCCCCAGCGTTTGCCCGGCCTGCAGTTCAAGACTGACCTGCTGCACCGCCCGCACCGGCCCCTGCTCGCCATGAAACGACACCGACAGCCGGTCGAACGCCACCAGCGGTTGACTCATCGTTTTACCCCGCTCATTTTCGGATCGAGCGCGTCCCGCAGGCCGTCGCCCAAGATATTGATCGCCACCACGGTGACGAAGATCGCCAGCCCCGGCGGCATCCACAGCCAGGGGCGGCGCTGAAAGTCGATCAGGCTATTGGCGGCGTCCATCATGTTGCCCCACGACGGCGTCGGCGGCACCACGCCCAGCCCAAGGTAGCTCAACGCCGACTCGCTGAGGATGGCGTTGGCCACCGCCATGGTGGCGACCACCACCAAAATCGGCACGGTATTGGGCAACAGATGGCCGAAGAGGCGCCGCCGAGTGGAGAGCCCCAGCACTTCGGTGGCCAACATGAAATCCCGCTCGCGCAGCGACAGGATCTGGCCGCGCACCAGCCGCGCCAGCGACGGCCAGCCCAGCAGGCTCAGCATGATCATCACCATGTAGATACGGTAGTCCGGCGACACGTCGAGTTCGGTCAGCATCGCCCCCATGATGATCAGCAGCGGCAGGCCGGGAATGGTCATCAGCAGATCGGCGAAGCGCATGATCAGCCTGTCCGCCACGCCGCCCAGATAACCGGCGAGCGCCCCCAGCACATAGCCCAGCGTCACCGACAGCAGCATCGACACCAGGCCGATGGTCAGCGATATCCGCCCCGCCAGCAACAGCCGGGTGCAAATATCGCGGCCGAGAAAGTCGGTGCCCAACCAGTGCGCGCCGCTCGGTGCCTGATTGATATTCAGCACATCGCCGGCGTCGTCAGGCCACGGCGACAGCGACGGCCCAATCAGGCACAGCAGCGCCAACAGCACCAGCAACGCCAGCGAGATCATCGCCGGTCGGTGGCGGCGCAGACGGCGCCAGGCCTGCGCGGCGGGCGGCGGAGACAGCTGCGCCAGCGCCGGCAACTGCGCCTGGCGCCAGCGGCGACGGCGCCCGAAAAACAGCGTTACCCACATCGTGTTACCTCAAGCGAATGCGTGGATCGGCGTAGGCGTACAGAATGTCCGCCAGCAGATTGCCGAGAATGGTCAGCGCCGCCAGAAACAGCGTGAACCCCATCAATACCGGATAATCGCGCGCCGCCAGCGAATCGATATGGATATGCCCGGCGCCCGGCCAGTTGAAGATTTTTTCGGTGATCAGCGCGCCGGAGAACAATCCCGGCAGCTCGAACCCCAGCAGGGTAATGATCGGCAACAGCGCATTGCGCAGCGCGTGTTTGAGGATCACCGTTTTCTCCCTGAGCCCTTTGGCGCGCGCGGTGCGGATATAGTCCATGCGGATCACCTCCAGCATGCTGGCGCGAAAATAGCGCGTCAGGCTGCCGGCCTGCAGCATCACCAGCGCCAGCACCGGCAACAGCAGGTGCGCCGCCACCTCCAGCGCCCAGGCCAGCCCGCTCGCTTCGCTGCCGGTGCGCAACATGCCGCCCGCCGGCAACCAGTGCAGATCGACGGCGAACCATTTGATCAGCAACAGGCAAAGGAAAAACGTCGGAAACGACATGGCGGCGAACACCGCCACGGTGATCAGATGATCGAACAGCGAATAGGGTTTCATCGCCGAGATCACTCCCACCGCCAGCGCGATGCCCCAATACAGCACCATCGCCACCGCCGCCAGCAGGAACGAGTTCCAGATGTATTGATTCAGCAGCGTGCTGACCGGGATCTGATACTGCAGCGAGAAGCCGAGATCGCCCTGCAACAGCCGGCCAAGCCAATGCAGGTAACGGCTGAACAAGGGCTGATCCAACCCATACAGCGCCCGCAGCTCGGCGGCGCGTTGCGCGGTCAGGTTGATATTGCCGTCGATAAAGTCGCCGGGCGCCAGGGCGAAGATGCAAAAAATCAGCAATGAAGCCAGCAACAGCATCGGGATAGTCTGCAACAAACGGCGCAGGATAAAATTTCTCATCGCGAATTCCATCGCCGCCGCCCGGAATGGCGCGGCGGCATCGGGGCGTTACGGCGCCGGTTTGACGTTCGGCAGGCTGCCGACCAGTCCGTTGTAGATATCCGGTTTAAAGCCGGTGACGCGCGCGCTGCTGGCGCTCAAGATTTCGCGGTTGCCGAGCAGGATCACCGGCGGATCGTCCGCCAGCACCTGATACAGCTGATGGTACAGCGGCTTACGCTGCGCGATATCCAGCGTGGCATTGGCTTTGGCGATCAGCGCGTCCACCTGCGGGTTGTGATAGCCGGTCTCGCTCTCGCGGCTGATGAAGTCGCGTACGCCGTCGTGCGGATCGTTCAGCGTGCTGGTGCTGAGAGACGCCAGGTCGTAATTGCCCGCCTTGCGCTGCGCCAGCAGCGCGTTGAAATCCAATACCTGCGGTTTCAGCACCACGCCGAGCCGGCGGTAGTTATCCTTGGCGATCGGCACCAGCGCGTCGTTGATCAGCTTTTTGGTCACCAGCAGCGTCAGCTCCAGCTTTTTACCGTCTTTCTGCCGGATGCCGTCAGCGCCCACCTGCCAGCCTGCCTCGTCCAACAGCTTTTTGGCCTTATCGAGATCGTAAGCGTAAGGATTGATGCCGTTGGCGTCGTAAGCCCAGGAGATCGGCGAAATCGGCTGGTTGGCGACCTTGCCGTACCCTTGGTACACCACGGCGATCAGTTTTTGCCGATCGAGGCCGTAGATCAGCGCCTGACGCACCCGCTTGTCCTGCAGCGCCGGGCGTCTGAGGTTGAAATCAACCCGGCTGTAATCGCTCGAGCTGTAAAGGTTGATATTGGCGAAACCGAGCAGCTTGAGCTGTTCGATATCGTCCGGCTTGGCGGTAAAGGCGTCGTAGTCGGTCTCACCGGTCTGGAACAGCTGGAAGTTGGTGGCCGGGTTGGTGACGCGATAGATAAAGCGCGCCATCGGCGGCGGGCCGAGGTAGAAGTTCGGGTTGGCGTGGAAGCGGATTTCCTGCCCCGGCACGTACTTGTCGTAAATGTAGGGGCCGTTGCCGAGCGGCTTGCCGTTCAAGGCGCGCACGCCGTCGAGCTTGCCGCGCTGATAGTCTTTGCCGTAGTAAGCCCGCGACAATACCGGCCCGCCAATCAGTTGCAACGTGGTCGCGCCCGGTTGGGTGGTGACGATCTGAATGGTGCGATCGTCGATCACCTTCAGCCCGCTGATGCCGGCCGCGGTGCCGTTTTTATACTCGGCGCCGCCCTGAATGTGCGCCGGCGTGATATCGGTATCGCCGTCATAGGCCGGGTCATGCAGCAGCGTCAGGGTAAAGGCGATATCGTCGGCCTTCAGCGGCGAGCCGTCGCTGTAGACCAGATTCGGCCGCAGCTTGATGGTGTAGGTCAGATTATCGGGGCTGACCTGCCAGGACTCCGCCAGGCGCCCTTCCGGTTTGCCCTGGCTGTCCAGGCCGATCAGCCGGCTGAAGATTACGTCGGTCACGTTCTCGTCCCAGCCGTTGGTGAACAGATACGGGTTGAAAATCCCCTGCGGCTCCGAGATGCCCGCCACGACGGTATCTTTGCGCAGTTTGGCGGCGGCCGGCACCCGAGCGGCGTCGCTGGCCGGCGTAATGCCTTCGGCCAGCGTTTCCGCCTGCGCGGCGGCGCTCAGCCCCAGCGCGCAGACCAACGCCAGCGGCGTCAGCCGATAGCGCAACAGTTTGTTTAGCTTATTTTTTATTCCACTCACCCACTGCCCCTCGTCTACCCGTTGATAAAAATGTGACAAAATTTATCGCAGAGTAATGGGCGGCTGGAGGGCTGTCTAACAACGAAACCGGCATTCCATTGCCGAAAAAAGCATTATGAATTTTTCTGGGGCGAAGCGGCGGGAAAAACGCGATTCAGCCGGCCGCCGCCAGCCCCCGGATAAGTTTAGCTAAGGTTTTTATCGCCTCTTCAAAGCGGTCATTCCATTCAAACGAGGCGTTGAGACGGAAGCAGTGGTTGAAATGGTCGCCGGTGGTGAACATGCGCCCCGGCGCGATGCTGATGCCCCGTGCGAGTGCGCGCCGGTACAGCTCCATCGACGACAGCGCCGGGTCGAGTTCCAGCCACAGGAAATACCCGCCGTCGGGCTGACTGACTTTCACCGTCGGCGGAAAATGGTGGGCGATCGCCTGACGCATTGCGCTTTGGCGCTGGGCCAGCAGGCGTCGCAGCCGCCGCAGATGGGTGTCGTAGCCGCCGTGCAGCAGATAATCCGCCAGCGCCATCTGGGTCGGCACGCTGGTGGAAACGGTGCTCATCAGCTGCAAACGCTGGATCTGTTGCGCATAACGCCCCGCCGCCACCCAGCCGACGCGAAAGCCCGGCGCCAGACATTTGGAAAATGACGAGCAGTGCAGGATCTGGCCGCCGCTGTCGAGCGCCTTCGCCGGCAGCGGCCGTTCGGCGCTGAAGTACAGCTCACCGTAGACGTCGTCTTCGATCAGCGAGATCTGCCGTTCGCGCAGCAGCACCACCAGACGCTGCTTGTTGGCCTCCGGCAGGGTGGCGCCCTGCGGGTTCTGGAAGTGGGTCATCAGCCAGCAGGCTTTGATCGGATACTGCTCCACCGCCTGCTGCAACGCGTCCAGATCGATACCGTCCTGCGGATGCGTGGCGATCGCCACCGCCTTCAGCCGCAGCCGTTCCAGCGCCTGCAGCGCGCCGTAAAACGCCGGCGACTCGATCGCCACATAGTCGCCCGGTTGGGTCACCGCCTGCAGGCTGAGGCTGAGCGACTCCATCGCCCCGGCGGTGATGACGATCTCGTCCGGCGCGACCTGCATGCCGCTCAGCGCATAGCGTTGGGCAATGTGCCGCCGCAGCGCGTCGTTGCCCGGCGGCAGGTTGACCAGCGAACTGTGCGGCGTGAACTTGCGCGCTACGCTGCTCAGCGCCCGCGCCAGCTTCGGCTGGGCGAACAGCGTGGCGTCGGGAAACGCCGAACCGAAAGGCACGATGTCCGGATCCTTGCAGGCCTGCAGCACGTCGAAAATAAAGGCGTTGATGTCCACCTGCTCGCTCAGCAGCAGTTTCTCGCCGCGCGAAGGCTGCGGCAGCGGCTGCGGACGCGCCGCCACATAGTAGCCCGACTGCGGCCGGGCGACGATCCACCCCTGGCTCTCCAGCAGTTGATAAGACTGCACCACCGTCATCAGGCTCAATCCGGCGCGTTTGCCGCTCTCGCGCAGCGAAGGCAGCTTGTCGCCCGCCCGCCACACCCGGTTCTGGATCTGTTCTCTAATCTGCTGCGCAAGCTGCTCGTATCGGGTCATAACCATTAACTGTTATATGAAAAAGTAAAATAACTGTCACTATTATAGGTACTGTACTCCGTGCTTAACTTAACGCCAAGCATTTCACATAAAAATGACAGCTATACTCAAGAGGTTAATTTATGTTCAACCCTAGGAGGCGCCATGCTGGGTCTTGATGCACTGGAACTTGCCAGAATACAGTTCGCCTTCACCGTGTCTTTCCATATCATTTTCCCCGCCATCACCATCGGTTTAGCCAGCTATCTGGCGGTGCTGGAGGGATTATGGTTGAAAACGCACAATGAAGCCTATCGTGAGCTTTATCACTTCTGGTCAAAGATTTTCGCCGTTAACTTCGGCATGGGCGTGGTATCCGGGCTGGTGATGGCTTACCAGTTCGGCACCAACTGGAGCTTCTTCTCCGAGTTCGCCGGCAGCATTACCGGGCCGCTGCTGACTTATGAAGTGCTGACCGCCTTCTTCCTCGAAGCCGGTTTCCTCGGCGTGATGCTGTTCGGCTGGAACCGCGTCGGCCCCGGCCTGCACTTCTTCGCCACCTGCATGGTGGCGCTCGGCACGCTGATCTCCACCTTCTGGATCCTGGCCTCCAACAGCTGGATGCAGACCCCGCAGGGGCATGAGATCATCAATGGCCAGGTGGTGCCGGTCGACTGGCTGAAGGTCATCTTCAACCCGTCCTTCCCGTACCGCCTGCTGCACATGTCCACCGCCGCCTTCCTCTCCTCGGCGTTCTTCGTCGGCGCGTCCGCCGCCTGGCATCTGCTGCGCGGCCGCGACACGCCGGCGATGCGCAAGATGCTGTCGATGGCGATGTGGATGGCGCTGATCGTCGCGCCGGTGCAGGCGCTGATCGGCGATGCGCACGGCCTGAATACGCTGAAACATCAGCCGGCGAAGATCGCCGCCATCGAAGGCCACTGGGAAAACCCGCCGGGCGAAGCCACGCCGCTGATCCTGGTCGGTTGGCCGGACATGCAGCGTGAAGAGACCCGCTTCAAGCTGGAAGTGCCCTATCTCGGCAGCCTGATCCTGACGCACAGCCTGACCGAGCAGGTGCCGGCGCTCAAATCGTTCCCGCCGGAAGATCGCCCCAACTCCACCGTGGTGTTCTGGTCGTTCCGCATCATGGTCGGGCTGGGCATGCTGATGATCCTGGCCGGGGTGTGGAGCCTGTGGCTGCGCTGGCGCGGCGGGCTCTATCAGTCGCGTCCGTTCCTGTATTTCATCCTGTGGATGGGCCCTTCCGGGCTGCTGGCGCTGCTGGCGGGCTGGTTCACCACCGAGATAGGCCGCCAGCCGTGGGTGGTGTACGGCCTGCTGCGCACCAAGGATGCGGTGTCCGCGCACGGCGATCTGCACATGAGCATCAGCCTGCTGGCGTTCATCATCGTCTACTGCTCGGTGTTCGGCGTGGGCTACTCCTATATGATGCGCCTGATCCGCAAAGGGCCGCAGCCGCATGAACACCAAGAAGACAATACCGAGGGCCGCCCGGCGCGTCCGCTGTCCGCGGTCAACGACACTCTGGACGACAGGAGCTGAACATGGGTATCGATCTTCCGCTGATTTGGTTTGTCATCATCGTGTTCAGCACCATGATGTACGTGGTGATGGACGGTTTCGATTTGGGCATCGGCATTCTGTTTCCGTGGGTGAAGGCGAGCGGCGACCGCGATCTGATGATGAACACCGTCGCCCCGGTGTGGGACGGCAATGAGACCTGGCTGGTGCTGGGCGGCGCGGCGCTGTTTGGCGCCTTCCCGCTGGCCTACTCGGTGATCCTCGACGCGCTGGCGATCCCGCTGACGCTGATGCTGATCGGGCTGATTTTCCGCGGCGTGGCCTTCGAGTTTCGCTTCAAGGCGACGCCGGAGAAGCGCCATATCTGGGACAAAGCGTTCATCTGGGGCTCTCTCTTCGCCACCTTCAGCCAGGGGGTGGTGGTGGGCGCCGTGATCAACGGCTTCCCGGTAGAAGGCCGCACCTACGCCGGCGGCGCGCTGGACTGGCTGACGCCGTTCGCGCTGTTCTGCGGGCTGGGGCTGGTGGTGACTTACGCCCTGCTCGGCTGTACCTGGCTGGTGATGAAAACCGCCGGTGACCTGCAGGCGCGCATGTATCACCTGGCGACGCCGCTGCTGGCGATCCTGCTGCTGGTGCTGGCTGCGGTCAGCATCTGGACGCCGATCGCGCATCCCGAAATCGCCGCGCGCTGGTTTACGCTGCCGAACCTGTTCTGGCTGCTGCCGGTACCGCTGCTGGTGCTGCTCAGCGCCTGGGGGATCCGGCATGGGGTGAAACGCGGCGCGCACTACTCGCCGTTCATGCTGACGCTGCTGCTGGTGTTCCTCGGTCTGAGCGGGCTTGGCATCAGCATCTGGCCGCACCTGATCCCGCCGGCCATCAGCCTGTGGGACGCCGCCGCGCCGCCGCAGAGCCTCGGCTTTATGCTGGTCGGCGCGCTGTTCATCATCCCAATCATTCTGGTCTACACCTTCTGGAGCTACTACGTGTTCCGCGGCAAGATCAGCCATGAACACGGCTATCATTGAGAAGGGAGGACGCTATGCAAGATAAAACGGCAACCGCCGCTCCGGCGCCCTGGTGGAAACGCATCGGTTGGCTGGTGATCATCTGGAGCGCCAGCGTGCTGGGGTTATTCGTGGTTGCCTCGCTGTTCCGCCTGCTGATGACCGCGGCGGGCATGAAGTCGCATTGACGCGGCGCCTTATCTGGACGCGCTGTTGGGAAAGTAAAAAGAGACCACCAGCGTGACCAGCGGCAAGGCGCCGATCTTCACCAGCTCAAACACCTGATTCAGCGCTTCGTTTTTCTCCCAATACGCGTGGGCGGCGAATACGCCCACGCTGACCGCGAATATCCCGCACAGCACCTGGCGTGCCAGGCGCAGCCGCTCCATTTCGTCGAAGACCAAGACCTGCTCCAGATAAACCTGGCTGGCCTCATCGCGCAGATTACGGCTTTCGATGTTCATGGGAAGATCTCCACGACCCGCCCCACCGCTTCAAGCTGTTCACCCTTCTCCCGTACAATGCCAAGAGAAGTACCATCCTGTTTCATCCAGTACTTATCGGCAAGGGTAATCAGTGCAAACGCCATTTTGATTACCTCGGTTTTTTCCATCCCGTGACGCCGGGCGATATCGTTCAGATCATCATCAATTTTGTTCGATAACCGAATCGGCAAGCTGCGCATAGTCCACCTCCTGTGGCCGTTGATTCACAGAGGGAAAGTCTACTGGAAGGGCAAATATCGTTCAATTAGTGAACTGCGTAACGCCTCGCACAATTCGCATGCAACGCTAGTGCGGCTTGCGGCCCATCGCGCTGAGGAAGCGTTGCTGCAGACGCAACAGCTCCTCCAGCTCCAGCAGGCGGTAGTCGATGCCGAAACGCGGCGCCACCTCGCCGATGATGCGGCTGAGCGCCGGGTAATGGCGGTGGCTCCAGTGCGGAAACAGATGATGCGTCAAATGCAGGTTCGCCCCGCCCAGCCAATAACCCAACCAGCGCGGCCGAGTCTGCCAGTCGAACGTGGTGGCGAACACATGGTGATACCAACCGTGCGGCATCGCGCCCTGTGCCGGCGCCTGATAAAAGTTGGCCTTGGCCCAGTGGGTGCCGATGATCAACATCACGAACAGCAATGAAGAAAGCATCTGGCTCAGCAAATAGACCAGCAGAATTTGCCCGATGCCGATAGCCGGCGGCAACAGCCAACATGGGATCGCCAGCGCCAGCAGCAGGTGCGCCGCCTTCCCCGCCAGAAACCCGCACCAGCCGCGCACGCCCTGCTGCGCCATGCGCGCCGCCACGCGGGTGCGGCCCGCCCTGTCCAACCAATCGAACAGCCAGATGTAGTACGGAAAAGTCAGCGCCGCCACCAACGGCCAATAGTAACGCTGCGCGCGCATAAAGGGTCGCCAGCGCTGGAACGGCGTTTGCCGCAGCACGCCATTGGCGTCGATATCGGGATCGTAATGTTCGATATTGTTATGGGCATGGTGAAACAGCACGTGGCGCACGCGCCAGCAGTCGGGATCCAGCCCCAGCGGCACGCTCACCAGTGCGTTCAGCCAGCGGTTGGCCCAGGGGCGGCGGAAAAACGCGTTGTGCGAGGCGTCGTGCACCACGTTCACCGTCAGGAACATGCCGATAAAGATAAAACCGAAGTAGCAGGCGAAAAACGCCCAGCCGTTATGCTGCTGCAGGCTCAGCCCGTAACACAGGCCGCACAGCGCCAGCAGCAGCGCGACCTTCGCCAGCATGCCGCCGTCGGCGAAACGGTGATCGCCGTGGGTCGCCAGATAGTGCTGGGCGGCCTGCATCAGCGCGCGGTGCAACCCGTTGTCGTCGCGCCGATAGGCTAACGGACGCAGCGGTTTCATGGCTGCCCCATCCGCCGCAAGAAGCGCTGTTGTTGCGCCAGCAGTTCGCGATAGCCAATGCAGCGGTACGCCATGCCGTGCCGCTGCGCGACCTCCGCTACCGCGGCGGCCAGCGCCGGATAGTGGCGATGATTCCAGCCGGGAAACAGGTGATGGGTCAGGTGATAGTTCAGCCCGCCGGTCAGATGCTCCAGCCAGCGCGGTTCGGGCAGCCAGTCGCAGGCGGTGGCGAAATTGTGCCGATACCAGCCTTGCGGCATGCTGTCGCCCGTCGGCGCCGGGTAAAACTCGGCCTGCGCCCAATGGGTGCCCAGCAGCAAGAACACCACCAGCAGCGAGGCGCACATCTGGCTGAGCGCGTAAGCCAGCAACACCCATCCCCAGCCGATGCCGTGCAAGTGGCCCACGACCAGCGGCGCCACCAGCACCAGCGCCAGATGCGCGAGCTTGCACAGCACGAACAGCGCCCAACCGCCGCGCCCCGCCAGCACGCGTTTTTCCCGCAGCGGCGTTTTATCGAGCCGATCGGACCAATCGAAAATCCAGGCGATATAGGGCAGCGAGAGCGCGGCGATCAGCGGCCAGTACAGATGCTGATAGCGCATATGGGGCCGCCAGCGCTGGAACGGTGTCTGGCGGAAGAAGCCGTTCTCTTCGGTATCCAGATCGTAATGTTCGACGTTGGCGTAAACGTGGTGGTAATCCACATGCCGCGTGCGCCAGTAGTCCGGATCGACGCCCAGCGGCAGCGTCACCAACCGCCCCACCAGCCGATTGGCCCAGGGCGCACGCAGAAAAGCGTTATGCGAAGCATCGTGGTTGACGTTGACATTGAGCAGCATACCCATGGTCACGAACAGGAAATAGCAGAGGAAAAACGCCCAGGGCTGATGCTGCAGCAGGCTCAGCGCGTAAAACCCGACGCACAACGCCAGCAACAGCGCGGCCTTGGCCAATCGCGCGGCATCGGCATAGCGATGATCGCCGGCCAGACAGGCGTGGGCCGCGCGCTTAAGATCGCGGTGGAAGGCCTGTTCGCCATCGGCGGGAAAACGCAGCGGCGGCAATGATTCAGCCATGCGGTTCCTCCACGGCGGCCGGTGCGGCTACTCTTCCCCAGCCCAACGCGACGCACAGGGCATGTAACGCCACGGCGGCCATGGCGATATGCCAGTAGCGCTGCGGCCAACCGAGATAGCCGATAAACAGCAGCGGCATGCCCAGCGCGATCAGCAGCCAGACGGCGCTCGCCCACCGCCGCCCTTCCGTCATGCCGCCCAGCGCCACCGATCCCAACGCCAGCAGCGCCAACAGCGCCATTTGCGGCCAGCTGATGTCGCTATAGCCGTAACCGTATTGGTAGACGTAGCCGACCACCAGCGAGAACAACAGCATGGCGCCGCTGAAAACGCTGAGCGCCGAACGGCGGTCGCGTGGCCGGCCCGGCGCCGGGCGCCATGCCAGGCGCAAATAGCGCAGGAACGGCAGATTGCTCGCCCAGAACGGGTTGGCGGACGGCCTGTCGCCGCCGACGCCATAGCTGAACGGCGTGCTCGGCAATGCCGGGCAAAAGGTGCCGAACAGCTTGTCCCAGAAGATAAAGCTGCCGCCGAAGTTCTTATTGGAATACGCCATGTCCTTGACGTGATGCACCCGGTGATGCGCCGGCGTGACCAGGATTTTTTCCAGCACGCCGAGCTTCGGCGTCAGCGCATTGTGGTTAAACAGCTGAATGCTGTAATGAAAAATAGAGACCGCAACGAACACCGACAGCGGCACCCCCGCCAGCGCCAGCAGCAAAAAGAACGGGATCGACGTCAGCGACGAATACCAGGAGTTGCGCACCCCCAGCGACAGATTAAAGTGCTCGCCCTGATGGTGCACCACGTGCACCGCCCACAGCAGGCGGAAACGATGGTGCAGACGGTGCAGCCAGTAGAAACCGAAGTCCCACGCCAGCAGGGCGAACAGCCACATCAGCAGCGGCGGCCAGGCATCCAGCAGCCCCAGGCTGAAATGCGCGGCCACGTAGCCGTAGCAGGTGATCTCCAACCCGCGGAACAGCCACAGCATGATATGGCCGGAATTCAGGTTGAACACCAGATCGTGCCAGTTGACCGGCTCGCGACGCCCCCACTGCAGCGCCACCGCCTCGGCCACCACGATGAACAGCATGAACACTATCGGCAATGCCAGATCGCTCATCCCATTTCTCCTTTAACGACGCGCCTGCGCAGGGTTTTCATGCGCAGGGCCAGCCAGCCGGCGAACAGCGCCAGCAGCGCGCCGCCGGCCAAATCGACAAACAAATGCCGACGCAGTTGCAGAATCGAGAACGCGATCGCCACGCCCCACAGCATCCACAGCGCCGTGCGCACTTTGCGATCGCCGTCGCTCAGCGCCCACACCGCCAGCACCGTCAGCGCCATATGCAACGAAGGCAGGCAGTTTTGCGGCGAGTCCACCCGGGTTAACGCCGCCAGCAGTTGCGCGCTGATCCCGACGCCATCGTTCTGCGGATAGGCCATGGTGGTCGGCCACAGCAGATAAACCGCCCCGGCGCCCAGCGCGGTCAGCTGCATCGCCAGCGTCAGCCATTTGATCCGCGGCAGCGGCGCCAGCAGATAGCCCGCCGGGACGATGAGGAAGAACGACAGATAGAGCCAGATGGCCGTGGGGCTGAACGGGATCGCCCGATCAAGCGCCGACGGCGGCAACAGGGTTCCCGCACCCTGCAGGCGATCGGTCAGGCTATACACCACGCCGACCGTGCCCCATCCCAGCAGCATGTGCCATAGCCTGAACAGTGCGCTTTTCATGCCTCCTCCGCCCGGCGCACGATGCGCCGCCGCTTGCGATCGAACTGCGGCAGCACCGCTTGCGCCGTCAACCGCCATTCGAGGCGATCGGTGGCGATGCCCTGACGAGCGAACAGCGCCATCAGCTGCGCCTGACAGTGCGCCAACGCCGCCGGGCTGCAATCGGCAATCAGCTCCAACCGCCGTTCGCCATGCTGGATCAGGCGGTAATCGCTGGTCAGCGGTAACGCATTGGCGATCGTTCGGCTGCAGGCATCGGCGAACACCGCCTGCGGTTGCCGCTGCGCATCGGGCAGCATCAGCTGATCGTCGCGCCGCCCCTCGATACGGGCGATCGCCCGCGTCGGTTGCCCGCATGGGCAGGGTTCCTTGCGCAGCACCAATACATCGTCCAGCCGATAACGCACGATCGGCTGCGTACTGCGGGTAAAGTCGGTGATCAGCGGCGTGAAGCGCAGTTCGTCGATCCACTGCGGCTCGATATGCAAAAACTCCTCGTTCAGGTGCAAGGTGCCGTGCGCGCAGGTGGCGGCGAGGAACCCCTCGGTAGCCTGATACACTTCGCCGACCGCCGGAAACACCTGCTGCAGCAGGCGGCGATCCTGTTCTTCAAGCACCTCGGCGACCGAGATCACTTTTTTGACCGACAGCGCCACCTGCCCGGCCAGCACCGCCAACGCCAATGCGCGCAGCACCTGCGCCGGGGCCACGATGATGCTGGGCGCCTGCCGTTCCAATGCCGGCAAATGGCCGCTGAACGGCGCGAGCAAATCGTAAAACGCCAGGCTCAGCCAACGGTTGTTCACGCTGTGATAGAGATTATTGTCCGCGCGCAGAAACAGCGCGACGCGCTCGCCCGCCGACAGCCCGTCCGGCAGCATTTTCGCCAACATGCCGCCGGCCCACACCTGCTGTTCCCGCGGGCTGACGACAAACACGCCGCGCTGCCCGGAAGTGCCGGACGACAATCCGACGCTGTAGCGCCCGATCTTCGGCGTGAAATCGCGATCCGCCTCGCTGCGCTGCGCGCAGGCCAACACCGCATCGCGCCGCAGCCCGGCGGTGTTCATGCGGTCGAACTGCGCCATCATCAGCGCCTTGTCCATCTGCGGCCATTCGGCGAACGGCCGGCGGCTGAAGCCTTGAAAATAGGGACTCTTGCTCAGCACCCGGCGGGCAAAACCCTCAAGCTGTCGGGCCTGATGCGCCTCCAGCGCCGCACGATCGCCAAAGCGCAGGCGCCGGGCGCGGAAATAGTGCCAAAGGGTCATGAAGGGGATCACAGGTCCCCCTCGTGGCACAGCAAAATGTTGACCTGACCGCCCGCCCACAGCTGGTTGAGCCGCTCCAGGGTGCGGGTGTAAGCCGCCGCGTCGTCCATCACCAGATTGGCCAGGCGCGAAGGCCCGAGCAGCGTCTGGTAACTCTGCGGCGACCAGGCGGCGTCGCTGGCCAGCAGCGTCCAGCCGGCGTCGGTGAGAATAAAGGCGCCGATATGGCCGGCCGCATGCCCCGGCAACGGCACCAGCACGATCTGCCCTTCACTGCCCGGCAGCGCGTAACCGCGATCGAACGGCGCCAACAGCGCGGGCAACGCCACCGCAGGAAAAGACTCCATAAACTGCAGACGGCTCTCGAAATCCGCCGGGATCAGGCCGGGAATAAAGGCGCGCTTCAGCGCCGCGAAACCGCGCAGCCCACGGGTTTGCTGCCAACCCTCGCCGGAGCAAATAAAGTCGAGTTGGCTGAAATCCTGCAGCCCGGCGATGTGATCGGCGTGAAAATGCGAGACGATCAGCGCCTGAATATCCCCCTCGGCGTAACCGGCTTCGCGCAGCTGATGCGCCAACGACTCGGCCGGATCGAAATAGACCGGCGTCATGCGGCGGTAAAGGCTGAACAGCCCCGACTGCGTGTGCTGCTGAAAATAACGCGCGTAGCCGGTATCCCACAGCCAGCGGCGCTCCCCCACCTCCAGCAAATAGGCGCGCGCCGGGAATTTGCACACCCGGAATCCGGCGCCGCGCAGCGCCATGCAGCCGATATGCGTGCAATAGCCCACTTCAAACACGGTGACCTTAGCCATGCTGTCCGCCTCCTTGCCGCCGCAGCCACTCGCCGGTCAGACGAATGCCCTCTTCCATCGAATAACGCGGCCGGTAACCCAGCTCTTCGATCGCACGGGTCTGGCTCAGCGTCATGTCAAAATGCACCGCCGCCACGCTGTAGCGCGTCAACAGCGGTTCCCTGCCGCTCAGCGCCGCCCACAGCTCCATGCCGCCGGCCAGCGTATGCAGCAGCGGATAGGACACGGCCTGCAGCCGGTAACTCAGCCCCAGTTCCTGACGCAGCAACGCATCCAGCATCTCCGCCAGCCGCTGCGGTTGGTGGTTGGTGATGTTGTACACGGCGCCGGACGGCAATCCGCGCTGCCGGCTGGCCAGATCCATCGCGTGCACCACGTTGGGGGCGAAGGTCAGATCCAGCAGCGCTTGTCCGCCGCCGGGCAATCGCAATACCCCGCGGTCGCGTTCGAGCTGGTGCAACAGCCGCGGCACGATCACCCGATCGTGCGGGCCAAACAGGCCGCGCGGCCGCAGCATAATATAGGTGGTTTGCGGATAGATCTTCGCCTGCGCCAACAGGCGCTGCTCGGCCGCATACTTGCTGGCGGCATAGTGATTGGCGAAGCGCCGGGCGCGGTAACCCTCGTCAAGATCGTAATGCGGCTGAAAATCGAAGTAGATTGCCGGCGTGGAGATATGCACGAAGCGCCGCACGCCGCAGCGCCCGGCCGCCTCCGCCAGCTTCTCCGTCGCCGTGGCGTTGATGCGATGAAACTCCGCTTTGCCGCCCCAGGGCGAAGACTTGGCCGCGCAGTGCCAGACCCATTCGCAGTCGGTCACCAGCTCCCGACACTGCTGCGGCGTGGCCTGCGCCAGATCGAGCGCGCAAAACTCGGCGCCCAGCCGACGCAGCGTTGCGCCGGCCCGTTCATCGCGCCCGGTGGCGCGCACCTGATGTCCGGCCTCCAGCAACCACTGCGCCGCGTTGCGTCCCAGCCCGCTGGTCGCCCCGGTGACCAGCACCCTCATGGCAGCAACACCATGCCGGCCAGCGCCAGCCCGGCGGCGGTGCCGATCAGCATCACCGGCTGACCGGGATTGAAGCGCCCGGTGGTCACGGCGGCATGCAGCGCCGTCGGGATAGACGCCGCCACCTGATTACCATGATGGCGGTAGATATCGACCAGCGCCTCGCTGGAGACGTGCAGCCGTTTGCGCATATGTTCGAGCGACAGATGGCTGGCCTGATGCGGCACCACGGTGGCGATCTGCGCCAGGGTCAGGCCGCTGGCGCTCAACAGCCGATCGAGATAACCCTCAATCAGCGCCGAGGCCTGGCGGAACAGCGGCTTGCCCTGCATATGAAACAGGAAGTCTTGCTCACACATGCCGGCGCGCGGGTTGCGACGCGTGCCGCCGGCGCGGATCTCGCACAGTTCGCTGCCGGCGGGGTAGGTTTCCACCAGGCTGGCGAGGATGCCGCTGGCGCCGTCGCCGCGCTCCACGATGGCACAGGCCGCGCCGTCGCCGAAGATCAGCGACGACTCTTCGTGCTGCCAGTCGATGCCGCGTGAAGCGAGATCCGCCGAGACGATGGCGATGCGTCGATACGTCCCGGCGTTCAGCAGCCCCGCCGCCACCTGCAGCGCAGAGATAAAGCTGACGCAGCTGCTGTTGATGTCGAAGCCCGGCGTGCCCGGCGCCAGCCCCGCCACCTTGAGAATATGCGCGGCGGTGCACGGCAGCGCCTGCACCGAAATCGCCGAGGCAGAGATCAGCAGATCGATCGAGTCCGCCGGCATGGCGTGGCGAGCCAGCGCATCTTGCAGCGCGGCAGCGGCGAGTTCGGCCTGGCTGGCATCGTCGGCGGCGTGATAGCGGTAAACGATGCCCGAGCGTTTTTCAACGTAGCCGGCCGGTTTCCCCAGCCGAACGTCGAGCGCAGAGGACGCCACGCGGTTAGGCGGCAACGCGGCCCCGGTGGCGATGATTTTCAGAGGCAGCAGCTCGGGTGAGCGTAATTGTGTGGTCATTATTGTTATTGATTAACCTGACTATCCATAAAGCGATTCTCCCGTAGGGCACGAAGGCCACACGGATCATCCCCGGTTTTTATGTCCCAAAATGCCTTTCATCAAGGCGGTATCTCTTGTTATCGGCTACCACAGGCCGACGTCCGTCGGCGGAAGCATAAACGTAACATAACTGAGATAGTGAGTTTACGACAAGGCGACGAGAATGGGCAGACGGCGGGAGAATTATCGGAATAGCGCCGCCGCTGGCGATCGGCGGCGGCGGGGTCAGGCTCAGCGGCGGTTGCGCACCAGCTGGTAACGGCGGGTCAGGTACTCTACCGGCGCACTCCAGATATGCACCAGGCGGCAGAACGGGAACAGCACGAACAGCGTCATGCCCAGCACCATATGCAGCTTGAAGATCAGCGCCACGCCTTCCAGGTGCGCAGAAGCGCCGGCGTGGAAGGTCACGACCGCCTGCGCCCAGGCCACCAGCTTCATCATTTCGCTGCCGTCCATATGCTGGGCGGAGAACGGAATGGTCAGCAACCCCAGGCACACCTGCACCACCAGCAATGTCAGGATCAGGATGTCGGCGACGCTGCTGGTGGCGCGCACCCGCGGGTTGGTCAACCGGCGCTTCAGCAGCAGCGCGCCGCCGATCAGCGTCATCAGGCCGCAGGCGCCGCCGGCGATCATCGCCAGCTTCTGCTTCACGTCGATCGGCAGAAAGGCCTCATACATCCAGTGCGGCGTCAGCATGCCGAGGAAATGGCCCGCGAAGATGCCGATAATGCCGATGTGGAACAGGTTGGACGCCAGCCGCATGCCCTTTTTATCCAGCATCTGGCTGGAGCCGGCGCGCCAGCTGTATTGCCCGTAGTCGTAGCGCAGCCAGCTGCCGATCAGGAACACCGCGCCGGCCAGATAAGGGTAGATGTCGAAGAAGAACTGATTCAAAAATTGCATGATTAGCGTCCTTTGGTTCCGGTTAACGCATCCGTCAGGTCCAGATACTGTGGCGCCACCGCGCCGGCGAAGCGCCGCTGGTGCGCCGTCTGCTGGGCGGAGGCGCAGCCCTGCTCGCCGAGAAATTTGACCTGCTCCTCTTCCCATACCGCATCCAGCGCCTGCGGCGTATCGTCGCGCGCCTCTTGCGCCACCTGCGCCTTCAGCGCCTGCGCCTGCGCATCGCTGCCGGACAGCGCCAACAGCAGATCGAACAGCACCGCATACGGGCTTTCGCGCTGCTGCAAGCGCGCGCCCAGCAGCGCCAGGATCGGCGCAATGTCCTGCAGCCCTTCGCGCGCCTGCGCCGCGCTGCGGCTGGCCAGATACTCCAGATACAGCGGCAGGAAATCCGGCAGCTCGCGGCTGTCGATCTCCAGCCCGGCGGCGCGGTACTGCGCCATCAGGTCAACCATCGCCTGGCCGCGATCGCGCGACTCGCCGTGCACGTGCTCAAACAGCAGCAGCGAGATGGCGCGGCCGCGATCGAACAGCTCGCAATAGTCGGCCTGCGCGTCCAGCAACGGGCGCGCGCACAGGCGGCGGATAAACAGAATCAGCAGCGCGCTGTGGTGCAGATCCAGCTCACTGGCCGGTTCCAGCGCTTCAATCAGCGCCTGCTGATGGTCAAACAGCGCCTGCTCCGGGTAATCCAGCAGGCGGGCGATCACTTTCAGGCTGATCATGAGGCATCCTCCGGCCGCGCGGTTTTCGCGGTCACGTCAATGGCGTCGATACGGCGGCTGTTGAACAGATTGAACTTGCCGTCGCTGCCGTGGCAGCCGTCGCCGAAGCTGAAACCGCAGCCTTTGCTTTCGGGGAAGGCTTCGCGCGCCAGCTCACGGTGGCTCGACGGCACCACGAAGCGATCTTCATAGTTGGCGATCGCCAGGTAGCGATACATCTCCTGGGCCTGCGCTTCGCTCAGACCGACCTGCTCCAGCGCGCTGATGTCCACCACGCCGTCGACGGTTTCCGCCCGTTTGTAGTGGCGCATCGCCAGCATGCGTTTCAGCGCCAGCAACACCGGCTCGGTATCGCCGGCGGTCAGCAGGTTCGCCAGATACTGCACCGGAATGCGCAGGCTCTCGACATCCGGCAATACGCCGCTGTGCGCCAGCTCGCCGGCGTCGGCGGCCGACTGAATCGGCGACAACGGCGGCACGTACCACACCATCGGCAGCGTGCGGTATTCCGGATGCAGCGGCAGCGCCAGTTTCCAGTCCATCGCCATTTTGTACACCGGCGACTGCTGAGCGGCTTCAATGACGCCCTGCGGCACGCCGTCCGCCAGCGCCTGAGCAATCACCTTCGGATCATGCGGATCGAGGAAGATATCGAGCTGGCTCTGGTACAGATCCTTGTCGTTTTCCACCGCCGCCGCCTGTTCGATGCGATCGGCGTCGTACAGCAGCACGCCGAGGTAGCGGATGCGGCCGACGCAGGTTTCCGAACAGACCGTCGGCTGCCCGGCTTCGATGCGCGGGTAGCAGAAGATGCACTTCTCGGACTTGCCGCTCTTCCAGTTGAAGTAGATTTTCTTGTATGGGCAGCCGGTCAGACACATGCGCCAACCGCGACACTTGTCCTGATCGATCAGCACGATGCCGTCTTCGCCGCGCTTGTAGATTGCCCCGCTCGGGCAGGTGGCGACGCAGGCCGGGTTGAGGCAATGCTCGCACAGGCGCGGCAAATACATCATGAAGGTGTTTTCGAACTGGCCGTACATCGCCTTCTGCAGGTTGTCGAAGTTCTTGTCCTGCGAACGTTTTTCGAACTCCCCGCCGAGGATCTCTTCCCAGTTCGGGCCGTTTTCGATCTTGTTCATGCGCCGGCCGGTGATCACCGAACGCGGGCGCGCCACCGGCTGGTGTTTGCCCTGTTTGGCGGTGTGCAGGTGCTGGTAGTCGTAATCGAACGGCTCGTAGTAGTCATCCAGCGCCGGCACGTCCGGGTTGGCGAAGATTTTCGCCAGCACGCCGACGCGGCTGCCCATGCGCGGCTCCAGCTTGCCGTTGATTTTACGGATCCAGCCGCCCTTCCATTTTTCCTGATCTTCCCAGGCATGCGGATACCCGACGCCGGGCTTGCTTTCCACGTTGTTGAACCAGGCGTATTCCATCCCCTCGCGGCTGGTCCAGACGTTCTTGCAGGTGACCGAACAGGTGTGGCAACCGATGCACTTGTCCAGATTCAGCACCATGCCGACTTGCGAACGAATTTTCATTTGCTGTTCTCCTGCTGACTGCCCTGCGCGTAGTCGTTGCCTTCGTCGTCCAACCAATCAATGCGGTTCATCTTGCGCACCACCACGAACTCGTCGCGGTTGGAGCCGACAGTGCCGTAGTAGTTGAAGCCGTAGGCCAGCTGCGCATAGCCGCCGATCATGTGAGTCGGTTTCGGGCAAGCGCGGGTCACCGAGTTATGGATGCCGCCGCGTTGGCGTGTGATCTCCGAGCCGGGCAGATTCACGATGCGCTCCTGCGCGTGGTACATCATGGTCATCCCCGCCGGGATACGCTGGCTGACCACCGCGCGCGCCGTCAGCGCGCCGTTGGCGTTGAAGGCCTCGATCCAGTCGTTGTCCGCGATGCCCAGATCTTTGGCGTCGTCTTCGCTCAGCCAGACGATCGGGCCGCCGCGCGACAGCGTCAGCATCAGCAGGTTGTCGCTGTAGGTGGAGTGAATGCCCCACTTCTGGTGCGGCGTCAGGAAGTTCAGCGCCTTCTCCTTGTTGCCGTTCGGTTTGCTGTTGAGCAGCGGCTGCGCAGCGCGGGTGTCGATCGGCGGCCTATACGCCAGCAGGCTTTCGCCGAAGGCGCGCATCCACTCGTGATCCTGATACAGCTGCTGACGGCCGCTGAGGGTGCGCCACGGGATCAGCTCATGCACGTTGGTGTAGCAGGCGTTATAGGAGACGTGCTCGTCTTCCAGGCCGGACCAGGTTGGGCTGGAGATGATTTTGCGCGGCTGCGCCTGAATGTCGCGGAAGCGAATTTTCTCGTCTTCCTTGTTCAGCGCCAGATGCCGGTGATCGCGGCCGGTGACGTTGCTCAGCGCTTCCCAGGCTTTCACCGCCACCTGGCCGTTGGTTTCCGGCGCCAGCGACAGGATCACTTCCGCCGCGTCTATCGCGCTCTCGATCTTCGGCCGCCCCGCCGCCGGGCCGTCGGCCTTGACGTAGTTAAGCTGCTTGAGGAAATCGACCTCGGTCTGGGTGTTCCAGCTGATGCCCTTGCCGCCGTTGCCCAGTTTGTCCATCAACGGCCCCAAGGAGGTAAAACGCTCGTAGGTAGCCGGGTAATCGCGCTCCACCGCGATGATGTGCGGCGCGGTTTTGCCGGGGATCAGTTCGCACTCGCCTTTCTTCCAATCCTGCACGCCGTAAGGCTGCGCCAGCTCGGCGGCGGAGTCGTGCTGAATAGGCAAAGTCACCACGTCGGTTTCCTGGCCCAGATGGCCGACGCACACCTCGGAGAAGGCTTTGGCGATGCCCTTGTAGATTTCCCAGTCGCTCTTCGAATCCCAGGCTGGATCGACCGCCGCCGACAGCGGATGAATGAACGGGTGCATGTCGGAGGTGTTCATGTCGTCTTTTTCATACCAGGTGGCGGTCGGCAGCACCACGTCGGAATACAGGCAGGTGCTCGACATGCGGAAATCGAGCGTCACCACCAGATCCAATTTGCCTTCGCCGCCCTGCTCGCGCCATTCCACTTCCTGCGGCTTCACGCCGCCCTGCTGGCCGAGATCTTTCCCCTGGATGCCGTTCTCGGTGCCCAACAGGTATTTGAGCATGTATTCATGGCCCTTGCCGGAAGAACCCAGCAGGTTGGAGCGCCAGACGAACAGGTTGCGCGGGAAATTCTGCGGATTGTCCGGCTGCTCGGCGGCAAAGCCCAGCGCGCCGCTCTTTAGGCTGTCGACGGTGAACTCAACCGGCGACTGGCCGGCGGCGCGGGCCTGCTCCGCCAGGCGCAGCGGATTGGCGCCCAGCTGCGGCGCCGAAGGCAGCCAGCCCATGCGCTCCGCGCGCACGTTGAAGTCGATCAGGCTGCCGCCGAAGCGCGATTTGTCCGCCAGCGGCGACAGCAGCTCATCGGCGCCGACGGTTTCATAGCGCCATTGGCTGGAATGGTTGTAGAAGAACGAGGTGCTGTTCATGTGGCGCGGCGGGCGCTGCCAGTCAAGGCCGAACGCCAGCGGCAGCCAGCCGGTTTGCGGCCGCAGTTTTTCCTGGCCGACGTAGTGCGCCCAGCCGCCGCCGCTCTGGCCGACGCAACCGCAGAAGATCAACATATTGATCAGGCCGCGGTAGGTCATGTCCATGTGATACCAGTGGTTGACGCCGGCGCCGACGATGATCATCGAACGGCCGTGGGTCTTCTCGGCGTTTTCCGCGAACTCGCGGGCAATGCGGATGATGTTGTGGCGCGACACGCCGGTGATCTGCTCGGCCCAGGCTGGGCTGTAAGCCTTGACCTCGTCATAGTCGGCGGCGCAGTTGGCGTCGCCCAGCCCGCGCTCCAGGCCGTAGTTGGCCAGCGTCAGGTCATACACGCTGGTCACCAGCGCTTCACTGCCGTCCGCCAGCCGCAGGCGTTTCACAGGCAGCTTGTGCAGCAGGATTTCGTCCAGCGCCACGCTGTTGAAATGCTCGCTGTCGGCGCCGCCGAAGTACGGGAAGCCCACCTCGGCAACGTCGTCATGCATGCCCAGCAGACTGAGCTGCAGCTCGACTTCCTGTTGCGACTTGCCTTCGCGCTGCTCCAGGTTCCACTTGCCCTTCTCGCCCCAGCGGAAACCGATGGAGCCCTGCGGCGCCACCAGCTCGCCGCTGCGGCTGTCGATAGCGACGGTTTTCCACTCGGGATTGTTTTCCTGGCCCAGTCCGTCCACCAGATCGGCGGCGCGCAGCAGGCGGCCGGCGGCGTAGTGGCCGCCTTCACGCGGCTCCAGCAGCACCAGCATCGGCATGTCGGTATAGCGGCGCACGTAGTCGCGGAAGTAGCCGACTTCGCGATCGAGATGGAACTCTTTCAGCATCACATGGCCCATCGCCAGCGCCATCGCGCTGTCGGTGCCCTGCTTCGGATTCAGCCAGTAGTCGCACAGCTTGGCGACTTCGGCGTAGTCCGGCGTCACCGCCACGGTTTTGGTGCCCTTGTAGCGCACTTCTGTAAAGAAGTGGGCGTCCGGGGTGCGCGTCTGCGGCACGTTGGAGCCCCAGGCGATGATGTAGGAGGAGTTGTACCAGTCGGCGGACTCCGGCACGTCGGTCTGCTCGCCCCAGGTCATCGGCGAAGCCGGCGGCAAATCGCAATACCAGTCGTAGAAGCTCAGGCAGGCGCCGCCGATCAGCGACAGGTAACGGGCGCCGGCGGCGTAGGACACCATCGACATCGCCGGGATCGGCGAGAAGCCGATAATGCGGTCAGGGCCGAAGGTTTTGGCGGTATAGACGTTGGCGGCGGCGATCAGTTCATTGACCTCTTGCCAGCTGGAGCGGACGAAACCGCCGCGGCCGCGCGCCACCTTGTAGCTTTTGGCTTTTTCCGCATCGCCGACGATCGATCCCCAGGCCTCGACCGGATCGCTGTGCTGCGCTTTCGCCTCGCGCCACAGTTTGAGCAGCCGCTTGCGCATCAGCGGGTATTTCAGCCGGTTGGCGCTGTACAGGTACCAGGAGTAGCTGGCGCCGCGCGGGCAGCCGCGCGGTTCATGGTTGGGCAGATCGGGGCGGGTGCGCGGATAGTCGGTTTGCTGGGTTTCCCAGGTCACCAGACCATTCTTCACGTAGATCTTCCAACTGCAGGAACCGGTGCAGTTCACGCCGTGGGTGGAACGCACCACTTTGTCATGCTGCCAACGGCTGCGGTAGCCGTCTTCCCAGTCGCGGTTGGTGTTCAAGGTCTGGCCGTGATCGCCAGAAAAAGGCTCCGCCAACTGCTTGAAATAGCGGAAACGGTCTAAAAATTTGCTCATCCGGAATGCTCCTGAAGGCTCTTGTCGTTATAAGAAGACATGCTCAATCTGCCGCCAGCCTACTGACGGCCAACCGGCGGCAAATTGATTGCGATCAAGAGAAAGCGGCGGGCGACGCGTGCGCCGGGCGGGAAATACCACCAAAGTATAGGGGGGAGAAATAGGATTAATTGTTTGAATTAAAATGAATAAATCAGAATATCAAGAAGAAGGTGAACGGGCGGGAGGCAAGACGGGGTATTTGGGGGTAGGACGCGGGGAAAAACCCCGCGTCGGGTTTCAGAAAGGAACGCCGCGGAAGAAGACGTTGCGCAGAATGTTCTTCATGTAAACGCCGGCCATCACCCCGCTGTTGACGTAGATGATGCCCTTCATGCCGTGCAGCACGCCGCCGAGACGGCTTCGGCTGTCGGTGATGATGCGCGACGTGATGCAGGTGTGGCGCAGCCGCATCACCTTGCGCGCCCGCGGCGAAATCTGCGGCATCAACCGGCGCTCGAACTGCATTTTGTTGTGATAGCCGATGATGCCTTTCGGGCTGGAGGTAATACGCTCACCGTCGTGATCGTTATGCACCGCCAGGCGCTCGTGCAACGTGCCGATGCGCATGCCCGCCGCCAGCAGGCGATAAATGAAGATATGATCCTGATAACGCGGGGTATTGAAGAACCCGCGCACCGCGATCGCTGCCTCGCGGCGCAGCATGATCATCGGCGTGTAAGCGACGCCGGCCAGCATGAAGTCCTCCAGCCCGTCGCAGCGGGCGCGGTAATAGCGCTCGGCGCTGATTTGGCCGTCCTGCAGAATATCCATATCGCACAGGCTGACGGGGTAATTGCCGCGCTGCATAAAGGCCAGCTGACGGGCGATCTTCTCCGGGTGGTAGTAATCGTCGTCGTCCAGAAAAGTGAGGTATTCCCCGGTGGCGCGCAGGATGCCGCTGTTGCGCGCCCGCGCCCCGCCGCCGTTGCGCGCGCGCGGGCAATAGACGATCTGCCCGGCGGCAATATAGCCGGCCAGCCGTTCGCGGGTGGCCTGGCGCTGCGGATGGTTCGGCGGATTATCGTCCACCACCACGATCTCCACCGGCTGATGGGTTTGCGCCAGGACGCTGTCGATGGCGCGCGCCAGCAGTTCGCTGCGGCCATAGGTCGGAATAATGACGCTGACTTTGATACTCATAATGGGCTTCCACGCGGGTTTATCGTCGTTCGGGCACGGTCAGATTCACCCGAAACGGTTGTAGAGACTGGCCATCAGGTAGTAGACCAGCGGACTGCGGTAGAACAGGCGGTTCTTGCGGCTCAGCATTTGCCGCTCCTCCGCCCGCAGCCGGGCATAGCGCCGTTTCAGCTCGGCGGTTTCCCGCAGCGCGTCGCGCAGGCCGAAGAAGTCCAGCCCGACCAGCAGGCGCGCCTTCAGCGTGGTGACGAACAGCACCGAGTGGAATCCCTTCCCCCCCTCGCGGCGACGCCCGCTGTCAGCGCGCTCGATGGCGTAATCGAGATCGTCCAAATCCCGCCGCTTCGGCGCACGCGTGATGCCGTTGGGGTTAGCGCGGTATCCTACCAACGGCGTGTCGCACACCACGATGCGGTTCGCTTTCAGATACAGCTGCGGGATCAGCTGGATATCCTCGAAGTTGCGCCCCGCCGGAAACGCGGCGTCGTTGAACAGCGAACGGTGATAAATCCGCGCCCAGGCGTACCACAGGCTGCGGTTAAAACTGTCCGCCAGCAGCGCCATATGCGGCTCGCGCTCCTGTGGCGCGGCGTTGCCGGGCACGATCGCCATCAGGCCATCCGGTTCTATCTTGCCGTTTTTCAGCCGCGAGAAGCGCTGGGCGTTGAACGCCACGATCTCCACCTGCGGGTTATCCGCCAGCAGGCGCCCCAAAATGCTGAAATAGCCCGGCAGCAGCACGTCGTCGGAGTCCAGAAAACCGAGATATTCGCCTTCGGCATGGGCGATCCCGGCGTTGCGCGCGGCGCTCAACCCCTGGTTATCCTGGCGCAGGATGCTGACCTGCGTTTTCAATGCCGGATAACGGCACAGCACCTCTTGCGCGACGGCGATGGAGCCGTCCGGGCTGCCGTCATCGACGAGGATCACTTCCGCCCAGTCGGGCAATTGACTCAGCACCGAATCCAGGCACGCTTCGATGTAGGCTTCCACCTTATACACCGGGACGATCAGGCTTAGCGTGATAGTCATGAACGGGTATCCTTATTGATTGCTAGTGTCTCGTTGCACCCACAGCGCGCTGCTGCCCACCGCGGGCAATTTGGCGTCGATCTGCGGCTGCCCCTGCCAGCGCCAGCCGGGCGGTAGGTCAAAACGGGCGGCCATCGGCCGATAGTACGGGTTGGCGATCAGCACCAGGCCGCGCTCGCCGTCGATAAACAGCCGCGCCGGTACGGCGGTGTTGTTGCCGGACAGCGTCGCGCTTTCGCCCGAGAGCAGGTACGGCGTGAAGCTGTTGATCTGTTGCGCCACGCGGGCAACCCCTTGCCAGATACCGTCGAATTCCTGTTGGTTGAAATCGCCGCTGCGGCGCTTATAGAACAGGTCGGTATAGGAATAGAACAGCAGCCCTTTGACGCCGCCGATCAGCCCCAGCCAGGCCTGGTTGCGGATCTCCGCTTCGCTCGGCTGGCGCGGCTTGCGGTGCGGCTCATAGGCGGCGTGATCCATGATCTGCATCACCAGCCAGGCGCCCTTCGCCTGGCGTGCCACCTGTACCGTCAGGCGCGAGTATTCCAGCGTGCGCGTCATGTCGGCATCGCGTCCGACCGGATAAGGATCGCTGGCCAACACGTCGGAACTGTTGAAATAGGCGTTGAGCGCGCCGGTCTGATTCAGCGCCTGAAAGGTCAGATGGTCAGGGTCTTGTTGCTTCACCTGCAGATGCATCTGCTCTATCTGCGGCGCGTACTTCGGCGCCAGCTCATCGTTGATGTACCAGGCGAGCAGGTTCGGCTGAGTTTTAAACTTCTCCACATAAGACGCCGTCAACTGCGGGTAGCTCAGGCGCGTTTTCGGCGCAGAGTCGAGGCCGGGGTAGAAATCCTTCAGCGAGAAAATCACCTGCAGCCCGTACTGCTGCGTTTTGCGGAAATAGGCGTACGGGTCGCGCCCTGCGCCGTAGTTGTAATTCAGCACGGTGTTGAAACCGGCGTCGCGGATGCGCGCCAGATGCTCATCGGTCGCCATGTTGCCGTACATGTAGATGCCCAGCGGAAAGAAGCGCTTGCCCTGCCGCAGCGTATAGCCCTGCTCGTCCAACGCCACTTTCGGCGGCGCCTCGCCGATGCTGACCGGCATTTCGCTGCTCCGGCTGTGCTTCGACGCCACGTCCGTCACCTGCTGCTGCAGGCGGTACTCGCCGGCGGCCAGGTTGGCCGGCAGCGAGAACTCTACGCGCTGACGCTCAGCGACATGGTAGCGGCGGCTCTCCTGCCGCACCGCGGTGCGTTGGCTATCGAGCAGCGTACTTTCCACCTGCACTTCCTGAGGCTGCTGCACTTCGATCAGGCTGGAGGCCGATTGCCCGCCGGCGCGCATCTGATACAACGCCGGCGCCGTCGGCTGGCTGCAAACGTAGGCATCGTCGAACCAGGCGTTGCCGGTCGTGCCCTTGCGCATATACAGCCCCAGTACGGTGGTGGTGGCCTCTGCCGGTACGGTGAAGCTGCCCTCCACCGGCTGCCAACCGCTGCTGCCCAGCAGGCCTTGCGGGTAGCTGCCGGCCAGGTGGCGCCCCTTGGCGTCATAGCTTTCGACGTACACCCCGGCGCCCGGCTGATCGCCTTTGCCGCGCAGGTTATCGCCGCGCACCCACACGCCGAACGCGATCGTCTGCCCTGCTTTCACCTGCAGCGTTTGCAGCATCTGGTGATACTCCGCCGGGTCAGGATTGCTGTAGTACAGGCTGGCGCGGCCGCTGCGGCCGCCGGAGATCACCTTGGCCGGCGGCAGCGACCAGCCCGTCTGTCCCTGCTCAAAGCCGGGGTTGGTCAGCAGATTGGTCTCGCAGCCCGCCGCCCCGGCCTGAGCCGCCAGCCCGCATCCGATCAGCACGCAGGCTGCGTTCAAGATTTTGCTGGTCATTGTCTTTTCATCACCGCGCTGTACAGGTAGGAGAAGAACAGGTAGCAAGATTTTTGATAAGAGAGCCCCAGATGACGACGGTAGATCTGCCACTGCCAGTCCGCCGCGCGGATCTTGTTGCCGGACAGCGAATTGGCGGACAGCCGGTAAAACGCCAGCGGCTCCGGAATGCAGTACGCCAGGCGATTGCGCGCGCGCTCCAGAATAGACAGCCACATCACGTAGTCTTCGTGCCCGACCTTGCGCTGGTAGACCTTGCCGACCCGGCGCTGGTTGTACATGCCGGTCAGGTTGCCGATCCAGTTGCTTTTCAACATGTCGCGGTAGGCGATGATCTCCCCGGCGCCGCGGTAATTTTTCACCTGCGCCAGGTCATTCTCGAAGGTGTAATAGTGCGAACAGACCACGTCGTAACGCTGGGTTTTAAGGATGCCGACCTGGCGGGCCAGCTTATTCGGGTGCCAAACATCGTCGCTGTCGCAAAACGCGATGTAGTCGCCGCGCGCCGCCTCGATGGCGATGTTGCGCGTTTCGGCCACCCCCTGATTGGCGTTGTTGCGGATGTAGGTCAGTCGATCGTGAATGAACGGCTTGACCACCTCGGCGGTGTTGTCGGTGGAGGCGTCGTCAATCACATACAGGTGATAGTCCTGATAAGTTTGATTCAATACGCCAAGGATCGACTCGCGGATAAAACCGGCGGCGTTATAAGCCGGCATAATGACGGACACTTTTTCCATGATGATTACCTCAGACGATAAGCTCTTGCCACTGGGGGTAAATACGTTCAGGCACAAACCGCTGCGCCTTTTCCAACGCACGGTGGGAGAAGCGGCGACGCAGTTCGCCGTCGCCGATCAGCGCCAGGACACGCTGACTGAAGGTGTCGACGTCGCCGTCCGCCACCAGATAACCGTTTTCGCGATCGTCGATCAGCTCCGCCGGGCCGGTCAGACAGTCGAAAGCCACCAGCGGCAGGCCGAAGCTCATGGCTTCGATCAGCACCATCGGCAGGCCTTCGTAGCGAGAGGTCATCAGCAACAGGCTCGCCTGCCGGTAATGCCCGGCGATATCGGCGGTGGCCGGCAGCAGCTGCACCCGTTCGTCGAGCCCGTAATCGGCGATCTGCCGTTGCAACGCCGCCCGATCCGGGCCATCGCCGACGATGTGCAGCCGCCACTCCGGCGCCTGCTGCGCTACCTGCCGCCAGGCGGCGATCAGCCGGTCGAAGCCTTTCTGGTGGCACAGTCGGCCGACCGCCAGCGCCACCGGCTGTTGCTGTTCCGGATGCGGCGCCCGCAGCGGAAACGGCGACACGTTCTCAATCACCCGACATTTGCGGGCGGGCACCCAGCGGCCGATATTCGCCAGATCTTTTTGCGTCAGCAGCACGGTGCGATCGCCCAGCCGGTAGATCAGCACCTTCAGCCACTTCATCGGCCACGGATACTGGTGGAAACTGACATGTTCACTCAGCACCAAGCGGCTGCCGGGACACAACAGCCGCAGGTAAGGCACCATGATCACCGAGAGTTTCCCCATCGAGACGGTGATGATGGCGTCATAGCGGCCGCGGCGTAAGAACAGCGCCAGGCGCCACGGCCAGAGCAGCGTCTTGCCGCGCATGAAGCGCAGCGTCACCGCCGGCTCCAGCGGATAGAACGCCCGATCCCCGCAGATGGATATCAGTTCGACCTGGTGGCCGAAGCGGGTGGTCAGCGCATTGGCCAGGCTGCTGGCCACCCGTTCGGTGCCGCCTTTGCCGCCGATGTCTTCGATTACAATTGCGATTTTCCGCGGTTGCATGTCACCTCCGTAATCCCTCGCGGGCCGTGCGCAGCAGCCTCCCCCCCAATGGAAACAGTCCCAGCCTGGCCAGACAGTCGCCATACAGCTTGATCGCCTTGAATTTGCCGCTCAGGGTGTGGCGCTCCATGCGCGATGAGTAGTAGTTGAAAGCCTGCAGATCTTCGCTGTACAGCGAAGCCAGCAGGTGTTTACAGGCAAAGCCGCTGATATAACGGCCGCTGGCCTGCAGATAGGTATCGATAAAGCGTTCGCTGGCGTCGATGTTCAATCGGCAGCGGTTCAGATCCTCGTCGCCGCAGCGGATGAACACCCCACCGCCCTGATCGTGAACCACCCGGGCGCCCAGGTTGGTGGCGTTGACCAAAAACCCCCAGTCCTGGTAACGGGCCAAAAACTCCGGAAATAAAAACCGCCGGTCTTGTTTCTTGCGCACGCTGATGGTCGAGGTGCGAATATCCCCCATCTCGATAAATAAGAAATCTTCCCCGGCCACGCCCTCTTGGTAATTAAACACGTAGCTGCGCACATTCTTGTCGTTGACCGTGGTGTAATTGCCGAACACGATATCGATCCGCGTGTCCTCATGCCGTCTCAAGCGCCGGATGATATAATTGGTGCCAAACATATCCTCCGGTTCCAGAAAAAAAACCACCTCAGAACGCGCCAGGCGAAAACCGATATTGCAGGCGACGGCGATATTGCCGCGCACCCGGCTTTCATGCAGCCTGGCGCGATGATTCGCCGCCAACAGTCCGTGTATCTTTTCCGACTCACCGGCTTCCGATGAATAATCGACCACGATAATTTCATAATCAAAACCGGCGCAATAATGGGTCATGCGCGCCAGCGTGGCGGCGAGATGGTTTGAATTATTAAAAGCGGGAATAACAATTGATAAGTCCATTTAATACCTCAAAAGCTATTATCAACTGGCGAGTGCAGCCTGATGCCAGAGAAAAAGTTTGTTATCGCAGCATATCCCTGCCCGGTTATCCCCCCGCCTCGGGTCGAGTACGCGCAGCCAACGGCCTGTTTCAGCTACGTATGAAAATACCCTCCCCATTCTTGTTCAATCGTTTCTGGCATCAGCCGTTGTAATCCGGCCCCCGGGGTGAAAGTCAGCTCGCCAAAATAAATGCGATCCTGCACCTGATAAAAATCGACGCGTACGTACGAGAATTGTTCCGCCACCTGGCGCGCCAGCCGCAGCATCTCCTTTAGCCCGCTGGGGCGCGACATCGGCACGTCGCTGTTCGGCACGCCCATGCGGATCTCGGTGCGGTTCCAGTCCGCATCAAAGAAATCGCGGCGATGATCGATAAAGCGCTGATAATCGATCTGAATAAAGAAGCGCACCTCCCCGTCAAGATTAAAACAGTGGATCTTGATGTCGTTCGGTATTTGCCCTTCGTCGATCAGCATTCTTTCCACCATGATGCAAGGTGGAATATCTTTATAATGCCGCTCGCGATAAACCTGATAAAAACTTTGCCGCAGCCAACTGTTGGTCAACACCCGCAGTTCGTTATAACCGGTTTGGCTTTTATCAAATACCAGCTTGTTATATCCGCTGCCATGGTTGGCTTTAATCACAAACGACTCGGGCAGCTGCTGATACATCTCTTCCGTAAATTCGTTGCCGTGCGCGTAAAGATCGATCAAATACTCTTTACCCCATAGCTGTTCGATATACTCTCTCACCCGATATTTATCGGATAGCTGCGTATATATCGCCAGTGGATAAACTTTCCTACGCATCAGTTTTTCGCTGTACCCCACCGGATGGGCCAGATGCGGCACCTTGCGGAAAAACATTGCGTATTTTAACTGATGATATATTGCATCGGGCATACGTCGGTATAACCCTTTCACCAGATTATTTAACATATATTTCTCGTACCTTCCCTATTAATTGCGGAAAACACCGATAGCAAGTCACCTGCAAACGCGTAATTTTTCCTCCTCTGAAAAAGCTGTTGAGCACAAAGAATGAAATAAACTCCGTGATCAACGTCGATATCGCCGCGCCCATGATCCCGTAGCGCGGGATCAGGATGAAATTCATCACCACGTTGGCCAACGCCGCCAGCGGCATTTTGATGGCGATGAATCGATAGCCGCTGAACAGCACGATGGCGCGGTAAGACACCGTTCCCATCACCGAGAACAACGACGTCACCGAGCACAGTGCCAAAATGGTCGCCGTTTGCCGGTAACTTTCGCCGAACATCAGCGCGACTATCTGCTGCGGAAACAGCGACAGCACCGCTATCACTGGCATCGAAAGCACCAGCACCATCAGATACAGCTGGCGAATGCGCGCCTCTTGTTCCTGCTCCGAACCGGCATTCGCCACGCCTGGCATCATCGACATGATCAGCGCGATGGGCACGAATACCCACCCCTGGCTCAGCGTGATGGCGGCGCTGTAAAGCCCGACGCTGTGTTCTCCCATATAGTTGCCCAGCATGATCTGATCGATGCGCGTATAAATGACGATCGACAGGCTGGAGATCGCCAGCGGCAAGCCGACGCTGAACAGGTAGCGGCCGTAGCGCCGTTTGTGTCTGCCGCTGATCGCCGGCATCTGCGCCTGCTCGCGACGGAACAGCACCCAGCGCACCGCATAAGGCAGCAGGCTGCTCAGCACATAGGGCAGCGCAAACCACACCAGCGGCAATTGCGCGTACACCAGGCCGAGCCGCATCACGATCGACAGCAACAGCGCGACGTTGTTGATCAACGTGTTCAACTTCGACTTCAGCAGCGCGTCGTAATAGATTTTGTAGACGTCCTGCACGGAGAAATACGCGCTGATCAACATCAGCAGCATCATGATTTGGTTGGTGCGATCCTGCGTCAACAGCGTCCAGGCCATCAGCGGCAGCGCGATCAGCGCAAACAGCTGTCGGCGGATGCGCATCGAAGCCAGCATCAGCCGCATGCCACTCCGGCGCCGTTTGGCGACGCGGTTGAACAGCACCGCGTCCGCCCCCAGCTGCACCAGCGGCACGGCGATGGCGATCACCGACAGCAAGTAGTTAATCAAACCGTATTGCGCCGGCCCGAGATAGCGCGCGACGTACACCGAAACGAAAATCCCCGACAGACTCAGCGATACCCGCTCCAGCATTAACCACAAAGAGTTCATCAGCATCGCTTTCATGCGCTTACGGCACCTTTTCTTCCTGATGGCTCGGATAGGCAAAGGCGTAGTAACCCGCATCGGCGGCGGATTTTTTCACCATGCCGTTGAGGATCACGCCTTTGATCGCCACCCCATTCTGTTCGAAACGGCGCATGCTGGTTTCGATCTGCTTGACAGTGTTCACTTCAAAACGCACCACCAGCAGCGAAGTGCCGGCGTGATGACCGACGATCGCCGCATCCGTCACCGCCAGAATCGGCGGCGTATCGATCAGCACCAGATCGTAGTTTTGCCCGGCCCAGCGCAGGAAGTCGGCGAAGCGGCGATGCATCAGCAGTTCGGACGGATTCGGCGGCACCTGGCCGCGCGGCACGAAGTCCAGGTTGGCGATGGCGGTTTTTCGCACCGCCTGTTCCGCCATCACGTCGCCCACCAGCATGTCGGACAAACCGCGATGTCCATCCTCGGCCAGCCAGCGATGCAGGAAGCCTTTGCGCATATCCGCGTCGATCAGCAATACCCGCTGCCCGGCCTGCGCCACGACCACCGCCAGGTTGGTACTGGTGAAGCTCTTGCCGCTTTCCGGGCTGGCACCGGAGACCATCAGAATATTGTTTTTGGCTTCCAGCATGGCGAAATGTAGGCTGGTACGCAGGCTGCGGATTGCCTCCACCGACAGATCCGTCGGCTCGGCCACCGCCAGGATCGGCAGGCGCCGGCCGCCGGATTTGGGCAACAGATGACGCTGCTCGCGGTTGCGCTTCACCTGCCACGGCGACAGCGGCACGGTGGCGTAGACGTTGATGCCCCGCTTCTCCAGCGTATCGATATCATTGATGCCGCGGTGGAAGGCCGCGCGCAACAGCACCACCGCGGCGGCGCCCCCGGCGCCCAGCAGCAGCGCCAACAGCACGATCAGCATCTTTTGCGGCTGGATCGGCCGAATGGCGGTTTCCGCTTCATCGATGATGCGCACGTTGCCTACCGTGCCGGCCTTGCTGATGCTCAGCTCCTGCTGCTTGTTCATCAGCTGCATGTAAACCTGCTGATCCACCTGCACGTCTCGGGTGAGACGCAGGATCTCCTGCTGCATTTTCGGCAGCGTCTGCACCTGTTTGCCCAGCCGCGCCTTTTCCGCTTCCAGCGTGGCGCGCTTTTCCAGCAGCGCCCGGTAAGCCGGGTGCGCGCGGGTATAGAGCTTGGAGATCTCCGCTTCCTTGAAGGTCAGTTCATTGAGCTGCGCTTCGAGCTGCACCTGCGTGTCCAACACCGATTTGGCTTCCAGCGACAGATCCACCGAGTCGTTTTGCTGACGGAACTGATTGAGCTGGGTTTCGGCGTTGTTGAGCGAGGTTTGCGTTTGCGGCAGTTGCTCTTGCAGGAACGCAAGCATTCGCTGCGCCTCTTCCGTTTTGCGATCCACGTTCTGCTGCAGGTAGTTGTCGGTGATGTTCTTCAGCACCGCCTCGGCGCGCTGCGGATCTTCGCTCGGCAGCGTAAAGGTCATGATGCCGCTGTCTTTACCGCCCGGCACTACGTCAAGATTTTTGCGCAGATCGTCCACCGCTTTCTGGCGCGCGACTTTGACCACCGTAAAGCTGGCGCCCGGCGCCGCGTCCAGCGCCGAGACGGCCATGTTCCATCCGCCCTGCGCCACCGGCTGCCCGACCGCGCCGCTGAACAGTTTGGCGCCGTCATGGCTCAGCTCGTAATGCTGCCCATCGCGCACCGTCAGCGTCAGCGCTTCGCCCTCCATTTCCGGCGGCGTCGTTAACGTGGCGATATCCAGCACCGGCGCCTTTTCGCCGCTCAGTCGGGCAAAACCTTTACCGAATACCGGGAAATAGTCCGGCTCGACGCGCACCGTCAGGCCAAGGGCATCCACCGTTTTGCCGAGCACGTAGCGCGACTTGGCCAGCGTCACTTCATCCTGCGTCGCCGAATTCTGCCCCATCGAGCTGTCCAGCGTTTCGCGCAGCAGCGAGTCGCCGGACAGCTGTTTCTCCACCTGCACCACCGCCGTGGCCTGATACACCGGGGTCGCCAACAGGGCATAGGCGACGCCCAGCGCGCCGGCCACGCCGGTTACGACGGCGATCCGCCAGCGGTTATCCCAAAGCGGCCCTACCAGACGCTCCCACTCCAGCTTTTCATCTTGTTCGGCCACCATCACGGACAGCGCATTGTTCTTCATCTTCTGTTCCTTATTCATCCTGCGGATTTACCAGTTGCGCACGCGCAGGGTAGCCTCGCTGAGATCGTTAAAGCTGCTGATGGTCGGCACCAGCTGGCTGATCAAACGGTTCCAGCGCGCGACCGGCGCCGCAGTGACGTACACGACGTCGTAAGGTTGCAGCTGAAATTCAGCGCCCATCGCCAGCGCGCTGGCGTCGGAAAGATCGAACTGATACAGCGTCGCCAGCCGCTGCGGCGTTTTACCGCCGCTCGGCCGGATCACGAATACCCCGGTCGCATCCGCGACCGTCTGGCTGATCCCTTCGGAAGAGCCGAGGGCCTCGGTCAACGTCATGCCGCTGCGATCCATCTTCAGCGTCGCTTGCTTGCCCACTTCGCCCATCACGAACACTTTCAGTTCGTCATTGCGCGGGACGTAAAGGATGTCACCCGGCTGCAGCAACGCGTTCTGACTGATGTCGCCGCGCTGCATCAGCGCCTGCAGCGAGATGGCCCGATCCTTGCCCTGATGGGTCAGCACCACGTTGCGCCAGTCGGCGTTCTCCGTCAGGCCGCCGGCGGCGTTGATCGCATCCAGGATGGTCAGCGGCACGTTGGTGATCGCCTGCTGGCCGGAGGTTTTCACCTCACCGGTCACATAAGCCTTCTGCGAACGGAAAGCGGCGATGCTGACATCCACCTGCGGGCTTTCCACATACTGCGCCAGACGGCCGGCGATCAGGCTGCGCACTTCGGTGACGGTTTTGCCCACCACCGCCACTCGCCCGATATAGGGATAAAAAATCGTGCCATCGGCATGGACCCAGTTACCGGTGTCGCTGGCGCTGCGGTATTGCCCGGCCGGCGTAGTCAGCTCAGGGTGATCCCAGACGGTGACGTTCAACACGTCGCCGACGCCGATACGGTATTGATAGTTCTGCAGCCGCTGATCCAGCGCCGGGTTCGGCCGGGCGACCGGTTCTACGCGCCGCATTTTCTGCAGCAACATCGGCGACATGCGGTAGACCTGCACCTGGTTATTCAAATCAAAACCGTCGTCTTGCTGCACGACGACGGCTTTTCCGCTGGTCGATAAATGTGAGCCGGGAATCACCGTACACCCGCTCAACAGCGCGGAGGTAAAGGCCAACGGCATCAAAAGAGGCAAATGAAAATTCATGGAAGTACCGTGATAAACGGGCTGCCGCCGCAGCCCGTGAGGGGATTAACGGCCGACGGTCGGATTATCGCTGAACACCGTCGCCTGACGCGGCTCGCGCAACAGGGCGAAATAGCCGCAAAAACAGAGCAGAAACGCCACCAGCATCAAACTCTCTTGCAGTTTCAGCACTTCGCTGCAGATACCGATGCAGGCCAGCGTCACCGCCAGCATGGTGCTCATCGCCAGCGCCTGGCGCGCATTCAGTCCGCGACGCATCAGAATATGGTGCAAATGATCGCGCCCCGCTTTGAATGGGCTTTGGCGGCGCAGCAGGCGGCGCACCATCACCGTCACCATGTCCATCAGAGGAATGGCGATCAGCCACAGCGCGGTCACCGGGCGCATCACCGCCTGCGGTCCCTGGGTCGCCAGCAACACCAGCCACAGCACGCTGAAGCCGATCACCATGCTGCCGGCATCCCCCATAAAGATCTTGCTGCGCGCACCGAACAGACTCAGGTTGAACAGCAGATAAGCCGCCAGAGCGGCGATCAGGCCCAGACACCACAGCGCCAGGTCTTCCCGGCCGCCCAGCCCGAACACGATGGCCAGCGCGACGAAGGTGACGCAGGACAATGCGCCCAACTGCCCATCGATGCCATCCACCATGTTGTAGGCATTGATCGCTCCCCATACCGCCAGCGGCGTGAGCAGCAACGCGCCATAGCCGAGCATCACTTCCTGATGCCCCCAGACATAACCCAGCGAGGAGAGTTGCATCCCTGCCGCCAGCATCATCGCCAGCGCGATCCCTCCCTGCACCATGACGCGCGGCGCCACGGGCAGATCAAAGCGGTCATCCAGCACGCCCAACACCACCAGCGCCGTTATGCACAGCAGGTAGATCGTGCTTTCGGGCAGCCAGGCGGGTTGCCACAGCGTCATCAGCATCAGCGTCAGGTACACGGCGATGCCGCCGACCAGCGGAATGTGCCCCAGATGTTGCTTGCGCGCATTGGGCTTATCCACTAACCCCACCACCAAGGCGGCGCGGCGGGCAATAAGCACCCACGCCACCGCCAGCACAAATATCACGCTCAGTTGATATAACATCGTTCCTCCAGCGAATAAGCACGCTACCGCCCTTGAGTTACAGCTCCCAATGCGCTATTAACAAAAACAAAATTGATCCGGCCAGGATATAAGTCAGCATGCGCTAATCCTGAAAATGCAGATTTATCCGCTTGTCAGCGAAAATATCGAAATAACGTCAGCGTGCGATTAAGTTATCTATCAGAAAACTCATGTTTAATGGTTCTTTCGATTGCCGAATCAAGTTCGACCGGCGCCACGAAATTATTCTGCACATTGCTTTTAAATTGCGTTCTGGCGCAGAATTTCTGCACTCTGACGCGACTGATTGGAAATTTCTTTCGACTTATTTTACTCACGACATCCAATGCGGTTGCGCCGCATATTCCCAAGGCGTAAGGAATGCGAATCGTCTTATTTTCCCTGCCCAATGAAGAGGAAATAACGTCGACCAGCTGATTCATCGTAAAGTCCGGTTTATCGACATAGTTGCTGACCTGATAACTGGACTGCTGATCCAACGCATGCTCCAACCGTGCAGCAATATTCTCGACGTAAGCCATCGACTTCATATTATTGCCGCTGCCAATCATCACGAAACGGCCGCTGGCGATCTGGCGGAACAGGTTATACACGTTGCCGCGGTTGCCTTCGCCGAACACCACCGTCGGACGGATGATGGTCAATTTATTTGCGGCGTCTGCCTTGCGCCAGGCCTCATAAACATATTCCGCCTCGAGCTTGGACTTGCCGTAATGGTTGAAAGGTTCGAAACGCCCTTCTTCGCCGGTTTCCTGTTTGACGAACCCGTAAACGGCGACCGAGGAGGTGAAAATGATTTGGCGGATATTCAATGCAGAGGCGGTCATGCAGACATGACGTGCGCCTTCGACATTGACCTGATAATAGAGCGAAATGGGATCGACATTGTCCTGATGCTCCGCCGCCAGATTAATGATGGCGTCACAGCCCGCCAGCGGTTCTTGCAAAGTCTGAGGTTGAGTCACATCGCCATACTGATAAAGGGATGGAAAATGTGCACTGGGTTGCTTATCGACGATGACCAATGTCAGATCATCGCGCTTACTGAGACGTTTCGCCAGGCGTGTTCCGATAAAACCGGAACCCCCGATAATAGCTACTTTACGCTTATCCATAAATTGTCACTCAGCAGGTTCTCATTATTCCCGTCACCCGATTGGGACAGGCGCTAATACGCGTTAGGTAATGAGTTCCAGACTGGACAAATCGAACCTGGCTTTCAAATAACAAATAATGAAATAAAAGATTTCATCAAATGTAAAATTATCGCTATAGATAAAACCTCATTCAGCGCTAATTTTTAACATCGTAAGCAACTTGATATTGCAAGGTTTTATTCGGCAATATGAGATTAATCCGACCTTTACCGGTGGAGGAAGAGGTCTCATATTTTACCGGCAATTTCAGCTGGCCTTGTTTAGGATCGACACATTCGATGGTGGCCTGATCCATGTTCTCTCCCTGGTACAGACAGAACAGCGTTTGCGGGCTGTTGGTATGGGGATTATTCAGCGTCAGCGTCAACACCACGCGCGTGTTGTTCTGAATATCATTGATCACCGGCGGACGGGTTTGGTTGCCCAGGACATATGAAAAATGTGAAATAACCAGTAACGAGGCGAACACCGTCAGGTATTTCACCACGCGACTGGCAGGCACGCTGAAAAAGCGGCGCACGGACAGCGACTTCTTTTCATGCGCCGGATCTTGAGAGGAATCCATCGCCGCAACAGGCGCAGAAACGAGGGTTGATTTACGCGGCTTAACTATTTTTTCGTCGTTGGCTACAGGCGATTCATTTTCACTTTCAGAAAGTTCCGCTTGAATATCAACGTCAATATCATCGTTACCGTTTAATATATCATCATCGGCGTAGTCTTCATCTTCAGATATAAAGTGAAAAGCCGCTTGATTTTCCACCTTGTAACCCAAGCGTGGAATGGTTCTGATAAGCGTGTGTTCCGAATCGCTAATTTTCTGACGAATGGATTTAATTGTTTGATTTATCGTTGAATCTGAACAATAGGTTCCTTTCCAGATATTTTCTATAATTTCCGTTCGGGTAACCAGCTCGGGGGATCTGGCGACAAGCAGCGAAAGAATTTGATACTCCTTCCAACGCAGACGGAATTTCTCCCCGGCAGGAGTCAGAACATCGAGATTCCTAATCTTTATTCTTTTATCAAGATTCACTTTTAATTTCCTTAGCGTGCCTGTCCTGCACACTTTGTATAGAAATATCAAAAAATGTTCAAGAAATTAAATGTAAACTCAACAGGTTGCATTCATCGGATATTGGCTTTTATAAAAATTTTCTGATTTCATTTTTTACATTAAGCCTGATTCAGGATGTTCCGTTTATCCAAACGACTCTATTTCCCTGTTGGTAACATGGATTTCTTTCCTGGCTACCGTAAAATTCAAACTAGCACCTCTTTGATTTAGAAAGAAAAAACTAACGGCGTTGCTTGATTGTTAATCGAATGAAATTGTGAAATTTCATTCTACGCCCTGAATTCATTCTGTTTTTCCACCTAATCTGAACGTCAGATAGACTACAAAAAGACGGAAAAAACAGAATGAGAGTTATCTGATTTAACTCCGGCGTTCATTCCATCCAACGGGCTCAGCATCTAAGACAAAACCCTATTGCTGATTTTATAATACGCACATCAATTAGGTATTCTCCTAAGCAATTTCATTTAAACGCAGGAAAAAGCATTAATTGTTTAATAGTAAGAACACGCTCAACAAAACGAAAAAACCGCGTGAATAATATAAACCTTTTGTGAGGAAGGATTCATACATTGAGAGATATAACTATAAAAAAAGAAAAAAACGGCAAGCGGGGGTGAGAATTTTACCTAAAGGCAGAAAATTTCACTGAGGAGGAGAAGAGAGAAGTTTCGGTATGAACGAAATATCCCTCCCCTGTCGGGAGGGATAGAGAAAGTCGTTTGACACTCAGGCTTTTTTCTTGCGGCCATACACCGCCCAGGTGATCACGACGCACAAAATGTAAAACACCAGGAACACTTTCATCGCGCCCGCGGGTGAACCGGTCAGCGCCAGTGAGGTGCCAAAGGCCTGCGGAATGAAGAAGCCGCCGGCGGCGCCAATCGCCGAGATAAAGCCCAATGCGGCGGCGGAATCGGTTACCGCCTCACGCTGCGCGCTTTCATCGCTGCCGCCGGCCGCTTTAACGCGATCGACGGTGATTTTGCGGAAAATAACGGCGATCATTTGGAAAGTCGATCCGCTGCCCAGCCCCGCAGTGAGGAACAGCACCATAAAGATACCGTAGAAGGCGATGAACGACCCGCCCTCGCCCGCACTCGGCAAGGTCAGGAACAACAGCGCGGCAAAAACGGCCATGACCACAAAGTTGATCAACGTCACCCGCACACCGCCGAAACGGTCAGACAACGCGCCGCCGACCGGCCGCGCCAGCGCCCCCAGGAACGGCCCGAAAAACGCGTAATGCAAGATCACCACGTCGGGGAACTGCGTCTTCGACAGCATGGCGAAGCCGGCGGAGAAACCGATGAAAGAGCCAAAGGTCGCGAGATACAGCAGACTCAGCATCCACAGATGCCCACGCTTGAGCACCGGCAGTTGCTGACGCAGCGATGCCTTGGCCGCCGCCAGATCGTTCATGCCGAACCAGGCCGCCAACGTGCCGACCAGCAGGAACGGCACCCAGATCCAGGCGGCGTTTTCCAGCCACAGCTGGCCCCCCTCCACCTGGTTTTGCGCCGTGCCGCCAAACAGGCCGAACAGGCTGAAGGAAATCGCCAGCGGCGCGACCAGTTGCATGACGCTGACGCCCAGATTGCCCAACCCGCCGTTGAGCCCCAACGCCCCGCCCTGACGCGCTTTCGGGAAGAAGAAGCTGATGTTGGCCATGCTGGAAGCAAAGTTGGCGCCGGCGAAACCGCACAGCAGGGAAATAATGACGAACACGCTGTACGGCGTACTGCTGTCCTGCACCGCAAACCCGAGCCACAGGCAGGGCACCAGCAGGAAGCAGGTGCTGATGGCGGTCCAGCGACGGCCGCCAAACAGCGGGATCACGAAGGAATACGGTACGCGCAAAATGGCGCCCGAGACCGACGGCAGCGCCGTCAGGAGAAACAGCTGGTCGGTGGTAAAATTGAAGCCGACCTTGTTCAGGTTGACCGCGACGGCGCTGAACAGCATCCAGACGCAGAAGGCCAGCAGCAGACAGGGAATGGAAATCCACAGGTTGCGGGTGGCGATGCGCTGGCCACGCTGCTGCCAAAAAGCGCTGTCTTCAGGGCGCCAGTCCTGAATCAGCGCACCGGTTTTCTTTGATGAAGGCGTTGCAAGTTGCGACATAAAAACCTCAGACACGGGGGATCATTCCGCACACCCTAGGGGGCGGCCCCGGCGGCAAAGTTGATGTATATCAACCCGCATGCAAGTAGTTGGCGGCGGAAATGGCGGCTTCATCCCCTTAGGGGTACGCCCTAACCAAAAATTAAATCCATTTAAATCAATCAACTAATCACTATCACTTTCGTTTTCTTGCCGTCTCGACGCGCCCCTGGAAACTAATGGGTACTTCATTCGAGGTATGGGGTTATGCGCAGGGATAATCAAAAATACGGCTGAATCGTGACTTGTTTAGCCCCATCGCCGCCTTCGCCCCTGAGCTTCAGCGGCGCCAAACGCCAGGAATCCGCACTTATGAAACGCCTGTTGGCCCCGCTTTCGATCGTGAATCAGGTCGCCCTGCTGATGTTGCTGTCGGGCATGCTGGGCGTGGCCGGCATGGGGATTTCCGCCTGGATGTCGCAAAGCATTCAGGGCAACGCGCACGCCATCAACAAGGCCGGCTCGCTGCGCATGCAAAGCTACCGGCTGCTGGCGCAGGTGCCGCTGGATGAACGGCACGAAGCGCTGATCCGGGAACTGGAGCGCGACGAAAATAGCCCCGACCTGCAGCGTTCGGTGGAGCAGGAAGGGTTGACGCAGCCTTTCAACGCCCTGCGCGACTATTGGCAACAGACGCTGCAACCTCGCCTGCGCAGCGCGCAGCAGCCGGCCGACGCCGCGCCCCAGGTCGCGCACTTCGTGCGGTTGTTGGATAAGCTGGTGTCGGATATCGACAGGCAAACCGAACGCCGTCTGCTGATGGTGACGCTGGTGCAGGCCGGCTTTATTGCGCTGACGCTGCTGCTGTTGATCGGCACCACCTGCTACCTGCGGCGCCGGTTGCTGCATCCCTGGCGGCAACTGGTGGAGATGGCCCTGGCGGTAGGCCGCGGTGATTTTAGCCGCCGCTTTGCGCAGCGCGGCCATCAGGATGAAATGGCGTCGCTCGGCGGCGCGTTGAACACCATGTCCGACGAGCTGTCGGCCACCTACAGCGGGCTGGAGCAGCGCGTGGCCGAGAAGACCGCCGACCTGCAGCAGAAAAATCAGGTGCTGAGCTTCCTCTATCGCGCCAGCCGCCAGCTGCACGCCAGCGAGCCGCTGTGCAGTCGCCTGACGCCGCTGCTCAACCAATTGCAAACCCTGACGCCGCTGCGCGCCATTCAGGTGCGGCTGTATGAAAACGACAGCCGGGAACCGCTGCTGCAGCTGAGCGGCAACCAACCGCTAAGGCCGGAGCATTGCCATAACCCGGTGTGCAGCGCCTGCCTGAACGACAGCGACCGCCAGTACCCCAACAATCCGTCGCTGAGCTGGAGCCTGAGCGACAAGCTCGGCGACTACGGCGTGATCGTGGCGCAACATGCGCCGCAGCAACCGCTGAACGATGAACATCGCCAACTGATCAATACCCTGGTGGAACAGCTGACCAGCGTGCTGGCCATCGAACGTCAGGTCGACCACCAGCAGCAGTTGATGCTGATGGAGGAGCGGGCGGCGATCGCCCGCGAGCTGCACGACTCCATCGCCCAATCGCTCTCCTGCCTGAAAATGCAGATCGCCTGTCTGCAGATGCAGGGGGAAACGCTCTCTGCCGCCAGCCAGGCGCTGGTGCAACAGATGCGTGAAGAGCTGAACGGCGCCTATCGCCAACTGCGCGAACTGCTGACCACCTTCCGTCTGCAGTTGACCGAACCGGGTCTGCTGGCGGCGCTGCAATCGACTGTCGCGGAGTTCAACCCCAAACTGGGCCTGACCATCAGCCTCGATTATCAGCTGGGGCCGCGCACGGTGCCGGCCTATCAGGCCATACACCTGCTGCAGATCGCCCGCGAGGCGCTCAGCAACATCCTTAAGCATGCCGCCGCCAGCGAGGTAAGCATTCAGGTCATCAATAAACGCGGCGAAGTGACCCTGAGCGTATGCGACAACGGACGCGGCCTGCCGGCCGAGACCTCTCGCCCCGACCATTACGGCTTGATCATCATGCGCGATCGCGCCAAGAGCCTGCACGGCCGCTGCGACATTTTACCGCGCAGCGGCGGCGGCACCGAGGTGCGGGTCAGCTTCACGCCGGATAACCACGCCATCGACTAACGGAGACACCATGACGACAGAAACCGCCGCCACCATCTTACTGATCGACGACCACCCCATGCTGCGCAACGGCGTAAAACAGCTGATCGGCATGGACGCTCGCCTGCAGGTCATCGCCGAGGCCAGCAACGGTGAACAAGGGGTCGCGCTGGCGGAGCAGCACGATCCGGATCTGATCCTGCTCGACCTGAACATGCCCGGCATCAACGGGCTGGAAACGCTGGATCGCCTGCGCCAGACCGACCTGTCGGGGCGCATCGTGGTGTTCAGCGTATCCAACCATGAAGACGACGTCGTCAGCGCGCTCAAGCGGGGCGCCGATGGCTATCTGCTGAAAGACATGGAGCCGGAGGATCTGCTTAAGGCGCTGCATCAGGCGGCGGCCGGGCAGATGGTGCTCAGCGAAACGCTGACGCCGATCCTCGCCGCCAGCCTGCGGGAAAACCGCCCAAGCGCCGAGCGCGATATTCAGCAACTGACGCCGCGCGAACGGGATATCCTGAAGCTGATCGCCCAGGGGCTGCCGAACAAGCTGATCGCCCGCCGCCTGACCATCACGGAAAGCACCGTCAAGGTACACGTCAAACACCTGCTGAAAAAGATGAAGCTGAAATCCCGCGTCGAGGCCGCCGTGTGGGTGTTGCAGGGTAAAAACGGTTAATCGTCGCCGTACAGCGGCCCGGTTTGCGCCGGGATCGGCGGCGGCGTCAGGGTTTGGATCGGCGGCTGATCCGCTTCATCACCGGCGGTCGCCGTCAGCGGCGGCGCCACTTTCAGTTCTATCCAGTTGGACGTCACGCGCTGCTGTTTGTCGTCCTCCAGCGTGACCGACAGCCGATAGCTGTTGGCGGCGCCCGGGGCGTCATCCCACGGCGGCACGATCGCCGTCCAGCCCTGCGGGTCGTTGGCATTGTGCGGCGGCGTCAGGCTCAGCGCCTGCGTATCCCCCTGCCAGCTGACGTGAGAAATCCCGTGCAACGCCTTGATTTCCAACACCAGCGGCACGGTTTCCCCCGCCTGTAGGCTCCACGGCGGCGTGGCCAGGAACACCTGCAGCGTCTTGCGCTGGCGGAACTCCAGCACCGGCACGTTTTTACGTTCGACAGGATCGTAGCGGCTGCCGCGCAGCGACTTGGCCTGCGCCACATACTCCGGCGAAATCTGCTTGACCAGCGGCACCCCGAGCCGGTAGCTCAGCGCCAGTTCCACCTGATCCTGGCTCTGCCCGCCCGCACCAATCTTATGCAACGCCTTCATCGTCACCAGCGGCACCGGGGTATAGTTGAGCCCCAGCTGCATCGCGCGCGGATCGTTCTGTTTCTTGCCGCTGCCGAACAGATCGACATTCTCGCCCAGGTACTGTTCATAGCTGAGCGAACCGCCGATTTGGCGATAAAACGGCAAATAGCCCTGCGTCGTGATGTCGTAACCGCGCGCCGGACGGCTGAAAAATACTCCATCGCCGGGCTGTTGCGACAGCGCCGACAGCGGATAGTAATAGTTGGTGGAGAAACGCAGATAGTCCCCCCAGGCTTCCGCCCCCACGCTGCCGCGATTGCGCTGCCGGGCGAAATCGCTGTCGAGCGCCGTGTTGTAACCCAGCAGCCAGTCACCGGCGATCCAGCGTTGCCCCAGCGCGACATTGCCGAGCGCCCCGGCGCTTTGCTGCAGCCAGCCGATTTGGCTGTAGGTCAACAACCCGTCGACGTCGTACAACGGGCTGAAGAGCTGGCCGTTGCTGCCGGTAAAATCGCCCTCGCCGTTCATCTTCAGCGACAGCCGGGCGGTTCCCAACGGAGACAGCAGTTCTTGCGCCTGTTGCTGCAGCGCACCGGTCGCCTGGCCCAGCAAATAATCTTCAGCGCGGCTGCGCATCTGCTGACGTGAAACGTTGTTCAGATCTTTTTCGCCGAGCTGTTTGGCCATCTCGGCCCACTGCTTCTCGCGCGCGGCGTCGTCGGGCGCACCGCCCAGTTCGGGCAAGTTCGCCGCCGGATCTGCGCCGGCCTGTTCGGAAGAGATAACGCTGTCCGGCGCCGGTGGGGATTCGGCGCACGCGGGCGCCGCGCCGGCCAGCCACACCAGCGGCCCGGCCAGCCACGCCGTCTGGCGTCGGCGCCAGAATCGTTTTTTAGTCTTGATGAGTACTGCCTGAATGACGTCTTTCATGACACCGTTGGCTTCCCTCCTTCCTGGAGCACGCCAACCCACTGCTTTGCCGCCGCCATTCCCGCGACAGCGCTGAAAAACCTCACGCCCCCAGCCCGGCGGGGGCGCCTATGTCCTCATAGCCTAACGGCTTGACGAGCAGAAACAATAGGATAAACCCCAATCACTCCTGAGTGACGCCGTCACTTGTACCCTTTACCGATCCATTCCGGCCGCCAGGTGAATTCACCGCATTTTAGCGCCGATTTTGCCGATAAAAAGCACAGTACCCCGTGGCTGCGCGCCACCGCGCAGGGCAGTGTACACCCCTGCAATACGCAGCGTGGCGATGCGAACGCCTGCGCATTCCTCACAACCGACCGCGTTTTCCCCTGATGAAATACGCATTTTGCCGTTATTTTAGCCGTCTGTTCTACGACTGGCGGAGTCCGGATGTTGCTTTCTTTACTGTGGCACGCGCTGTTTTTCACCGCGCTGCTGTCGGCGGGCCTGATCGCCTTCGCGCTCATTACGTGGCTGGAACGCGTGGAGGGCGTCAACGATCGCCCACAGAGGTTGCGCCTTCAGGGGCCGCTGCTGACGGCACTGGGGCTGGCGTTGGCGACGCTGCCCCTGAGCCTGGCTGCAGCGCCTCGATGGGGGTTAGTGCCGGCCGCGGCGCTCCTGATCGCCCTGGCCTGGCTGGACTGGCGCCATCGGTGGCTGCCGGATCGACTGACTCAGCCGCTGCTGTGGGGCGGGCTACTGTGCAACCTTGACGCTCGCTGGGCGCCGCTGGAAGACGCCGTGCTGGGTGCCGTCGCCGGTTACGGCGCGTTATGGCTGCTCAATGCGCTCTACCGGCTGACGCAGCGGCGTGACGGCATCGGCCAGGGCGATTTCAAACTGCTGGCGGCGCTGGGCGCCTGGCTTGGCTGGACGATGTTGCCGCTGCTGGTCTTTCTGGCGGCGGCGTTCGGATTGGGCGTCGCGTTGGCGCGTGGCCTGCACAACCGCCGAGCCTGGCGAACGCCGCAACCTTTCGGTATCGGGTTAGCGGCGGCCGGCTGGCTATGCCTGCTGACCGGTCCCGGCTCACCTGGCCCGCAGTGGAATTTCATTTATTTCACAGCATCAGCCCCACATGAAATCGAGGCAGAATGATGCGGCGCGCGATATTTGAGATAAAAACGTGCGATAAATGCCGCTCGATTTTTCTTTCACTATATGCAATATAATTACAGGCGTTCTTCCGCATCGAAGTTACGAACGCTAAAGTTTATGTGCATTTGATCGCGTTACTGACATACACACGTTAGGACTACAGATGGATACGGTTGAAGAGTTGGGTGGAACATATTTCTATGCCGGGATGGAAAGGCTTACCGCTGGTGAGCTTTTCTTCTGGGTTATGGTTGATATCACGGTAGAGCATTTCACCGGTGCTGATGCAGCAAAAGACATTTTGGCCGCTGCTGCAATCTACTCCGGCAAGAACAATATCGCTGTTTCAGGAAAATTTGCAACTGCAACGCCAGGAACATCACGTGCATCTACGTTCGCTCGTAAACAATTGAGAGGCTATAAACTCCCTTTCCCTTTGCCAACGATCATTGGCGGCCCATCAAAAATGAAAGTGATAATGACGCGTAAATTGGGCACGTTTGTTGGTCGCGCGATACCTGTTGTTGGATGGGCTGTACTCGCTCTGGATGTAACTCAGATCGCCTGGAAAGCGACGAACCGTTACAACATCATCGCGCGTGGAGGGGATAAAATATGGTAACCGATGCGTTAGAGAAAGCTGTGTTTGAACTCATAGAAGAATACAACGGCTTTTGGTTTTGGTTACGCAAACGCTATCCGCTGGCAAAAGAAACCGATCTAAACAAAGACTTTCGGATGGCCCCTGAAGATGCTGCGGAACTACTAGAGAGATATGCTGATAAGTTTGCTATTAACTCTCAAGACATCCATTTCGAAAAGCACTTCCCGGCTGATTTGCGAACCGATCATATACCACTGACCATCGATATGCTCATTGAGTCCGCCAAAGCCGGCCGGTGGCTGTATTAGATTACCCAGCCCTGTCCAGAGCTGGGTGTGAGCACGCGATATGCGTTATTCCGGTACTGGTGGCCAGTCGATATCTGGGGCTTTCCCGGTATCAATACGACTGAGATTCACCGAGTAGGCCGCCCACGCCGCCAGTCGCCTGGTTTCTTCTTTGGTTGCCATGCCCAGCCGTTCCGCACGCTCCAGCGGCGCTAACGTGCGCTCAGCCGCCGCCATCAGTTCGCGCTTGCGCTGCTCAGCCATCTTTTCCTGTTCTTCCGCAGTGTAGACTCGCGGCACAATACGCTGACCGTTGTATTGCCAGTTTGCACCTGTCAGCGGCAGCGTAAATCCCTTGGGTATTTGCTCTGTAGGAATTTCAGCCACGGAAGCGTTAACTGGCCACAGCGTACTGACATCAAAGCTTGCCTGAATGATGATGCCATTCTCGATGTAGGCGATCTTGAGCGTCTGTCGCATAAAGTTTTTCTGCAGCAGATACCAGTCCTGCTCATCGGGTGTACAGATATACTGCGCCTTGATGCGCCTGGCCAGTTCTCCGGCCGGCGTACCTGGCGTAGGCGTATAAAGCTTAAAAGGGCCGTATTTTTTCATGCGTATGCCACCGTATGCCAGTTACCGTTCACGTTTTTTTGCAGATAGCGGAATAGCATCACCCCTACCTGATTACCTTCGTTACCGTTACCACCGGTAACTACCGCCCCCCATGGAGCTTCAGTCAAGGCACCATCAGTGATAATTTCACCCCGGCTTGCCAAACGAATATCGCGCACAAAGTTCTGGTTTACATAGTCCCAGGTAGCTCGCGCATTGACATCACGATTGTGCGTACCCCAATCGACGCGACCACTGACCTGCTCAATAACTGCGTCCCACAGCCATTTATTGCCCCAGCGACTGCCCAAGATATTGCCGTCGCTGGCGTGGGTGCTGTTACCGACCTTAAGGGCGCCCGCTACTGTGGCGTTTCTGTCTACCCATAAATCCTCGCCAATCGAAATATTCTTATCCGCGCGGAAAGCACCGTTAATGGTCAGATTGCTGTTCATACCCACGGCGTGGGCAAACGTGACCTGCCCGGTTTTTATATTAACGCTGAAGGGGCGCAGGTTATTCCAGGTGCCGTAGGGGTCTTTAGCCTTTGTCAGCAGCAGATAAAGGCTGTTTCCATCGTTGCGCCAGAACGTGCCATAGTCACCGGCAACGATGCGGTAGTTATCTGATGAGGTCGATTGTATTTCACCCGTTACCTTTCCGCCTCGCGAATCAAACTGCTGCTGCCAACCGCTCCAGTTGCCGTTGACATTAGTCGCCACCCACAGTTTGCGGCTGTGGCTCAGGAACAGATAGTGGTGGAACTGGCCGTTGCCTTTGTCGGCTTTCAGGTCGGGTCGGTTGTTGGTATAAAACAGTGTCCCCCAGGCTTCCGGCGTCCATTTGTTGTTCTCAATACTCCATACCCCGGCAGAGGTGGGCTGACTGTCACCCAGCAGCGTGCGGTTCTCCCCCATCTTCGCCGCAAAGTTATTCCTGACATCTGCCGCCTGAACTTCCGCAGCGGTTGGTCGCTGGCGGTCGGTGTAGACTTTCGTCCAGCCGTTCTCGTACCCAAAGCCGTCGCGCGATGAGCGAAACGCCAGCCCGCCGTTGCCGTAGTTGAACCTGAAATCAGCAGCGCGCGTGCTGCCGGTGCCGCCGGCGGCAAAGTGCACCACCATGGTCATGCCGTCTGCCTGGGTATTGTAGACCCCGGAAGCAGCGTTCCAGGCCACATCCTTGGCTGTCGCCGTGGTGCCCCGTGCAAAGTATCGGCTGTCTGATTCTGACTTGCTGTAAACGTTGATATCACCCGGCGAGGGTTTGTTCCCCGGCGAGTAGACTCGCCCACTGGTATCATAGACAGTTTTGCCTTTAATAATGCCCTGGGCTTCCAGGTTGCCCTGGCGTACGTCGATAAACAGGCTTCGCCCCTTGATCCCCACCGTGTCACAGGTGTTGTAAAAGCCGATGCCCTGCCAGGATTTGATGTCGACGTTGCAGGTGGCATAGCTTGCACCGTCACCGTTGCCAGGATACACGCCACCGCCATTGTCGTTGCGGCCCGGCACCTGAATTTTCACGCCACCAGATGCGCGAATTTCTTTTTTAAACTCGCCACCTTCGCTTGCGGAGACGGCATCAACATCGCCTGCCTTTGGCTTATTGTTCGGCGAATAGACGCGCTTGCCCGCCTCAATCAGTTGACCATCAGCGGTAATGTTGCGTTGCATGCGCAGGTCGCCGGTGCGCACGTCGATAAAGCCGGTGATACCTTGTTCACCAATGGTTTTGTAGAAGCCAATGCCATACCAGGATTTGAGCAGCAGGTTGGCCCCATTGTAGCTGGCAGCATCCGTGCCGTTCGTAATGCCGGTGTTCGGGTTGGCAAAATCAATGCCGGCGTTGAACTGGGTCTTGCCGGTGACCGTGCCGCCGCTCTTCTGCAGGAAGCGGTTATCCGACTCGGGTTTGCTGTACGCGTTGACGTCACCGGCCGAAGGCTTGTTGTCTTCCGTATAGATACGCGACCAGCGCACGCCATTCTCGGGTTTGTTGGACGAACCAATCCATGCGGCGCCGTTGGCGGGGCTAATCGCAACATACCCCGTGGACGGGCCGCCATCTGCCGGCAGGCTGATAATGCCGGCGGTCGCATTCATGGGCGGTTTGTTGGCCGATTTGGCATCGGCGCGGAAAATTTGCCCGTCATTGGTATACACGTCATCGCGATGGCGCGCGCCCATCAGTAAGCCGCCTGCGCCCACCTCCATGACCTGTCCCTTGGTGGTGCCGACATCGCGCAGAGCCGCCGATTTCAGGCCGAGATTATCACGGGCCCTGGGTTTGTCGGTCAGGTCGGCCAGATTGGCTGCTTTCTTGGCACTCGCATCGTTGACCGCCTTGACGGCTTTGGGCGTGGCAGCGAGTGTGCTGCTGTCAAGGCTCGGGTTATCGGAGAGCTGCACGAACCCCTTGGCCGATGTGGTGCCATCCGGGTGATTGCGGGAACGCTCGTGCGCCTTCAGCGCCTCATTGGCCTTTTCCTGCTGCTTCTTCAGCCAGAGCGTACGGTTGGCGAGTTGTTTTGCCGGCTTGTTGGAGACTCCATCCGGGCCACCCAGCACCGGGTCTGAGGTTTCCAGTTGGTAGATACCGTCTTCCCACTGGTCCTTTTCGGTCAGGTTACTCATGGCTTAGCTGCTCCCATGGTTGTACGTCCCGTCATAACGGGCCGTGTTGTTGTAGCGAATGGCGGCGGCGGTAAAGTCCAGGCTGGCGAGCGCACAGCGCGCCGGTGCGAAGGCATCCAGCGTACGACGCAGCAGCCTGGCCTGGTCATTGGTAATGGGCTGACGCAGCATCACCCGGTAGACCGCCCAGAGCGTCTCTTTGGGAAACTGTTCCGCAATATGCGGGTCGAGCCCGTCGCCACCTTCTTTCAGCTCAACTTCGCCAAACCCCAGGCGGCGAATGACCTCGCGAACCGACCAGGGTGTGCCCTTATAGCGGTGCAGCTCGATGGCGTTTTTGAGCATGGCGCGGCGTGCGCTGTCCGACTCGGCAAGGCTCCAGCCGTTATCGCCCGTCAGCGACAGTTGCTCTGCCAGCCAGGGCAGCGCCGAGACCTCCGTCAGGTCAATCAGGTACACCAGCAGCGGCGTCAGATCCAAATCCTGCAGACGGCCGGTGAGCTGGGCCAGCAAGCGGAACCGTTCGTCGCGCGCCAGCGGTGGCGTCATCGTAAGCTTCGGCGACTGGGTGAGGGCCTCTCTGTCAGTCATTGACTATCCCCTTGAGAGTCAGGTTGATGCCGGTGCAATGCGGCCATTCATGCGGGGCGACTTCGCGCAAGGTCGGTTCGGCAAGGTTGACCTGGTACACGCCAGGTACAGACAGAGCAGCACTGATTTGACTGGGGACGATATCCCGCCCCAGCCGCGTCGACAGTTGCGTCGTCCAGTCTTCCGCCGCCTTGTTTGCCTGCGCCATCACCTGTTTTGCGTCCTGATTGGCATAGAGCCAGATATCGGCCCGTATACGGTAATCCACCTTGCCAGGCATCAGCACGTTCACCGTATCAGTGAGCGGACGCACCTTCTCATCGGAACAAAACCCTAACACCCCCGCGAGCAACGTTTCATCGGGCATACCGGTGGTCAAAAGCGGATAGAGGTTGACCGTGCCGGGTACCGGACGCACAACCGCCACGTCGCTGATATTCTGGTGGGCGCTCATGGCGTGGAAACGGTACGCCTGCCGGGAGCCGGCATTGCTGAACGACTCCGGGGCCAGGGTAATGCGCTCGCGCAGGCGGTCATCATCTTCCTGGTCTGCGCCGCCGCTACTGGGTGCGGTATTGGTTACCGTCAGATCCAGATTGCCTATCTCATCGAGTAGCGTACTGATTTGTGCCGGCTGCCAGCCGTTGCCGGCAACGCCCGGTTCGCTGCAGGTGGCCTTGACCTCGACCGCCGTCGTCGTGGCATTGAGGATGAAGTCCGCATCGGTGTTAAAAATGATGCTGTCGGTTGCGCTGACACGCGTACCGGCCGGTATCAGGGCCGGGGTTGTCGGCGCAACGTCGACGCTGAACCGAAGTGTAGTACGTGCCGGCTGCGCGGCCAGACGATAAACGCCCACCAGTTCGCCGAGGTAATCCAGCATGGGCGCTCGCGCCAGGGCCACCAGGTTTTGCTCTGCCGTGTCCTGAATGGCGACGCGCACCAGATTCTCGCGGTAGGCGATCAGGTTGATCAGCAGGCGTTCATCCTGCGCCGGGTACAGCGTTTTGCCGCTGGCTTTTTCGTACCAAGCAATCATCTCTGCAGTCAGGGCCTGCGGATCGGTACTGACGAAGACGGGTTTATCAAGCGCTAACGCCATGTGACCTCCGTGGTTTCTGTCCACGCGGCGCCGACGGGACGCCATTGCACCTGTAACCAGGCATGCTCACCCTCGGCGCGATGCGAGACCGAGACCACTTCCGCGCGCGGCTCATAGCGCCTGAGCGCATCCGTGGTCTCCCTGACCACATGAGGCAGCGCCTGGTCTACCGGCTGGTCGATATAGCGGTAAATATTGCTGCCAAAATCCGGCCGGTGCGGGTCGGCCCCGCAGGGCGTGCCGAGGATTATCTGAATTGACTGGTGAATATCGGCAAGCCCGGTGACGCGCTCGCCCGGGCGATACAGTGCCGGTTGCCAGTAGACGGAAGTTGCGTTTTCAGTTTTCATGCCGCCAGCATGTCATGGGGTGGCTGGGAGGAGTATTAAAGGGCTTTAAAAACCCGCCGATAACGGGCGGGTGTGGGCGGATTATTTGATGGGGGAGCCGGTAGGGTTGCCGTCATGCCCGTTGCTGTGACGGTGGTTTTCCAGGGAGACCGACGCCGAGGTGATGTCGCCGGTGGCTTTGACGTCACCGATAATGGTCGCCGCCGCGCCGCTGCCCCCGCTGCCGGCCATGCCGCCGAGGTAAGTCAGCTTCTTCTGCACGGTCAGATTGCCGGTGGCGATGGTTTCCGGCGTATCCAGCGTCACCGACGTGCTGGCTTTCACCGTGGCAGTTTGCGTTGTGATCACCACCGACGCCTGGGTGGCGATATCCAGCGTCTTTATTGCGCCGCCGATGGCCATGGCGTTCGCCTTGCGGTCGTATTCCACGAAGGTGCCATCGGCAAAATCCACCCGGCGCTTGTCCCGGGAAGCGATGGTCGGTTTATCCACATCAGAATACACCGCGCCCAGGACCAGGCCGTCGTCCCCCTGCGGGTCGAGCAATACCTTGACCTGTTCGCCGATATCCGGCAACCAGTAATCCTTGTTGTTCTGGGTGTTGCGCTGCAGCACCTCGATCCAGGCCGTGCGCAGATTGTCGTACTCCGGCAGCCTGACGCGCACCCGGACGGTTTTCTCATCCACGGCGCTGACGGTGCCGGTGGCAAACTTGATACCGCTCATCGGCGTTTCCCCTTGACGCTTTGTGTCTTCTTATCCACTACGCCGATGCTGCCGTCGGCCTTTTTGCCGATGACCACCATCTCGCGTGACGTGTCGGCCTTGCCGTTCTTGCCTTTTTTGTGCGGGTTGGCAATCGGCCCCTGGCCGAGAGTGAGTTCGCAGCTGTAACCGCCTTGCCGGTCGATATCATGGCGGACCGCCGTCACCAGCCAGCTCCCCGATAGCCGTCCGAAGCCGTTGAGCGACAAGGTATTGCCGGCTTTAAGTCCCACATTGCCTTCCAGGTTAAGCGTGGCCTCGCGCTGGTACTCATTGTGACGGTTGATACCGGCGCAGACCTTGCTGACCGCCTCATCCCGGGTGCGTGCCCGGCTCTGCATATTGAGCGTGTCCGCGCTGGTAGCATGAGAGGAGGGCTTTTGCCCTTTGCCCTTGGCGCTCACCGTATCTTCTGCCACCGGCCCGATGCTGCCATCTGCCTTGACGCCGATGGTGACCATCTTCTTGGTACGGGTGTCCTGATATTTGACCTTGGCCTGCTTGTAGATGCGGTTGATGGTATCGCGCAGTCGGTAGCGTCCAACCATGGCGGGCGTCAGTGTGTGAACAGGTTCGGCCTCGCGCAGGGTAACGCGGTGTGAGAAGACGAGAGCCTCGTGTGTCACTTTGACGATGTAACCATACTCGCGCGCCAGGCGGGTCATGAACGCCAGGTCGGTCTCATTGTATTGGGTGACGCGGTCAAGCTTGAGCGGCTCTATCGCGCCTTCGAGCCTGAGAGCGTGCTTTTTGGCGATGCGGCTGGCGATGGCCAGCAATGTCGTGTTTTCGAACCCCCGATTGGAGCGGGTGCGCATCGCCGCCGTTACCGAGGCCGACAGTCCCCGTAATGACACCGTATCTGGCGGTCCGCCGAGCTCGATTTCATCTATTGAGAACGTGCCGCAGTTCAGCAGTTTTTGCCCTTCGAGCCCCAGTTTTAGCGACAGGGTATCCCCTTTGCCCGGGTACCAGGCATCACGCCAGCGGCCGTCGCTGTCCTCCAGCTCCACCTGGATCTCGTCCGATTCTCCCGACAGCTTGTCGGTGAAACTGATTGACAGCACGTAAGGTGTGACGTCGACCGTGATGTCCTTCTGACCATAGACCAGCTCAAACACCGGCGTCGGGACGGAGCCGGAAGACTTGCCGTCAGCGGCGGGCGTGGTGGGGGCGTTTAGCGTAGCCATGGTGGCAGCGTCTCCTGGTTGTTGTCTGCCGGGATGACCGGAATGGCGAGCGACATGCCGGCAGGCAGCACCGGCTGGATAGCGACCTGCGGGTTGGCCATTATGATGCGGGCATAACCCAGCGGATCGCCGTAGTAATCGTTGGCAAGCTGGTCCCAGCGTTCGCCTTCGCGCGTGATATGGATGATGACGTCGGTGTGCGGGTGATTCATCACAGGCTCCGGGTAATAATGCGGCTGGCAAGCCGGCTTAACTGCGGGGACTGATTGTTCCAGGTGGTCACGGCACTGCCGACCAGCCCCGCGACGGTATCTAAAGCGCCGGGGAGGTTCTTGTTATCACCGGGACGAACACCGCCCAGCGCCTCCCGGGCACCATTGACCATTACCGCGACCTCGCCGGCGGCGCGGACCAGCGGGATAGTCTCCGGGAGCTGGCCAGTCAGTTGATTAAGCCACGGCACCGATTGCGCCAGCGGGGCCGCCACATTGCCCAGGCTCCCGAGTACGCCAGGTACGCGGGTGAATGCGGCGACCGGGTTGCTTTTCATCTGGCGGGCAACGCGTACGACGTTGGAGGCGGTCTGCAACGCTGACTGCGCCTGACGGGCATACCCCACGGCGCTGCGCACCATGCCGCCAATCCCGGCGCCGGGCAGCGCACCGGCTTTGCCCTGGGACAGACTCGGGAGACTGGTTCTGACGCCTGGCGGTGTCATGGGTGAGGCTGGATCGCCGGCAAACTCGCGCAGAGTCAGGTCAACCGAGATGGCCTGCGCCGCGCCGTCCTGCCCATTAAGCTGATAACTGCCGGCAATATCGGTAATGACGAACCAGCCCTTGTAGTCGCCGTTACCCAGCACAAACGCCAGCGCCTGGTGTGCCTGATTGGCGGCCATCAGTTTCTTGAACTGGGCATCCGGGGAGCAATACTGCTGATGAAACAGCACCGTTATGTGGTATTCGTCGAGCTTGGCGCCGACGAACTGCAGGCCGGGTTTATTGCTGATGCGCGTCTGTTCGACAAAATCACTGCCGAAGGTGCCATCAAAGGCATCAAAACTGGTGGCCAGCTGAAAGGAAATATCACCAAGGACGGCAAACATCACTCAAAACTCCTGCGTTGCTGTTGTTGCAGGACGCGAGCAAGCATCTGCTCGAGCTCGCGCACCCCCATACCCAGCGCGTTTTGTATTTCCGGGCCGGCATTCTGGCGTTTGCCATCAATGTGAATGACCGGCGCAAAATGCACCGTGATACCCGGCCCGAACGCCCCCGCAGCACCACGGCCGCGACGCGCATGGCCGCCACGAACAGCGGTGCTTTCGCCGGCTTCGGGCCAGGTGGGTACCTCGGGGACGGGCGGGCGACGGGAGACTGACGGCACCAGCAGCGTCGACAGCCCCTGAGACGCCTGACCGGCTAGTCGCGTTATTCGTGCAGGCAGGTCGGCCAACCACCCCGCAAGCGGTGTACTGTCGCCAAAGGGCATCAGGGCGCTCGCCAGACGCGTGGCCGCAATGCCTGCCTGCGGGGTGGTGCGATCGATGCCGATCACCGCGCCCTGGACGATGTTATCCCCAAAGCCCATGAACACGCGGGAGGGGCTGTGCATGTCAAGGGTTTCCATGAACCAGCTCTTTATACTGCTGCCGAAACTGACGATACTCTCTTTGGCCGCCGCCAGCTTGCTGGTGATGCCGCTCACCAGCCCGTCAATCAGGTTGGCGCCAAAGTCGGTGAAGTTGGCCGGCAGCTCGATGTTGAAGTAGCGCATGACAGCGGCGAATGCCTTGTAGAACAGCCCGACCGGTGACCAGTTGATGATGAGCGCAGCCACGCCGGTAATGCCGCCAGAGAAGGCGCGCTTGATATCTTCCCAGCGCGCCTTGAACCAGGTACTGATGGGCCCCCAATAGCGGTAAATCAGGAAGGCCCCGATCGCAATGCCGGTGATGAGCAGCCCGATAGGATTCATCATCAACGCCCGGCCGATAAACAGCACGGCGCGGCCGGCGATCATCAGCCCCTGACGTAATGCACCGCCGAGAATGCGACCGAGACGCAGGCCGGCCATACCCATGCGCCCCATCAGTGCACCGCCACGTACGATACCGCGCAGTACGCCTCCGGCCAGTGTTCGGCCCAGGCGCATAACGCCCCCTGACAGTCGGCTGATAGCGCCGGCCGCACGAGCAATGCCCCCACCGCGACCGAAACCGGCGCGGAGCAATTCCCAGGCACCACGGGCCGCTTTAAAGCTTCTCACCACCGTAACAATCGGCGTAGCGATGAGGTTGATTAAGAGCCGCAGACCAACAACGAATCCTTTGAATACGATAAGCCCGGCCACGACGCCGGCAATACCTTGAACCAGGTGTGGATGTGCCTTGATCCACTCACCGGTTGCAGTGATCAGCGGCAGCATTTTATCCGCTGCGCCTACTATTGTTGGCGTCAATTGCTCTCCCAACGTAATGCCCAGTTCGTTGGTGGCGACCATCAGCTGTTTCATCTTCTCGATGGGGGACTCGAGGCGTTTGGCATAGTCGCCGCCCAGCACATCGTTATTGGCAGACTTTAGGGCGTTGGCGCGTATGCTGCGGTACTTGTCCATGTTCGCCAGCATCGGACGAACGAAGGCCATTACCTGCATGTCGGCGAAGAGCTCGCCCAGGCCGAAGTTTTTCTGCAGCGCCTGCAAAGCCTGATCGCGCGCCGCATCATCCTTGAGCGCCATTGCCGCCTTGAACTGCTTGACGGCCTCAGGGCCTTTTTGTTCGAGCGACCACTGAATGACGTTCATCATGCCTTCAATGGGCGAAATACCTTCGGCTTTCTGGCGCATCAGCGATTCGCTGAGGTTGATCCCCTGATCGGCAAAGCGTTTCTGCGTATCCGGTGCGAAGAGCTTGGTCAGGAAGTTTTTGAAGTTGTTGGCGGCCTCATCGGACGTTCCCGCACCGATTTTGGCCACCTGCAGCGCGGCGGCCATCTCGGCGACCGCTTCCTTGCCCTGGGAAATGCCGGCCATTTGCGGTGCCAGGCTGGGCAGCCATTTGACCTGGTCAGGGATCTCAAACGAACCGGCCTTGCCGCCATACGCCATGATGTTTTGCACGGCGGCAAAGTCTTTGGCGGCGATCCCGAGCGATTGTTTGGTGGTAAACGCCGCCTCGGCCCACTGCTCAGCGGTGGTGCGGGTCGCTGTAGCCCCCCGGGCGATGCTCGGCAGATAAGCCCGGATATCGTCAATGTCGTCTATATTGTTGCCGATAAGCGAACTGGTGGCGGCCTGCAGGTCATCCTGGGTCTGGTTGTATTTGAGGCTCCATGCGCGGATATTTTTACCAAGTGCATCGCGGGATTTGTTGTCGTAGCCTGCCGTGATGGCCATGTCGGCCATATTGTCCTGGAAGGTCATAGACTTTTGCACGGATGGTTTCAAAGTTTTATAAACCGTCCATCCCATGCCATAGGTTTCCACCCCGTCACGGTAAAGTTTCTTGCGGTTATCCCGTAGCGCTGCTGCTGCAATGGTGGTACGTGACAGACTGGCTTGTCGTTGTTGCAAACGTTCCATAGTCTGCCCGACAAGCGTCAGTTCGCTGTTCAGTCGGCGGGCGGCACTACCACCAATGTCACCGTAACGCCCAACCGCACGGGTTAACGCTTCCTGACGTTGCTGCATTTGGGTGGTGGCCGAGCCCAGCTTATCCAGCGTGCGTTGCGCGTTGCCCATGATGGTACGAAACGTCCCGGACAGCGCGGCAGAAACGACAACACCAATTGAAAATGAACTCGGCATAGGGGTAAACTCTTCTCAGTTCAAAAAGGAGGCGACGGCATGATCATCTTTGCAGTTTTATTCGGCTCAGCGGTTCTTGGCAGTTATGCCTGGTGCGTTATCGAGCTTTACAATACCTTCACCGCGACCGGTGGCGACTGGTGGCTTAGCGTTTTCGTGACCCTTGTGAGCGCAACAGCCGTCGCGCTGGCCTACTGTTTCGCGTTGATGCTGCTGCAGCCCGTCATCATCTTGCTGGCCGGACTATCTGAGGTGCTTTACCAACTGGTGGCCTGGATCATTCGCCGTATTCGTGGCGTATCTGCTCACCCGCTTCCCTGAGATAACCCTCGAACGCCTCTACCGGCAGCCCGTCAATCTCGCTGGGCTGCCAACGAAACCACCTAGCCAGTAACGCTTCAGCTTTCAGCAACTGTTTCGGGTTCGTCATCCAGCTTAGACAGGGTCTGAAATCGCTGGGTCAACACCATGTAATCCGCCAGGTCCATGTTGTCCAAATCCTCAACCGGCAAATCTACCATCGCGGCAATCAGCGGCATGTCCCAGTTCGCCGGGTCCTTGTTGGCGGCCATGACGCGCTTCATATCACGTACTTCCAGGCGTCGCAGGGAAAGCGCTTCGACGCGCTGGCCGCCGGCAGTGATATACGGATAACGCAGCTGAAATTGTTCGGTTGATTGAGACATAAGTCGTTCCTCTACTGGGTTGAGTAAAATAATCAGTAAAGGCACGGTAACGTATCGGCAGGATGGGCGCTTTTAAACGGCATTAATAATGTAAAAGGGGCCGCGCGATGCGACCCCTTCAATCGGGTAATGGGTGAGCCTGGGAGATCAGCCGCCGATATTGCTGCGGTAATCCGCCAGCACGTCGACGCCATTCACCCGGAAGATATTGGCCATGTAGTCCAGCTCCAGCAACTCCTCGCCATCGAGCACCTGCTTGACATAGGTGCAGCTGAAGCCGCTGGTGAAGTCCGGGCTCTCGTGCTGTTTGAAGGTGCCCAGCGGGTTTTTCTTGAACATCACCGTCATGTAGGTCACCAGCGGGATCTCGTCAATACGTCCCTGAGAGCCGAAACGCTGGACGCTCGAGCGGCACTGCAACTGGTGGCTGTTGAACGGGTTGGCTACCAGGCGCGCCACGTCGGCGTAGAAGCTGTTCCACTTGATCTCGCCCTCCAGCTTGTCAAAGCCGTAAGGCAGCTCCAGCTTGCCGACCATGCCCAGCGCCTTTCGCTCCTGCATGATAGCCTGGATCTCCGGGCACTTGACCTCTTCGGCTCGCCCCAACAGATTCGCGCCGTTGACGTAGATGTTGGCGTTGCTGATCGCATTGATCTCGATTTTACCGGCCATAGGTTTCCTCCTCGACGGCATCGATGCCGGCAGCGGTCAGTTTTAGATAGCCGGCCGACCAGCTGACCAGACCTTTTTCCACCAGGTACTGAACATCAAAGTCCAGCGGCGCGCCGAACAGTGTCTCCAGCTCGCCGATAAACAGGCCGTGCCCCAGGGGGCGGGCTTTACGCTCACGGTAGAGCCCATCCAGCACCCGACGGCGCAGCGTGCGGTTGTCGCTCGTTGTCATTTTGTCGCTCCTTTCAGCGTTGCCAGGAACTCGTCGGTGATCTCCGATTCCAGCGTCAGGCGCTCCATCGGCGGTTTTGGCGTGAACTTGTAGCTCAGCAGCAGGTGGCCGGCCTTCAGCTCTTCCTCCGGGTTGCGGTTCTTGTCGTACCAGCACAGGAACCCGAGCAACGCGCCGTCGCCGATCAGCTTGCGCCCATAAGCGTTGACCGACTCGGTCAGCGCATCAATCAGCGCCTGGTCAATCGGCTGGTCGATATACTGCTGACTGTAAAACCGCAGCGACTCGTTGAGCATATCGGCGGTACGCCGCACGTTCTCGAAGTTTTTCATGTGCGTCACGCTCGGAAACGCCGCCGTACGATTGCCCCACAGGCGCAGACCGCTGCCGAAACTGTTGAACACCGTGGTGATGCCATTTTCGTTGAGCAGATTGACCTCGCTTTGCGGGTCGCCCGGTTTGGCGGATAACGCGCGCTCCATACCGACAATTCCCGCAATTTCCTGGTTGGAGGACGACCACCAGAAGCCCTTGTCGTTGTCGACCCTGGCACGCAGGCCGGCCGCGCGCTGGGACAGCGGCTCCAGGCGGTTCTTGTTGGTCGCTTTATCGTATACCAGCGCATGCGGGTAACAGAGCCGTACACGGTCGGAAGACGTATTGAAGTTGATATTACCGGCCGGTCCGCGCCCATTGATGGCCTGGGCGAAGGTGGTGCCAACCGGCGCATCGACGTAGGCCAGCGCCTTGTACTTCTCGGCGCAGGCAATCAGTTCAACAGTCACCGAGTTCTGAGTGCAGTAAACCGGGGCGATCAGGATCTTTACGTCAAAACCGAACAGCGTATAGGTCTCATCCAGCGCCTTGAGCCCCGTACGGCGCCCGGCGGCATCAGTGCTGCCAATGATATCTGCGGCGGTGACTTTCGAGGTATCCGCATTGTCATAGGTTGCTCTGACCTGTGCCCCCACCGCAATCGCGCCATTGGCTACACGGGTAACGATGCCGGTGGCGGCAATAACGGTAAAATCCTTCCCTGCCACATAGGTGGTTTTGGCGTCAGTGCTTTTAAGCGTAACAGGGCTGACCACAGGAGACTTCAGCTGCAGTTGGTTGGTGGCCTTGTCAAAAGTCACGTCCTGCTCGGTCTGTGTCGCCTTGTGGCGCTTGGGGTCAAACACGTTGATCACCACCACGGTACCCGCACCGTGGTCGTAAATGGCCCTTAGCGCCTGCGGCAAAGTAAACCCTTCGGCTTCGCTACCGAACTGCGCCGCATCCTTCTCGGTCAGGCACAACGTTGGCACATTGACCGGACCTGCCGGGGCGGTACCGACCACGGCGATAACCGCCGACTTGACGCCCTTGACCGGACGCGAGCCACGCTCGATCTCGATAACCTCCGGCCCGTGTAAATAATTGGCACTCATTGTTTATCTCCTTCTTCAGGGGACTTTCTGCCTTTACCGTCAGCGGCCTTGCCCTTGGTATCAGGCTCGGGCTGCGTTTGCAGCTCAGGGGCTGGTTCAGGTACCGGTTCATCAAAGATGGAAGGATCTTCCACCGGCGTCAGATAGCCGAGCATTTCCAGCGTCTGGGTATACTCATGGTCGGCAGGCATCTCGACCTCCCGTTCAGGGAACAGCAGGATCTCCTGCAGCACTTCCCCGAAGCGCAGCGTCACCCCGCTCGCCGGGCCGTTGTAGATGTATTTCATCGCTTTCCTCGTAATCAACTTGGGTGAGCAGCGGCAGATCCGCCGACTCGCTGTCCTGTACAAACACCGTGACCGTCTCGAACGTCAGGACGTACTGCCACAGTCCCTCACGCTGGCCGAGGAAAACGTCCTCAACCAGCCAAATGTCACGCTGGCAGTCCGGTGGACGCCAGCCGCCCAGGCTTTGACGCAGCAGGTCGAGGACGTCGACCGCGCCGCCCTTGCCGTTAAGCTGGCGCAGCACAGCGGTGGCGTTGAACCGCACGCTCTGCGGCTGAATGACGACGCCCACATCCTGTGTTTTGCCAAAGGTGGATTTGCCATAGCTCACCAGAACCGCCCCCAAAGGGTGGTTGAGACGAAACTCTGCCGGGCTCTCCGGAAAAAAATCCACATGCAGTGCCGGTAACTTGGTGCGAAGCCGTGTCACCACGGCAGTTAACAGCTCGCTGACGTTCATCAGTAACGCTCCAGAAGTCCACCGGGGCCGCCGAAGCGACGCCCGGGACTGCGCACGCGCATCTCGCCGGGCTCCGGCATATCCCGCTGCGTCGCTTCCACACCGAGAGTGAGTTTGCCGTCACGAATGGCCACCAGGGTTTTCTCGGTGCCGCGATAACTCTCCTTGACCGCCTCCGGCAGGTCACCCTCCGGGCGCCGTCGATAGAGCCAGTGGCACACCAGATTGACGGCCAGATCACGTAATACCGTGGGGATGAGGGTCAGCGGCAGCCGATAACGCCCGCGCAGGTGGGCGTCAATCAACTCGTCGGCATAACGGATGGCGTCAAGGATGACCGCCTCGTTGACCGTCGCCGGCAGCGCCTCGCCGATATTCATCATCACCGCGTCATTGGTGAGCTCAATCAGCGTACGGCTGGCCATGACCTTGCCCACATCCGCGACCGTGCAGTAGGCCATTACGCCCTCCAGAGCACACGAATGAGCTGACCCTCACTGCCGGCAGCGCTGAGCGCGATACCCACCGCGCCGGTTGCCTGAGAGGCTTTTCCTTCGGCTGGCACGGCTGCAGTTACGCGGCCCTGGTCATCGACCGTCAGCGATGTGCCCACGTCAATGGCACCGCCCGCCTCAGCGGCGATGATACCCAGCACGTTGACCGGCACCGAATCGCCGGCCTTGCCGTCAACTTCGGCAACGCCAAGCGCAATATCACCAGCTCTGCAAAGCCCGCCGGTCACATTCACCAGGCGTTGCTGCGTGAGCGGCTCGCTTGCTACTACCGTTGTGGTCAACACAACCTGTTGCGTCTGCATCTCAGACTCCTTTCACGTTGGTAATGAGGTACCCGGCATCCGACCCGACCACCGCCACCTTGTAGATGTCGGTATAGCGAACGTTCACCACCTTGCCGCCGGCGCTGTCGAACTTGTCGATAACGGGCATGCCGGTGCGGCGGAAGGTATAGCCGAACGATGGCTCGTTCTCGTCGGCGCTGTCGCTGCCGGCTTGCGGGGCCGTAATGTAATGCAGCATTACGTTGTCGGCCCACAGGTCGGACACCTTCTTGCCGTCGGTTGACAGCGAGCGCGGCGCCCCGATCAGCACTTTATCCACCTGGAACAGATCCTTGAGGATATCGTCCGTGATGCGCTTGCGCTCGTTGGCGCCAATGGCCGCCTGCAGCGCGGGGTGGAACCGCAGCAACGCCATGACCGATGCGCCGAAGGTAATGACGTTCGGACGCAGGCCGATGTTCTGACGCACGATTTCCATGCCGTCTTCGATAACCCGCAGAGGATCGCCATTGGCCTTGCCGTCTTTCACCCAGGCATCTTCCTTGACCAGCTTCTTGACCGCGTTGGTCAGGTAGATTTTCGGGTTCTGCGCCATTTCGGCGGCGTAGATCTCGCGGCGCAGTTCGATGCCGTTGGTGGCACGCCGGGCGGCCTTGACTTCTTCGTTGAACATCGATTCGTGCTGCTCGCGATAATCCACCGGCGCTGCCAGGTCGTGCTCATCCAGCAGGATATCCATGCTGTCCTGCTTTTCGCGGATCATGATGTTGCTGTCGGCACCGACGGCGCGCTTGGTGTCATAAACGGCAAACACCCCCTTGCCGAAGGTCGGCACTTTCGCGCCTTCCTTTTGCATCTGCACCACCGGGAACAGCTGGTCACCGATGAAAGAGGCGTTCTTGTAGCCGCGTGCCACCGTGGTCAGTACCGGGTCAACGACGCGTTTCCCCTTCAGATAATCGGACATGCTCTCTCCTTACAGGCAGCGTTTGACCGCTGACTCATAGCTGATGTTTTCAGACTGGCTCAGGGCCAGCGCTTTCTGGTGCAGGGCCAGCTGCACCGGATCGGCGTCGGCGAACTCTGCCGTGTGTACGGTCGGATTGCCACGCTCCTTGGTGGCGACTTCTGCGAAGCTCACCACCGGCACGGCGCTTTTCAGCAAAGCGCGAAATGCTTCGCCGAGCGGCTGCGTGATGCTGCCCTCACTGAATGCCACCGGCTTGTCACCTGTCTCGACCGCATCAAGCATGGCCACGACCACGCTTTTGGCGGCCGGGGCCAGACGTCCTTCTGACACCAGCGCATCGGCAAAGGCGGCATTACCCTTGTGTACGTCTTGCTGACGGGCCTGGCTGTCGGCAAGACGTCGCTCGTCAAGCTGGCGTTTCAGGTCGGCGTTCTCCTGCTCCAGGCGCAGTTTTTCACTCTCATCCACAGTGTTGTCCTCGGTGGTTGATGGGTTGGGTGCTGCCGGAGCAGCGGAAAGGGATTCGGTAAACGCAGGGCGCGGCGTCGACTCGGGCTGGCCGGCTTCGCGCAGCGCGTCGATTTGCCAGGCGGGGATCACCTCGTCGGTGGCCTCGCGCCCGAACTTCTCGATGAAGAAGTCCCGCAAACGGGCAAACATCGATGCACTGGTGGTAAAGCCCCAGTCTGCAAACTCGACCACGCCTTCTTCTGCCTCACTGAATGATGCAGACTTGAGGCCCTTGATGGCCGGCGGCTGCGCGCCCAGGAACCCGACGTGTCTCAGGTACCAGACGCCGGGCTTGGGGTTGCCCGGCGCGTCCGGGGAGTAAAAGGCGGCAGAGATATTTTTGTAACGCTTACGGGCTACCAGTTCGGCAAACGCCGGATCGACGTCCTGCGGTTCGGCCAACACATCGGTGCCCTGTGCGGTCAGGCTTTTGACCCAGCCATATGCCGGGGCATCGAGTGCCGGGTGACCGACCACGATGGGGGCGTCATACAACGACGGATCGTACGCCTGTACCATGGCCTCGACAGCGGCTTCGCTGAACTGGATCTTGTTGCCGTACATGTCGGTATGCGTGCCGGCCTTGAAAATATGGAGTGTGCTCATGTCCCCTCCGGTGAATGTTCCGGAGCAGTGTGGCGCAGAGGGGCGAGCGGCGGCTTTTAAACGGCTTTAAGAAAAGCGGGGTGACGGGGTGATGGAGAAGAAAAGACCGTAAGGTGAGCGCCGATCATGCCGCCGATTGGCCATAGCGTCAATGACCGGACGCAAAAACTGCCACAGAGGCCTTTATAAAGGTTTATAAAGGCCGTCAGGGCGCGCAGGGGTAAACTGACCCGCCTGCACGCCTTGAATCGCGTGACGGCCCTAACGTCGCGTTGATCGCTCCAGGTAGCGCAGCACCGTATCCAGAAGCTTTTGTTCGGTGCCTGCCTGCAACGTACTGTCGGCGCCTACCGGCAGGTACGGGCGCGCCGGCAATTCGACACTGCGGTTGCGTCCGGCCTTGCCACCGAGCTGGTGAATGCGCGCGTAATCCAGATTGGTGCCGACCGTAGCCTGATGACTGTCATAATACGTAGTCACGCTGCCGCGCAGCTGCCCGGTGGCGGAGAGCGTCATCCCTTCACGTGCCTGGGCGGCCACCGACGGTTGCCAGGCAGGGTGCCCCTCGTCCTCGAAGTTGAGGTCGGTTTCGGTCTTGAGGGTCTCCGCCAGGGCGCGCATCAGCGGTGTCATGTCCTGCCCGGCATTGCTGAGGTTACGCAGGGCCCGCTCCAGTTCATTGGCATTAATGGCAATGTGCATCAGGTCGTTCATGGCGTACCTCCCAGCTGCTTACGCGCCAGATTTGCCAGCGAGCCGCCGTAACGGGACAGGTCGGGCGCATAACCGTGCCCGGGATTATACGAGAACCCGACGTCGGGGCTGATGGTCTTGCCCGAGGGCAGGCGGAAGGTCGCCACTTCCTTCAGCTCACCGGTCTTCTCAGAGACCAGCCTCATCGAGGTATCCAGCCTGCTGGCAGCAAAACCGACAGACAGCCCACGGCGGCGAACATCCTCGGCGCTCAGTGCAATGACGCTGCATCGACAGCGCCAGCCGTTTGGCGGATAGAAGCTCTGCCAGAACGGGTCGTCCGCGCGAAATACCAGGCCATGCAGCGCCAGATGGCTCTGGCGCGTGCGGCTGTCGCGGATGGCCACGTACATCCAGTAGGGCCGGTCATCGATATTGGTCTGCTGTTCGGCCCAGCGTCCAGCGCTGTAGAGCGTCGACATGTTGGTGCGGTAAATCGTATCCAGCCGCCACGGGCTGCCTTGCTGGATGGTCACCGGCTCACCGGTCGATGGGTCGGTAGTGTCCGTTTTCCCCCACCATCCCTTGGCCTGCAGTAACGGGGTCAGTTCTTTTTTAAACCAGCGCGCTGTTTTTCCCTCGGAAAGGGCTTTTGCCAGCGCCTGACGGATATCTTCCAGGATATCGAGGCGGGTGACCTTGGCCACGGTAAACGCCTCGGCGTGCGCCTCCTGCCACATCTCCTCCCAGTCCCAGGTGATGCGGTAACCCTTGGCCTTCAGATACGCAATGGCGCGCGCCGGCGGCAGGCCGAAGCACAAGGACAAGTCGTCACTGCTGAGCACTGAGCCTCCCCGCGATTTTCGCCACAAAGAGAATGCGAGTCAGGCGCTCCTGCAACCGATCGGCATCCATGCGCGGATAGATCTCCGCCAACATCCCCATCAGGGTATGCGGCGACTGGCCTTTTTCCACGGCGTCAAACAGCGGGGCCAACACCGGTGCAAGTACCTTGTCCAGATGGCCGGTATTTATCAACGCGTCCAGTGCGCTGTCTAGTGCTTCCTCGGGCAAGCCGGCCTCATCGGCCTGGGACTCGGCAAAGGCGGCATTGGTCAGTGGGGTCATGACCGCCGACTCGCGCAGGTCGCCAGGCTGCAGGTTGTACTCGCGCATGAAGTATTGCGGGGTAAAGATTGCCCCCGACAGGGTCAGGCTCTGGTCGCGCTTCGCCTGGACATCGTCCACCGCGTCCTGCTCCCACAGCTCCCACTGCGGCATTGGCACGTCACCGAAGTTGAGCTCGACCATATGGCGCAGCACCTGGTTGATGGCGCTCATCACCAGTTTGGCATCGCCGTCACGGATATCGGCGGTGACCTCAAGCCCGGCGACAGCGCTGGCCTTGTTGGCTGACGCTTCGGTAGTCTGGTTCTGCCCCAGCAGGGCGATAGTGATCTCCGAGCGCGCCAGCTCAATCAGGTGACGATAAATGTCACTCGATGCACCTTTGCCGGCGGACTCGATAATTTCGACCGATGCATCATCCGGGATGACCGCCACGGCGTCTTCCACCATCTGGTCGAGCGAATCCAGCAACAGGTCGATTTCCGCATCAGCCGTCCCCCGGGGATGCTTACCGACCAGCCAGGGGCTGCCGTACTTCTCGGTAAAGCTCATCCAGAATCGCCAGCCGCCTTTCTTGAAGGCCACCGGCCAGAAACACATCGACAGGTCGGGGAAGCCGTACGGGTTGTCGAAGGTCGCATCCTGCGTGGCCACAACGAACTTGCGCGGCGGCAGCAATTCGCCGGCAAGGCCGGCATGCCGGGCCCGGAAGCGCAGCTGATTACCGTCGTCAAAGCAGAACCACTCGGGGGGCTTGCCGACCACATCGGTGACCACCAGGCGACCGTCACGCTGCGCCCACGTCAGCTCGGCCGGCTGGTAGCCAAAGAAGGCCGCATCCAGCAGTTCGCCGATGATGCGGTCGATATCCCAGTCCTCCATCACGCCCGCCAGGAAGTCCACCACCGCCTTGTCGGCATTGCGGGGCGTCATGCCGCGCTCAAGGGCCTTGACCGCCGACTTGCGGCGACGAATGCTGCTACCAACCAGCGGTTCGGCGCGCAGCTCGCGATAAACGCTGATATCGCGCCCCAGGGACTTGAGAATGACGTCCGGGTTGGGTAGCCACTGGGTAAAACCGAGGATGCCAGCCGGGCTGCGCTCGCGGGTGGCGATGGAACGCATCAGCGGACGACGCTGGTCGGCAAAGGCGACAAATTCAGTGGGTGAAACATACAGTCCGCGCGTCATACGTCGTCCTCCATGCGCGGTGAAGCCGCCAGGGCCATGCACCAGCCGTTGCGCAGATAACTCAGGCTTAGCTTACGCAATGGATCGAACGCGTTGGCCATCTCGTCGGTCAACAGCGTCGGCACAGACTGCCACCCGGCCGGAAGTTGGCGCCGCTCGACTTCGTTAGCCAAATCGGTGAGTGCGCGATAGATAGCTTCTACCTGACTGTGGTGCAACACGGTCTCGCCGGTTGAAGTGACGGCTGCGCAGCGACCAATCTGGTGCAAACGCAGGGCCAGACCAGCAATCTCGGTCATACGTGCCGCTGTCAATACATTCTTGGTCATCAATATCCCTCCAGTAGTCTTTTAGCCTGGCGTGGTCGCCGTGAGTGAACCTGCACCGGGCCGCTCGGCCCGTCGGAGGCATTGATCGCCAGAAATGCTGCCCAGGTGCGGTCAGCGTGGCCGGCGGCGTCGCTGTCCGCCACAAAGCGGGGCGCGCCGGTCGGGCCAGTGACCTTGGTCAGTTTGTGCAGGTCTGCCCGGAGGGTTTTGTCGCCGAGCGGAATGCGCAGCCGACGGTCTTCGAACATCTCCTTGCCACGCGTGGCCAGGGTGAGTTTGTTGTTGCTGGTGAAAATGACGCCCTCGACGCGGCTGCTGCCGTGGCGGTGTTTGGCGTCCTCCACTGGCTTTTCGCCCATGCCGGTCTGGTCGATGCAGCAGCGCAGCACCCGATAGCGGAAGAACACGTCATCGAGCAACGCATCCTGCTCGGCGAAGGTGGCACGCTTGCGGGTAATGATTTCCCGCGTCCAGTAGACGTCGCCGACCTGCTCCAGCACCCAGATGACGAACAGGTCGTTACGGATACCGATATCCACGCCGACGAAACAGGGGCCGCCGGCGTAGTGCTCGGGTAGACCGGCGTGGTCGTGCTCCACGCCGTCAATCAGCTCATAGGAGAGCCAGGCCGACGCCTCATCCAGCCACTTGAGCTCAAACTCCTGCGCCCAGGCGTCCTCGTCGTTGAGTGCGGCGCGCATCTCGGCAATATCACGCGGCAGTCCTTCACGCACCGCCTGGTAGATGTCGACCACGTGACGCGACCAGACGTTGTCGAGCGCGGCGTCCGTCATCAGCTCGTAGAACTTGTTGCCCTTGCCGTTCGGCGTCGAAGTGACGCGCAGCTTGTAGCCGTTGGAAATGACCGGGAACAGCGCCGTCCAGATTTTGCGGCTGTCGGCATGAAAGGCGAATTCGTCCAGAAATACGTTGGCGGCAAAGCCACGGGCAGTATCGGGGTTGGCCGGCAGCGCGGTGATGCGCGACCCACCCGGCAGCACCGCCTCCAGCATGGTATAGCGCTCGCCGGATGCGCCGGTGACATAGCCTTCGAGTTCTCTGGCTACGATGCTGTACGCCTGGCAGTGTTTGCGGACACCTTCCTCCATCGCCTCCTTGGCCTGGCGCTCACCGCGTGAAAGGATCACCCACCGCGTGCGACCGCCGCTTGCTTCCGTCTCAAAGCAGTCGTCGACCAGCTCCAGCGTGGTGGTAAAGGTTTTGCCGGTCTGGCGCGCGAACTTGCCAATCTTGAAGCGTGACCGGTCGAGGAACCAGCGCTGCTGGTAGCCGTAAAGCTGCAGGGCGGCGCTCATTTGATGATCCCGTAGATTTGCGAACGTACGCGCTGCACGGTTTCAAGCGAGACGCGCCCGTCGTTGTTCCTGACTTCCTGCTCCAGTTCGTCCAGTTTGGCGGCAATCTTCTCTCGTACTTCTGCCTGGAAGCGCTTGAGGGTCACGGACGAGCGGGTCAGCGTGGCGATGCTTTTCCCCACCTTGGCCAGCAGAGAGGCCCGTTCCGCCGGCTCCATTTCATCGTCGCTCGCTTCGCGCACGTCGATAAGCGCCGTCAGGATATCGGCCTGAATGGTGGCGATGATGGCCTCGGAGCGTTTGTCCTGATCATCTTCAGCCCCTTCGGTGATCACCCTGGCCATTTCGGTCGCTTCCCGGATAGCGGCGAAGCGGCGTTGGACCTTCTGCCCATAGCGGGAGATCTGCGCCCGACCGATGCTGTAGCCCTTGTCACGCAGCAGCGTCTCCAACTCGCGATAGCCGCTGAAGTTGCGCTCGGTCAACGCCCGGTCAAGCCATTCACGCACTGGCTGGGGCAACACTTCGATATGACTGCGTGGCGCCATGATCACTCCCTCCAGTATTTGGCCGGCCGGGCAATGCCGGGAACGTCGTCCGTCACATATTCCACCAGGTTGACCCCCGCCGGCGTCAGTGTCGCTGTCCAGGAACGCGCCGGTGGCCGGGTGAGTTCAACCAGCGCCAGCCCGTCAAGGAACAGCAACTCTCTCTGCAATTCCAGATTGGTCAGATCGGGATAGAGCGAACTGCCCACATCCCAGAGCAGGCGGTCGTTTGCCGGGTAAGGCCGCGCCTTATTAATCACCTGCAGCAGCACCCAGCGCAGCCCTTCACGCCGGGCCTGAGCCGTATCAATCATCATGTTATCCTCCCGTTAACTGTCGCAGTTGCATGTTTTCCAGCTTCTGGTAGATGGCATCCAGGCGGGACTCGACCACCTGCTGGTAGTGAATGAATTCGTCGCGTCGGACGTAGCGTTCCGGTACTTCCACTTTGAACTCCAGCACCTCCCGCTCAAGCCGCGCCCATTTGTCGGACGAGTCACGCATCAGGCGCTCGAGTGAATTGAATCGCTCGGCCTGGCGCTTCTCGGTCTCGTTGATAAACCACTTGGCAAGCCCGCCGACAAAACCCAAAAAGCCCAGCAAATAGCCCACCAGTACCCAGAAATCCAGCTGTAACGTCATTGTTGTAGTCCTTCGATATAATCCAGCAGGCCGTTCACCTGCTCGCGCCAGATGCGGCACTGCCGGCCGTTGTCGGTGACGTTGGCGAGGATATCGCGCTGACTGATGTCGGACCGGCGTAACCGGGCGTCAGCGGCGCCAGTTGACCCGGGCGTTTTGCCAGCGCCGGTGGCAGTGGCGGCAGCGCCTGCACCTTCGGCGCCTTGCACACCGAGGGCGGCGTTGTAGTGCTGCACGAAGCCACGAGTAAACACGCAGGACACAGGATGTAGCCTGCCTTTTTCATCCATCCATTCCCGGGTAACATCATCAATCTGCCTTTTAAGTCGGGTGTTTTCGGCATCAAGCCGTTCAATGCGCGCCAGGTAGTTGCGCTCGCTCGCAAGAGCGGCGGCAAGCTGGCGCTCGAAACGTTGCTGTAATTCACGCAAGGTCTTCAGTTCACGTTCGGCGCGCTGTTTCTCCAGTCGACTGAAGCCTTCCTGCAACTGAGAGACGCGTTGCTCGCCGAGCTGCTTCGCCTGGGAAAAGCCGCGGGCATGGCCGTGCCACCAAAGCGCGGAGAGCACCGCGAGCAGCGCCAGTACCGCCAGCGCGCTCAGTATCTGAGACTTAAACACAGCTGCGTCCTCCCCAGCTCAGATAACGCGGAGCGAGCTCACGCAGGATACGCGCCGGATAATGGCGGTTCTCGCGCCAGGCTGCCGGACTGCGCCTGGCGTTGACCTGTTCGATATGTCCAAACCAGCGACGACCCTCCAGCCCCCGGGATACCGCCAGGCGGCGGTCACGTTGCACCCAGCCGAGTCCGCCGTTGTAGGCCGACAACGTCATGGCCATGCGCTCGCAGTCGTTGACGGCATCCAGGCGTTGCCACAGCCAGCGGTCATAGTGAATAAGTGCGCGGATGCTCCAGTCGGGGTTGAACGGGGCCTTGGCAGCCAGTTCCGGCACCAGGTCACCGAACCACCGGGTGGTGGCTGGCATAAACTGCCCGAGCCCCTCTGCGCCCACCGGCGACACGGCGTCTGGACGCCAGTGACTCTCCTGATGGATTTGGGCGGCGAAATCCGCGACCGGGGCGTTCAGGCCCCATACCAGGCGGGCATTTCGGATGGTCGCATCCCGGTAGTGCTGAGCAGCGGCCGGCGGCTCTGCGGCCTGTGCCTGGGAAAAGAATCCACCGCACCAAAGCAACCAGGCAATCAGCAGATTGGCCACAAGTTGCCACCAGAAACTGTATTTATCGTTGCGCAGTTCGCCATGCTTAATGGCTGTTACGCCTAGACCGAAGGCGAACAGGATGATGAGAGTGACTTGAGGCCAGCTCATGATCAGAGTCCCATCGCAACGGCCAGGCACACCGCCGATACCACGATGGCGCGGCGCAGCATGGCGATGGCAAAGACCATATGGCACCCGGTCTGCACCGGGTAGCGCCCGTCTTCCATCAGCGGCTGTTCATGGCGCAGGTACTGCCCAGGGCGGGCCTTGGGAAACAGCGAACGGTCGAGCCAGTAGCCGGTGACCGCCGCCAGGGTTATCAGCGACAGCTTGTAGATCACGACGGTGATCTGCTGCGGCGACACCAGCGCAATGACCAGGAACAGCAGAACGGCTGTCAGCAGCCAGCCACTGAGGCGCGGTTTTTTGGGGCGGGGTAAAGTGCGTTTTTTGCGTGAATGCATGTTTAGGCCTCCATTTTACGATGGAGCCAGCATGCCAGTGGTGCGCAGGAGGGGCTTTTAAAGGGCTTTAAGAGATTGGGTGAAGATCAATGTGCAGGATGGAGACAAACTCATCGACAGGGGAGAAAGATAGCCATGAGCTGGAAACAAAATGACGACGGCACCTGGTGCTTTACGCATCGCGAAGGTGAATCCTGGGAAGAGGCTTTCCAGCGGTGCATGAAAGGAGAGAGCTACACCGCTGATGAGGCGACCTGGCTGGCATTACTGGTGCTAGCCACAGACTTTATTGGCACTCAATTGGATCCTGAAGCCATGTCAAGGCGTCTCGGCTCCAGTCTGAAAGCGGATCTCCGTTACCGCGCTGAAGATCTTCCTTGAGCTACTCAATAATACTTCCCGCCGGCAACGGCTAAGTGAGGTCAGGATGCTAACTAATCTTTATCGTCTTTGGCGTCGTCAGCGCTATCAGCGCCTGAAGGCGGCATGTTCTTCGGAGATAAATTCAAGGATTGAAGCAGATCATGAGCGACTTCGTCGTCAGTCGCAAAGCTTAAATATGTTTTCATCGCTTCCCGCTGCCCTTCGGGAGCGTCTGAGACAAGACTTGCCTGAGATAACAGAACTAATGCTGCAAAATCTGGAGTATCGCCTAACGCATCAACGCAGTTCTTAAAATGAGCCATTCCATCAGCAGTCTGTTTACCATCCTCATGCAGGGCTATGGCATTTAGCTGATAGGCCCTGGTAAGTTTCGCCAATTCATCACGCCTTTCTTTCGGTATCATAACCATAAGAACGCTAATGAATCTTTCCTGAACATCGACTCGGTGCTTAAGCACTTCAAGGTCGGAAAGGATTTCCCTAAGCAGGTCCTTGGACATAGCACTCCCTTCATCGATAAATGACAGTACGTTAACCACGCACCGACTCGGCATTCTTTAAATCACATTAAAAGCGTTCAGTGGCCTAAAAGCTCATTCTGACTATAGAAAGAGCGACCTGCCAGGTGGTGAGACACCGGGCAGGCCGTCAACACACAGATCGCACCTGTGAGTCAACCGGGGCTCTCCTGTCATCGATGACCGGAACAGCCTACCGCATTTTCACTAAATGAAAAAGGCTTACAGATAATGAAAGACCAGGCATTACCCATTGTTCCCTGGATTGGCGGCAAACGCCGACTGGCCAAACATATCCTGCCACTGTTCCCGGCGCATACCTGCTACGTAGAGCCGTTCTGCGGGGCAGCTGCGTTGTATTTCCTGAAAACGCCAAGCAAAACCGAGGTGATCAACGACATCAACGGGGATTTGGTGAATCTCTACCGCGTCGTCAAGCACCACCTGGAAGAGTTTGTTCGGCAATTCAAATGGGCGCTGGTCAGCCGGCAGATCTACAAATGGCTTCAGGATACGCCGAGAGAAACGCTTACCGATATCCAGCGGGCCGCCCGGTTTTACTACCTGCAAAAGCAGGCGTTTGGCGGCAAGGTGGCCGATCACACGTTTGGTACCTCTACAACCAGTGCGCCCCGGTTTAATTTGTTGCGCATCGAGGAAGAGCTGTCGATGGCCCACCTTCGCTTATCCCGCACGATAATCGAGCACATGGATTGGGCAACGTGCATCGAACGCTACGACAGGCCGCATACGCTGTTCTACTGCGACCCACCGTACTGGGGAACCGAAGGCTATGGAGTGGAGTTCGGGTTGGAGAACTACGCCAGAATGGCGGCGCTGGCACGCAGCATCAAAGGAAAGATGATCATCTCGGTAAACGACATCTCCGAGATGCGTCAAGCCTTCAGTGGACTCACGATGCAGAGCGAATCCATTCGCTACAACCTGCAGACCACAGGTAAAGCAAGCTCAAAGAGAGAACTAATCATCTGCAACTTCTGATTTCAGCGCAGGCCGCTCGCCATAATGGCGGCCTGCTTTGTTGCCAGCGAATGCGCCAACAATCAGGATAAATATCCTATTTAAGGATAAAACGATAATTATTAGAGGGCGTATCTTGCTGATCTAATAAAAGTGATCGGCATGATGCAACTGATACTCGGGCGTAGTCACCCTCCGGGTTTAAATTGATATAGCACGCCTTTCCTCTGACTCCGTAACTCTCGGGGACTGACGGTTCTGCATCTACGACAAACTTTAGTGTATGCCACCCCGACTTTTGCCTGTAAGTCGCTACGGAATGTAGAGCATCTTTGTACTTGTTTAAGCCAGGAAACACGCGGCGCAATGCGGGGAGGGAAGTATTAATGACGCTATTACTTGTATCAACAGTAAAAACAGAATCTGAGTTTATGGTACGTTCTATTGTGGATGCTCGCTTACCGAAATGATTTATACCTCCAGCAAGAATCGCAATCACAATGACTAATCCCAGGCTCCAGAGGAAAAACCATTTTTTACTGGTTACCCCTGATTTTGCAGTTTTTTGAACAATCCCCTGAGCTTGTTCCGTGTTTTTCTCATTATCGCTAGAGTTCAGCAAATCATCAAAGTACCCAAACACTTTCTGAAGCTGCTCTTTGTCCAAATCTTTGAGGTATGTAGAACCGAAATTCCTGAGACAATAGTGGTCTCTTTCTTTAAGGTGAGAATTGTCAGTAATTTTTATTATCTTACGTATAAGATAGTTGCAATCCTTGAGGTATTTTATTCGGCTTTTCCGAGCCTCAAGCATCTCTATTGCAGCATGATAGTCCGTGCTCGTCATTTCATTGATATTTTCATTATTGAGCTTATTGTGTATCGTCCACCACATACCTGGTCGACTCTCACCGGCTTCTACCAGCTCATCAATGAGCCTGTTCAAGTGCTTCCGCTGACGTTTAGACATCAGTTGTGAGTCAGCGTGTGAAGCCTCTGCGGAGTAGTTATTGATGGTGACGTCACCACTAACAACGTTGCCTGCGTCACCATTGATTGTTTGCTTTGGATCGCTCATTTTCGTTTAGTGTTTTTGTTCATTATCCCACCGACGCCAATTGTTACGTCACCCTTGATGACGTTGCCAAGGACGTCCCCTTGAACAACCTGCTCTGCCCGCTCCCTGGAAGAACCCATAGTCAAAGCTAGCAATAGTGATGCCTTGGCCTGGACGGGTGCCTGTCGGTAATGCTGCAGTAATTCCAACTCATCTCTGGAAAGTGTAGTTCCGGTAGATTCACCTGTAAGCACGTACTGCACATTGGCACCGTTTTTTGCGAATGCAGCAAAGACCTCTCCTCCTGGAACAGCAAGGCCACGTTCGTATTTACTCCACATTTCCCTTGAAACTCCACAAAGTAATGCGGTTTCAGCCTGATTGAGAGATAGACGAGAACGTTCGGACTTCAATCGAGCTGCACAAAGAGAATCAAAATTCACAAAAACCCCGTTGACAGTGAGAACTAAAGTTCACATAATCTATCACATATAAATCAAACATCATTGCGTCAACCAAGGAGACAACGATGACCGCAGAACAAGTTAAAACCCAGTTTCGTCAGCGCGGCATTACATTTACCCGCTGGGCTGAAGAACACGGCTACACCCGTAATGAGGTCTACCGCGTTCTCAACGGACAAGCCAAGGCCAACTACGGCAAAGCACATGAGATCGCCGTCAAGCTTGGCCTCAAAGCTCAAGCATCCGCTTGATGCGAGTTTGCAGTAAGTGTAACAGCATTTCAAATACTGAAAAGGGGTAGATCATGCGTTCAAGCCCATCAACTAATACATCTCAAACCATCCGTCGGGCAATTCTGATCATGAAGGCGCTCAAGGGACACTCACTGGATGGCGTTTCCAACAACGAACTAGCCATCGCCCTGCAGGAATCGCCCGCCAACATCAGCAGAACGCTGAACACGCTGGTGAACGAGGGTATGGTGCAGCGGCTGCCCACCGGGCGATACGCACCCGGCATGCATCTGCTATATATCGCCCAGTCTTTCTCCAACGAGATGGCATCCGGCCAGGCCCGCATCGCAGAACTCAACCAGCGCGTGATGGCCGGCAGTAACAACTAACGAGGTTAAGAAAATGGCAAGACCTAAAAACAACCTGCAGGTGATTGATTCGATCGAAGGCGAGCTGCCGCATGGCCTGGAAGGTGATCTCAACGCGATCAGCGAACACCGCCACCTGATTATGGAGCAGTTTGGCGAGGGGCTGCCCTATGATCGCAGCCGCATTGTGCACGAGGCCAAGTTCTATATGGCACAAAGCGCCGAGGCGATGCTGGAAGCAGGTAAGCGCCTCGTAATCTTGAAAGAAAATGAACCGCATGGTGATTTCCTCGAAATCGTCGAATCACAACTGGCGCTATCCAAGCGCACAGCTCAAGTCATGATGCAGGCCTCTCTCAAATACCTGTCGCCAAAGTTGGAGCCAAAAGCGCAGGCGCTTGCGCATTTGGGCAAAACCAAACTGTTCGAGCTTATGACCGAAAGCGATGACGATCTCGCCGAGTTGGCTGAGGGTGGCACAGTGGTGGGCATGACGCTGGACGACATAGATCGCATGACCAGCCGCGAACTGCGCAAGGCCCTGCGCGAAAAACGCGACGAATATGACGTCAAATGCCGAGTCGTGGCGCAGAAAGATGCCGAACTCAATGAAATGAAAGAACAAAAGTTCCGCAACGTCCCCGCCGACGAGGAAATCAGCCAGCTGCGAACCTCCCTGCAGCTGATGGCTGACAGCCTGGTGCGCGAAACGCTGGGGGCAATAACCTCCGGCTTTGAGCGTCTCGACCGCGATTACGACGAGCGTGGCGTCCCCCATGCCGGCTTCATGGCCGGGCTGCTGCTGGACTTCGAACGCGAAATTCAATGCCTGCGCACCCGCTTTGACCTGCCGGAGACCCGTGAACCCGGGGTGCCGGAGTGGGTCAAGCCCTTCACCGACGACGCGCAGCAGACTCTGCCTGTCGATGATGACGCAGATAACAAACAGTAACACCAGGGAGCCCGGGCATGAATTCTGTCCTTAACGAACGTCTGGTGGCAATTGGCAACGCGGTTCGCCATGCGCCGCACGGCCAGAAAGAGTCCATCTACCGCACCGCTTGTGAAGAGTTGCAGATGAGTCGCGCCACGCTGCTGCGTAAGCTCAATGAGACGACCTGGCGTGAGCGCCGCAAGCAGCGCAGCGACGCCGGCAGTACGTCATTGTCACGCGAAGAAGCACTGGTGATATCGGGGACGCTGATGGAATCCAGACGTAACAACAACAAGCAACTCTACAGTCTGGGGCGTGCGGTTAAGGCCCTGCGAGCAAACGGCATGATACAGGCCGGGCGCGTTGACGCCGAGACCGGTGAGTTTTTCCCGTTGTCAGACGATGCTATTCGCCGGGCGCTGTACGCCTTTCGCCTGCACCCGGACCAGTTGCTGAAACCGACACCGGCGCTGGAGCTCGCCAGCCTGCACCCCAACCATGTGTGGGAGCTGGACGCCTCCATCTGCGTCCTTTATTACCTGAAGAACCCCAACAAACATGGCCGCCAGGCGCGAGATACCGGCCTGCGCATCATGGAGCGGGACACGTTTTACAAGAACAAGCCTAAAAACCTGGAGCGTATCGTCAATGACCGCGTCTGGTCATTCGAGATTGCCGACCATACCACCCACTGGATTTACGCCGAGTACCGTTTTGGTGGTGAAAGTGCGCAGAACTTCCTGGAAGTGATGATAGGCGCCATGCAAGACCGGCGCAGCGAGAACAACGGTGACGTACTCTGCGGCGTGCCTGAAATCCTGTTCACCGACCCCGGGTCGGCGCTGGGTGCGGCGCCCCTCCTGAACATGTGCCATGCGCTGGGTATCAAATGTATCCAGCACAAAGCCCGCAACGCCCGCGCCACCGGTGCGGTCGAAAAGGCCCGCGATATCCTGGAACGGGATTTTGAAGCCGGCCTGAAGTTCGTCAGGGTGGATGATATCGACACCCTTAACGACCTGGTTCGCCAGTGGCGCATCGCCTTCAACGGCAAGGCGATACACAGCCGTTATGGCACCAACCGGACGGCTAAATGGCTGGAGATTGTCACCACCGGAAAACTGGTACTGCCGCCACCGGTTGACGTGTGTCGCGAGCTGGCGATTTCAGCGCCCGAAACGCGCACGGTCACCAGCAAGCTGCGTATCAAGTTCCGCAGTCAGGAATTCAGCGTCAGTACGGTGCCCGGGGCCAATGTCGGCGACGAACTGCTGGTCGCGCGTAATCCCTGGCACGAGAACGAAGCGCGGGTCATCGTCACCGGCGAGGATGGATTTGAGACCTACTACCCGGTGATGGCAATAGAGAAAGACCAGTGGGGCTATGCGGTTGACGCGCCGGTTATCGGCGAGCGATACCAGACGCTGCCGCAGAGCGAGGCCGAGGTTAACCGCCAGGAGGTCGAACAGGCTGTTTACGGCACACAGACGAAGGAAGAGACCGAACAGGCTCGTAAAGCGCGTGAACTGCCGTTCGGTGGACGGTTCAATCCGTATATCGAACAGGAAAACCCGGCGTTGCCGGCTTATCTGCCGCATCGGGGGCGCGCTTCGGATGTCCGTACGCCGTTACCTGAAGAGCGGCGCAATCCGCTGGAGGTGGTACGCATGCTGCGCGAGTCCTTCAAGGCCCAGGGCAAGACCTGGCGCGGCGAGTATTACACCCAGTTGTCGCAGCGCTACCCGGAGGGGGTGCCGGTGTCCGAGATTGATGCCATCACCGCTGAATACCTGGCGCTGGCGGGCGACGTCGTCGTGAAGCTGGCCCAGGGCCAGTCCTGAGATAACGAGAGGGCAACATGCTGGTACTCAAACAGCGTTTACAACAGCACGGTCTGACCCAGAGTGCGCTGGCCACCGCCATCGGCATCAGCGAGGCTGCGCTGGCGCAAATTGTCAACCATAACCAGTGGCCGAAACAGGAGAGCGATGCCTTAAGGGAACGAATTTGTGCGGTACTGGAAAAACAGGGCATGACCACGGCGGGGTGTTTTGAGGTGGTACGGGAAAGCGAGTTGCCTTCCCGTACCGGTACTACTTCTTCCTATTCATCCATCATCCATGAGGACGACGACATGATACTCAGAAAACAGGTGCTGACACCAGCAGCAAAGAAACATTTTAATCTTATGCGTAACCCCTTCGACGACTACGCGCTGCGCTCATCCGACGACGTGTTCAAGTCGCCGGATATTCACTACGTGCGCGAGGCGATGTACCAAACCGCGCGTTTCGGGGGCTTTCTTGCGGTGGTCGGTGAATCCGGTTCGGGCAAGTCTACCCTGCGCCGCGACCTGATTGACCGCATCCGCAACAGCGGTGACGACATTACGGTGATTGAGCCTTACGTGCTGGCCATGGAAGACAACGACCGCACCGGGCAGACACTGAAGGCCGCCAGCATCGCCGAGGCGATTATTCGCGAAGTGGCCCCCACCGAGCGGCCGAAACTGTCGCGTGAAGCCCGCTTCAGTCAGGTGCATCGGGTGCTCAAAGAGAACGCGCGCGCCAGCAGTGCCGGTGGGAGGGATAACGCCCACGTGCTGATTATTGAGGAAGCGCACTCCCTGCCCCAACCGACACTAAAACACCTGAAGCGCTTTCTGGAGCTGGAGGACGGCCACCGCAAGCTGCTGTCCATCATCCTGATTGGTCAGCCCGAACTTGAACTCAGCTTATCCGGCCGCAACGCCGCCGTGCGAGAGGTGGTTCAGCGCTGCGAAGTGGTCAACCTGCCGCACCTGGGCGACAACCTCGAGGCTTTCCTGGCGTTCAAGTTCCAGCGCGCCGGCGGTGACGTCGGCAAGGTGCTGGACGCCAGCGCCATCAACGAAATCCGCAACCGGTTGTGCCTGAGCCGCAATGGCGGACGGGAAACCGTCAGCCTGCTTTACCCGCTGGCCATCGCCAACCTGGTGACCGCCGCCATGAATATGGCCGCCAGAGACGACATCCCGCGTGTGGATGCCAACGTTATCAAACTGACAGGGAAATAAAGCCATGAACACCATCAAGTGGTACGACATTATGTGGGAAGCTCACGAAGACAGCCCGGTACTGACCGTCGAAATTGACCCGGCGGTGTGCACTCTCGATACGCTGTTTGGCATCAATGAGGCTTTTGACCATGCCGACGAACGCCTGGCGGAAAATGAAGGCGACCTGCTGTTGACTGTGCTGAAAATGCTCGGTGCCCACTGCTTTCGCCAGGCCATGAACGACGACTGGCTGCAGGCCGGGCTCTACGACCAATTCAGGCACGGTCATGTTGAGGGCTGGCCGCCGCTGGACGGCAGTTGCGGGATAACCATCATCAACTGCGACGCGCCGTCGATTCACTACAGCGAAATGCACGTCAGCGAGGTGCCCCAATGAAACAGAAACGGTTTGTTATTCCCTGCCATACCACCCGGCTGCAGAAACAGCTGGCTGCCGCCGGCAAGGCGCTGGCCCGCCTGACGGCTCAGGGGTTTGTGGTAGAGCGCGTCGAACTCAGTAGCAGTACTCGCGCCACCATTACTGTGCTGCCGGATACCCACTGCCGCCGTAAGCAGGAAAAAGGCCAGGCGGTACGATATGCCCAGGGCGTGGATGCCGGCGGACGGTTTGAGCGTTGGCAATTCCAGGATGCGGATTGTCGCGTGAGTTGGGAGGTCAGATAACCCATAAACCGACGGTTTAATTATTCAGAGCAGTTATTTTCACTTTATTAAAGGGCTATTAAAAATGGCAAAAGGCAAAAAGTCGCTTAAAGCGGCGGCGGCTTCGTATGCGCCGCAATCACGGGACGAGGTTATTTCCGGCATCAAACAGATTGGCGATATTCAGCGTGAAATAACGCGTATCGAAACCGAAATGAATGACAGCATCGGCCGCATCACCAACCAGCATGCGCCGACCATCGAGGCGCTCAACGCTCAGCTGGTGACGCTGCAGACTGGCGTTCAGGCCTGGTGCGAAGTGAACAAGGAGACGCTGACGCAAGGCGGCAAGACCAAGACCGCCAACCTTATCACCGGCGAGGTGAGCTGGCGTAAGGGCAACCCGTCGGTCACCGTCAAGGGCGCAGAGGTGGTAATGGAAACGCTGAAACGTCTCAAATTAACCCGTTTTATTACGACCAAGGAGTCGATTAATAAAAACGCCATTCTTTCGGATAAAGCCGCCGTGAAAGATATTAAAGGCATCGTTATTAATGACGGCAAGGAAGTCTTTAATATTGCGCCGTTTGAGCAGGAGGTGACGAAATGATTTACCCCCAAATTCAGCGCCAGCGCCGCAAGGTTGAAAAACACATCAACCGCGCCATGCGCCTGGCAGAAGAAGGCCGTCTGGGAACAGCACGTAGCGAGTTCAACAGCGCAGCTGTAGAGCTTGCAGCCATTACCGCACTTATTGACGCGCGCCTGACTGGTGAGGTGCCCCATGACAATTAACTGCCGCAATCCACGCTGCAACGCGCCGGTCGAAAGACTGGCGCTGGTTCAGGCCAATGTGACCCGGACGCCGGAGTTCGGAGACTGGATCGTTGACCTGGTGATGGCCTGCCCCGCGTGTGGGCAACAATACGCCACCGCCCTGGCGAATAGCGATCTGGAGCCCATCAATCACGAGGCTAACGATGACTGAAACCGAACTCTACGCAGAAGCCATGCGCCAGTATGGCTACGACGCGCAGCTTTGCAAACTTGCCGAAGAGGCCAGCGAGCTGTCGGCAGAAGCGTGTCGCGCGCTGAACCACTGTACGCTCGAACGCCGACTGGCGGGTGAAATCGCCGATGTTGAAATAATCATCGCGCAGTTTCGGCAGACAGGCATGGTCGCGCTGATTGATGCCCGCAAGGCCGAGAAGCTGCAGCGCCTGGCCGACCGTCTAGGGGTAGCTTATGCCGCAGAACACTGATTTAGCCGAAGGAGAATGATATGTGGGTACTCATTTTTTGGATGTTGTCGCCTTACTCAATCACGTTAAGTGATGCCAGCCAGCCCACGCTGCAGGTTAACGTTCAGGAGTTCAACAGCGAGCGTGCATGCAAAGCCGCTTTTACAGCCATTAAGCGTCTTAATGATGGCGAACTTAAGCTACGCGGTGTTTGCGCAGCCAAGGACTGACCCATGAACATGATTTTAAAAAAACGGTTAATGAGGCATGCACAGAGCCTCATCGCACATGATGAATGGTTGATAGCAAAATTTGGTGATAACCACAAAACACCGGATACCGTAACCCTGGCGCGTATCGCGCTAAATGCGCTTGAGTGCAAGAAATATCCATCCAACCAACTGGAGGTGACTTATGTCAAAAGATAGCGTTGCTGTTCGCCTTGATCTGGCCGATCACGGTCAGGACTTCCTCTGGTTCATTGTCCAGGGCGGTCAGATTGTTAAGGCCGGACCGTTTCAGAACTGGATATGGCGCGGAAAGCCCGTATTTAACGGTCAATTCTCTGTCGGCGATCGGATAGAGATCGTGCTTGAGGGCGAACGCCGGTTCATCAATTACCCGATTGAACGCGTTACCGTGCTTGACGGTACGCAACCGGAACTGAGCGCCGAGGCGCTGTCATGATGGCGGTGCTTGTTGCTTTTATCCTGGGCGCACTCTGTGGTGCGCTCGTTCACCGGTTTATCCCTCGCAAACAGGCGCTGCCCGAGACGACGCGCCCGGAGGAGCAGAACTATGACTAAGGCCAAACTGATCCAGCTTATTCATATCGCCAGCCAACAGTTGAAGCTGGACGACGATACCTACCGTGAAATGCTGCGGTCGAACACCGGCAAAACGTCTACGCGCGATATGGACGTCATACAGTTGGGTCGCGTGCTGGACAGCATGAAACGGCGAGGCTGGAAGCCCAAACCACCCCGCCAGGCCCGGGCGGCGCCCACACCACCGGTCGCGGACTTCCCACAAGCCGGCAAAATCCGCGCCCTTTGGCTGGAAATGCATGACCAGGGCATCGTGCATGACTGCACCGAGGCGGCCTTGCAGGCGTTTATCCGCAGGATGACGGCCGTTGACCGCCTGCAATGGCTGACCCCGGAGCAGGCCAGCGGCGTTATCGAAATGCTCAAACAGTGGCAAAAACGGGCGCTGAACGGGGGTAAACATGGGAACCGCAACGCAAGATGAGCTGATGAAGGGCGTGGCGGACGCGGTGGTGCATGTTCTGCTGCACCAGGCGCGTCTGCCTCAACAGGAGGCGCAGAGTGTGGCGTCAGCGCTGGTAGAGCGGCTGACGTTCGCCTGGGGCAACAGCACCATCCAGATCCCCAAGGGGCAACGCTACATCAACCTGCAGCGCTACCGGCGCATCTTTGATGAATTCACTGGCGACAACCACTCGCAGCTGGCCAAGAAGTTCGAATGTTCCATCCAGTGGATCTACTCGGTGGTAAAGCGCATGCGGCAGGACTATATTAACCGCCACCAGGCCGACATGTTCAACGAACTGCAGGGCGACGAGCTGGCGTTGAGCGACTTCATGCGAACCCGCCTGCTGGTGCTGGCCGACATCATGGATTACTCGGCGGCTCTCATCCGTGAGCAGACCGGCATGGACGAAGACAGGGCTCATTGGCTGGGTGAGCAGATCGCCAACCACGTTTCCAGTCATCTGCATGGCCAGTCTGCTTACGTGCGATCACGCCATAACGCGGAAAAACCTGACGATCGCCAGCCTGGCCTGTTCGATGATGACGGGTAGGCTTATATTAAAGGCGTTGATTGTGCTGCCGACCGCCCCAGGCGAACAATGAAGATGAGCATTAATCTTGCTCATCTTTTTTATTTAGGCTGAAGAGGCGTAACTACCGTGAACTATTTGCCAGAAGACACTGCAGTTGCTGATGGCTGGATCTCTTGTCAAAATAAACTCCCAGCTCCAGAACAATGGGTGCTGGTTTACCGTGGCGATGGGGATATGAAGGTTTGCTTTCTGAGCCAAAGAATGGAGTGGGATGACGGTGATTTCTACCATGATGTCCTTGGAGTCACTCACTGGATGCCGCTGCCACGTGTTCCCCGAGAAAGCACTAATGAGCCCTGGCAGCACTGGGCGAAGGAGGACTGAATGATAGATGCTTCGTTGTTGGATCTGCCCTGGGCAACGCTGGTGACGCTGGCTTCTGGTTATGTAGGGTACTTCATTGCCAATGTGGGCCTGAAAGACCACCACAAAAACGTTGATATTACGTTCTCAACGTTAGTTTTTGGCCTTTTCTCTGCAACGGCTTATGGGGCATTCCCCTCACATGCAGTTTACTGGTCGACGCTTGTAGCCCTGGCGACCGCGATGATTACGGGCGCAATATGGCGCAAATACGGGCGGAAATGGATGTATCAAATCATGCGCGCCTTAAACATCTCATGGTCTGATGGCACGAATTCCGCGTGGCAACAGGTGTTTGGTCAGATAGGCTATCGAACCACTGAAGTGTTTGTTATTCTAAAAGACGGAAGTGGGTTATTATCACGTAATCTGGCCCGTTTCGAAGGGCTCCCAAATGGGCCGTTCGCGTTGGGCAATACGGGGGATGTCATTCTCTACGTCACCCATCATAGTGCACCTGATAGCGATGACTGGCACGAATTTGCCGGAGTAATCGATGACGATTGGGGAGCGCTGGCAACCTATATTCCTGCAGACCAGATAGCCAGAGTGGAGATCAGGAGGACCGGAGTTAAAGCTGCATCTACTCCCTCTAAAGGTTAACTATCAATCATTTTTTAGGGCGAATCGGAGGCTGGTGACGTGACGGTTGCGATGAAGCTGGTTTACTTTCCTTGCTAACCTCTCTTTCAAACGTGACTACTCGGTCATTTTTGGGGTTCTCAGTACATTTAGTATTATTGTGGTTGTTGTGCTTGGTCGTCATGGAAATTGCCCTCTGGATAGATTTAATTGTAGTGGATTAGATTCTAGTTCAGAGAAGCCAGCGGTTTCAATCAATCGATTTTGAGGGATGATTCTGTTTCACATACTGAAAAGTAATTACACTACCCCGTCCCAGATAGATCCATTTTGTCCCAGGTAGATCCACATTTATCTCACGTTCCCCTTCTAAATATCTCACGTCAGATCAGCAGAACGCGGTTCTGCGCATTTCGCACCGTTTTTACCCAGCCTCGCCGACGGCCATTTTTCCGCTGCCGGCAAGGGATGATAACCCGGTGAAATTTTGCCTATTTCACCAAAACTCACTGTGTCCCTTTAGGCCCCGGTGTTATGTTCCCCAGCTGGATCACGCCATGGAGCATCCCATGCAAAACCCGGTCAGGCCACTCGCCGCCCTTCCCGACAGCGAACAGGCGCATTCTTCCGTGCAATGGCTGCTGCTGGGCGCCGTCGCCATCACAGGCGTTTGGTTCGCCCCCTATTTATCGTTGGTGATTTGCAGCGGCTTGATCGCCGCCTTTATGCTGCTGCGCCAGCAACCCGATCGCGTGCTGAATCTCACCGCCTTCCTGCTGCTGACCGTGATATCCGCGGTGCCGCTGGCGACGAAGAACCTCGAGCCGGTGATGAACGACAAGGTGAACTACTACCTTGAGATGCAGCAGTACAGCGGCTACGGCCTGATGGACTGGTTGGCGCAGTTTTCCGGCACCGACTTTGTCTCGCACCTGTTGTTTAAACTGACTGCCACCTGGTTTGGCGTCGGTAATGGCGCATTCGCCGCCTTCTTCCTTATCAGCTTTTCGCTGCTGGCGCTGGGCGTTTACCGCCTGTCGCGCACTTACTTTGCCGTGATCCTGTTTTTGTTCTGCTGCCAGTACAATTTCCAGGGGCTGTACGGCAACCTGTTGCGGCAGGGGCTAGCGCTCTCTTTCCTGGTGCTGGCCGTGTCGGAACAGCACCGCGGCCGCATGCTGCTCTGGATCGTGATGGCGTCCTTCAGCCATTTTTCCGCTTTCCTGTTTCTGCCCTATCTGCTGCTGCCCGCGCGCTGGCGCACCGTGGGCACTCTGCCGGTGCTGGCGCTGTTCGCCGCCTGTTACCTCGGCGGCGCGGTGCTGATGCCTAAACTGATTGCCGTCGTCGGCAACGACTTTCTGGCCTCGCGCGCCGAAGCCTACGTCAGCGGCGACTTCGGTAATAACCCGGTGCGCAAAATCCAAATCACGCTGCTGTACGTCGGCGTGGTGGAGGCGCTGTATCAATTCGCCCGCTACAAGTTCCGCACGCCATCGCCTCAGTTTGTACAAGCCGCCTATGCCGTGCGCCTGATGTTCCTTTATAACTGCGCGGTGTTCTTCGCCACCATCAGCTTTGAAGAGGTGGCCAACCGTTATTCATTCAACATGATGATCTTCGTGCTGATCTTTATGGTGATGGTATGCGGCAATCTGAAAGACGCGGTAAGCCGGGTGCTGCTAACGTTGCTGTGCTTCTCGCTGGGCATCGCGTCCTATCTGTATATCAACCAGGTCGGCGTGCAGCAGTTTTGGTACGGCGATCTGCAGGCGCTGGTGACCGACAGCCTGCCGACAATCCTCAATAAGCTGAATCTCGCCGGCACGCCGTGGTGAGTTCACCGCGTTAACACCGGCCGGGCCAGGCCCCCTTCTCCTCTCGGTGGTGAGGGGGCATTTTTCGTTCACGGCTGCGTTTTATTCACCCTATCCAGATACAGCATGCTGTTGGCGATATCCACCCGGGCATCTTCAACATTGTCCCGTAATGCCACCAGCGTTTGCCCCTGCAGCGCCAGCACATAAGGCGAACTGGCCTGCAGTTCCCGTTGCAGCGCGGCGTAACGTGCGCTGCGCGCTGCGCTGTCGCCCTCCGCAGCCGCCGCACGCGTTTCGGCGCTGATGGCGGGAATGCTCCACTGGGTGCGCCAGGCCAGGGTCTTCGGCCCGCCCGGCACATTGTAGGCAAAGGCGCTAGCGTTGGTGTTCGGATCCAGATAGTCGGCGCCCCAATAGGTGAAGATCGCCTGGAAATCGCGGCCGCGCATCTTGCCCCACAGATCGCTCTCCACCACCGGATGAATGTCCAGCCGCAGCCCAGCCTGCGCAAAGCTGGCCTGCAGCGCCTGCGCGATGTCGGTATACGGCGGCTGGTTGATGACGATCAGGCTGATGCTTGTGCCCTCGGCGATGCCAGCATCGCGCAGGATCCGTTTGGCCTTGTCCACATCGAGCTTAAACGGCCGCTCGTCGAGCGCACCGTCCAATCCCTGCGGCAAGAATGCCTGATGCACGCGATATTGCCCTTTCAGCAACCGTTCGGCGATGCTCTGATAGTCCACCAGCCAGCGCGCCGCCTGCCACAGCGCCGGATTGCCCAGCGCCGGGTTGTCTTTGCTGCCGGTATTGAAACCGAGGTAATACACCTTGGGCGCATCGGCCTGCTCAATGCGCACGCCCGGCGCTTTGCGCAGCGAGTCGAACTGGTCAGCGCCCAGATCGTAGGCCACGTCGGCATCCCCCTTCAGCAACAGTAAACGGCGGGTGCCGGCATCGCTGACGTTCTTGAATAACACCGTTTTCAGCCGGGCCGGCGACGGCGCGTAGTCGTTGCGGCCAAACAGCAGCGCCTCATGCGGCACATAGTTATTCACCCGATACGGGCCGCCGCCGGCCGAATGGTTGCGCAGCCAGGCGTTCCCGAAGTCCCCCTGCTGCGCGTGTTCGCTCAACAGCTTCTCATCCACGATCGAAGCCACGTTCGCCGTCAGCAGCCGCAGCGCCAGCTCGCTGCCGATGTTGGCCGACCAACTGAGCTGCACCTGGTTATCCCCGATCTTCTTCAGCTGCTGCTCGACGTTATCCGGCGTCCAGCCAAACTCAGCGAGAATAAAGGACGGCGCCTTGTTCAGCTTCACCGCACGCACCAGTGAGTAAATCACGTCCTCGGGACGCAGCGGATTGCCGGAAGCGAAACGTTGCTGCGGCTTCAGGGTAAAGATCAGGCTGCGCCCATCGGCGCCCGCTTGCCAACGGGCGGCGGCGTCCGGCACCAACTTTTGCGGCGCACCGCGATCCGGCGCCACCAGGCGCTGATAGAGATTGACCAGATTGGCCGAGCTGACGGTTTCAAAGCTCTCCGCCGGATCGAGGCTGATGATGCCCTCCAGCGAGCTGACCACCACCAAGGTATCCGGCGGAGTGGCGGCCTGCGCGCCGAAAGCGGTCGCCAGCGCGCCATACAATAAGGTTGGGATTAACCGTTTCATCGATACACTCTCCACAATCACGCGGTTGCGTTGTTTTTCGAGTGTAGGGGGTAAGAATTAACAGAAGAACGACGATAAATTGCTTTATTTATTACCAAGATGGATATGCCCGCCGCATTGACGGGCATTGGCTCAGGCAAGGAGACGGCCGTGCGCCATCGCCACTGCGCGATCGCACATATGGTCGATCACATCCGCATCGTGACTGACCAGCACCAGAGTCAGATCGCCCGCCTGTTTCAGCTCGTTGAGCAAGTTGAGGATCTCCGCCTGCACCGACATGTCCAATGCCGAGGTCGGCTCATCCAGCAGCAGCAGCTTCGGCCGCAACAGCAAGGCGCGCACGATCGCCACGCGCTGCCGTTGGCCGCCCGACAGCTGATGCGGATAGCGATCCAGCAGGCGCGGATCCAATCCTACCTGGCGAAAGCCCGCGCTGATTTTGCGTTCGATGTCGCTTTCCTGCAGCAGGTTGAGCGGTTCCGACAACGTGCGCAACAGCCGGTGCTTGGGGTGTAGCGAAGCATAAGGATCCTGAAACACCATCTGCACTTCACGCCGCAGTTCGCCGGTAAACGCCTGCCCCGGCTGCAGCCGCCGCCCGAGCAGTTCAAAACCGCCGCGCCAGCTGTCGTTCAGCCCGGCCAATACCCATAGCAGCGAGGACTTGCCACAGCCGGAAGGCCCCACCAGGCCGAAGCACTCGCCCGGTTCGATACGCAGGTTAACGTCGTGCACCACGGTGCGCTGTTCATAGCCCTGACGATGGCTGACGCTGAGGTTCTCCAGTGCAATCACGCTCATTTCAATGCCTCCAGCAGCGCGCGATCCAGCACCGGCAGCGGCTTGCCGCGCGTCTCGCGGCTCGGCCGACACGCCCACAGCGTGCGAGTATAAGGGTGCGTGGCCTGCGCCAGCTCTGCTGCCGGCAGCTGATCCAACAGCTCGCCTTTGTACATCACCAGTACCCGCTCGCAGTGGTGCGCCACCTGCTGCAGATCGTGGCTGATCAGGATCAGCCCCATATTGCGTTGCGCCACCAGATTTTCTATCAGCTGCAGCACCTGATCGCGCATCTGGTGATCCAACGCCGAGGTGGGTTCGTCGGCAATCAGCAGCTGTGGATCGTTGATCAGGGCGATGGCCAGCATCACCCGCTGCCCCATCCCGCCGGAGAGCTGATGCGGATAGCGGCGACACAGCGCCGCCGGATCGGGCAAGCCCACCGCCGCCAGCATCTCCAGCACTTTTTCACGCCGCTCGGCGCGGCTCAGCTTGGCATGCAACACCAGCGGCTCCTCCACTTGACGGCCGATCGGCTGATTGGGATTCAACGCATGCTTGGGATCTTGCATCACCATCGCCACCCGGTCGCCGCGCAGGCGGCTCCACTGGCGCTCGCTCAGGCGCGTCAAGTCTTCGTCGCCCAGCGTCAGGCGCTGCGCCCGCAGCTGCAACGGCGGCGGCAATAGCCCCATCAGCGCACGCGCGGTCAACGATTTGCCGGAGCCGGACTCACCGACCAGCGCCAGCCGCTCCCGCCCCATGCTGAACGAAATATTCTTCACCAGCGCCGCCGGCTGCGGCCCCGGCACGCCGATCGCCAAACGTTCAACGGTCAATAAGGTGTTATCAGTGCCCATGACGAGGATCCATTTTATCGCGCAGGCCATCGCCCAGCAGGTTAAAGGCCAGGCTGGCGAACAGGATCGCCCCGCCCGGTGCGGCGGCGACCCACCATTGATCGAAAATCACTTTACTGCCTTCGGCCACCATCGAGCCCCATTCGGCGGTCGGCGGCGCGACGCCCATGCCGAGGAACCCCAGACCGGCGGCGGACAGGATGATGCCGCCCAGGCTCAGCGCCGCGCGCACCACCGCGCTGGGCAGGCATAAAGGTAAAATGTGGCCGACCATCAGCCGCAGCCCGTTGATGCCCTGCATGCGCGCCGCCGCCAGATAATCGCTGCGGCGCAGCGCCAGCGTTTCGGCCCGCGCCTGGCGGGCAAAGGCCGGCCAGCTGGTCAGTGCCAGCGCCAGCGCGCCGTTCATCAGCCCCGGCCCCATCACCGCCACGAACGCCAGCGCGATCACCAGGCTCGGCAACGACAGGAAAATATCGGTCAGACGCATCAAGATGCGTTCTGCCCAGCCGCCGAGATAACCGGCGCAGATGCCCACCAGCAGACCGATAGGAATGGTCAGCACCAGAATCAGCGACACCAGAATCAGCGTCGGCCGCGCGCCGTAAATCACGCGGGAGAGCAAGTCGCGGCCGAAACCGTCGGTGCCCAACCAATGCGTGGCGGAAGGCGGCAGCAGCCGCAGCTCGATATGCTGCAAATTGGGATCGAAAGGCGCCAACCACGGAGCCAGCAGTGCGGTGACGATCAGGATCGCCACCAGCGCTGCGCCGAGCGTCAGCGTGGTCAGCCGCTGACCGGTGCGATAGCCGACGGCCGGCTCGCTTTGCGGTTCGTGTTCAGAGAGATATTGGCTCATCGGGTTCGCGGATCCACTAGATAGGTCAAGGCATCGGCCAGGGTATTCAACAGCACGAAACAGGTGCCGATCAGCAGCGTGGCGCCGAGGATCGCCGGGGTGTCGGCGGCAAACAGCGCCGAGGTCAGATAGCGCCCGACGCCGGGCCAGGCGAACACCGTTTCGGTCAATACCGCGCCCTCCAGCAGGCTGGCATAGGAGAGTGACAGTACGGTGATCAACGTCCCCAGCACGTTGGGAAACACGTGGCGCAGCAGAATGCGCAGGCGGCCGGCGCCTTTGGAACGCGCCAGCGTCACGTATTCCTTGTTGCACTCTTCCAGCATCGCCGCGCGCAGCAGCCGGGTGATGCCCGCCATCGACAGCAGCGCCAGCGCCACGACCGGCAGCCACAGGTGGCTGATGGCGTTGTAGAACATCTCGCGATCGCCGGACAGCCAGCTGTCAATCAACACGAAACCCGTACGCGGCTCCATGCTGTACAAGTAAATGTCATCCAGGCGCCCCGGCCCCGCCGACCAGTGCAGCGTGGCGTAGAACAGCAGCAGCCCCAGCAGGCTCAACCAGAAAATCGGCACCGAATAACCCACCAGCGACAGCAACCGCGCCGCATTATCCAACCAGCTCCCCGGTTTGAGCACCGCCAGAAACGCCAGCGTAATACCGCCTAACGCGCCGAGAATAATGGCGCAGGTGGCCAGCTCCACCGTTGCCGGGAAGGTACGCAACAGATCGCTCAGCACCGGCTGGGCGGTAATGCGCGAAATGCCCAGATCGCCGTGCGCCAGGTGCACCAGATAGCGCCAAAATTGCACCGGCAGCGGCTGGTCCAGCCCCAGGTCATGACGCACCTGCGCATAGGTGGCTTCGCTGGCGTGATCGCCCGCCACCTGCAGCGCCGGATCGATCGGCGCCAGGTGCGACAGCATAAAGGTGAACAGCAGCAGGCCGAGCAGCGTTAACGCCAGCGACAACACGCCGCCGAACAGCCGCCCGCCCCAGCGCCAATACCGCCGGGCTAGCCCGGCGGAGGCGGAGAGTTCAGCGGCCATTACTTGCTGACCTTGCTGTAGAACACCATGTCAGGGTTGATGCCCTGCACATAGCCCTTGAGGTTGTCACGCACCGCGATCAGGCTACGCGCCTGCAGGCCGATGACAAACGGCGAGCTTTGCTGCACCTGTTTTTGCAGTTGCTGGTAGTCGGCCACCCGTTTGGCGGTGTCGTTTTCCGCGGTGGCGGCCAGCGTCAACTTGCTCAGCGCCGGGATCTGCCAGTTAGCTCGCCAGGCCAGCGTCTTGCTGCCGTCCTCCGGGTTGTAGGCAAAGGCGGCCGCGTTGGTGTTGGGGTCGAAGTAATCCGGCCCCCAGGAGGTCAGCGTCGCATCGTAGTTAAGCGCTTTCACCTTGGTGGAGACCTGTGAGCTGATGCCCGGCACCAGTTCGACCTTCACGCCGCCCTGAGCAAAACTGGCCTGCAGCGCCTGAGCGATATCCAGGTACGGCGGCTGGTTGTTGACGTCCAGACGGAAACTGACGTTGCTCAGCCCCGTTTTAGCCAGTATTTCTTTGGCTTTCTGCGGATTGAAGCTGTACGGCCTATCCTTGAGCGCGCCCAGATAACCGTCCGGCAGGAATGCCTGATGGCTCTGGAACTGCCCTTTCAGCAGATCGTCGGCGATGCCTTGGTAATCGAACAGCCAGCGCGCCGCCTCCCAAAACGCCGGGTTGCCGAGCGCCGGCGACGCCTTGGCGTTGAACTGCAGGAAATAAAGCGAGGCGTAAGGAATGGCCAACGGTTTGACGCCCGCCTTGCCCTTCAGGGCCGCCATCTGGTCCGCCCCTAGGTTGCGGGCGATATCGGCATCGCCCTGCTCGATCAGCAAACGGCGCGCGGCCGGATCGGGCACGTTTTTGATCAGGATGGTTTTCAACGTCGGCGCCCCTTCCGGCGAGCCGGGGTTCGCGTCCAACACCACCACTTCGTGCGGCACATAGGTGCGGATTTTGTAAGGGCCGCTGCCGGCGGAGTGGCTGTTCAACCATTGGTGCCCCAGATCGTCGCCCTGCTGGTGCGCCAGCGCCTCTTTGGCGTCGACGATCGAGGATACCGGCGCCGACAGCAGACTTAGCACGAAGGCCGGGCTGACGTTTTCATCCCAGCTGATTTTTACCGTATGGTCATCCACCTTGGTCAGGTGTTGATCCACGTTCTTCCCGTTCCAGCCCAGCTGCGTCAGGATAAACGACGGTTCGAGATTGAGTTTCACCACCCGTGAAAGCGAAAAGATCACGTCCTCCGGCCGCAGCGGGTTGCCGCTGGCGAATTTGGCGTCCGGGCGCAGGCTGAAGGTCAGGCTGCGGTTATCGGCGCCGGCCTGCCAACGGCTGGCCAGGGTCGGTTTGAGATCGACGGGATTGTGCGGATCGGACTGGATCAGACGTTGATACAGGCTGTTGAACGACTGCACCGTGGTTAACTCAAATCCCTGAGCCGGGTCAAAGCTGACCACGTCATCGATAGACTGCGCGATCACCAACGTGTTGGCCGGCGTCGCCGCCTGTACGTCAACGCTGGCCGCCACGGCCAAAAACAGCAAAGAAGGAACGAGCGCTTTCATCTGAAACTCTCCAAGCGGATGGAATTTATAATAATTTCGCGAGTGTATGCGAGCGTGATCGGCAGCTGAAGGTACTTAAATCACTATAGATATTCTTTTTATGTATATAGATGGGGTTTTGATTATTAGAGCGAGGATTGCGCGGCCGATCGCACTCTCGCGGCACCTCGCAGCAATTGCCCATTGTCTTTGCGGCGCGATTCGCAGCGATGAAAGTCGAGGTTTGAGTCTGTTTCATCGGGTGATTAACGTGAGCTCGGTCACCCAAAGGACGGGCAAATGGAAAACCATCCATCAGAAAATGGCTTCTCACTCCGGCATGAGAGAGCGATAGAGCAAACATTGGCAGATATGAACAGCGTGCTGCTTGAGTCGGATCTCTTTATGACTCGTCTGACGGTACAAGACCGGCGCTGGCAAAAAGGCAGAAAAAACGGCCATACGTTAAATTGGCGCTCTCTCTTTAAATATCATGCCCAAATGCCCATAACTTTCGCTTTTGTCTACCGGCGAATAACCAGCCCGCTGAGCCGTGCAGGCTTTTGTCTGTGCCGTTATCTCCAGGCCGAGAACGTTATTGAACTTGTCGCGCTGGAGAATTTCTCCTTGCGCGAAACGCAACATCCACTGAAAGGCAATATGCTGCGCAACTGCTTGCAGGCTCTGTATCTGTATGGCCTGAACCTGCAAGAGCAGGGGCTGACGCCGGCGTCTCCGCCGGACATGCTGATCAGCCACGCCATTAATCACCGCGTGTTGGCGCTGTATACCCGTCAGGCCGCCTTTGAAGTGATACCCGGTACCATGACATGTAAAACCAGCTTCAACGCACTGAAAAAGTACATACAATCGCTGGAAAAATACGGTGCCAAATGTGATAAGGTGCGTACAAATAACGCGCAAAAAGGAAGCAAAAATGAAAAATAAGGATCTGACCGACCCGACGCTCTCCATTCAAGAGCAAAAACGCATCGCCATAGAGATTCTACGTCAGTACCATCGCTGGGAGATGGCCAACCCTCGCCCCCCCGAAGAACTCCCTGAATGGGAAGCCATCGGCCCGTTCAGAAAAAGTAAACGTCATCTGATCGAACGTACCGACGACTGATCCCGCATTAGCCCGCAAGCAATCCGGTCCGGCAGGGCAATGACGCGCTGTTAAATCTGGTAATCAATCACCGCGTCCAACTGCGACGAGAAGACCTTGTCTTTTATTTCGGTCAGCGACAGCGTCGGGTTGCACAGTTGGATAAAGCGCCAGGCATAGTTGCGCTGCAGCTGGCTGCGTTTCAGGCCCAGCCATACCGTATTAGGCTCAAACAAATGCTCGGCGTTGAGACTGACCAACCCGCGATCGCGCTCTTTTTCATACGACATGTCCGCCAGCACGCCCACGCCTAACCCCAGCTCGACGTAGGTTTTAATCACGTCGGAGTCCTGCGCGCTGAGCGCGATGTCCGGAGTCAGGCCCGCCGCTTTGAACGCCGCATCCAGCTTCGCGCGCCCGGTAATGCCCTGGCGGTAAGTGATCAGCGGCAAGGTGCTGAGCATCTCCAGCGTCACCTGCGGCTGACGCGTCAACTCGTGCCCTTCCGGCACCAGGATAGTGTGATGCCAGCGGTAGTAAGGGAACGCCGCCAGCGATTCGTCACTCATCAGCCGTTCGCTGGCGATGCCGATATCGGCTTCTCCGGCGGCCAACATCGAGACGATCTCCTCAGGGCTGCCCTGATTGAGCACCACCCGCACCCGCGGATAAAGCGCGCGAAACTCTTTGATTACCCCCGGCAGACTATAACGCGCCTGAGTGTGCGTCGTTGCGATATGCAGCTGCCCCGAGTCGTTGCTGCTGAAAACGTCCGCCAGGCGACGGATGTTGTTGGCGTCGTTGAGAATGCGCTCCGCCACCACCAGCAGCTCTTTGCCGGGTTCGGTCATGCCCAGCAGCCGTTTGCCGCGGCGAATGAATATTTCAATGCCCAGCTCTTCTTCCAGCTCGCGAATATGCCGACTGACGCCGGACTGCGAGGTAAATAACGTATTGGCGACCTCAGTCAGGTTGTAGTTGCAGCGCGCCGATTCACGAATAATTTTTAATTGTTGAAAGTTCATCCCCGTCTCCCTGTTTCTTCCAGTAGCGTTAGCCATATTGATACGGAGTCCGACGAGTCTGAACAAATAAGAAATAACCTTTACTTATGCAATTTAATACTAAGTCGGTCATTCTGCTTCGCAGGTGGGGTGGGAAACTGACAAAAAACAGCTAATGACTTTAAAAATAACGGGATAGATAACCACAATAAAAACATGCCTTCAATCGCTGTGCAAATTAAAGTTATTAAATATAGGCATTAGATATAAAAAAGGGCTCAGCATGCTGAGCCCCTCACCGTTCGTATTCCCGCAGCAGCCTCAGGCGGTGGCCTCGCTGCCGATGCCGCCGGTGCGGTTCTGCTGCAGCCACTGCTGTACACAGCGCACCAGATCGCCGATGCAATCATCCTGCATGCCGTGGTGCTTTAACTCGTTATCCAGCGCAAACAGATATTGCGCGTTGGTGCCCAGCGGGCCGCTGGCGCTGGCGATCAATGGCGCGATCACCTGGTAGCTGGTGTCTTCTTCAAACAGCGGATGCTGCGGGTTCATCACGAACACCAACGCAGTAACCTTCTCGCCGCCATCCAACTGCAGCTCGCACCAGGTGGGCACGTAACAATCGGTCACCATTTCGCGTTTCCAAAGCAGCTCCAACTCTTCACGCAGCTTGCTTTCCGGCAAACGAAACGCCAGCCCCGTGGTGTGGCCGCCGGCTTTTAACGCCAGCATGCGCCCCGGCTGATGCAGCGTGCCGCGCCCGGCGGTCAAGCGCATGCAGAACGCCCGGTGCCAGCCCTGTAGCGTGGCCGGCCGCACTTCTTCCGATTCGAAAACTGGATTCCACATCAGCGAACCGTAACCGAATATCCATACGGGGCTGTGATCCGGCCGGCGCGATAAGGTGCAATCCAACGAGGCTGCACGCTGTTCAGGCGTCAGCAACAACGACTCCTCAATAGCGCCGAATGCAGTTTTGCAATCCGCTTTTTGCAGAAAATCTCGCGTTAACACTGATATTACCTCCCGGGAATACGATTTCTCGCCTTCCCTCGCCACTGCTGAACCTTTGATGTTTTATTTTCGGCTGCGGATTTTTATTAATTCAATCACCGCGCCTTATAAGAATGACCTTATTCTTTTCCTGACGTGCAATCAAGTTACAAAGCGGCGTTAAAGTGAAAAAGTATTTGTACTGAGCAGCAATAATATTAATTGCCGGGCTCCACATAATGTCTGCGCGATTTTACTGCGTGATAATTCGTTACTTTTTATGCCAGCGTTCGTCGTCGCCCTTGCGATAGCTTTGCTTGACCGCCGCCCAGGCCACCTTATGCGCCGTCTCTTCCCGGCTGTCGTCACCGCGCCGCTCATCGGGTTCCCGGTATTGTTGCCAGGCGCTGTTGAACGCTTCTTTATAGATCGCCTGCGCATGTTCCGGCAGCACATGCTTAACGTTGTCCGGCAAGTCGTTCGTGCTGTGGTAGGGCATATGGCCTCCCCTTTCAGGATGAGTGAACCTTAAGCCTAGCCCACATGCGGTTTCGTCTCAATTAGCAAACAATTCTCATTATCAAACGACATGTTATACTCACCGCCAAACGAACTATAAGGAGAATCCCGTGACTACCGAAGCCCCTCGCTCACGCGCCCCCTACCTGATCGCCGTCAGCCGCGTACAGGACATTACGCCGCACCTGCGCCGCATTACCTTTACCGCTCCCGATCTGCGTTACTACCCGGCCAATGCCGCCGCTGCACACATCAAAGTCTTTTTGCCGCTCGCCGGCCAGACGCAGCCGGACCTGCCGACGCTGACCGAAAACGGCCCGCGTTGGGCTGCGGACGCCGTGCGCCCGATTGTGCGCACCTATTCCATCCGCGCCGTGCGCCCGGAACTGGCGGAAGTGGACATCGAGTTCGCCATTCATGACCATCAGGGCCCGGCGGTGGACTTTGCACGCCAGGCGAAAGCCGGTGATAAAATCGGCATCAGCAACCCGGGCGGCCCCAAGCCGATGCTGCCGGCCGCCGACTTCTACTGCCTGGCGGGCGATCCTTCCTCACTGCCTGCGCTGGCCGCACTGCTGGAAAACCTGCCGCCACACAGTGCCGGACGCGCTTTCGTCCGCGTCGACAGCAACGCTGACGTCATTGACCTGAAGAAACCCGCCGACGTTGAGGTCAATTGGGTCGTCGGCGGCACGGAGAAGACCGACGAGTTGGTCGCTCGGTTCCGCGCGCAGTCCCTGCCGCAGGGCGAAAGCCACTTCTGGCTCGCCGGTGAAGATCGCCTGGTGGTAGAGCTGCGCCGCTACCTGCGTCGCGAACGTCAATGCGATCGTAATCGTCTTTATGCCGTGCCTTACTGGCGTGAGGGGCTAAATGAAGAGGGTTACCACAATAAACGGCATGAAATCATGGACAACATTGACGACTGACGGTCTCATTTTCCTTGATTAACCACGAGCTAAACAAGTAAACACGACTTTTCTCAAATCTAACGCTAAAAATTGGCGTTATTGCGTAAAAGTAAGTAAATAAAACCGCACCCCGTGCGGTTTTTTTGTTACCCTGATCACATAAGCAAGCAATTGCTTTCTCAGATAAAACAACATCACACCGGCGCCGCGGGTGTATCCTAATATAAAATACCTACTGGAAACGCAACGTTGCCGTATCACGGCGACCGGCGCTGACGGGCTACGCTGTTTGAGAAGGAGTGCCACCCTCATGAAGTCGCAACACGATCCTGGCCGATCCACCAAATCTCGCCACACCGAATACTCGCTGATCTTCCCTATCGCCGCGCTGGTGGTGTTAAATCTATGGGGCAGCACCGATAACTTTCCGCTGATCGTCGGCATCAATATTCTCGCGCTGGTGGGGATCCTCAGCAGCGCCTTCAGCGTGGTGCGCCACGCCGACGTGCTGGCTCACCGATTGGGCGAACCCTACGGCTCGCTGATCCTCAGTTTGTCCGTCGTGATCCTCGAAGTCAGCCTGATTTCCGCGCTGATGGCCACCGGCGACGCCGCGCCGGCGCTGATGCGCGACACGCTGTACTCCATCATCATGATCGTTTCCGCCGGCCTGGTCGGCTTTGCGCTGCTGCTCGGCGGGCGCAAGTTCGCCACCCAGTACGTCAACCTGGGCGGCATCAAACAGTATCTGATGGCGATTTTCCCGCTGGCGGTGATCGTGCTGGTGTTCCCGAGCGCGCTGCCAGGCGGCAACTTCAGCACCGGGCAAGCGCTGCTGGTGGCGTTGATCTCCGCCGCCATGTATGGCGTGTTCCTGGTGATCCAGACCAAAACCCACCAGAGCCTGTTCGTGTACGAGCATGAAGACGACGATGGCGACCCGCACCACGGCAAACCCTCTTCCCACAGCAGCGCCTGGCACGCCGCCTGGCTCATCGTGCACCTGATCGCGGTTATCGCCGTCACCAAGTTCAACGCCAATCCGCTGGAAGGCCTGCTAACCAAGATGAATGCACCGGCGCAGTTCACCGGTTTCCTGGTGGCGCTGTTGATCCTGTCGCCGGAAGGCCTGGGCGCGCTACGCGCCGTGTTGAACAATCAGGTGCAACGCGCCATGAACCTGTTCTTCGGTTCGGTGCTGGCGACCATCTCCCTGACGGTGCCGGCGGTGACCATCATCGCTACTCTGACCGGGCAGACGCTGATCTTCGGCCTGCAAACGCCGCATATCGTGGTGATGTTGACGGTGTTGCTGCTGTGCCAGCTGTCGTTCTCGACCGGCCGCACCAACGTGCTGAACGGCACCGCCCACCTGGCGCTGTTCGCCGCCTACATGATGACTATCTTCGCCTGATCAAAAAGGGGCGCACTCTGTGCGCCCCTGCCTTCGTTATACCGAGAAGAATATCGCCGCGGCGATCCCCCCGAACAAAATCCACTTGATGATGTAATAACCGGTGCGGTTCCAGGCCTTCAGGCGTTTCCCCACCCGGCGTATCGCATAGATATATTTGAACATCTTGTTGACGCCGCCGGTGCGATCGCCCTCTTCATTCGGCGCCGTGGCGGCGCTCATCAGGTTGCGCCCCAGCCAGTGATTCACCGCCTGCGCCCAGCGGTAGCGCATCGGCCGTTCGATGTCGCAGAACAGGATCAGACGATTCTGCCCGCTCTGGTTTTCCGCGTAGTGCAGATAGGTTTCATCGAACATCACCCCTTCACCGTCGCGCCAGCTGTAGCGCTCACCGTCCACCTCAATGAAGCAGCGGTCATCGTTGGGGGTAATCAACCCCAGGTGATAACGCAGCGAACCGGCGTAAGGATCGCGGTGGCGCGGCAAACGGCTGCCGTCCGGCAGTTCGGCGAACATCGCCGCCTTGACCGAAGGTAGGCTGCGCAGCAGTTCCGTGGTCTGCGGACACAGGGTCATGGCGGAAGGATGGCTGTCTTCATACCATTTCAGGTAAAAGCGCTTCCAACCGGTCTTGAAGAACGAGTTGAAACCGGCATCGTTGAATTGATCGGACGCTTTGATCTGCTGGATCTCCATCAGCTTCTGTCCTTCGTCGCGGATGGTTTCCCAGTTCTCCCGCAGTACCGCCAGCTCAGGGAACTGCTCCGGCTTCAGGTACGGCGTAGTCGGCACACGAGAAAACAGATACATGAAGACGTTCAGCGGTGCGGTAAAGGTGGAATGATCAGACAGCTGACGCCACACGTTGTAGCGCACCCGCCCGCGGTAATGCACGTAGACGACGCATAAAATAAGCAAAAGCAGAATGATGTATTTCATGTTTGAATCGCAGCAAGGAACCCACACTCAATGCGCCGCGCGGCGCACACCCCAGAAAATGTCCTTTTGGCGGCGCACGCAAACTGCGCGCCAATCTGGAACCCATTAATCATTAACGCTAACTCAACGAAAATCTATACAGAAAACCACAATAATTTACACAAAGGTTAAACGAGAGGGGAAATTGCGGAGATAAAAAAGGCCGCCGAAGCGGCCTTTCCATTAGCGGATAGGTTAACTGTAAGCGTTGAGCGTGCGCTGGCACAAAGCGGAACGCACGCAGTCCTGTTTTTCAAAGCGGATAACGCCGATCATCTCGTCCTCTTCGAAGCGCTCCAGGGCATCGCTGAGACCGGATTTCACGCCGCGCGGCAGGTCGCACTGGGTCACGTCGCCGTTGACGATAACCGTCACGTTTTCCCCCAGGCGGGTCAGGAACATTTTCATCTGGCTGGCGGTCACGTTCTGGGCTTCATCCAGGATAACGACCGCATTTTCGAAGGTGCGTCCGCGCATATAAGCGAACGGCGCAATCTCTACCTTGCCGATTTCCGGGCGCAGGCAGTACTGCATAAAGGAAGATCCTAAACGACGTACCAGAATGTCATACACCGGGCGGAAATAAGGGGCGAACTTCTCGGAGATATCCCCCGGCAAGAAACCGAGGTCTTCATCCGCCTGCAAAACAGGACGGGTAACGATAATCCGATCCACCTCTTTATGGATCAGCGCCTCCGCCGCCTTGGCGGCGCTGATGAATGTTTTGCCACAGCCGGCTTCGCCGGTGGCGAAGATCAGCTGCTTATTCTCTATGGCTGATAAGTAATGACCCTGAGCTTCGGTTCTAGCCTCGATGGGTGAGCTATCGCGCTTGTCTCGCGCCATGCCGATAGACTCGACTCCCCCCATTTGCACCAGCGAGGTCACAGACTCTTCTTCCAGCTGGCGATGACTACGAGCGTCACGACGAATAACGCGTTTCGCTTCACGACGTGCTTTGATCACTGCTTTCTGTCTACCCATAGTGGCACCTTACAGTTTGTTTCACCTACCGCAACGGCCAGGCCGCGCGATTATGTTTCACACACGTATTAGGTTTTGGCCTCCTCCGAGCCAATAAGAGCCAAGGGACAATGTGAATTGACGGCAACGTTTAAGCGCCGTTGCTTCACGGGACAACGCGGACTGCATCAATAAACGTGGAGTAAAAAGTGGTGAGATTCGGTAGCGATAAGAGTGCGGAGTTGCCGGTAAAAGAGAGTCGGAGAGAGAACCCTCGTTACAACGAGAAATCAGGGGAGATGTGTTATTTTTTCTTTCCAGCCCAACCAAGGACTTTACCATTAGCGATCCCCGCAGTGATATTTACAGCTTCAAGCTGTGCACCGTGTGAAAACTACCGCCAGATGATTACAGTATAATGACATTCAATCCTGTCGCGTTACTAAAATGTAAAAAAATTTTATATGTTTGGTTTTTAGTTATCGCTAAAACACTATATCACGCGCGACACGTCATTCCATAAAAATTTTTAACATATAAATTTCAACGAATTACAATTAAAAACCGCGAATGACACTTTGGTTTCTTGATTAAATTTTGCACAACAAAAAGTCGGCGTGCCCTTCAGATTTTTTAATCCGCAGACGACGGATTGAATTGAACTCCGTCGCTTAATGTCCCGCACAATAGGCAAGTCACGTAAAACGAGGCAGGCGAGCCCGCCTCGTCATTGCGCGCTCAGGCCTTGAGCAAGCCGCTGGCAAAATAATCGCCGCGTTCTTTCACGCCCGGCAGCACGAAGAAATACCCGCCGCCAATCGGCTTGATGTATTCCTCCAGCGCTTCGCCGTTCAGCCTTTTTTGCACCGTCAGGAAACCTTTCTCCAGATCGGCCTGATAGCAGACGAACAGCAGCCCCATTTCCAGCTGGCCGGCATTGGATACCCCCAGTGAATAGCTGTAGCCGCGTCGCAGCATCAGATTGCTTTGGCTTTCCGGCGTGCGTGGGTTAGCCAAGCGAATGTGCGCGTCCATCGGGATCACCTTGCCGTCGGGATCGTTCGCGTAGTTCGGCTCGTCATGTTCATGCTTCATGCCCAGCGGCGCGCCGCTGTGCTTCTCGCGGCCGAAAATGGTTTCCTGCTCCTGCAGCGGCGTGCGATCCCAAAACTCGACGCGGAAACGAATAATACGCGCCGCCTGATAGCTGCCGCCCGCCGTCCACGCCGGTTCACCGACGTTGTCGCCGACCCACACCACCTTATCCATCAGCGGTTTGTCGTCGGTTTTCGGGTTGGCGGTGCCGTCTTTGAACCCCAACAGGTTGATCGGCGTCTCTTTGCCTTTGCTGCGCGCCGCGTGCGCGGAGATGAACCCTTCCCGCTTCCAACGCACGCTGAGCAGATCCGGCGAATGCTTAATGATGTCGCGCAGCGCGTGGAGAGCGGTTTCGTTGGTGTTGGCGCAGATCTGCAGCAGCAGGTCGCCGTGGCAAAGCGCGGCGTCCAGTGCATCGTTGGGGAAGCGCGTCATCTTCTGCAACCGCAGCGGTTTGTGCGCCTGCAGACCAAAGCGTTCGTCGAACAGCGATGCGCCGACCGAGACGGTGATGGTCAGGTTGTCCGGATAAATCTCCGGCCCCATGATCCCCGAATCGAGCGGCGGCAATTTGGCGTCCACCTCCGGCGCCTTGCCGCCGTGGGTCAGGAACGCGATACGGTCGGTCAGCAGCCGGAACAGGCGCTCCAGATCTGCTTTGCTGGTCGCCAGCACGTCGAACGCCACCAGCATCATCGCCGCCTGTTGCGGGGTCAGCACCCCGGCCTGATGGCGGCCATAAAACGGCTGTTTTTGCCAGCGCTCATCCTGCGGCGCCGCCAACGGCTCCGCCGCTTTGTCCGCCGCCTGCACCAGGCGGCTGCCGCCCAGCGCCAGCGCGCTCAGCCCCAGCCCCTGCAGCAAACGGCGGCGTGAAGGGGATGCCGCCCCCTGAGAGTGCGGATGAGGCCCGTTATTCGGGCCTGCCTTGTTGCTCATAACCGTATGCCTCAGTCCAGACCCAATACGCCGCGCAGTTGGGAAAGGTCTTCCGCCAGCGTGGTGATCGGCCCTTTCAACGCATTGCGATCGGCATCGGTCAGCTTCTCATAGGACTCATACCCCTCTTTGGTTTGGTACTTCGCCAAAATGGTGTCGACGGTTTTGAAGTTGGCGTCGATCTTGTCCAGCAGCGGCTTATTGGCCTTGACCAGCAAAGGACGCAGCAGGTTGACTATCTTCTGCGCGCCGTCGACGTTGGCCTGGAAATCCCACAAATCGGTGCGGCTGTAGCGGTCTTCTTCACCGCTGATCTTGCTTGCCGCCACCTCTTCGATCAGCCCGGCTGCGCCGCCCACAACTTTGCTCGGCGGGAAGGTCAGTTCACTCACGCGCTTTTGCAGCTCTACGGTATCGTGGTACAGGCGATCGGCGTAGGCGCCCATGTCTTTGGTGGAGTTGTCGGCAAACAGCGCCTTCTCCAGACGGTGGAAACCGGTGAAGTTCGGATCCGCCGATTTCTTCTCGTAGTCGTCTTCGCGGGCGTCGATGCTGCCGTCCAGATCGGAGAACAGCTCGGCGATCGGCTCGATGCGCTCATAGTGCTGGCGGGTCGGCGCATACAGCTTGCGCGCTTGTTCCACGTTGCCGGCCTTCACCGCGTCGGTAAACAGCTTGGTCTGTTTCACCAACCCATCGACTTCTTTGGTGACGTAAACCTTGTATTCGGCAATCGGGCCGACCAGGTCCAGCGCGTTCGGCTTGCCGTCGGTGGCGCCGTTGGCCGCTGCGGTGACAGTCAGTTTGCCTTTCGGGTTGCTGAGCAGCCCGCAGGTCATGTCATATTCGCCCGCTTCCAGCGTGGCGGTCATTTTCTGGGTAAAGCCCGGCGCGATGTTCTCACGTTCTTCCACCACCATCACCCCTTTCAGGATTTCCCATTCGACGTTTTTCTGGCTGGTGTTGTGCACCACAAACTGCGTCTTGCCGGCCGGCACCGTCAGCTGCATCGGTTCGCACTGCTTGTCGTTGACCGTGACCTTGACCTGCGGCACGTCCGCCGCCAAGGCGTCGATGCTCAGCGCAAACGCCGGGATAGCCAGTAATGCTGCGTGCAACGCCTTGCGGCGAAATAACGGAGTAGACATACGAGATTCCCTATTAAACATTAATGATTGATTTTACGTTGCGCCGGGGCCGCTGCCGGCTCCGCGCGTTGCGGCAGAAAGAAGAAAATCAGCGCCGGGATCAAATACAGGAAGTAGACCGCCACTTCGCTGACCGTCGGCGCTTCCTGATAACCTAGGATGCCTTCCAGCAGGGTGCCGAACAGCGAATGGGTCGACAGGGTGCTGCTGAAATCGAAGGCGATGTCCTGAAAGTGGTTCCACAGACCGGCTTCGTGGAAGGCGCGGATCGCCCCGGCGGCCAGCCCGGCGGCGACGAACAGAATGAACAGGCTGGTCCATTTGAAGAATTTGGCCAGATGCAGCTTCACCCCGCCCCAGTAAATCATCATGCCCAGCACAATGGCGGCGACCAGGCCGAGCACCGCACCGATCGGCGCGGCGGCGCCCACGTCTTGCTGAAACGCCGCCAGCAGGAAGAACACCGACTCCAACCCTTCGCGCGCCACGGCGAAGAACACCATCGCCACCAGCGCCCAACCCTGCCCTTTACCGGCGCTGAGCGCCTGATCGATCGCCCCTTCCAGATGTACCTTGACCGACCTGGAGACTTTGCGCATCCAGAACACCATATAGGTGAGGATCAGCACCGCCACCACCGCCACGATGCCTTCGAACAGCTCCTGCTGTTTCTGCGGGAACTCGCCGGTGGTCTCATTGATAAAGATGCCGAGCGCCAAACACAGCGCCGCCGCGACAATCACGCCGATCCACACCGCGCCCAGCCACTGGCTGCGCTGCGTGCGCTTCAGGTAGCTGGCGATCAGGCTGACGATCAGCGCGGCCTCCAGCCCCTCACGGAACATGATAAGAAAGGGAACGAACATAACTAATCACCCCTGAAAAGACCGCGGCGGCAGAGAAAACCGGCTCGCAATGAGCCGCGGCGAGTATGTAAAGAAACGTAAAATACAACGAGAGTGATTATCATTCTGCCAAAAAGAAATACAAGAGGCGCAAGCGTGATTTTTTCTAATCAAATGTCGCCAGGTGTTACAGCTGAATGACAGTGGCGAACAGGCAAAAAGAAGGGGCGCTCTGAGCGCCCCTTGCTGACTGACAGTGAACGGCGTTATACCGTTTTGTACTCGGCTTCCGCCTGATCGAAACGTTCGGTCATGGTGGAAGACGGCTGGCGGCCCATCAGGCTCACCACCACAATGGCCAGACAGCCCAGGATGAAGCCCGGGATGATTTCGTACAGGCCCAGCCATTCGTACTGTTTCCAGACGATCACCGTCACCGCGCCGACCAACATGCCGGCCAGTGCGCCGTTGCGGGTCATGCGCGACCACATCACCGAGATCAGCACAACCGGGCCGAAGGCGGCGCCGAAACCGGCCCAGGCGTAGCTCACCAGGCCCAGCACGCGGTTCTCCGGATTGGCCGCCAGCGCGATGGCGACCAACGCCACCACCAGCACCATGACGCGGCCGACCCACACCAGTTCACGCTGGCTGGCGCCTTTGCGCAGGAACGCTTTGTACAGGTCTTCGGTGATTGCGCTGGAACAGACCAGCAGCTGGCAGCTCAGGGTACTCATAACCGCCGCCAAAATCGCCGACAGCAGCACGCCCGCCACCCATGGGTTGAACAGCAGCATCGCCAGTTCGATGAACACGCGCTCGCCGTTTTGCGACACGTTGCCGGCCTGATCCGGGTTATTGGCAAAGTAAGCGATACCGAAGAAACCGACGGCGATGGTGCCGGCCAGGCACAGGATCATCCAGGTCATGCTGATGCGGCGCGCGCTGCGGATGGTGCGGTGAGAATCCGCCGCCATGAAACGCGCCAGGATGTGCGGCTGGCCGAAGTAGCCCAGGCCCCAACCCAGCAGCGACAGGATGGCGACGAAGTTCAGCCCCTTCAGCATGTCGAGGTTGGCCGGGTTCTGCGCCTGGATCACCAGCATCGAGGTATCGATGCCGCCGACGGCGAAGATCACGATCACCGGGGTCAGGATCAGCGCGAAAATCATCAGGCTGGCCTGCACGGTGTCGGTCCAGCTCACCGCCAGGAAACCGCCGATGAAGGTATACAGGATGGTCGCCGCGGCGCCGGCCCACAGGGCGGTTTCGTAGCTCATGCCGAAGGTGCTTTCGAACAGACGCGCGCCGGCCACGATGCCGGAGGCGCAGTAAATGGTGAAGAACACCAGGATGACGATGGCCGAGATCACCCGCAGCAGCTTACTGTTGTCTTCAAAACGGCTGGTGAAATAATCCGGCAGCGTCAGGGCATTGTTGTTGGCTTCGGTATGCACGCGCAGCCTTCCTGCCACCAGCTTCCAGTTCAGGTAAGCGCCGATGGTCAGGCCGATGGCGATCCAGCTTTCGGAGATGCCGGAGAGGAAGATGGCGCCCGGCAGGCCCATCAGCAGCCAGCCGCTCATGTCGGAAGCGCCGGCGGACAGCGCGGTCACCACGCTGCCCAGACTGCGGCCGCCGAGAATATAGTCATCAAAGTTATTGGTTGCCCGGTAGGCAAGTAGGCCGATCAGCACCATCCCGAAAATGTATACCAGGAAGGTCACCAGCATAGGTGTGCTCATTGTCATTTAATTCTCCACTTTCATTATTATTCGCGTTTCGCTCCGGCCAAGCCGGCGCCGGTAAACCCACGCGCAATGCATTTCACTGGCCGCCGCGCCGGAACGTGGCGCAGCCTGCGAGCAAGTGCAGGTAAAATAGTTTCTGCCCGTAATTGTTGACCGTCGGTTATCCTAGATGAGCCTTTCATCAACCAACAAGATATTTAACAACAAAGTTACACAAAGTTTACCCTGCGTCACATTTACCGGGCCCAAAGGTTGCACTCACGACAAGCAAAATGAGTTGCACCTTGCTATTACCCTTATATACCGCAAGGTAAAGCGCCTACGGCATCATTAACCCCGCCGCGTTCGCTCAATAACGCAACATTCGTGCCAACTGCCCGTGTTAAAAAATCGATGAAACTCACACTTCGCTCATCCGCCTGATTTAACAAGGTTGCACAAAGTTGCAACATGCAGGATATTGTCTGCATTCTTGACACCACACATCTCACGAACCTATCCCAACAGGCTTTCCGGCCTGCTGTTTGTCTAGCCTGATGGGATAGGTTCTAAACACAGGAGTTGGACAGGCATGGGCACTACCACAATGGGCGTGAAACTCGACGAGGCAACACGCGACCGGATCAAGAGCGCCGCGCAGCGCATCGATCGCACGCCGCACTGGCTCATCAAGCAGGCCATCTTTAATTACCTCGAGCGTCTCGAGAGCGGTACCGATATTCCTGAAATTCCAGCGCTGGCCGCAGCGGGCCAGCCTGAAGCGGACGACATTATGCCGCAAGCGCAGGAAGAGTCACACCAGCCATTCCTCGATTTCGCCGAACAAATTCTGCCGCAGTCGGTGACCCGCGCCGCCATCACCGCCGCGTATCGCCGCCCGGAGACCGAAGCGGTGCCGATGTTGCTCGAACAGGCGCGATTACCCGCCGATCTTGCACAGGCTACTCACAAAATGGCCTACGGCATCGCCGAGAAGTTGCGTAACCAAAAAAGTGCAAACGGCCGCGCCGGCATGGTGCAAGGCCTGCTGCAAGAGTTCTCCCTCTCCTCGCAGGAAGGCGTAGCGCTGATGTGCCTGGCGGAAGCGCTGCTGCGCATTCCGGACAAACCGACCCGCGATGCCCTGATCCGCGACAAGATCAGCAACGGCAACTGGCACTCGCACCTGGGGCGCAGCCCGTCGCTGTTCGTCAACGCCGCCACCTGGGGCCTGCTGTTCACCGGCAAGCTGGTGTCGACCCATAACGAAGCCAATCTGTCCCGCTCGCTGAACCGCATTATCAGCAAGAGCGGCGAGCCGCTGATCCGCAAAGGCGTGGACATGGCGATGCGCCTGATGGGCGAACAGTTCGTGACCGGCGAAACCATCGCCGAGGCGCTGGCCAACGCGCGCAAGCTGGAAGAAAAAGGCTTCCGCTACTCCTACGACATGCTGGGGGAAGCCGCCCTGACCGAAGCCGACGCCCAGGCCTACCTGGTTTCCTATCAGCAGGCTATCCACGCCATCGGCAAAGCCTCCAACGGCCGCGGCATCTATGAAGGCCCCGGCATCTCCATCAAGCTGTCCGCCCTGCACCCGCGCTACAGCCGCGCGCAGTACGAACGCGTGATGGAAGAGCTTTACCCGCGCCTGCTGTCGCTGACCCTGCAGGCACGCCAGTACGATATCGGCATCAATATCGACGCCGAAGAGGCCGACCGTCTGGAGATCTCGCTCGATCTGCTCGAGAAGCTGTGCTTCGAACCGCAGTTGGCCGGCTGGAACGGCATCGGCTTCGTGATTCAGGCCTACCAGAAACGCTGTCCGTTCGCCATCGACGCTGTGATCGACATGGCGCAACGCAGCCGCCGTCGCCTGATGATCCGTCTGGTGAAAGGCGCCTACTGGGACAGCGAAATCAAACGCGCCCAGATGGACGGCCTGGAAGGCTACCCGGTATACACCCGCAAGGTGTACACCGACGTTTCCTATCTGGCCTGCGCCCGCAAGCTGCTGTCGGTGCCGAACCTGATCTATCCGCAGTTCGCGACCCACAACGCCCATACGCTGAGCGCCATTTATCACCTGGCCGGCAACAACTACTACCCTGGTCAGTATGAGTTCCAGTGCCTGCACGGCATGGGTGAACCGCTGTACGAACAGGTGGTGGGCAAAGTGGCCGACGGCAAACTGAACCGCCCTTGCCGCATCTACGCGCCGGTCGGCACCCATGAAACGCTGCTGGCTTACCTGGTGCGCCGCCTGTTGGAAAACGGCGCCAATACCTCGTTCGTCAACCGCATCGCCGACGCCACCCTGCCACTCGACGAGCTGGTGGCCGATCCGGTCAGCGCCGTGGAAGCGCTGGCGGCCAGCGAAGGTCAAATTGGCCTGCCGCATCCGCGCATCCCGCTGCCGCGCGAGCTGTACGGCGAGAAGCGCACCAACTCCAGCGGTCTGGATCTGTCCAACGAACAGCGTCTGGCTTCGCTGTCCAGCGCCCTGCTCACCAGCGCCAGCCATCCATGGCGCGCGGAACCGATCATCGACGCCGAGTTGGATCAGGGCGTCGAACAGCCGGTGATTAACCCGGCCGAGCCGGGCGATGTGGTCGGCTACGTGCGTGAAGCCACCGAAGGCGAAGTCAGCCGCGCGCTCGACGCCGCCGCGGCCGCCGGCCCAATCTGGTTCGCGACACCGCCGACGGAGCGCGCCGCGATCCTCGAACGCGCCGCCGAGCTGATGGAAAGCCAGCTACAAAGCCTGCTGGGCATTCTGGTGCGCGAAGCGGGTAAAACCTTCAACAACGCCATCGCCGAAGTGCGTGAAGCGGTCGATTTCCTGCACTACTACGCCGGCCAGGTGCGCGACGATTTCGCCAACGACAGCCACCGCCCACTGGGCCCGGTGGTCTGCATCAGCCCGTGGAACTTCCCGCTGGCGATCTTCACCGGCCAAATCGCCGCCGCGCTGGCGGCGGGCAACAGCGTGCTGGCCAAACCGGCTGAGCAAACGCCGCTGGTGGCCGCGCAGGCGGTGCGTATCCTGCTGGAAGCCGGCATTCCGCAAGGCGTGCTGCAGCTGCTGCCGGGCCAGGGTGAAACCGTCGGCTCAACGCTGGTTAACGACGCCCGCGTCCGCGGCGTGATGTTTACCGGCTCCACCGACGTCGCCGGCATTCTGCAGCGCAGCATCGCCGGCCGTCTGGATCCGCAAGGCCGTCCGACGCCGCTGATCGCCGAAACCGGCGGCCTGAACGCCATGATCGTCGACTCCTCCGCCCTGACCGAACAGGTGGTGACCGACGTGGTGGCTTCCGCCTTCGACAGCGCCGGGCAGCGTTGCTCCGCGCTGCGTATCCTGTGCATTCAGGAAGACGTGGCCGAGCACACGCTGCAAATGCTGCGCGGCGCGATGGCCGAATGCCGCATGGGCAACCCGGAACGCCTGTCCACCGACGTGGGCCCGGTGATCGACGCCGAAGCCAAAACCGGCATCGAACGCCACATCCAGGCGATGCGCGCCAAAGGCCGCAAGGTATACCAGGCCGCCAAAGGCAGCGCGCAGGATGAGAAAGAGTGGGCGCGCGGCACCTTCATCAAGCCGACGCTGATCGAGCTCGACAGCTTCGACGAGCTGCAGAAAGAGATCTTCGGCCCGGTGCTGCACGTGGTGCGCTTCCAGCGCAACAATCTGGACGCGCTGGTCGATCAGATCAACGCCGCCGGTTATGGCCTGACGCTGGGCATTCACACCCGTATCGATGAAACCATCGCCCGGGTGACCGAACGCGCCAAGGTCGGCAACCTGTACGTCAACCGCAACATGGTCGGCGCAGTGGTCGGCGTACAGCCGTTCGGCGGTGAAGGCCTGTCGGGTACCGGCCCGAAAGCCGGCGGCCCGCTGTACCTGTACCGTCTGCTCGCCAACCGTCCGGACGACGCGCTGCAACGTACGCTGCACCGCCAGGACGAAGAGCGCCCGATGGAAGCCACCGCGCGGCCGCAGCTGCTGGGCGCGCTGCAATCGCTGGAGAAGTGGGCGGTCACCAGCCAACAAGGCGAACTGGCAGCACTGGCGCAACGTTATGCGGAACTGGGCCAGGGCGGCACCGTACGTCCGCTGCCGGGCCCGACCGGCGAGCGCAACACCTATGCCCTGCTGCCGCGTGAACGCGTGCTGTGCCTGGCGGATAACGAAACCGACGCGCTGATCCAGCTGGCCGCCGTGCTGGCGGTTGGCAGCTGCGCGCTGTGGCCGGAAGCGGAACTGCAACGCAATCTGTTCCGCCGCTTGCCGAACGATGTACAGGCGCGCATCGCCTTCAGCAAAGACTGGCAGCAGGACAAGGTCGAGTTCGACGCCGCCATCTACCACGGCGATGCCGACCAGCTGCGCACCCTGTGCGAGCAGATCGCCCAGCGCGGCGGCGCCATCGTCTCGGTGCAGGGCTTCGCCCACGGTGAAACCAACATCCTGTTGGAACGCCTGCTGATCGAACGTTCCCTGAGCGTCAACACCGCCGCCGCCGGCGGTAACGCCAGCCTGATGACCATCGGTTAACGCATCCTCAGGGCTGCACGCGTTGCAGCCTGATGGGCTTACCGCTAGGCAAACCCTGCGCTCGTGCAGGGTTTTTTATTGTCCGCAGGCCGATCGGCCGTTAGCGCCTTGTTATCCTTACAGGGTGGGGCGTCGCTCATGGAAGATAACAACATAGACGGATTACTCTGCTTGAAAGCCGCGTCAGAGCGCTACGAAACGCATTGGCTTTCGGGTTCGGCAATATCCGGGATACGGCAGCCGCAGCGGATTTCTCGCCGCCGCCGCGCGAAACGAATGGTTGAAAGCGGAGTGAATGCGGTCGGGGGAAACGCCCCCGCCGCCTTATTGATTCCGGAACTTGTCGAGGAATTGCTGGGTGCGTTGATGCTGCGGATTGGCGAACAGCGCTTTCGCCGGGCCCTGCTCGACGATGCGGCCGTGATCCATAAAGATAACCCGATCGGCCACGTCGCGAGCGAAGCTCATCTCATGGGTGACGATCACCATGGTGCGTTTCTCTTCCGCCAGTGAGCGCATGGTATTGAGCACTTCCCCCACCAGCTCGGGATCGAGCGCCGACGTCGGCTCGTCGAACAAAATCACCTCCGGCTGCATCGCCAGCGCGCGCGCGATAGCCACCCGCTGCTGCTGCCCGCCGGACAGCCGACGCGGATAAGCAGCCTCTTTGCCGCTCAGGCCCACTTTGGCCAGCAACGCGCGAGCACGCTGTTCGGCGCTGGCTTTCGCCTCGCCTTTAACGATAACCGGCCCTTCAATGATGTTTTCCAGCACCGAACGGTGCGGAAACAGGTTGAAGTTCTGGAACACGAAACCGACCTGCTGACGCAGCGCGCGCACCTGATTTTTCTGTTTGCTCAGCGGCTTGCTGCCGTCGATCCGGATATCGCCGACGCGGATGGTGCCGGAATCCGGCTCCTCCAGCAGGTTGATGCAGCGCAACAAGGTGGTTTTCCCGGAACCGCTCGGCCCGATGATCGCCACCACTTCGCCGGCGTCCACCGCCAGATCGATCCCATGCAGCACCGTCTGACCCTTGAACTGCTTGGTCAATTGCTTAACTTCAATGGCACTCATGCGCTACTCCTGATCCTGGCGATTAACGTGGGCTTCCAGACGGTTTTGCAGTGCGGAAAGCAGGGTCGCCATCACCCAGTAAATCAGCGATGCCGCCAGGTACATGGTGAACACTTCCAGCGTGCGCGAGGTGATGAGCTGCGCCTGGCGGAACAGTTCCGGCACCTGAATGGTGGCGGCCAGCGAAGTGTCTTTCACCAGGCCGATAAAACTGTTGCCCAGCGGCGGCAAGGCGGTGCGCGCCGCCTGCGGCAAGATCACCCGGCGCAGGGTTTGCCAACGGGTCATGCCGATGCTGGCGGCGGCTTCCCACTGCCCTTTATCGATCGACGAAATCGCCGCGCGCAGCGTTTCTGAGGTGTAGGCGGCGGTATTGAGCGACAGGCCAATCAGCGCCGCCGGGAAGGGATCGAATTCAACGCCGAACTGCGGCAGACCGTAGTAGATCATAAACAGCTGGGCGATCAGCGGCGTGCCGCGGAACAGCGATACGTAAATGCGCGACAGCCACGACAGCGGCCAAAGCGGCGAAAGGCGCATCAGCGCCAGCAGAAAACCGAGCAACAGGCCGAACGCCATACCGCCCAGGCTAAGCTGGAGCGTCAGTATGGCGCCCTTCAATAAAAATGGCGCTGAATCCAGCGCCAGTTGAATACTTTCGTGCATTATTTAGTTACGTCCGCGCCAAACCATTTCTCGGAGATCTTCGCCAGCGTGCCGTCTTTTTGCATCTCAGCGATCGCCTGGTCAATCGCGGCCAACAGCTCTGGGTTATTCTTGCGCAGCGCCACGCCGGACTCCTGGCGGGAGAATGCCGGGCCGGCCACCGCCAGCGTATCGCCGGTTTTCTTCACCAGATCCAGCGCCGCCAGGCGGTCCACCAGAATGGCGTTGATACGGCCGACGCGCAGATCCTGATACTTGGTCGGATCATCGTCGTAAGTGCGCACGTCTACACCCTGCACGTTCGCACGCAGCCATTGCTCATAGTTGGTACCCAGGCCAACGCCGACCTTCTTGCCCTTCAGGTCTTCCGGCTTGGTGATCGTGCCTTCGTTGCCCTTTTTCACCAGCGCCTGAATGCCGGAAACGGTGTAAGGGGTGGAGAAGTCATATTTCTTCTTGCGCTCATCGGAGATTGTCACCTGGTTGATCACCACGTCGATGCGTTTTGACTCCAGCGACGCCAGCATGCCGTCCCACTTGGTCGGGTTCAGCTTGGCTTTCACGCCCAGATGTTGCGCCAGCGCGTTGGCGAAATCCACTTCGAAACCGGTCAATTTGCCGTCTTCACCCTGGAAGCTGAACGGCGGATAGGTGCCTTCCAGCCCAACGATCAGCGTGCCGCGCTGTTTCACCTGCTGCAGCAGGTTATCGGCGGCGTAGGTTTGCGTCGTCACACCGGCGGCCAACGCAATACCCACCACGCCCAACAACCATTGACGACGAACTTTCGCAAACATCATAAACACCCCTGTGTGTTATTTATCTTTTTTGATATCAGCACTTTAACAGTGCGACCGCCCGCATAAAGGAATATAATTTTATAAATATAGTTCAAAATGGAATAACAAGCGGCATTTACACCTGCGGATGGTAGGCGAACAGCGCCGGCGCACCGCCGGTGTGAACGAACAGGATGGGCCCTTCGTCGCGGAAACGCCGCTGGGCGATGCCGTCGATCAAACCGGCCATCGCTTTGCCGGTATATACCGGATCCAGCAATACCCCCTCTTGCTGCGCCAGCAGCTGCACCGCCGCCATGCCTTCTTCATTCGGCATGCCGTACTGCGGCGCGAAGTAATCGTCCCACAGCGCGATCGGCGCCAGTTCGTCGATATTCAGCGAACAGGCCAGGGCTTTCTGGATTTGTTCCACCTTCGGCAACTGATCGATCACGGTGCGCGAGACCGTCACGCCGATCAACTCGGTTTCGGGCAACAGCTGTTGCAGCCCCACCGCCAGCCCGGCGTGGGTGCCTGCGCTGCCGGACGCCACCACCACCGAACTGAACGCCACGTTGCTGCGTTGGCTCTGTTCGGCGATTTCCAATGCGCACTGCACGTATCCCAGCGCGCCCAGCGCATTGGAGCCGCCCACCGGCACCACGTAAGGCCGGAAGCCCTGCGCCTCGAGGCGCGTCCCCAGCTCCGCCAGTTGCTGCTGCGGATCGTGCAGCGCTTCGCACATCACCACTTCGGCGTTGAACAAGCCGAGCAACAGGCGGTTGCCGTTGGTCAGGTAGTTTTCCGCGCGGGTATCGATAGGGTTTTCCAGCAGCGCGACACAGTGCAGGCCCAGTTTCGCCGCCACCGCCGCCGTCTGGCGCACGTGATTGGATTGAATGGCGCCGGCGGTAACCAGCGTATCGGCGCCTTGCCTCAGCGCATCGGCAGCCAGAAACTCAAGCTTTCTCAGCTTGTTGCCGCCCAGGGCCATAGGGGTGACATCGTCACGTTTAAGGTAGATTTCACGGCCGAGATAATCGGAGAGACGGGACAGTTTTTCCAGCGGCGTGGCGACGCCAACCAGATCCAGACGCGGAAATTGCGCCAGTTGTTGTTGCAGGTTCACTACTTCCCCCCAGGGAATCGAGTATCAACATCTGATAACCGATAGATTTAGCAGATGTGAACTGAATAATCATCCTTTATCACGGGGGGATCCGCAGACCCCGGCCCAGCGGCCGGGGAAAATCTCAGTAGCTGCGCTGCCAGGCGAGATACTGATCGTATTTGCGCAGCGCAATGCGGTAGTTGTTGTGCGCCGCGGTAGGCAGATCGTCGATAATGCGCTGATGGCTGGCGCAGTTGGCGAACTTGTCCGCCGGGTAATTACGCGCCACCAGCATTTCGTCCAGCCGGCGCAGCCGCACCACGTACTCGCGAATGGTGCTGTGGCTCATCTCGGTCTGTTCGAACAGATACTGCTTGAACGCCATGATGTCGAAATAGCTCGGGTGGCTGTTGCAGGAAATCTCGCTGCAAAAGCGGCACAGTGCGGTCAGCTCATGCTGCACGTTTTGCCAGACCGCATCGTCGATCGGCTGATCCATGCGCGCGATGGCTTCTTTATTGATTATCTTGCCGCGAAACACCAGCGCCATGCGGTCCAACAATTTACCGCACTGGGAGCAATGGGTCTGGCTGTGCTTGTAATCTTTCAGGTAACGGCTAAGCGGCCGTTTCTTCAACAGTATTCCTGGCATAAGGGGCAGTCCGGTTATCGCATGAGTCATCGAGTTGAGGGGGCGGCAGCCCGCCGTCAGGTATCGTTCGCCAGCCGCGCACGCAGCCGTTTGATCGCCTGACTGTGCAGTTGACTGACGCGGGATTCCCCGACGTCCAGCACGGCGCCGATCTCTTTGAGATTCAACTCTTCCTGGTAATACAGCGTCAGCACCATTTTTTCGCGCTCCGGCAACGCCTCAATGGCGTCGATCACTCGCTGGCGCAGGCTGCCTTCCAACAGGTGATGCAGCGGGTTGGCCTCTTCATGCCCTTCCAGCATCGGTTCCGCGTTTTCGCCATGCTCCTCGCGCCATTCGTCGTAAGAGAAAAGCTGGCTGTTATTGGTGTCCAACAGAATTTGACGGTACTCATCCAGCGAGATATTCAGCGTCTGCGCCACTTCCGTCTCGCTCGCCGGCCGGCCATACCGCTGCTCCAGTTGCCGCATCACCTGCGCGACCTCGCGCGCGTGGCGCCGCACGCTGCGCGGCACCCAGTCGCGGCTGCGTAGCTCGTCGAGCATTGCGCCGCGAATGCGCTGCACCGCATAGGTGGTAAAGGCGGTTCCCTGTAGGGCGTCATAACGCTCAACGGCGTTCAATAACCCGATTCCCCCGGCCTGCAGCAAGTCGTCAAGCTCCACGCTGGCGGGCAACCTGACCTGCAGGCGTAGCGCCTCGTGGCGCACTAACGGAACGTAGCGCAGCCAGAGAGAATTTTTGTCCATCACGCCTTCGGCGGTATACAGATCGCTCACTATGTCTTAAACCTGCGGATAAGAGAGTCAGCGCTATTATGCGTAGGGGGCGAAATGCCAATCGGCTGAACAGTCGCACAAAACGGGCTTTATTTGCGCCATGTAATAACCGCGCGGTGCGCGAGCATAAAAAAACCCCGCCGAAGCGGGGTTTCTTTGCGACAGTTAATCGGGAGAGACGATTAACGCAGCAGGGACAGAACGTTCTGAGTAGACTGGTTAGCCTGTGCCAGAACAGAGGTGCCAGCCTGTTGCAGGATGTTGGCACGGCTCATGTTGGACACTTCGGTCGCGTAGTCAGCATCCTGAATACGGGACTGAGAAGCGGACAGGTTGTTCACGGTGCTGTTCAGGTTGTTGATAACAGAATCGAAACGGTTCTGTACCGCACCCAGAGAAGAACGCAGGCCGTCAACCTGTGCCAACGCTTTGTCCAGGGTTGCCAGTGGATCTTTAACGTCAGTAACGTCAGTACCCTTGGTTACAACGCCTTTGTCGTCGATTTTCGCAGTGGTGTAGGTTTTTGCGCCAGTCGCTGCATCAGTAGTCTGAATGTAGTAACCTTCTTTACCGTCTTTGTCTTTACCGGAAACCAGAGTCGCTTTCTCTAAAGCGCCACCAGTTTTGGAAGATTCAGCCAGGTCGAAAGCAACATCTTTACCGGTGTCATCTTTAACCATGGCTTTATCGGCAACTGCAGAGCCAATTTTGGTGCCTTTTTCGGTTACATCGAAACCAGTCAGACCCAGTTTGCCAGAATCGATCTTCTGCAGGTCGATATCGATGGTTTCACCGTCGTTAGCGCCAACCTGGATAGTCAGTTTCTGATCGCTGCTCAGCACTTTCACGCCGTTGAAATCGGTCTGCTCGGAGATACGGTTGATTTCCGACATACGCTGAGTGATTTCGTCCTGGATGGATTTCAGGTCGCTGGTGGAGTTAGAACCGTTCTGCGCCTGTACGGTCAGACGACGGATGTTCTGCAGGTTGTCGTTAACTTCGTTCAGTGCGCCTTCAGTGGTCTGCGCCAGAGAGATACCGTCGTTGGCGTTACGGGAAGCCTGAGTCAGGCCTTTGATGTTAGCGGTGAAACGGTTGGAGATAGCCTGACCCGCAGCATCGTCTTTCGCGCTGTTGATACGCAGACCGGAAGACAGACGCTCAATCGCAGTGCCCAGAGAAGACTGAGATTTGTTCAGGTTGTTCTGCGCCATCAGAGACAGGCTGTTAGTGTTGATTACTTGTGCCATTGTTTGCTTTCCTTACGAGTCAGTTGCGTTCTTCGCAACACAGTTAAAAGGTTCGGGCTTGTTTGCCCACGGCGTCAACCACCGTCCCCTCAGGTATCGGCCCTCCCCTAACAACCTTTAGAATTTTTTTAATTTTTTTTGCGTCCTCCGCAATGGCGGAAATAACGCGGTTTTTCCCTCTTCTATTGCGCCATCGGTTTTTTGTTTTTTTCGGTAAACTTTTTCATCACTGGGCCGATAACGCGTAAAGCGAATAAAGTCATAATCAAGGAGAATTACCCATGGCAACGATCAGTTCATTAGGTCTCGGCTCAGGACTCGACCTCAATGGCCTGCTGGACAAGCTGACCAAAGCGGAACAACAGCGCCTGACCCCTTACACCACCAAACAATCCAGCTATAAAGCCCAGTTGACCGGTTACGGCACGCTGAAGGGCGCGTTGGAAAAGTTCGACAACCTCAGCAAAGAGATGGCGAAAGAGGACTTCTTCAAGGCCACCACCGCTACCGAACATGACGCCTTCAAGATCACCACCAACGCCAAGGCGGTGCCGGGCAACTATGTGGTGGAAGTGAAGAACCTGGCGCAGGCGCAAACCCTGACCACTCAGGCAAAAGTCAGCGACCAGGGCGCCAAGTTAGGCACCGAAGGCGCCACCGACCGTTCCCTGACCATCACCGCCGGCAACCCGCCGAAAGCCACCAAAATCCCGCTGAGCGACGATCAAACCTCGCTGGTTGAAATGCGCGACGCCATCAACGGCGCCAAGGCCGGCGTCACCGCCAGCATCATGCGCGTCGGCGACAACGACTACCAGCTGGCGATCAGCTCTTCCACCACCGGCGAAAACAACAAGATCTCCCTCCAGGTCGACAATGACGACAAACTGGGCGATATCCTGAACTACAACGCCACCCGCGGCACCACCACCGCCATGAAGCAGACGGTCGCACCGCAGGACGCGGAGCTGATGGTGAACGGCACGGCCATCAAACGCAGCACCAACTCGATTAGCGATGCCCTGCAGGGCGTCACCATCGATCTGAAAACCAAAACCAAAACCGATGAACCGCAACACCTGGTGATCAGCACCAACACCGCCGGCACCACCGACAAGATCAAAGAGTGGGTCGACAGCTATAACTCGCTGCTGGACACCTTCAACTCGCTGTCCAAGTTCACCCCGGTGAAAACCGGCGAAGCGCCAAACCCAACCAACGGCCCGCTGCTGGGCGACAACACCCTGCGCGGCATTCAGTCGTCGATCAAAAGCGCGCTGAGCGCCGCCCAAGACAACCCGGAGTTGAAAGGCCTGGGCAACCTCGGCATTTCCACCAACACCAAAACCGGCAAGCTGGAAATCGACAGCGCCAAGCTGAAGAAAGCGATGGATGAGAAGCCGGATCAGGTCAGCAACTTCTTCGTCGGTAACGGCAAAGACACCGGCATGGCCACCGAGATCCACAACGAGATCCAGAGCTACATCAAATCCGGCGGCATCATCGAGAACTCGACCAAAAGCATCAACACTAACCTCGATCGCCTGAACAGCCAGATCACCACGGTCACGGCCAGCATTCAAAACACCATCGATCGTTATAAACAACAGTTCGTTCAGCTGGATACCATGATGTCGAAAATGAACGGCACCAGTAACTATTTGGCTCAACAGTTCAAGTAACCCTTTAACAAGGCAAAGAAAACAGCATGTATAACCGTAGCGGCACTCAGGCCTATGCACAGGTCAGTCTGGAAAGCGGCGCCATGAGCGCCAGCCCGCACCAGTTAATCGTGATGTTGTTCGACGGGGCGCTCAGCGCCCTGCTTCGCGCACGCATCCTGATGAACCAGGGCGATATCGCCGGCAAAGGCATGGCGCTCTCCAAAGCCATCAACATCATCGACAACGGCCTGAAAAGTGGCCTTGATCCTCAGCAGGGCGGCGAGATCGCCGAAAACCTGGCGGCGTTATACGACTATATGAAGCGTCGCCTGATGCAGGCCAATCTGCACAACGACGAAGCGGCGATTGCCGAGGTGGTCAAACTGCTGGAAAACATCGCCGACGCCTGGCGCCAGATCGGCCCCAACTACCAACCTTCGCAGGACGCCGTGTAATGGAACGTCAACAGCAGCTGTTAGCCGCTTATCAACAAATTTACACCCTGAGCAGCCAAATGATCGCGCTGGCGCAAACCGGACGCTGGGAAGAGCTCGTCGAGCTTGAATTCGCCTACGTGACGGCGGTGGAAAAAACCGCCGCCTTTACCGGGCAAGCCGGCCCGTCCATGGCGTTGCAGGAGATGTTGCGCAATAAGCTGCAACAGATCCTCGACAACGAAACCGAGCTCAAACGTCTGTTGCAGCAACGGATGGATGAGCTGAAAACGCTTATTGAACAGTCAACGCGCCAAAACGTGGTCAACAACACCTACGGCCAGTTTCATGACCGCGCGCTGCTGCTGGGAGAGCCACAGGTCCGATAAGATCGACAATACTGACGAAAATGGATTAAATAGCACTATGCGCTATTACCCTCGGGTTACGTTAGGATATTAATCTATGGCATTTGAATTATTCAGTTTATGGGTAATTGGTAAAATGCGCGCTTCGAGCCTGGCTCTCACTTTAATGGATAAACATCATCCCGACACGGACGTTTTCTGTTCATCAGGAAATTGATTTTTGATAGATAAAACTCGCCGCTGTGTTTCACGGCCCATGGAAAAATGTTGCTCCAGCGCGGATCAAAGCGTAAAGATATTCCCAGATAATGGCTGCGAAATGAATATCGATGGAACGTACAATTAATCTCTGTCCTGGAATTGGCGCCTCAGCGCACATCATTCAGTATACTGAATTATTATTCCCTTCAGTCTATTTTGAGCAACCACATCTGTATCTGATACAACAAGGCCATAAGCGCGTACGCTGGCAACAACACGAAGTGGTCGCTCATCCCGGCGAGCTGTTGATTATCGACGGCGGGCAAACGGTGGACATTATTAACGGCCCGTCCGAAGACGGCGTATTCAGTTGCCAACTGCTGACCTGCGATCCCCTGTTGCTCACCGTCCAACCTCCGGCCGAGGAAACGCCGACGGCGATGCCGTTCGATGCCGTCCTGGCGCTGCGCAATCTGCCCTGCGCCCTAAAGCACAGTTTTGAAACCACCGGCCTGGCGCTGACGCTGCGGCAACGCTTTCCCACCATCATCGTGCGGCACAAAATGCTGGAAATTCTGCTGTGGCTGGCCCAATTCGGCATTCGCTTTATTCACAACGAAGCCAAGGATCTGACGCAGCGGGTGCGTCGCTGCCTGGCGACCGATCCGCACAGCATTTGGACGGCGGCCAAAGTCGCGGAGAGCCTGTCGATGAGTGAAGTGATGTTGCGCCGCAAACTGTCGATGGAAAACACCGCGTTGCGCAACCTGATGATCGACGTCCGGATGAGCAGCGCGCTGGCCCTGCTGCAATCGACCGACTGGCCGATTTCCGCCATCGCGCAGCATGTGGGTTATGAAAGCGCGTCGCGTTTCGCCGAACGTTTTCGCAAACGCTTCGGTTTCGCGCCTACCGCCATTCGCGGCCACCAAAGGATTATGGAACCCGGCTCTCAGGGCGTTGAGGCGATGGTCGCCGGAGAAACATAAATAGACGCGCAACAAAATGGCTTTATTTAACACAAGTCCCTAACGGTTGTAACAACGCTGAGATACGCTAAGCCACGTCTATCCGCCGAAAGCGAATTAAACGATGCGCAATGAAAAGCGATTATTTTCTCTGGCAATAATGTTGTTGGGGCTGTGGCTGTTAGCCTTACTGTATGAAGAAGACATGATGCGTTTACTGGCCGCACAATAAAACGGCCAGGTTTTTTATCGCCTGGTCAGACTTCAATCCAGTTTGACCAACACGCCAATTAACGCGACTAACACCGCCAGCATTAAAATACTGATCAGGCGCCATCTGGATTCGCTTTTACTGCTCATTGACCTGCCTCGAATAATAACCCTACTAATAAGGCCATAATAAACGCTCACCGGCACATTCAATAAGCCTGACAGCACAATGTTCGCCCCTCTATTCGGGACATTGCCCCCATTTCCTGTCGGTTGCGACGCGGCGATTACCGCTGCGATAACGGCGGCGGCACAAGCGCCAATTTTGCGGGCAGCTCAGCCACCAGTTTGTCCACCGCCAGCCGCACCTTGAGCGGCTGGTAAGGCATATAAGGCCACACCACGTTGACCGGGAAACTGAGGTTGGACTCACCGCGCATGATCTCCACCAACGTCCCCGCCATCAGCCGCTCGCGCACCAGCCACTCCGGCAGCCAGGCAATACCAGCACCGGCGGATATCGCATCGACGATCCCCTGCATATCATCCATCATCATCTTGGCCGGGGGGCTGAATGATTGCAGCTCACCGTTTTCGCCACGCAGCTGCCACGGCAGCACGGCGCCGGCGTGCAGATACCCCACCGCCTGATGCCGGCTTAACGCTTCCACCGTGCTCGGCTCGCCGCAGCGCCGCACGTAGTCGGGCGACGCGCACAGCAGCATGCCATGTTTGCCCAAACGTCGGGCAACCAAACTGCCGCTGTCCGCCAGTTCGCCGATGCGCACCGCCAGATCGAATCCCTCGTCGACGAGATCGATCCTGCGGTCGCTGAATGAGATTTCCAGCGTCAGTAACGGATGCTCATTCGCCAGCGCCGTCAACAAGGGCGCAATGCACAGGTGGCCGAACAGCACCGGCACCGAGACTCTGAGCCGGCCGCTGACTTGCATCTTGCCGCTGTCGAGCTGGTTTTCCGCCGCCTGAACGTTCGCCAACGCCTGTCGACAGTGTTCATAGTACAGCGCGCCTTCGTCCGTCAGGCTCAGGCTGCGCGTCGTGCGCATAAACAGCATCACGCCCAGCCGTGCCTCCAGACGCGACACGATTTTGCTGACCGCAGAACGCGTCAGATGCAGTTTCTCTGCGGCGGCGGCGAAACTGCCGCCTTCCGCTACGGCAACAAAGGCCGGCAGCGCACTCAGATCGCTTTTCATCTTAATGTTGCCAATATGGAATCAATTAGGTGAAAACCTATCACCACTGGTGAACCTTAAGCAATGATAACCTGCAGTCATTCCGGAGTCCCCGGTGAAAACCACAGATTACCGTCAGAGGACAACAGCATGAAAAAAATACTGGCTCTCAAATCCAGCATTATGGGAAATGACTCGCAGACCAATAACCTGATTGACCGCTATCTGGCGGCGCGCAAAGCGAAAGGATACGACGATCGGATCGTCGAACACGATCTGACGGCGCTGGATCTGCCGGTGTTGGACGGCGAGCTGTTCAGCGCGCTGCGCGGCGCGGAAAATGTCAGCCCGCGCGCCAAAGCCACGGTGGCGCTCTCCGATCAACTGATTGCCGAACTGAAAGAGAGCGACCTGTTGCTGATCGGGGCGCCGATGTACAACCTCAACGTGCCGACTCAGCTGAAAAACTGGTTCGATCTGGTGGCCCGCGCCCGGATGACCTTCAACTATACCGCCACCTACCCGGTGGGGCTGGTGGAAGGCGTCAATGCGGTGGTCTTCAGTTCACGCGGCGGTATGCACGCCGGGCATCCGACCGACGCCGTAACGCCCTACCTGCGCTCGGTGCTGGGGCTGATGGGGATCGGCGACGTGCAATTCATCTATGCCGAAGGGCTGGACATGAAGCCGCACGGCCGCGACCAGGGGCTGGCAAGCGCCCACCAGCGCATCGTGGCGTTAGCAGGCTGAGGCAAACGCACGGCAGCATTGATTTGTTATAATATAACAAATATGATGTTCGCGTTGACGCACCTCGAACGTGCGTCGGCGCTCCTACATCACATAAATGTTTTATCGCACCTTCAGCCAGCTATTTCGATAGCTGGCTTTTTTTGTCCATCGACTGGCGTCACGGCTTCAGTATTGCCGGGCGGCGCGTTTCATTTCACGCTCGCCGGGCGACTGTGTCTTCACCGACAGCGGCGCGACAAACGCCTTCCACTCTTTGCCGGCATCCTGATGAGGCGCCGTTTTTTGCGCCGATGGATAGTCATCATTCTGGCCGGCGCATCCAGACAACGCCATCATGGCCAGAGCAAGGCACAGCGATTTACACATTATCCTATCCTCCTATAACCATCGCCATAGGGTAACAGCGCCGAGCCAAATTTCACTGAAAAAAGGGACGGTACGTTCATCACACCGGCATGTTCATGATGTCCTGGTAGGCCGCCACCAGCTTGTTGCGCACCTGGACGCCCAGTTGCAAAGACACCGACGATTTCTGCAGATCGACCATCACATCGTTCAGGCTGATGCCCGGCACGCCCAGCTCAAAGTCCTGCGCCTGTTTGCGCGCCGTCTGCTGGGTATCGCTGATCTTGCCGAGCGCCGCGGTCAGTTCGCTGGCGAAGCTGACGCCCTGGGGCGCCGCATTTTGCCCCATCTTGCCGGCCTGAACCGCCATGGTCTGCATCTGCTGCAGTACCCCTTCAATGCCCTGAATCTCCATCTGGTCCTCAATCCTCTCGTCTCGCCGGGTGACGTTTTCACCCTGTACTTCTCCAATGATGCACACCCTAGCACAGCGTTTTCGGACCTAAAGCGGTTAATTAACTGCAAAAAACCCGGCTTATCGAGCAATCGGAATTGTCTGATAAGGCGAATAATGGCCTGCCCAGAAATGGGAGCGCCGCTATTTAGAAGATATGTGTATCAGGGAGTCTGTTTTGTCACACAACGCTAACCATACCGTTCATCAGCCTGGCAGGGAGCTGCTCAGCGGCCCGTACGGGATCGTGAGCGCCATTGAAGGACGAGACCTAAAATGAGTGCTTCGATAACCGCCGGCGAAAGCCGCGACAACGGCCTGCAGGCCATCTGGAACCGTCTGCGCGCCAACCCGAAAATTCCGTTGCTGGTCGCCGCTTCCGCCGCGATCGCGATCGTCGTCGCACTGCTGTTGTGGGTGAAAAGCCCCGACTACCGCGTGCTGTACAGCAATCTGAACGACCGCGACGGTGGCGCCATCGTCACCCAGCTGACGCAGATGAATATCCCTTATCGCTTCGCCGAGAATGGCGCAGCGCTGCTGATCCCGGCGGAAAAGGTACATGAAACCCGTTTGCGCCTCGCGCAGCAGGGGCTGCCGAAAGGCGGTGCCGTCGGCTTCGAACTGCTGGATCAGGAAAAATTCGGCATCAGCCAGTTCAGCGAACAGATTAACTATCAGCGCGCCCTCGAGGGCGAGCTGTCGCGCACTATCGAGTCGCTGGGGCCGGTGCAAAACGCCCGCGTTCACCTGGCGCTGCCTAAACCTTCGCTGTTCGTGCGCGAACAAAAATCCCCTTCCGCCTCGGTAACGCTGACCCTGCAACCCGGCCGTGCGCTGGACGACGGCCAGATCAACGCCATCGTTTATATGGTGTCGAGCAGCGTCGCCGGTCTGCCGCCGGGCAACGTGACCGTGGTCGATCAGGCCGGCCGCCTGCTGACCCAATCCGACGGCACCGGGCGCGATCTCAACGCTTCGCAGCTGAAATACGCCAACGAAGTCGAAAACGGCTTCCAGCGTCGCATCGAAGCGATCCTCGCCCCGGTGGTCGGCAGCGCCAACGTGCGTGCGCAGGTCACGGCGCAGATCGACTTCGCCACGCGCGAACAAACCGATGAACAGTACCAACCTAACCAGCAGCCGGATAAAGCCGCCATCCGCTCACAGCAAACCAGCCTGAGCGAGCAGATCGGCGGGCCGCAGGTCGGCGGTGTACCGGGCGCGCTGTCCAACCAACCGAGCGCTCCGCCTACGGCGCCGATTGAAACCGCCAAGCCGGCGGCGGGCAATAACGCCAACGCCACCGCGCAAAACGCCGCGACCACCCGCAGCGCGGCGGCCAGCGGCGTGCCGCAAAATACCCGTCGCGACGCGACCACCAACTACGAGCTCGATCGCACTATCCGCCATACCCAGCAAAAAGCCGGCACCGTGCAGCGTCTGTCGGTCGCCGTGGTGGTCAACTACCTCGGCGCGGATAAAGACGGCAAACCGCAGCCGATGAGCAAAGAACAGCTGGCGCAGATCGAAGCGCTGGTGCGTGAAGCGATGGGCTACTCCAGCAGCCGTGGCGATACCCTGAACGTGGTCAATACGCCGTTTACCGACGCTCAGGTGACCGGTGGCGAACTGCCGTTCTGGCAAAGCCAGTCGTTTATCGATCGCCTGATCGACGCGGGCCGCTATCTGCTGGTGCTGCTGGTTGCCTGGCTGCTGTGGCGCAAACTGGTGCGGCCGCAGCTGCAACAGCGCCAGGCGGCGCAACAGGCCGCCATCGCCGCCGCCAACGCGCCTGCCGCCAAAGCGGTCGACAGCAGCAAACCGAGCAACGAGGAGCTGGCGCAGCGTCGTAAATCGCAGCAGCGCGTCAGCGCAGAAGTCCAGAGCCAGCGGATCCGCGATCTGGCTGACAAAGACCCGCGCGTGGTCGCTCTGGTAATCCGCCAATGGATGAGTAACGAGATATGAGCCTGACCGGAACCGACAAAAGCGCCATCCTGCTGATGACGCTGGGTGAAGATCGCGCGGCGGAGGTGTTCAAGCACCTCTCCTCGCGCGAAGTACAGCTGCTGAGCGGCACCATGGCCGGCATGAGCCAGGTGTCGCACAAACAGCTCGGCGAAATACTGACCGAGTTTGAAGACGACGCCGAGCAATACGCGGCGCTGAGCGTCAACGCCAGCGACTATCTGCGTTCGGTGCTGGTCAAGGCGCTGGGCGAAGAGCGCGCCGCCAGCCTGTTGGAAGACATTCTCGAATCGCGCGAGACCACCACCGGCATGGAAACGCTCAACTTTATGGAGCCGCAGAGCGCCGCCGATCTGATCCGCGACGAACACCCGCAGATCATCGCCACCATTCTGGTGCACCTCAAACGCGGCCAGGCGGCGGATATTCTGGCCCTGTTCGACGAACGCCTGCGCAACGACGTGATGCTGCGTATCGCCACCTTCGGCGGCGTGCAGCCGGCGGCGTTGGCGGAGCTGACCGAGGTGCTGAACAACCTGCTCGACGGCCAGAACCTCAAACGCAGCAAAATGGGCGGGGTGCGCACCGCCGCCGAGATCATCAACCTGATGAAAACCCAGCAGGAAGAAGCGGTCATCGACGCGATGCGCGAATACGACGGCGAGCTGGCGCAGAAGATCATCGACGAGATGTTCCTGTTCGAAAACCTGGTGGAAGTCGACGATCGCAGCATCCAGCGCCTGCTGCAGGAAGTGGAAGGCGAGTCGCTGCTGATCGCGCTGAAAGGCGCCGAACAGCCGCTGCGCGAGAAGTTCCTCAAGAACATGTCGCAACGCGCCGCCGACATCCTGCGCGACGATCTGGCCAACCGTGGCCCGGTGCGGATGTCGCAGGTGGAGAACGAGCAGAAAGCCATCCTGTTGGTGGTGAGACGCCTGGCGGAAACCGGCGAAATGATCATCGGCGGCGGCGAGGACACCTATGTCTGATCGCATTAACACCCTGCCCTGGCAGCCCTGGTCGCTCAACGATTTGGGCGAACAGAAACCGGCGTTCGAACTGCCGCCGCTGCCGGATCTCGAACACAGCGATCCGTCGCCGGACGCGCAGGCCGAATTGCAACAGCAGTTGGCGACGCTGCGGCTGCAGGCCGAGCAACAGGGCCAGCAGCTGGGCTATGCCGACGGCCAGCAAAAAGGCTATGAGGCCGGTTTTCAGTCCGGCCTGGAAGAAGGCCGTCAGCAAGGGCTGCTGGAAGCGCAGCAGCAGCAACAGCCGCTGACCGCCCACTGGCAGCAGTTGGTCACCGAATTCCAGCACACGTTGGACGCGCTCGACAGCGTGATCGCTTCCCGGCTGATGCAGCTGGCGTTGACCGCCGCCAAACAGGTGCTGGGCCAGCCGCCGGTGTGCGACGGCACCGCCCTGCTCGCGCAAATCCAACAGCTGATCCAGCAGGAGCCGATGTTCAACGGCAAACCGCAGTTGCGGGTCCACCCGGACGACTACCCCCGCGTCGAGCAGCAACTGGGGGTTACCCTCAGCCTGCACGGCTGGCGCCTGCTGGCGGACGGCGAACTGCACCCGGGCGGCTGCAAGGTCAGCGCCGAAGAAGGCGATCTCGACGCCAGCCTGGCGACGCGCTGGCATGAACTGTGTCGCCTGGCGGCACCGGGAGAAGTCTGATGACCGCGCGTCTCGGCCGCTGGCTGAGCTCTCTGGATACGTTGGAAAAACGCATCGCCCGCGCGCCGACGGTGCGCCGCTACGGCCGCCTGACCCGCGCCACCGGGCTGGTGCTGGAGGCCACCGGGCTGCAGCTGCCGCTCGGGGCGACCTGCCTCATCGAACGGCACGACGCCGGTGAAGTGCAGGAAGTGGAAAGCGAAGTGGTCGGCTTCAACGGCCAGCGGCTGTTCCTGATGCCGCTGGAAGAAGTGGAAGGCATCGTGCCGGGCGCGCGGGTTTACGCCCGCATCGCGCCGGAAGGCCAAAGCGCCGGCAAACAGCTGCCGCTCGGCCCGGCGCTGCTGGGGCGCGTGCTGGACGGCAGCGCCAAACCGCTCGACGGCCTGCCGTCGCCGGAAACCGGTTACCGCGCGCCGCTGATCACCGCGCCGTTCAACCCGTTGCAGCGCACGCCGATCGAGCAGGTGCTGGACGTGGGAGTGCGCACCATCAACGGTCTGCTGACCGTCGGTCGCGGCCAGCGCATGGGCCTGTTCGCCGGTTCCGGCGTCGGCAAGAGCGTGCTGCTCGGCATGATGGCCCGTTACACCCAGGCGGATGTGATCGTCGTTGGCCTGATCGGCGAGCGTGGCCGCGAAGTCAAAGACTTTATCGAGAACATTCTCGGCGCCGAAGGCCGGGCGCGCTCGGTGGTGATCGCCGCGCCGGCGGACGTATCGCCGCTGCTGCGCATGCAGGGGGCGGCCTACGCCACCCGCATCGCCGAGGATTTCCGCGATCGCGGGCAACACGTGTTGCTGATCATGGATTCCCTCACCCGCTACGCCATGGCGCAGCGTGAGATAGCCCTGGCCATCGGCGAACCGCCGGCGACCAAAGGTTATCCGCCTTCGGTCTTCGCCAAGCTGCCTGCGCTGGTGGAACGCGCGGGCAACGGCATCAGCGGCGGCGGTTCCATCACCGCCTTCTACACCGTGTTGACCGAGGGGGACGATCAGCAAGACCCGATCGCCGACTCGGCGCGCGCCATCCTCGATGGCCACGTGGTGCTGTCCCGACGCCTGGCGGAGGCCGGCCACTACCCGGCTATCGACATCGAAGCGTCAATCAGCCGCGCCATGACGTCGCTGATCGACGAGGAGCATTATCGCCGGGTTCGCACCTTCAAACAGATGCTGGCCAGCTATCAGCGCAACCGCGATCTGATCAGCGTCGGCGCCTACGCGGCCGGCAGCGATCCGTTGCTGGACAAAGCAATGACGCTGTACCCGCAGATGGAGGCGTACCTGCAACAGGGCATCTTTGAACGCAGCGGCTATGATGAAGCCTGTCAACAGCTGCAGCAGTTGATTGTTTAACGTCACAGAGGCGCAGAGCGATGAAATCACAGTCACCCCTGATTACCCTGCGCGATCTGGCGCAGGACGCGGTGGAACAAGCCGCGCAACAGCTGGGCCAGGTTCGGCAGGCGCAGCAGGCGGCGGAGCAACAGCTGTCAATGCTGCTCAACTATCAGGACGAATACCGCCAGAAGCTGAATCATACGCTCTGCGACGGCATGGACAGCTCACGCTGGCAAAACTACCAGCAGTTTATCGGCACGCTGGAACAGGCCATCGACCAGCACCGCCAGCAGCTGCTGCAGTGGGGGCAGAAAGTGGATCATGCGGTGAAGCAATGGCAAGACAAACAACAGCGGTTGAACGCTTTCGAGACCCTGCATACCCGCGCCTTAAATGCGGAGCAGCAGCAGGAGAATAAACGGGATCAAAAACTGATGGATGAGTTCGCTCAACGCAGTGCACAAAGGAATATCAACCCATGAATCTGAACGCCCTGCCCGGCCTGGCCTTACCCGGCGATGCCGGCGGCCTGGCCGAACTGACGTCTGCGCTGGATGAGAGTCAACTGTCGACGGCATTCGCCCAGCTGCTCGGCGCGCGTTTCGCGCCCGCCGCCGATGGCAAACAGCCGCCGGTCGCGCTGAGCGCGGACGATGAACGCGCCCCGGCCCTGAGCCGCAACCAGCTCAATCAACTGCTGGCCGCCTTCGGCGAGCGCGGCGGCCTGCTGCAGAACCCGGCAATCTCAGCCGATGCGCTTTCATCTGAACGCCCCGAGGCCGATGCGCCCGTCGCCGGCGATAAACCGGCGCAGCCGCCGATCGCCGCGGCCAAAGAGCAGGATGCCGCGACGCTGCAGGCGCTGTACGCCATGCTGCCGGCCGCGATCGTCGCCCAGACGCCACCGGCCGACGGCCAGCGGCCGCTGCCGGTGGAAAACGCTGACGATGCGACTGCGCTGCAGCCCGGCAGCGGCCTGCTGAACATCGCGGCGGCCGGTGATAACACCGCCGCGCGCTCGTCGGCGTCAGCCGCCACGACGGTGACAAACGCTAAAACCCCGGCCCCGGACGGCGATAGCGCCACGGCGGCGCTCCCGCAACCGACCAGCGGCGAGCGCGCCAGTGCCGCTCAACCGCTGCCGGCGAGCGATACGCAGCAGCCGACGACGCTCAATCACGCCGTCGCCCTGGCCGCCGCCAGCCCAACGCAAACGGCCGCCCCGGCCGGCGCGCTGGTGACGGCGCCGCCCGCGCCGCAGTTAAACGCGCAGCTGGGCAGCCCGGAATGGCAGCAGGCGTTGAACCAACAGGTGCTGATGTTCCACCGCAACGGCCAGCAAAGCGCCGAGCTGCGCCTGCACCCGCAGGAGCTGGGCGCCTTGCAGATCACGTTGAAACTGGACGATCAGCAGGCGCAATTGCACATTGCCTCCGCCCACGGTCAGGTGCGCGCGGCGGTGGAAGCGGCGATGCCGCAGCTGCGTCACGCGCTGGCCGAGAGCGGCATCAACCTGGGGCAGAGCAGCGTGGGCGGCGAGTCCACCCCGCAATGGCAACAGGCGCAGCAGCAGGCTTCCAATGGCCAGGGGCGTTCCAGCTATGCTGAACACGCTGGCGGCGAGGCTGCGGCCGCCGACGGCGTCAGCGCGCCGGTGGCGTTGCAGCGCATGGCCAGCGCGGTCAACGGCGTCGATATTTTCGCCTGAGCCGCCGCAAACGCCCAAGCTGGCACCCATTTGCGCGTCTATTCAGGCTATTGCACGCCGCGATAGACGCGATAATACCTTTACATGTCATGCGTGCGGCTTTGCCGCGCGCTATGCCCGCCGCCACGCAGGCCGCGGGTGGAACAACAGGAATTAGATTTGGCTATGTCTCAGAACTCCCTTCCGGCAGCACCGAAACGCCCCCTTCTGGTCATCCTGCTGGTATTGATCAGCGTCGTCGCCTGTGGCGCCGCGGGCTACAGCTGGTGGCTGCTGCAACAGCATAAAAACGGCGCCGAACCGGCCGCCGTCAAACAGCAACCGCCGGCCGCGCCGGTGTTCATGCCGCTCGACACCTTTACCGTCAACCTGGTGACGCCGGACAACAACCCGGATCGCGTGCTGTATATCGGCCTCACGCTGCGCCTGCCGGACGAAAGTACCCGCCGTCAGCTGAACGATTTTCTGCCGGAGGTGCGCAGCCGCTTGCTGATGCTGCTTTCCCGTCAGGAAGCGAGTCAGTTGGCCAATGAACAAGGGAAGCAACAGCTGGTGGCGCAGATTAAGGACGTGCTCAGCCCGCCGCTGGTTAAGGGACAACCGAAGCAGGTGGTCAGCGACGTGCTGTTCACCGCCTTCATACTGCGGTAATCACTATGGGCGATAGCATTCTTTCACAGGCAGAGATCGACGCCTTGCTCAACGGCGACAGCGCGGGTGATGAACCCGAAGCGGTGGTCGGCAAAGAGAGCGAGGTCAAGCCTTACGATCCGAACACCCAGCGCCGCGTGGTGCGCGAGCGTCTGCACGCGCTGGAAATCATCAACGAACGTTTTGCCCGGCAGTTCCGCATGGGGTTGTTCAACCTGCTGCGCCGCAGCCCGGACATTACCGTCGGCCCGATCAAAATCCAGCCGTATCACGAGTTCGCCCGCAACCTGCCGGTGCCGACCAACCTGAACCTGGTGCACCTGAATCCGCTGCGCGGCACTGCCCTGTTCGTGTTCGCGCCGAGCCTGGTGTTCATCGCCGTCGATAACCTGTTCGGCGGCGACGGCCGCTTCCCGACCAAGGTCGAAGGCCGCGAGTTCACCCCGACCGAACAGCGGGTGATCAAGCGCATGCTGCGCCTGGCGCTGGACGCCTACGGCGACGCCTGGAGCGCCATCTACAAGATCGACGTGGAGTACGTGCGCGCCGAAATGCAGGTGAAGTTCACCAACATCACCACCTCGCCGAACGACATCGTGGTCACCACGCCGTTCCAGGTGGAGATCGGCGCACTGACCGGCGAGTTCAACATCTGCATTCCATTCGCGATGATCGAACCGCTGCGCGAACTGTTGACCAACCCGCCGCTGGAAAATTCGCGGCAGGAAGACAGCCACTGGCGCGAAACGCTGGTGAAGCAGGTGCAGCACTCCGAACTGGAGCTGATCGCCAACTTCGTCGATATCCCGATGCGGCTGTCGAAAGTCCTGAAGCTGCAACCGGGCGATGTATTACCGATAGACAAGCCGGAACGCCTGATCGCCCATGTGGACGGCGTACCGGTTCTGACCAGCCAATACGGCACGTTAAACGGGCAATACGCCCTGCGTGTTGAACATTTGATTAACCCTATTTTGAATGCTCTGAGTGAGGAACAGCCCAATGAGTGATCCTAAGCAACCGTCTGGCGAAGGAAAGGAATCCGTAGACGATCTGTGGGCTGATGCGTTTAACGAGCAGCAGTCTTCAGAGAAATCCGGCGCGAGCACCGAAGGGGTGTTCAAGTCGCTGGAAGCTCAGGATGCGCTCGGCAGCCTGCAGGATATCGACCTGATCCTGGATATTCCGGTCAAGCTGACCGTGGAACTGGGGCGCACCAAGATGACCATTAAAGAGCTGCTGCGCCTGTCGCAAGGCTCGGTGGTGGCGCTGGACGGCCTGGCCGGCGAACCGCTGGATATCCTGATCAACGGTTACCTGATCGCGCAAGGTGAAGTGGTGGTGGTGGCCGACAAGTTCGGCGTGCGCATCACCGACATCATCACCCCATCCGAACGCATGCGTCGACTGAGCCGCTGATGACCGCCGCGGCGCCCGTTACCGTCCAAAGCACCCAACCGCCCGCCGCGCCGGCCCTGCAGGCCGGTTCGGTGTTGATGCAGGTCAGCAGCGCGCTCGGCGGCATTCTGCTGCTGATCCTGCTGGCCGGTTGGCTGTTCCGTCGGCTGGGTTTCGCCCCGCAGGCGCGCAACAACAAACTGCTTAACCTGCGCGCCAGTTGCCAGGTCGGGCAGCGCGAGCGCGTGGTGGTGGTGGAAGTCGACGACACCTTGTTGGTATTGGGCGTCACCGCCCAGCAGATCACCCCGCTGCACACCCTGCCCGCTCCGCCGAAAGACGCAGGCGAGGCCGACGCGGCGACACCGGCGGACTTCCGCCAACTGATGCAAAAAGTTCTGAAACGCCCGGAAAAATCGGCATGACCTCGACTCTTCATACCCTCGTCCGCCGCCCGGCGGTTTGGCTCCCTGCCGCCCTGCTGTTCATCAGCCCGGCGGCTTTCGCGCAACTGCCGGGGCTGATCAGCCAGCCGCTGGCCAACGGCGGCCAGAGCTGGTCGCTGCCGGTGCAGACGCTGGTGCTGTTGACCTCGCTGACCTTCCTGCCGGCCATGCTGCTGATGATGACCAGCTTCACCCGCATCATCATCGTGCTCGGCCTGCTGCGCAACGCGCTGGGTACGCCGTCGGCGCCGCCGAACCAGGTGATGCTGGGGCTGGCGCTGTTCCTGACCTTCTTCATCATGTCGCCGGTGTTCGACAAGGTTTATCAGGATGCCTATCTGCCGTTCAGCCAGGACAAAATCGGGCTGGAAGTCGCGCTGGATAAAGGCGCGCAGCCGCTGCGCGAATTCATGCTGCGGCAAACGCGCGAAACCGATCTCGCGCTGTACGCCAGACTGGCCAATCAGCCGCCGCTGGCCGGCCCGGAAGCGGTGCCGATGCGCATCCTGCTGCCCGCCTACGTCACCAGCGAACTGAAAACCGCCTTCCAGATCGGCTTTACGGTGTTCATTCCGTTCCTGATTATCGACCTGGTGGTCGCCAGCGTGCTGATGGCGCTGGGGATGATGATGGTGCCGCCCGCCACCATCTCGCTGCCGTTCAAGCTGATGCTGTTCGTGCTGGTCGATGGCTGGCAGCTGCTGCTCGGCTCGCTGGCGCAGAGCTTCTATTCGTAACCCCTGACCGGAGAAAGCGAGATGACACCTGAATCGGTTATGGCGCTCGGCACCGAGGCGATGAAAGTCGCGCTGGCGCTGGCCGCCCCGCTGCTGCTGGCGGCGCTGATCAGCGGCCTGGTCGTCAGCCTGCTGCAGGCCGCCACCCAGATCAACGAAATGACGCTGTCGTTCATCCCTAAAATTCTGGCGGTGGTGGCCACCATCATCATCGCCGGTCCCTGGATGTTGAATCTGTTGCTGGACTACATGCGCACCCTGTTCAGCAACCTGCCTACCCTGATCGGCTGACCGTGCTCACCTTCGACAGCGCCCAGCTCACCGTCTGGCTCAGCCACTACTTTTGGCCTCTGCTGCGCATTCTGGCGCTGATAAGCACCGCGCCGATATTCAGCGAAAAGCAAATCAGCAAAAAGGTCAAAATCGGCCTTGGCGGGCTGATCGTCATCCTGATTGCGCCGACGCTGCCCGCCAGCAATATCCCCATCTTCTCCGCCGCCGGCCTGTGGCTGGCGATTCAGCAGATTCTGATCGGCGTGGCGCTCGGATTGACCATGCAGTTCGCCTTCGCGGCGGTGCGCCTGGCGGGGGAAGTGATCGGCATGCAGATGGGACTGTCGTTCGCCACTTTCTTCGATCCCAGCGGCGGCCCGAACATGCCGGTGCTGGCGCGCCTGCTCAACCTGCTGGCGATGTTGCTGTTCCTCAGCTTTGACGGCCATCTGTGGCTGATTTCGCTGCTGGCGGACAGCTTCCATACCCTGCCGATCCAAACGCAGCCGCTGAACGGCAACGGCTTCCTGGTGTTGACTCAGGTCGGCTCGCTGATCTTCATCAACGGCATGATGCTGGCATTGCCGCTGATCTGCCTGCTGTTGACGCTCAACATGGCGCTCGGCCTGCTCAACCGCATGACGCCACAGCTGTCGGTCTTCGTGATCGGTTTCCCGGTCACCATGACCTTCGGCATCATGACGCTGGGCATGATGATGCCGATGTTGGCGCCGTTCTGCGAACATCTGTTCGGTGAAATCTTCGATCGGCTGGCGGCGGTGATCGGCGGCATGACTTTCTGAGCCCCTAAGCCGCCCCTTCTTTCCCTCCCGCTTCCCTCTGAGACAAAATGGCAATAAAAACGCTTTCCTGGAACAAAAGCCTGAGAAACGTCTTTTATCCGGATTAAGGTTCAAATGTCTCCGGCGGCTTGAATAAATAAAACCCCGACCTAAAATAGACCCGGTAAAAAAAATATCGCCCGCACCCCGTCAGTCACCCGTGGCGATAATATAAGCTTATTGGTTAGAGAAAAATAAAATAACACAGCCACGCAGAGTTAAATGCGCGGCAGATAACTTACACCCTGAATAAATGCGTCCGGCAGCCTGCCGGCTGCAGGGCGCAGCATCGACCTTTGCTAACTACAGGAGCGAGATCATGATTAAAGCGAAAAGCAACCGCAAAGCACGCCGGTTATTCGGCATGGCCCACTGGAAAAGCAACAAATTTAAAGTTGCCATCAGCGAAACGGCCGCCGGTGAAAAATGGAAAGTGGTGAAGAAAAAGAAATAGCACCGATATTTATCGCCAGGGAAATAATATCCATCGTGATTTTTCCACCGCTGATTTCAATAATGCCATTGCGCATTAAACAGGGGTGACAATCGTATTATTTCTTCCCTGATGAAAAAAAGGCGCGTCACTCAGTCAGTAGTGGGAGAACGAGCGACGCGCCAAACGAGTGCGCCCGGTTTCAAGAAGCCTCCCTCCCCGCGGGGCGGAGAAGGCGTTTTCTAAGCGCACTAAAGGGAAACCCGTCGCGGTCAGGCAACGGGGTATTGCTCTTAACGATTCATCTGGAACAACGACATGCCCTGCATATCGCTGAAGGTTTTGTACGACGCCTGCAGCGCCGCCTGCTGCATGAAGTAGGACGAGATAGACTCGGCCAGGTCGGCATCCGTCAGCGCGCTCATCTGGATCTGATTGGTCATGTCACGCTCTTTACCGATGCTGTCCAACTGATCCATCTCCTGCAGCTGGCTGCCCAGCTCGGCGCGCACGCTCAGCACGTTGTTGTAGGAGTTGTCCAGACCGCGGTTGGCTTTCGCCAGCGCATCGTTCACCTGCTGCTTGGTGGCCTCGTCGGCGCCCTGCAGCGGGGTTTTCAGCGCGTTCAGCGCAATATCGATGCTCTCGAATACGTTGCTGACCGGCGCGCTGCCGTCCGGCTCGGGCTTCGGATTGCTGGTCAACGACATGAACACCGCGTTGCCGGTATGGCCGATGGTCATGGTGCGGTTGGCGTCCACTTTCTGCTCAACCGTCTTGTCGCCGCCCTGGTAACTGACGGTGCCGCCGTTGTCGACGAACGGCGCCTTGTCGTTCACATACCCGCCGAACATATAGCGGCCGTTGCCGTCGGTGCTGTTGGCCTGGTTCAGCAGCTGATCTTTCAACCCCTGCAGCTGGGTGGCGAGCGACTGGCGATCGTTATCGCTTTCGGTGCCGCCGGCGTTGACGATCAACGCCTTCATGTCCGCGATGGTGGAGGTCGCGCCGGCCAATACCGTTTCTTCCATCGACACGTTCTGACGGGCGAAGGTGCGCGCCAGCGTGTATTGACTGTTTTCCGCCTGCGACTGCGACAGCATCACCGCGCGCGACGCCGCCAACGGATCGTCGGACGGGTTGATCACTCGCTTGCCGGAGGAAAGCTGCTCGGCGGCCTTCATGAACAGCGACTGGTTGCCCGTGATGCCGTTCATGTTTTGTTGGTACATCATGCCGGTACTCATGCGCATGCTGTGGGTTCCTTACTCTGAGCGACCGGCGCCGTTATCGGCGCCGATTAACAATGAAATCAACGAATGTTCAGCAGCGCGTCGAACAGCGAGCTGGCGGTCTGAATCACCTGCGCGTTGGCCATGTAGTACTGCTGGAAACGCAGCAGTTCACCGTACTCTTCGTCAAGGTTGACGCCGGACATCGACTGCTGTTGCGCGCCCAGCTGGGTGACGATTTTGGCCTGCGACGTGGCGATGGCCTTGGCGGCGGCGGTCTGATTGCCGACGCCGCTGACGATGCCGGCGTAAGCGCCGCTCAGGGTCGCTTTGCCGTCCACCAGGTTTTTGGTTTGCAGATCCAGCAGTTTCTTGGCGTTCTCGTTATCGCCGCGGCCGCTGTCGTCTTTACCGGCGGCAGCGATCTTGGACGAATCGGTGATGGCCACTTTCAGGTTGCCCGCCACGTCGCTGACCGGTTTCACGGTGAAGCTGTCTTTGGCCTGCGCATTGCCGTCGATGCTCACTTCCAACCCGTCGAAGTTCAGCGTCGGTTTACCGTCGGCGCTGGTGCCCGGCGTCGCGTTGACTTTCACGTTGTCCGGCAGGCGGCTGACCTGCCAGTTGCTGCCGTCGAACTCGACGCGATAATCGTTGGCCTTCACCTTGCCGGTATCGGTGTAAGAGACCGACAGCGACGCGTCGCCGGTGTTGCGGGTGTTATCCACCACCCGGCCGCCGCTGAAGCTGAAGAAGTCGCCGCCCGCGTCACCGTTCAGATCGAAGCCGGCGCGATGCTGTTGGTTAAAGCTGTCCGCCATCGCCAGCGCCAACTGGCCCAGCTGATTGCGCACGCCGTCCAGCGTTTCGCTGCGGAATTTCAGCACGCCGCTCAGCGTGCCGCTGGTGATCTGGCCTTCCGGCACTTCGCTGGCGCCGTTGCCGCGGTTATAGCCGATGGTCAGACGGGAAGGATCGCTGCTGGAAGGCACGGCTTCCACTTGATACGTATTGCTGCCCTGCACCAGGGTCAAACCGTTGGCGAAGGAAACGGTATAGGCGTCGCCGTCCTGTTGCGTGACCTGTACGCCCACCAGCTGGTTCAATTCGGTGACCAGCTGATCGCGCTGATCCAGCAACGCATTCGGTTCGCCGCCGGCGCTGCCGCGCAAACGGGTGATCTCGTCGTTCAGCTTGGCGATCTGTTGGCCGTAGCTGTTGATCTGCTGCGCCGTATCGCTGATCTGCTGATTGACGCCGTTGTCCATGTCGCGCAGGAATTTGTCGGTGTTGTTGAACTGGTTCACCAGGCCGTTGGCCTTGCCCAGCACCGTCTGGCGCGCGGCGTCGTCACCGGCGTTGCTCACCAGGTTCTGCAGGTTGGTAAAGAAATCCTGCATGTTGGTCGACAGCGGGTTGGTCTTGCTCGCCAACAGGTTGTCGATCTGCGAAATCTTCTCGTAATAGGCGTTTTGCGCCCCGAACGCGCTTTGCGCGCCGCGCAGCTGGTTGGTGATGAACTGGTTGTACTCGCGGTTAACGCTGGTGACGGTCACGCCGTTGCCGATAAAGCCGCTCATGGTGGCCATGCCGCCGTTCTGCGCCAGGATCGCGGTCTGACGGTTGTAGCCCGCCACGTTGTAGTTGGAGATGTTGTTGCTGACGGTACTGAGCGCCACCTGAGCCGCATTCAGCCCGCTCATCGCGGTATTGATTAAGCTATTGGACATCGGAATTCCTTATGCTGCGGCGCCGGTGGCCCACAGGGTTCTTAATTGAGCTGCTGAGCCTGTTCGCTCAGCCTGTTTCGGTTATCGGCAAAAATGAGAAGAACTTGAGGAAAAAAAGCGGCAATGCGGTCAGCATCCAGCGAGCCTCCATTGCCGCCTACCCCCTAAATAATTGGCGCCGCAGCGGCGTCAAGAATGACGGGGATTTAGAACAAATCTTTCAGATCGTGGGTGTAAGCTTTCACCGCCTGTTCCCCCGCGCTCTTCATCTGCTGAATCACGCTGACCAACTTGCTGGCGTACTGCGGATCGGTGGCGTACCCGGCGCGCTGCAGCGCATGCGCCGCCTGCTCCGGGCTGCGCGCGGCGGCCACGTCGGCGTAGCGCGGGTTGTTGGTCAGCAGTTTGACGTAATCGGCGATCGCTTCGACGTACGACCCGTAAACGCGGAACTTCGCCTTCACCTTCTTCGCCGCGCCCTGTTCGAACTCGGTGGTGGTGATCTCCGTCACCGGCCCGCTCCAGCTGCCGCCGGCCTTGATGCCGAACAGGTTGTAGCTCGGCGTGCCGTCTGAGGTTGGGATCTCGCGCTGCCCCCAGCCGGATTCCAGCGCCGCCTGCGCGACGATCAGCTGATGCGGAATGCCGCTCTGCTGGCTGGCGACCTTCGCCGGTATCGACAGACGAGCGACGAAGTTGCCGTTGTTGAGCGACAGCGGCGCGGCGGCCGGCGGGGCTTTCGGCATCGCCCGGCGCACCATCTGCTCCAGCGCCTGGTTCGGCAGCGTTTGCAGCACCTCGTTGTCCAGCGCCATCGGCGACATGCCCGCAGTTTCGCTCGGCACCGCGTTGGCGTTGCTCATCTGCTTGACCATCATGTCGGCCAGCCCCAGCCCTTTTTGCGACATCTGCTGGGCGATTTGCTGATCGTACATCGAGGTATAGAGCCGCGTTTGATCGCTGCTCAACACCCCGTCCTGCGGCAAGGCGGAACGCATGCTTTTCAGCATCATCTGCACGAACATGCCTTCCACCTGCTGGGCCACCTGCTTGAGGTTGCCCTGCGGGTCGGCCGCCGCGTCGCGCTTCAGGCCGTTCAGCGCCTGGGCGTCATAGGCCGCGCCCGACATCGCCATCAGATCGCCCGCCATCAGATGATTTCCAGCTTGGCGCGCAGGCAGCCGGCGCTCTGCATCGCCTGCAGGATCGACATCAGATCGATCGGCGTGGCGCCCAGCGCGTTCAGCGCGCGAATGACGTTGTTCAGGTTGGCGCTGGCGTTCACCTTCTGCAGCGACCCGCCCTGCTGTTGCACCGAAATCTGGGTGTTTGGCGTCACCACCGTTTGGCCGCCGCCGAACGGCGTCGTCGGTTGGCTGACGGTGTTCTGCCGATCGACCACCACCGACAGGTTGCCCTGAGCGACGGCGCAGGAATCGAGGATCACATCGCGGTTCATCACCACCGACCCGGTGCGCGAGTTGATGATCACTTTGGCGTCCATCGCGCCGACGTTGACGGTGATGTTTTGAATCTCCGCCAGGAAGCGCACCTGAGAGCTGTTGCCCTGCGGCACCAGCACCTGGATCGTGCGGGCGTCGAGCGGCGTCGCGGTGCCGCCGCCGCGTTGGCGGTTGATGGCGTCGCTGATCTGCTGCGCCAGCGTGAAGTCTTCGTCGTTCAGCTGCAGGTTGAGTACGCCGCCGCTGCCGAAGGTGGTCGGCAGTTCGCGCTCGATGGTGGCACCGTTGCTGATGCGCCCGCCCGCCAGCTGGTTGACCTGCACGCTGCTGCCGCCGGCCGCCGCGCCCGCGCCGCCGACCAGCACGTTGCCCTGCGCCAGCGCATAGACCTGGTTATCCACGCCTTTCAGCGGCGTCATCAGCAGGGTGCCGCCGCGCAGGCTCTTGGCGTTACCCATTGATGAGACCACCACGTCGATATTCTGCCCGGCGCGCGAGAACGGCGGCAGTTTGGCGGTCACCATCACCGCCGCCACGTTTTTCAGCTGCATGTTGGTGCCCGGCGGCACGGTGATGCCCAGCTGCGACAGCATGTTGCTCAGGCTTTGAGTGGTGAACGGCGTCTGCATGGTCTGGTCGCCGGAGCCGTCCAGCCCCACCACCAGGCCGTAGCCGATCAGGGCGTTGTCTCGCACGCCCTGCACCGTCACCAGATCGCGGATGCGCTCCGCCGCCGCCGGCAAGCACACCAGCCCGACGCACAGCGCGATAAACCATTTTTTCAGCATCAGTCAATCCTTAGAACGGTGAAACATTTAAGAAGAAGCGCTGCAGCCAGCCCATGGTCTGCGCCTCGTTGATATAGCCATTGCCGACGTATTCGATCCGCGCGTCCGCCACCTGCGTCGAGGTGACCGAGTTGTTGCCGCTGATGGTGCGCGGGTTGACGACGCCGGAGAAACGAATGAATTCGGTGCCCTGGTTGATGGCGATCTGCTTTTCCCCCACCACGTGCAGGTTGCCGTTGGCCAGCACCTGGTTGACCGTCACCGTAATGGTGCCGTTGAAGGTGTTGTTGGCGTTGGCGCCGCCCTTGCCGCCGAAGGTGCTGTCGCCGGAAATGTCCATATCGGCGCGCGCATTGCCCAACAGGCCGTCGAGGTAACGCGGCGAGGTGGCGACGCCGAACTTGCTGGCGCCGTTGCGGCTGGCATTGGCGGAGGAGCTTTTGCTGGCGCTGACGTTTTCCTGCAGCACGATGGTCAGGGTGTCGCCGACGTTGCGCGGCCGGCGGTCTTCGAACAGCGGCTGATAGCCGTAGTTCATCGGCTGCACCGTCTGGAAGATCGAGCCGTTCGGCATCGGCGCGCTGGCCGGCGCGGGTTGCGCCGTGGTCGCGCCGTCCACCAGCGGTTTGTGCGGAATATAAGCGCAGCCGCTCAGCGTCAGCATCACCATTCCCGCCAGCCAGCGTTGTCCCTGCCGCGGCAGGATTGCCATCGAATATGTGGTTACCACGGGTATCGCCTTTGTTTCACGAAAGAGAATGACGGGCGCGGCATGCCGGGCCCGTCAAGGACAGATTACAGTTGCGTCAGCTTTTGCAGCATCTGATCGGAGGTCGATACCGCTTTGCTGTTGATCTCATAAGCGCGCTGAGTCTGGATCATGTTGACCAACTCTTCCGCCACGTTGACGTTGGAGGTTTCCACGTAGCCCTGATACAGCAGACCGGCGCCGTTCAGCCCCGGCGTGCTCTCGTTCGGCGCGCCCGAGCTTTCGGTTTCCTGATACAGGTTCTCGCCCACGCTCTCCAGACCGCTGTCGTTGACAAAGGTCGTCAGCGTCAGTTGGCCCACCTGCTGGGCGGCGGTTTGCCCCTGCTGGGTGACGCTGACGATGCCGTCGCGGCCGACGGTGATGGACAGCGCGTTCGCCGGAATGGTGATCGCCGGCTGCACCTGGAAACCGCTGGAGGTGACCAGCTGGCCGTTCTGATCGATCTGGAACGACCCGTCGCGCGTGTAGGCCTGGGTGCCGTCCGGCAACATCACCTGGAAGAACCCCTGCCCCTTGATGGCGACGTCTTTGCTGTTGTTGGTCTGCGACAGGTTGCCCTGGCTGTGCAGCCGCTCGGTCGCCACCGGACGCACGCCGGTGCCGATCTGCAGACCGGAAGGCAGCGTGGTCTGCTCGGAGGACTGCGCCCCCGGCTGACGCATGGTCTGGTACAGCAGATCTTCAAATACCGCACGCTGGCGTTTGAAGCCGTTGGTGCTGACGTTCGCCAGGTTGTTGGCGATCACGTCCATGTTGGTCTGCTGCGCATCCAGACCGGTTTTGGCAATCCATAAGGATGGAATCATCGGTTATTTCCTTGCTGCTTAACTCATTGAGAGCAGTGAGTTGGCACGCTGTTCGTTTTCATCCACGCTGTGGATGACCTTCATTTGCATTTCAAAACGGCGGGCGTTGGCGATCATGTCGACCATGGTCTCCATCGGCTTGACGTTGCTGCCCTCCAGTACGCCCGGCATCACCCGCACCTGCGGGTCGTTTTGCAACTGATTGCCGCGCTGCTGTTGGGTTTCCGGCGTCAGGCGGAACAGCCCGTCGTCACCGCGCATCACTTCGCGAGCATCGGCTTTCACCAGCTTCAGACGGCCGATCTGCGCGATGGTGTTCGGCGGATCGCCGGCGTTCAGCGCCGAAATGGTGCCGTCGGCCGCGATGGTGATCTCCGCCGACGGCGGCACCTCGATCGGGCCACCGTCACCCATCACCGGCAATCCCTGCACCGTCAACTGCCCGGTGGAGGAAATCTGAATGTTGCCGTTGCGGGTATAGGCCTCACCGCCACCCGGCAGGCTCACCGCCAGGAAACCGTCCTGCTGCAGCGCCACATCCAGCGGACGCGCGGTGTAGTTCAGCGCCCCCTGGCTCATGTCGGCACCCGGCGTCGACGCGGCCACCAATGTGCGCGTCGCCAGGCTAGGCCCGTCAACCGGCACCGCGCGCAGTGCGGCGAGCTGGGCGCGAAAGCCCGGCGTCGACGCGTTGGCCAGGTTGTTGGCGGTAATGGACTGCTGCTCCAGCGTTTGGCGAGCCGCGCCCATCGCGGTATAAATCGCGTGATCCATAACTCGACCCTATTAGCGCAGGCTAACCAACGTCTGCAGAATGGAGTCCTGCGTCTTGATGGTCTGGGCGTTGGACTGATAGTTACGCTGTGCGACGATCATGTTCACCAGCTCCTGGCTCAGATCGACGTTGGAAGACTCCAGCGCGCCGCTGGTCAGCTTGCCTAAGCCGCCGCCACCCGCAAGACCGACGCGCGGCTGACCGGACGCGCCGGTTTCCTGCCAAACGTTATCGCCCTGCGACGCCAGCCCTTCCGGGTTGGAGAAGTTAGCCATGACGATCTGGCCCAACAGCTGGGTCTGCTGGTTGGAATAGACGCCCACGATGGTGCCGTCGTTGTTGATCTGATAGCCCGTGTATTCACCGGCGGCATAACCGTCCTGCGATACCTTGCTCACCGAGTCGCTGCTCACGTTCTGCTGCATGCTGCCGGCGAAGCTCAGGGTGAAGTTTTGCGCCGGCGCGCCGTCTTTGGCGGTCATCGGGATCACCATGCTGAACTCGCCCGGCGCGCCGTTGGTGCTGGTGGTTTTCACCAGGGTACCGCTGGTGCTGAACTCCATGGTGCCGGCGTTCACTGGCGCTGCGCTGCCGTCCTGGGTGTAGACCTGCCATTTATTGTCTTCGGTCTTCACGAAGTAAGCGTTGATGTTGTGCGCGTTACCCAGCGAGTCGTAGGCGGTGATGGTATTGGTATAGTTGTAGCTGTCCTGTTTGGTCGGATCGAAGGTCTTGTTTTCCGGCACCTTATGGGTCGACATCAGGTTGGCGACCATCTGGCCGGAAGTGGACGCTTTCGCGTTCATCATGCCTTCAGGAATGCTCAACGGCACCGGGTTGGCGCCCTGCTGAATGGTCGGCGGGGAGCCGGCCGCCGGATAGCCGGTCAGCTGCAGACCCTGCATGTTGGTCAGATTGCGGTTCTCGTCCAGCTTGAACTGGCCGTTGCGGGTGTAGAAGATGCCGCCGTCTTTATCCTGCATGCGGAAAAAGCCGTTGCCGTTGATGGCCACATCCAATGAACGGCTGGTGCCGGTGGTGGTGCCGCCCTTGAAGTTCTGGGTGATGCCGGACACTTTGACGCCCAGACCGACCTGCGAACCGGCGAACATGTCGGCAAAGGAGACGCTGCCGGATTTGAAGCCCGCCGTCGCGGAGTTGGCGATGTTGTTACCGATCACGTCCAGGTTGGTTGCTGCCGCGTTCAAGCCGCTGACTGCCTGAGAAAAAGCCATGTTATTCTCCGAATAGTGGTCAGGCTATCGTCCGATTGAGCCTGATGCTTAGGGTTATAAGATCTGTCGCACGTCTTCCAGGGTGGCGTTGCCCGCCAGGCCGAGATCCAGCTTGGCGCCGTTGCCGTCGCGGATCACGCCGTTCACCAGGCCGAAGTGCAGGCTGCGCGCCACCAACGGCTCGCCGTTGCCTTTGGCGTTAATCGCCACTTTGTAGGCGCCGTCGGGCGCGGTGGAGCCGTCATCCAGCGAACCGTCCCAGGTGAAGGCATGCACGCCGGCGGTCAGACCGCCGATTTCGATGGTGCGCACCACCTGCCCGCTGGCGTTGGTGATGGTGGCGGTTACCTGGTCGGCGGCGCGCTCCAGTTCCACGCCGAACGGCGTGGTGCTGACTTTGCCGTCCTTGCTGCCGACCAGAATGTTGCTGCCCGGCACCATCACGCCGTGGCCGATCAGCGCGGTGGCCTGCAGCGACTGATTGCTGTTGATCTGACCGGAGATCGACCCCAGCGTGGTGTTGAGTTTTTCGATGCCCTGAACGGTGTTGATCTGCGCCAGCTGCGAGGTCAGTTCGTTGTTCTGCATCGGATTGGTCGGGTCCTGGTTTTTCAACTGCGCCACCAGCAGCGTCAGGAAGCTGTTGTGCAGATCCTGGCTGTTGGTATTTTTGCTGTTGTTACCGATGACGGTATTGTCCAACGACTCGTTCGTGGTTGGGGCGATAGCCATGGAAACCTCCGGTTACTGACCCAGCGTCAGGGTTTTCATCATCATCGACTTGGTGGTGTTGAGCACCTCGACGTTGGCCTGATAGCTGCGGGAAGCGGAGATGGTGTTGACCATTTCCCCCACTACGTCGACGTTCGGCATGCGCACATACCCCTTGGCGTCCGCCAGCGGGTTGCCCGGCTGATACACCAGACGCTCGGGCGCCGGATCGTCCACCACCTGGGCAACGCGCACGCCACCGGTCGGCTGTCCCGGCGCCGCTGCGACCTGGAACACCACCTGCTTGGCGCGGTAAGGTTCGCCGTCCGGGCCGGTCACGCTGTCGGCGTTGGCCATGTTGCTGGCGCTGACGTTCATGCGCTGGGATTGCGCCGATAACGCCGAGCCGGAGATATCAAAAATATTCAGTAAAGACATGCGCCTTATCCTTGTTGCAGTACGGACATCATCCCTTTGATCTGACCGTTGAGCAGCGTCAGGTCGGTCTGATATTTCAGGCTGTTATCGGCAAAGTTGGTGCGTTCGCGATCCATGTCCACCGTGTTGCCGTCCATCGACGGCTGATCCGGCACCCGGAACAGCAGATCGAGCTGCGGCGGCTGCAGGGTCTGCGCCGGGATATGGCGCGCCGCCGTCAGGTTGAGCGCCATGCCGTTGCCGCTGACGCGCCCCTGCTCCATCACTTTGTTCAATTGGCTGGCGAAATCGATATCCCGCGCCTGATAACCCGGTGTGTCTGCGTTGGCGATGTTGGCGGCCAGAATTTCCTGCCGCTGGGCGCGCAAGTTCAGCGCCTCTTGGCCAAAGCGCAGAGCCGCGTCCAGTTTGTCGAGCATGCTCCCTCCGCGAGGTTAGAATTTGGAGTCGACAGCATAAACGCCCCCCGCGCTACCCTATCGCGGGAATAAACGCAAAATGGGGCGCTATTTATCTGCTTAGCCTGCGCGCGCTGCGGGTACACTTACGCGTATCCCGATGAAGCTTGAGAAGATGACGATGAAAGGTAAAATGCTGCTGCTTATCGGCCTGCTGTGCAGTCTGAACGCGCGCGCCGACGATCTGGCGACGCAAATCGAAAGCTTCATCCAAGGCAAGTTCAGCGGCGAACCGGTGCAGGTAAAAGTGCGGGTGCGCACACCGCCGAACCAATGGCCCGCTTGCGAACTGCCGCAGCTGGCGCTGCCGCCCAACGCGCGGATCGGCGGCAACGTCAGCATTTCGGCGCGCTGTGGCCAAGAGCGGCGTTTTATCCAGACGCAGGTGCAGGTGTTCGGCCGCTATCTCGTTTCGGCGCGCGGCATCACCGCCGGCAGCCGGTTGACGGCGGCGGACCTGACGTTGAAAGAAGGTCGGCTCGATACCCTGCCGCCGCGCGCGCTGACCGAAGCGGGCAAAGCATTAGGCGCCGTCAGCCTGCGCAACATCAGCCCCGGCCAGCCGCTGACCCTCGCCATGCTGCGCCGGGCCTGGATTATCAAGGCCGGGCAACCGGTGCAGGTCAATGCACAGGGCGAAGGTTTCAGCATTAGCGGCGCGGGCAAGGCGATGAACAACGCCGCCGCCGAAGACAGCGTGCGCGTGCGCATGGCGTCCGGGCAAATCGTCAGCGGCGTGGTCGGGGACGACGGCGCGATTCGCATTACGTTATAAAAAAGTAAAGGTTCCGCAAACCTTGCCGATAAGACAAATCAAGCAGCATTTTATTGGCCATCAGGGCCGCAACACTTTCATTGCAGCGTCGTCGCCCGAGAGCGGTCACGGCGTAAACGGAGATGGACCATGAGTATCGATCGCACCCAGCGGTTACAGCCGGTTTCCACTGTGCAACCGCGTGAAACCCCGGCCGACAACCCGCTCCAGCCGCGTAAGGCCGCCGTGGCTGAAACCGCCGTCAGCGGCACGCAGGTCAAACTGAGCGAGGCGCAGGCGCGCCTGATGCAGCCGGGCACCCAGGATATCGATATGGGCCGGGTCGAGGCCATCAAGCAGGCGATCCGCAACGGTGAACTGAAGATGGACGCCGGCAAAATCGCCGACGCACTGCTGCAAGACGCGCAGAGCGATGTTCAATGGATCGCCGGACGCGACTGACAACGCGGCGGCGGGTAGCGGTAAAGGATAAGTCATCACTATGGAAAAGCTGGCACAACTGCTGGACAAACTGTTGGAAACGCTGCAGGCGCTCAATGGCGTGCTGGAAGAAGAGCACGATCTGTTATGCTCCGGCCAGCTGCCGGGCGTGGCCTTGCAGCGCGTAACCGATGCCAAAAGCCAACTGCTGGCGACGGTCGCCTACCTCGAGCAACAGCGCCTGGGGCAGGAAAAAACCTGCGGGCAACGCGCGCCCTATGCCAGCCACGCCCCCCTGGCCGACCGTTGGCAGCGCGTTCAATTGCTGAGCCAAACGCTGCGCGAAAAGAACCAGCACAACGGCCTGCTGCTCAATCAGCAGATCGACCATAACGCTCAGGCGCTGGCGATCCTCAGCAAAAACAACAAATCGCTGTATGGCCCGGATGGCCAGTCGCACGCCGGCAGCCTGCTCGGCAGAAAAATCGGCGTCTGACCTGACTCATTTTGCCCGGTGAGCCTATCACCGGGCATGCGTTAACCGACTTTTGCGCATCCCGTCGCATTTTCTGCCTACACCCTTTGAATTCACTTAAGACTTTGCGCCTGGCTGCGCATGGCGTGAATTTGGCTGTTTCTTTCCCTTTGGCCGCTTGTCACCCTGTGGTTATTTTTAAACCACTTGAAATATACCCTTTACGGGTATAGATTCGCAAGGAGAGCGAATGGCCGACATTTATCTCACCAAAACCTTTCAGGGTTTTGCCGCACGCGAGCGCATCAGTGATGCCACGATAGTGAAAGCGGCGCGAGAGATGCAACATCAGCTGTACGACGCCAATCTTGGCGGTTGCGTATACAAAAAGCGCATCGCTCGGGCTGGTGCGGCAAACGTGGCGGCTATCGGGTACTGATCGTTTTTCGCGATGAAGACCGCCTGTTTTTTATGCGCGGCTTTGCCAAAAGCGAGAGAGAAAACATCAGTACGGATGAGTTACAGGGATTGAAACATCTGGCTGCGCTGTATCTGGATTATTCGCCATTCAGACTCTACCAGCTGGTCAACAACAGGGAGTTACGGAGGCTAAGCGATGAGTAAAATTCTTGCCGAGATCCACCAGGAAGTTCAGGACCTGCACCGCGCTGGTTTCGTCGACAACGTGACCATGCGTACCTTCGACATGTTGTGCCTGCGGCCGGTGAAGCAGTTCGGGCCGGCCGAGATCCGCGCGCTGCGCGAACGGGAAAACGTCAGTCAGCCGGTGTTTGCGCTGTATCTCAACGTCAGCAAAAAGGCGGTGCAGAAATGGGAGCGCGGCGAAGCGCAACCGAACTCCGCCGCGATGAAACTGCTGACGCTGGTGGAACGCAACGGCCTGCAAATTCTGGCCTGATCTTACTGATAATTGACGATCACCTGATTGCCAATCACTCGCAGCGGCGGATTCAGCCCGCCTTGCGACTGCACGTAATAGACAAAGCGCAATTCCGCATTGGCCGGCTCGCCCTGCAGACCGATGCTGCTGCCGCTGCCGCCGCCGAGCGGAATGCAGCGGTTTACCGTGCAAAGCTGGGCCTGCAGCCCCACGGGCTCTGGCCCCAGCAAACGGTAGCGCCAGCTGACGCTGGTGATGCGCGCATTGGCATCCGGCAGCGCGTTCGGCGGCCGCAAACCGGCGGATTCATCGCGCATCCCGCCCTGTTCCAGCGTGACCCCCGCCCCTTCAGCCACCCAGGAGCCGGACACCGCGCCGGCGGCTAGCGGCGCCAGCAAACACAACAAGGACAGACAGCGTTTCATCAGGCGGCTCCAATGGTCGAGGTCATGCGAATCTGGCGATCGTCGTTGATCTCCAGGTTGGACAGCACCACGAGCTGCGGCAGGCTGCGACGCAGGAAGCGCGCCAGTAAAGGACGCAGCGCATGGTTAACCAACAGTACCGGCGGCGCGCTGAGCATCTCTTGCCGTTGCAGCGCCTGACGCGCCTGCTCCAGCAGACGGTCAGCCAGCCCCGGCTCCAGACCTCCGCCACCCTGCAACGCCTGCAGCAACAGGCGCTCCAGCTGGGTATCCAAGCCGATAACCTGAATCTCGCCGTTGCCCGGGAACCACTGCTGCGTGATCGCCCGGCCCAGCGCCACCCGCACCACGGTGGTCAATTCGTAAGGATCGCTCTGCGCCGGGGCATGTTCCGCCAGCGTTTCGACGATGGTGCGCATATCGCGGATGGACACGCGCTCGGCCAGCAGATTTTGCAGCACCTTGTGCAGCGTCGTCAGTGACACCACGCCCGGCACGAAGTCTTCGGTCAGCTTCGGCATCTCCTGCGACACGCGATCCAACAGCTGTTGGGTCTCCTGGCGGCCGAACAGCTCGCTGGCGAACTGGCCAATCAGATGATTGAGGTGCGTCGCCACCACGGTGCTGGCTTCCACCACGGTAAAGCCCTGGATTTGCGCCTGTTCGCGCAAGGCGCTGTCTATCCACACCGCTTCCAGCCCGAAGGCGGGATCGACGGTTTTGTCTCCCGCCAGCTCGCCCACGGCATTGCCGGGGTTGATCGCCAGCCAGCGGCCCGGCTGCGCTTCACCGCTGCCGATCTCGACGCCTTTCATCAGGATGCGATAGCTGGCTGGCGGCAGTTCCAGGTTGTCGCGAATGTGCACCACCGGCGGCAGATACCCCATGTCCTGCGCGAATTTCTTGCGGATCCCGCGGATACGCCCAAGCAGCTCGCCGTTCTGTTGAAAGTCGACCATCGGAATCAACCGGTAGCCCACTTCCATCCCCAGCGGATCTTCCAACTGCACGTCGGCCCAGCTGGCCTCGGCGGCCTGCGGATTCTCCGGCATCACCGGATCTTCCACCGTTTTCGGCGCCTGTTGTTCACGGCCGCGCAGCCACCAGGCGAGGCCCAGCAGAGCCGCGGTAAACAGCAGGAACACCAGGTTCGGCATGCCCGGCACCAGGCCCAGCAGGCCCAGCACCCCGGCGCTCAGCAGCATCACGCGCGGATTGTTGAACAGCTGGCCCACCATCTGCTCGCCGACATCCTGATCGGTCGCGACGCGGGTGACGATGACACCGGCGGCGGTGGAGATCACCAATGCCGGGATCTGGGCCACCAGGCCGTCACCGATGGTCAGCAGCGTATAGCTTTCCGCCGCCGCACCCAGTTCCATGCCGTGTTGCACCACGCCGACCAACAGGCCGCCGACCACGTTCAGCACCATGATCATCAGGCCGGCGATGGCGTCGCCGCGCACGAATTTACTGGCGCCGTCCATCGAGCCGTAAAAATCGGCCTCCTGGGTCACTTCGGCGCGGCGTTTCTTCGCTTCGTCTTCACCAATCAATCCGGCGTTCAAATCGGCGTCGATCGCCATCTGTTTACCCGGCATGCCGTCCAGCACGAAGCGCGCGCCCACTTCGGCGATACGCCCTGCACCTTTGGTAATTACCATAAAGTTGATCAGCACCAGGATGATGAACACCACGATGCCGATGGCGAAGTTGCCGCCCACCAGGAAGTGGCCGAAGGCTTCCACCACGCGCCCGGCGGCGGCGGAGCCGGTGTGACCTTCCAGCAAGATGATGCGCGTCGAGGCGACGTTGAGCGACAAACGCAGCAATGTGGAGAACAGCAGGATGGTCGGGAAAGCGGCGAACTCGAGCGTACGCTGGGTGAACATCGCCACCAGCAGCACCATGATCGACAGCGCGATGTTGAAGGTAAACAGCAGGTCGAGGATAAACGCCGGCAGCGGCAATACCATCATCGACAAAATCAGCAGGATCAGCACAGGGCCGGCCAGCACCTGCCACTGCGTATCTTTAAAATTGCCCGGCAAACGAAGCAGGGAGGCCAAATTAGCCATCAGAGTCACTCTCTCTCGCAAAATCCAGTGCTTCCGGCACCGGTAAACGTTCAGGTTTTTTCGGGATCAGGCCGCCCTCGCGCCGCCAGCGGCGCAGTTGGTACACCCAGGCCAGCACTTCGGCGACCGCGGCATACAGGGTGGCCGGAATGTGTTGTCCAATCTCGCTGTGCCGATACAGCGCGCGCGCCAGCGGCGGCGCCTCCAGCATCGGAATGCGGTGCTCCGCGCCGAGCTCGCGAATGCGCAAGGCGATTTCGCCGGCTCCCTTGGCCAGCACCTTCGGCGCACTCATTTTTTTGTCGTTGTACTGCAACGCGACGGCGTAGTGCGTCGGGTTGGTGACGATCACGTCCGCCTTGGGCACGTCGGCCATCATGCGGCGCCGGGCGATCGCCCGCTGCTGCTGGCGAATGCGCCCCTTGACGTGCGGGTCCCCTTCCTGATCCTTGAATTCGTCGCGAATATCCTGCTTGGTCATCTTCAGCTTTTTGAAGTGGCTCCACAGCTGATAGAACACGTCGAACGCCACCATCGGCGTCAGCCCCAGCACCACCAGAAAACCGCAGAACAGGATCATCTGCAGCGCATTGCCCAGCGCATCGAGCGGCTGCTGGGTCATCAGATGCAGCATCGCCGCCCAGTTGTGCCACAGATAAAGACCGGTGACCCAACCGACCAACGTCGCTTTCAGGATCCCTTTCAGCAGCTCGGCCAACACCTGGCTGGAAAAGATGCGTTTCAACCCGGACAGGGGGTTTAGCCGCTTCATATCGAACTTGATCGACTTGCCGCTGAACAAGATGCCCCCCAACAGCATTGGCGCGGCGAGCGCTACCAGCACCAGCCCCGCCATGATCGGCAGCAGCGCCAGCACCGCCTGACGCAGCAACATGCCCAGTTGGCGAAGCATCTGTTTGTCGTTACTGACCATGCCGTGGTCAAAGTTCAGCCCTTGCGTGAGCATCGCCGCCAGCTGTTGCGCCATGTTGCTGCCGGACATCAGGATAATCGCAAGGCCCGAGAGCAACATCAGCACCGAGGTCAGCTCGCGGGAGCGCGGGATCTGGCCGTCTTCACGCGCCTTCTCCAGCCTGTGGGGCGTGGGGGCCTCGCTTTTTTCCAGATCGCTGTCTTCAGCCACGAAACGCCGTTCCTGTGTCGGGAGGGTCAAGAATGGCGGTCAGCATGCCAAAAAATTGGCGATGTCATTGGCGGAACAACGGGGAAAAAGGCGGGTTATTTAGGGGATGAGACCATCAGGGAGACGTTACAACCAATTTTCCAGCCGCAACCCCTCTACGCGCTCAAATTCGCGTCGATTATTGGTCACCAGGATCAATCCTTCGCTGCGCGCATGCCCGGCGATATGTAGATCGTTTACGCCAATAGGCGTTCCCTGGCGTTCCAGAGCAGCCCGGATGTTGCCGTAGTGCGATGCCGCTTTGGCGCTGTAATCGAGAATGTCCAATCGGGAGACAAAATCCTCAACGACTCTGGCGTTCACCGCTGGGCGAGCGCTTTTCTCCACCCCGTGAACCAATTCGCCATAGGTGATCGACGAAATGACCATTTTACCTGCATAGCGATTGAATGCCTCCAGCACTTCCAGCGGCCGGCGCTTAATGACATAGATAACAATGTTGGTGTCCAGCATATGGCTGAACATCAAAAATCTTCCCGCTCGCGCTGGTGCTGCCCGGCACGTTCATTGAGGAAATCATCGCTCACCTCATTTTCCGCACAGAAGAAACTGTCCCAGGTATTCTCCAGAGGGGCAAGAATGCGCTCTTTGCCCACTACGCGGACGGTCACTTTAGAAACAGTATCTGGGAAACGCACCTCTGCAGGCAGGCGTACAGCCTGTGTCCGATTATTGGTAAAGACAGAACCTAACGTCATGGCGACCTCCTTTAACTGGAGTACAAATTATAACCGCCACAATGTATATAGCAATGCTATATACATTAATCTTTGCGGGACACTGCGCAACTTTCGGGGCGCGCCGTCGCGCGCCCCGAAAGGCCTCAGAAACCGAGGCTGTCGAGCAGATCGTCGACCTGCGCCTGGTTGGCGATCACGCCGACGCCGTTCTGGTCGAGCTGCGGGCCGTTCAGCAGGCTGTCGTTCGGCCGTTTTTCCTTCACCGGCTGCTCCGGCATGTTTTCCATCAGCACCATCAGCAGTTGCTTTTCGATCTCCTGCACCACGTCCATCATGCGCTTGATCACCTGACCGGTCAGATCCTGGAAGTCCTGCGCCATCATGATTTCCAGCAGCTGAGCGTTGGTGAAGGCCGTATGGCCCGGCACCTGATCCAGATACTGACGCGTGTCGTTGACCAGAGAACGCGCGTCGTCCAGTTCGATGGGATTGGCGAACCACTCGTCCCAGCGCCCTTTCAACGCGTTGGCGCCGGACTCCAGCTCCGCCTGGCGCGGTTGCGCCGCCTCCACGCAGTTCAACGCCCGTTCCGCCGCCTGCGCCGTCATGGTTACGACATAGTCAAGACGGTCGCGCGCATCCGGGATCGCCTCTGCCGCCTGGGCAATCGCCTGATCGAGCCCCAGTTCACGCATGCTGTCGCGCAGCATTCGGGTCAGTTGGCCGATGCGGGAGATGATCTCTCCCGCGGTCGCTGCATCGCTGGCAGGCATTGGAATGTCTCTCATCGCCCTCTCCTTACATGCCCAATTTTTCAAAAATCTTGTTGAGCTTTTCTTCCAGCGTCGCCGCCGTAAAAGGTTTCACTACATAACCGCTGGCGCCGGCCTGCGCCGCCGCGATGATATTTTCTTTCTTGGCTTCCGCCGTCACCATCAGTACCGGCATCGCGGCCAGCGCGCTATCGGCGCGGATGGTCTGCAACAGTTCGAGCCCGTCCATGTTCGGCATGTTCCAGTCGGACACCACGAAGTCGAAACCGCCGGCGCGCAGCTTGTTCAGCGCATCCGCGCCGTCTTCAGCTTCTTCGACGTTGTTGAAGCCCAGCTCTTTCAGCAAATTTCTGACGATGCGGCGCATGGTGGAGAAGTCGTCCACAACCAGAAATCTGAGGTTCTTATCTGCCATTGTTACTCCTGAAATAGTTAACCGTTTAATGATGCAAAACCGCAGGCCGCCGCGCGGCGACCGTAGGTCATATCGCCGCCGGGCAAACCCTGCGGACTGAAATCAAATGCGCAATGCCTGGCCGCCGGAAATCTGCGCCAGCATGCGCTGGCTCATCCTGTCCAACTCGACCACTTCGCTGACGCCGCCGCTGGCGATCGCCTCGCGCGGCATGCCGAACACCACACAGCTCGCCTCGTTCTGCGCCAGGGTATAGGCCCCGGCGCGGTGCATCTCCAGCATCCCCGCCGCCCCGTCGTTCCCCATGCCGGTGAGGATCACCCCCACCGCATTGCGGCCGGCATATTGCGCTACCGAGCGGAACAGCACATCGACCGACGGACGATGGCGGTTGACCGCCGGGCCGTCATGCAGCTTCACCTGATAGTTGGCGCCGCTGCGCGCCAGCTCCAGGTGGCGATCCCCCGGGGCGATGTAGGCGTGACCCGGCAGCACGCGCTCGCCGTCCTCCGCTTCTTTCACCGTGATCTGGCACAGCTTGTTCAGCCGTTCGGCGAACGAACGGGTGAACCCCGGCGGCATGTGCTGGGTGATCAGCAGCGCCGGACTGGTGGCCGGCAGCGGCTGCAGCACCTGGCGGATCGCTTCGGTGCCGCCGGTGGAAGCGCCGATGGCGATCAGTTTTTCACTGCTCAGCAGCGGCGCATGGCTGAGGATCGCCGGCGCCGGGCTGCTGGATCGCTGCGGCAGGCGCGCTCTGGCGGCGGTGCGGATCTTCTCGGCGATCAGTTCGCTGTAGGCCAACATGCCCTCGCGAATGCCGAGCTGCGGTTTGGTGACGAAATCCACCGCGCCCAGCTCCAGCGCACGCAGCGTGATCTCCGAGCCTTTACCGGTCAGCGAAGAAACCATCACTACCGGCATCGGCCGCAGGCGCATCAGCTTCTCGAGGAAATCCAGCCCGTCCATGCGTGGCATCTCGACGTCCAGCGTCAGCACCTGAGGATTAAATTTTTTGATCAGATCGCGCGCCACCAGCGGATCCGGCGCGGTCGCCACCATTTCCATGTCGGGATGGCCGTTCACGATTTCCGTCATCAGCTGACGCATCAGTGCCGAATCGTCTACGCATAACACTCTGATTTTACTCATTACCTCTCCTTGGTCAGCCCATACACGGTCTGCCCACGCAAGTAGAAATCCCGGCTGATCTGGCTGAAGTTCTCGGAGTGGCCGGCGAACATCAGCCCCCCCGGCTTAAGCAAGGGAACGAAGCGGCGCAGGATGCGCTCCTGCGTCGCCTTATCGAAATAGATCATGACGTTGCGGCAAAAAATGGCGTCAAATTGCCCCGGCAGCGCCCATTCCGGCGCCAGCAGGTTCAACGGCTGGAAGTTCACCCGCGCCGCCAGTTCCGGCCGCACGCGCACCAGCCCCTGATGCGGCCCGGTGCCGCGCAGAAAATAGCGCTGCATTTGGGTCGGCGTCAGGGTGCGCAGATCTTCCTGGCGGTAAACGCCCGCTTCCGCTTTTTCCAACACCTGCGTGTCGATGTCGCTGGCCCAGACCTGGCAACTGCCGGCCCGCTGCCCCAGGGCATCGCTCAGCGTGATGGCGATCGAATACGGCTCTTCGCCGGTCGAGGCCGCAGTGCTCCAGACGCTGTAGCCGTTCGGCCGCGAGCGCGCATGCTCCGCCAGGATCGGGAAGTGATGCGCCTCGCGGAAAAATGCCGTCAGGTTGGTGGTCAATGCGTTGATGAACGCCTGCCACTCCGCGCTGTTCGGATCGCTTTCCAGCAGCGCCAGATAGTCGCCGAAATCGTGCAATCCCAGCAGCCGCAACCGGCGCACCAGGCGGTTGTAAACCATCTCGCGCTTATGCTCCGCCAGCACGATGCCGGCGCGTTGATAAATCAACTGGCTGATACGGCGAAAATGCACGTCCGACAGCGGCAGGCGCTGCACCATTTGCGTCAACATCGACGCAGTATCCCGGTTAGAAGTAGATGGCGCCTGTTTCATGCCGCCTCACCGGAGAAAAACGTGCTGTTTATGCGGTTTAACAATCTTGGGCTTCCTTTACCACGGGTGAAACTGCGTTGTTGCTGTTACCTGGCGCGACGACGTTATCGTCCGCCAGACGGAATACCGCGACCGCGTCGGCCAGGGTAATAGCCTGCTCTTCCAGCGCGGTGGCGGCAGAAGCGGACTCTTCCACCAGCGCGGCGTTCTGCTGGGTAACCTGGTCCATCTGGGTCACCGCCTGCGTCACCTGTTCGATGCCGCGGCTTTGTTCATCCGAAGCCGACGCGATCTCGCCCATGATGTCGGTCACGCGAGTTACCGAGCGCACAATGTCCTGCATGGTGGCGCCGGAGTTTTCCACCAGCACCGAGCCGTGTTTGACGCGGCTGACCGATTCGTCGATCAGCACCTTGATCTCTTTCGCCGCCTGCGCGCTGCGGCTCGCCAGGTTGCGCACTTCACCGGCGACCACCGCGAAACCCCGCCCCTGTTCGCCGGCGCGCGCCGCTTCCACCGCGGCGTTCAGCGCCAGGATGTTGGTCTGGAAGGCGATGCCGTCGATCACGCTGGTGATGGCGCCGATTTTCTGCGAACTGTTGGCGATATCGTGCATGGTGGTGACCACGTCACCGGCCAGTTCGCCGCCCTTGGCCGCGGTGGCCGAGGCGTCACGCGCCAGCTGAGACGCCTGCCGCGCATTGTCGGCGTTCTGTTTCACCGTCGCGGTCAGCTGTTCCATGCTGGCGGCGGTTTCTTCCAGCGACGCGGCCTGCTGCTCGGTGCGGGAAGAGAGATCGTTGTTGCCTTCGGCGATCTCCTGCAGACCGATCAGAATCGACTCTGCCCCGTCGCGCACCGCGCCGACGGTGCCGATCAGCGACTGCTGCGTGCGTTGCAGGCTGGCGAACAGCAGGCTGATTTCATTGCGGCCGTACACCTGAATCGGCGTCGCCAGATCGCCGGCGGCGATGCGTTCAAAGTGGCTGCGGATTTGGTTCAGCGGCTGTATCAGCATGGTGCGCAACCACCACATGGCGCTGCCGGTCACCACGATCAGCATCAATACCGCCCCCGCCAGCATCAGGCCCGCCAGCGTGAAGGAGAACTGATTAGCGTCTCTGGCCTCGCTGATGTCACCGTTCACCAACTGCAGGTACTGCACGAAGTCGGCCTCGAACAGGTCCTGGGTTTTCTGCGTCGGCTGATCCATAAACGCCTGCAGCTCGCCCTTTTCCAGGAAACCGATCAGCTCGCGCAGCGCGCCGCGCAGCCGCTCGTAGCTGGCCTTGGTGGTGGCCGTCTGCTGGTTCTGCTGTTCACTGCTGCGTTCAACCGCCATAAACTGATTGAAATAGAGATCGGCCTTCTGCAGCGAACTGCGGGCGTTGCTCATCAGCTCGTTCACCTGCTCCTGCGGCAGTTTCAGCGCCGCGCGGGTGCCGGCGCGGTTCAGCGTATTGCGCGCCTGCAACAGCGACACCCAGCTCAGGCTAAGCGAATCGCGCTGCTGGCTGCCGAGGGTGATGATGTCGAGGTTGTGGTTATCGGAGCGAAACGCGGAATACGACAGGCCGCTGCTGGCCAACTGCAGAACGCAGAAGGTCATCAACAACAGGAATAAGCTGGTAGAGATACGGATTCGGTTAAACACTTGAACCTCCTTGCAGCCGGCCGGCGACCGGCCTACGTAGGGAAAAGGGCCTCTGCGAGAGAGGCCCGATACCGGTCAGAACGTTTCCCAGTTATCCTGCAGATCGCTGGCGTTCATTTTCTTATGATTGATTACCGGTGTTACCGTCGCCTTGCTGGTGACAGGCGCTTTAAATTCTTCCTGGCCTTCCTGCCTCAGACGGAATACCGCTACCGACTGGGTCAGCATGCTGGCCTGTTCTTCCAGCGCCGCCGCCGCCGAGGCGGATTCTTCTACCAACGAGGCGTTCTGCTGGGTGACGCGGTCCATTTCCGCTACCGCCTGGCCAACCTGATCGATACCGCGGCTCTGTTCGTCAGAAGCCGACGCGATTTCGCCCATGATGTCGGTCACGCGGGTGACGGCGTTGACGATGTCGCCCATGGTTTCGCCGGCGCTCTCGACCAGCACGGAACCCATATCGACGCGGCTGACCGAATCTTCGATCAGGCCTTTGATCTCTTTCGCCGCCTGTGCGCTGCGCTGCGCCAGGTTACGCACTTCACCGGCCACCACCGCGAAGCCACGGCCCTGTTCGCCGGCGCGCGCCGCTTCCACCGCGGCGTTCAACGCCAGGATGTTGGTCTGGAAGGCGATGCCGTCGATCACGCCGGTGATATCGGCGATTTTCTGCGAGCTGCCAGCGATGTCGTGCATGGTCTGCACCACGTTGGCCACGACCTTGCCGCCTTTCTGCGCGGTTTCGGAGGCGCTCAGCGCCAGCTGTGAAGCCTGACGCGCGTTTTCGGCGTTCTGTTTCACCGTCGCGGTCAGCTGTTCCATGCTGGCGGCGGTCTCTTCCAGCGACGCGGCCTGCTGCTCGGTGCGGGAGGAGAGATCGTTGTTGCCCGCGGCAATTTCGGACGCGCCGCTGTAGATGGCGTCCGCGCCCTGACGTACGCCGCTGACGGTTTCGATCAGCTCGCTTTGCATGTGTTTCAGGCTGGCCGCCAGCACGCCCATTTCGTTGCGGCTGGTGACGACGATCTGCTGAGTCAGGTCGCCGGCGGCGATCTGTTTGATGTGCTCGATCATGCGGTTCAGCGGGCGCACCAGGATATGATGGATACCGGTCCAGACCAGTACGATCACCGCCAGCACCACCACCAGAACCACGATAAGCGTCCAAATGGCCGAGTTGTAGGAACTGTTGCTGCCGTCGACCGCGATTTGATACAGCTTGCCGTTTTGCTCCAAATAAACGTTGTAGCTCTGCTCAAAGTTGTCCTGGTAGCTCTGCGTAGGCTGATCGAAGAAGGCGTTAATCTTGCCTTCGCCCAGCAGTTGGATCAGTTCGGAGAGCGCGCCGTACAGAATGTCGTACTGTTGCTTAACGCGCTCTGCCGACTGGGGATCCTGACGCGGATCCTGAGGGATTTTTTCGTACGCGGCGTAGTGTCTTTCCGCTTCACCCAGCTCTTCCTTCGCCTTGGCCAGCAGTTCATCAATGGTGGCGCCGCTGCCGATCTTGTTGGTATCCATCATGTAGCGAATACCGGCACGGTTCAGGGAGTTGCGCGCCTGCAGCAGGTCAACGCGGCTTTCGCTCAGCTGCAGCTGCTGCTGACGAATAGTTTGCAGGACGGTAAAGTTTTCCTTATCGCTTTTCAGCGAGGAGAAAAAGAGTCCGCCCGAAATCAACTGCAAGGCGCCAAACAGCACCAACACCAGCAACAGGCTGGTGACCACCTTCATACGATTTAACATGATTTCCCTTGTTGAAGCCCGCGCAGACAGGCTCTGATGACGTTGAATGTGAGAGTTATCGGCGCAGCGCGGCAAAACTTTATGCGGGAAAGTAACTATTTTTAGTGGGGGTTCCGGGCGCGGCGGACGGCATCGCGACAGCTCAGGGAACATGAAGGTTGAAGGGGGCAGCGCCCTGCCCCCTTGAGTCTTGGATCAGACGCTTTTCGCCACGCTGTCGACCAGCGACATCTCTTCGCTGCTCAGCAGCTTTTCGATATCCACCAGGATCAACATACGCTCGCCCAGCGAACCGAGGCCGGTGAGGTATTCGGTCGCCAGGGTCACCGCGAACTCCGGCGCCGGACGGATCTGCTCGGCGGTCAATGACAGCACGTCGGAGACGCCGTCAACCACGATGCCCACCACGCGCTGGCCAAAGTTCAACACGATCACCACGGTGTTCTCATCGTAGGAAACGCTCTGCTGGGAGAATTTCACCCGCAGATCGATGATGGGAACAATCACGCCACGCAGGTTGGTGACGCCCTTGATGAACGCCGGGGTGTTGGCGATGCGGGTCACCTGATCGTAGCCGCGAATTTCCTGCACCTTGAGGATGTCAATGCCGTACTCCTCGTTGCCCAGGGTAAAAATCAGAAACTCTTGCCCTACCGTTTCGCCAGCCAATTTGCTGACGGCTGCCAATCCTGCCATATCATTCACCTTTTAAATCAATAAACTCATTATTATGCGGCGGCGTCCGTCAGACGCTTTTCACGGTTCAAAGTTTGCAACGCCGAGACATCGACGATCAAGGCCACGCTGCCGTCGCCCAAAATGGTCGCGGCGGAAATGCCCGGCACTTTGCGGTAGTTGCTTTCCAGATTCTTCACCACCACCTGATGCTGGCCAATCAGCTGATCCACCAGCAGCGCATAGCGGCGGCCGGCGCTTTGCAGGATAACGACGATACCCTGGGTGGCGTCGGTTTTGGCGCCTTCCACTTCGAATACCCGATACAGTTCCACCAGCGGCAGGTACTCGCCGCGCACCTGCAGCACGCGCTCGCCGCCGGCCAGCGGGTGCAAGTCTTCCGCCTGCGGCTGCAGCGATTCCATCACCGCGTTCAACGGCAGAATAAAGACTTCGTCGTTCACTTTGACCGACATGCCGTCGAGGATCGCCAGCGTCAACGGCAGCAGAATGCGGATGGTGGTGCCTTTACCGGCCTGCGAACGGATCTCGACGTGGCCGCCCATCTCCTGAATATTTCTTTTCACCACGTCCATGCCGACGCCGCGGCCGGAAACGTCGGTCACCTGCTCGGCGGTGGAGAAGCCCGGCGCGAAGATCAGCATGCCGACCTCTTCGTCGCTCATGCTGTCGCTCACCGCCAGCCCTTGCGAAGCGGCCTTGGCGAGAATTTTTTCGCGGTTCAGACCGGCGCCGTCGTCGATGACCTCAATACAGATGTTGCCGCCCTGGTGTTCGGCCGACAGCACCAGATTGCCCACCGCCGATTTACCGGCGGCGATGCGGGCGGCCGGCTCTTCGATACCGTGATCGAGGCTGTTGCGCACCAGGTGCGTCAACGGGTCGATAATCCGTTCGATCAGGCTCTTGTCCAGTTCGGTCGAGCTGCCCTGCAGCGTCAGCTCCACCTGTTTGTTCAGCTTGCCGGCCAGATCGCGCACCAGACGCGGGTAGCGGCTGAAGACGTATTCCATCGGCATCATGCGGATCGACATCACCGACTCCTGGAGATCGCGTGCGTTACGCTCCAGCTGGCTCATGCTGTTCAGCAGATCGCCGTGGTTCACCGGATCCAGCGTGCCGGAACGTTGCGCCAGCATCGACTGGGTGATCACCAGCTCGCCCACCAGGTTGATCAGTTGGTCCACCTTTTCCACCGCTACGCGAATGCTGGTGGATTCGCTCGCCTTGGCGCGCGCTTTCGGCGCTTCCGCCGAAGCGGCGGCCGGTTTGGCGGCAGGCGGCGCGGCGCTGGCGATCGGCGCTGGCGCAGGTTCCGGCGCAGCGACCGCTGCCGGTAAGCTCATTTCTGCGATGGCCGGTTCGCTCTGCGTCGGCGTCGAGAAGCTGATTTGTTCCGGTTCCAGCACGAAGCACAGCACGGCGCTGATGTCGTCTTCGCTGGCGGAGGTGAGCAACGTCACGTCCAGGCTGTGTTCCGTCTGATGCGGGTCTCTAACTTCGCCGAGGTTGCCCAGCTCTTCCAACATCAAGGGGATTTCACTGACTTTCAGCCCGTTCAGGCTGATGCGCATGCCGCCTTCGATCGCCGCCGGCGCGGCCGATGGCTGAGCGATCGGCTGCTGAACGGCGGGTTGAGCCGCAGGCGCCTCCTGCTGCTGTTGCGCTTCCAACGCCAGCTGACGCAGCGCCTGGCAAATGTATTCAAAGCTTTCAGCGTCAGGCTGTTGCGAGGTTTTATAGGCGTCCAGTTGCTCCTGCATAATGTCTTTGGTTTCCAGAAACAGGTTGATAATCTCGGTGCTCAGGCTCATTTCCTGGCGTCTTGCACCGTCCAGCAGGTTCTCCAGCAGGTGGGTGGTTTCCTGCAGCACCGAAAAACCAAAGGTCGCCGCGCCGCCCTTGATCGAATGCGCCGCGCGGAAGATGGCGTTCAACGGCTCGATATCGGGGGCCAGCGGATCCAGCTCCAGCAGGTGTTGCTCCATATCGGCCAGCAACTCGTCCGCCTCATCAAAGAAGGTCTGATAAAAATCGCTAATGTCCATGCTCACGGGGTCACCTCTGGCTGTGAGTCGCGGTTAGTCGGTGCGGGTGCGGCCGCCGGTGGTTCCGGCGCCTGGTCGGCCGGGGCTATCGCCGGGGACGCCTGCGGTGGAGCGCTCGGCGTTGGTGCCGCGGGTTCCGGGGCTGTCGTCGAGGATTCCGGCGTTTGGCTGGCCGGCGCGGTCGCCGACGGCGCCAGCTGCTTCAGACTGTCCGGCTGGGCAATATCCAGCGCGTTGCTTTCGGCATTTTCGTGCTCGATGCCCTCTTGCGTTTGCTTGTTCAACACCAGTACGGTGATGCGGCGGTTAATCGCATCATCGGCGCCATGCTGTTTCAGGCTCATGGTGGCCGCCATGCCTACCACCCGCAGCACTTTGCCTTCCGCCAGGCCGCCGGCGATCAGCTCGCGTCGCGACGCGTTGGCGCGATCGGCCGACAGTTCCCAGTTGCTGTAGCCGCGTTCGCCGGTGGCGTAAGGGATGTCATCGGTGTGGCCGGACAGGCTGATTTTGTTCGGCAAGTCGTTAAGGATCGGCGCTATCGCGCGCAGAATATCGCGCATGTAGCTCTCGACCTGCGCGCTGCCGGTTTTGAACATCGGCCGGTTCTGGCTATCGATAATCTGGATGCGCAGCCCTTCGTCCATCATGTTGATCAACAGATGTGGACGCAGCGCCTTCAGGCGCGGATCGGACTCAATCAACTCATCCAGCTTTTCGCGCAGCTTGTTCAGGCGCAGCTCTTCGGCGCGCGAGTCCGGCGAATCGACCTGTTTTTTCACCAGGCCATGCTGTTGCGTTGGATCGTCGCCGCCGCCAGGAATGGGGCTGCTTTCGGAACTGCTCTTGTCGCCGCTGGTCAGGGCCACCTTGAGCGGCGTGCGGAAGTATTCGGCGATTTGCGTCAGCTCCTGCGGGCTGGCGATCGCCAGCAGCCACATCACCAGGAAGAACGCCATCATCGCCGTCATAAAGTCGGCATAAGCGATCTTCCAGGAGCCGCCGTGATGGGCGGCATGATGCGACTTGCGCTTTCTGACCAAAACGACCGGATGATTCTGTTTCATGCTTCTTCTTCTTCCGTCGCCTGCTGCGCCGGCGCTTTCACGCGGCGCACGTGTTCTTCCAGCTCAACGAAAGAAGGACGTTCGGTGGTATACAGCGTTTTACGGCCGAACTCGACCGCGATCTGCGGCGCGTAACCGTTCAGGCTCGACAACAGCGTGACTTTGATGCACTGCATCATCTTGACGTTTTCGGCGCTCTTCTGACGCAGCAACGTCGCCAGCGGCGAGATGAAGCCGTAGGCCAGCAAAATGCCGAGGAAAGTACCGACCATGGCGTTAGCGATCAGCGCGCCCAGTTCAGCGGCCGGACGGTCAGCCGAAGCCAGGGCGTGCACCACCCCCATCACCGCCGCGACGATGCCGAACGCCGGCAAGGAGTCGCCCACCATCGCCAGACTGCCGGCGGGCACTTCGCTTTCCTGCTCGTAGGTTTCGATCTCTTCGTCCATCAGCGCTTCGATCTCGAACGCATTCATATTGCCGCTCACCATCAGCCGTAAATAGTCGGTAATGAACTCCACCAGGGTGTTATCGGCAAGGATGCGCGGATAATTAGAGAAAATTTCACTTTCTTGCGGATTATCGATATCGAACTCGAGCGACAGCATGCCCTGCTGACGCGATTTGGCCAGCAGACGGAACAGCAACGCCATCAGATCCATATACAGATCTTTGTTGTATTTGGAACGGCGCATCAGGCGTGGCAGGGCGCGCAGCGTCGCTTTGATCGCCTTGCCGTTGTTGCCGACGATGAAAGCGCCGACCCCCGCCCCGCCGATAATCAGAAACTCCGCCGGCTGATAGAGCGCACCGAGATGACCGCCCACGATCAGGTAGCCGCCAAACACCGCACCCAATACCACGAGATAACCCAAAATAACTAGCACACGCATTCCTTAAATTAACAATGTGGATGGAAGGTGGGGCAAACGCGCCCTGGCGCGACAGACCAGGCTGCATGTCTGGGGGCGGCATGCCGCCCCTGCGTATCACACGTCGGTATTCATTGCCGAGAGCCGGCAACGTGGCGGCTCAAATGGCGCGTTTGACCTGCTCGTCCAGCAGTTGAGGAATAATATCGGCCAGTTGCGGCGAAAGTTTACGTCTTTTTACGGCGCGGGATGGGGGTTGGCATAAACTGCAGATGAAACCGTTCAGCGGCTGGTGCGCGTGGGTGATAAATGCGCCGCCGCAGCAGCTGCAGGCGGAGAGCTGCAACATGCCGCTGTCGACGAAGCGCACCAGCGTCCAGGCGCGGGTCAACGCCAGCAACGGCGCCTCGCCGGCCTGCTGCGGGCACTGCTCCAGGTAGAGGCGATAGGCTTTGATCACCGCTTCCACCCCGCTGCACTGTCCGCTTTTCATCAGAAACAGGTAGGCGTTATAAAACATCGAGGAATGAATATTCTGTTCCCAGGTCATAAACCAGTCGGTTGAGAACGGCAACATTCCTTTTGGCGGCGGGCTGCCGCGCAACTCCTTGTAAAGTTTAATCAAGCGCCCGCGGCTGAGCTGGGTTTCACTCTCCAGCATCTGCAAACGGGCCCCCAGCGAAATCAGCTCCATGGCGAGCTGAATGTCCTTGGCTTCTTGAACAATGCTTTTCTCAACCATCATCAGGCTCTTTTCTTCGTCGGGCTAGCGTCTTTACTCGATAGCTCTTGCAGTAAATGGCTTGATAGCAAAATGCCGGTATGGATTTGTTGCAGATCGTCGACGCGCGACTCTTTGGTCAGGCGTTCGATGGTCTGGTGATCGTTAAAGCGGAAGTGGCAAACCAGCTGGTTGGTCTCGGCCAGTTTGACCATTTGCGGCAAAGTCAGCTGCGCCAACGCATCGGCCATGGTCTCATCAATACCAAGGCGGAACATCGCGGACGCTTTTTCATCGTTGATCAAACGCTGTGCTAAAAGTAAATATGACAAATTGATGTCATAAATATGCTTAAGTAATTCAGACGTACCCATATTCCCCATCCCGACAGACTATGTTTAAAAACATACGCTGGGTGATAAATTTTATCGCCCGTGACCTGGGTTGTTTCCCAAAGTTGGCAAATTAATCTCTCAAAAACGACTGCTATAATTTTCGCCAATCGCTAAATTCGACCACTGTTCAGTATTTGCTACGAGCGTAAACCAACGTGTATGGATGTACAGCATTCTGCTTCGATAGTGTTTAGTCACCATGAAACTATTTTTACAAATTTAATAAGATTATTCCTAAAGCAGCGCAACTCTACCCCCGAACCATTAGCACACACAATGTAAGTGAGAGGCAATTTTAAATACAATGTGACATAGATCACAAAAATAAAAAATAATTAAGCCAAATACCCCTAAATTCGCACATTTTATGACCCGCATTTTGCTCATAAAATCGCCTTAGGTAAAAAAACGTCTTAAAAACAATGTTTATCAGCCAAAAAATTATCTTTTTTAGATCAATTCGAACAAAACCATCACCAAACCAAAATAACAGAACAAAAATCTGCATATAGGCAACAATCTTAGTATAAATAACCATTTGAGCCGCTAAAAAATATCCGAGGTGAAAAATAACCAATGTAAACTATAAGGTTATTAGCTATCGGATTTGACTTAAACCCTCCACAGAGGGTTGTTCTAATTTTCAACATCAGGTGATTATGGCTTATCAATGATTCGCTGGCGTAGTGAACAAGCCAATAGACGTAACGATATGTTTCCGTATTAGCGCGGCGCAAGAATGGTTTTTTAACGTTAAACCACCCCAAAACGACATATCGGCAGCACATCCTAAAGCTTTAGCGTTTTTTTATTTCTTTTTTGCCGGCGCATTAATTACCACGCCGTTCCAGACGTTATTAAAATTCCCGCGCCCCATCGGTTCATTGCAATAAAATAAAACGCAGTTTTGTTTTACTTGCCATAATCGCGCAGGCCAAACAGGCGTAGTTTCAATGCCGACAGCGGCAACATACATCGCCTCGTGCTGCGACCGCCCCCCGGACAGGTGAAAAAAACACCGCCAAAGGAGAGCGAGCGCGGCTTCGCGCGCTTGCACGCAGCGGAAACGTCGACGCTTAAGCTTCTCGTTCGTGACGCATCGCCCTGAGACTTTCCCTATTTCTTCATTTATCAGCAGGATGAGATTGCTGATGCCGCACTTGCATATTATGATTTATCCCAGCGCCGCCACGGGCGGCGTCACATTATTACCCAGTGCAATTTATTCACTTGAAATGATTTTTGTCAGGTCGTACATCGCTGCCTCGACGGCGTCGCCGTGAGCCGCTATGTGTTATTCACCCGGCTTTAACTATTAACAGGCTATATTTTAATCATGACCGATACGCTCGAATATCTGCTGACATTCCGTAAATGCTCCTCTTTGGACAGCCTGGAGAAGGTGTACGACAAACTGAACTATTCCATTGAAAACGATACAGAAATGAGCAATATGTACCGCGCTGCCGACCACCGTCGCGCCGAGCTGGTTGCCGGTAAATTGTTCGATCTGGGCAAGGTGCCGAAAACGCTATGGGCGCAGGTGCTTTAATTCAGTGAAATTACGTGCGGCAACGGTTTTATCTTTTATTGCTATATAACCGGAGCAAACTCAGCTTTTATTGCCGCGCGTGATGCGAAACACATTTATTCCCCCCGCCAGGTTCTACCCTTTATCCGAGCGCAGCATTTCATCCAAGGCCCCGACGCGGCAGCCTGAAACACGACGGATGCAACAAGGAGTGGAATATGGGGTATCAAAACGTTCTGGTTACCGTCGCCGTCGCGCCTGACAGCCATCGCCTGGTGGAAAAGGCCGTCTCTATCGTCCGCCCCTACGGCGGCAACATCACCCTGTTAAGCACCATCGCCAATCCGGAAATGTACAATAATTTCGCCGGGCCGATGCTGGCCGATTTGCGCACGCTGATGGAAGAGGAAACCCGGCTGTTTATGGAGGAACTGCGCCAACGCGCCGGCTACCCGATCGCCGATACCCTTATCGTGCATGGCGAGCTTGGCGACAGCCTGGAATTTGCCAGCCGCCGTCAGCCGTTCGACCTGCTGCTCTGCGGCAATCACCGCGACAGCATGATGAACAAAGTCTCCTGTTCCGCCGCCCGCTTCATCAACATCAGCCATATCGACGTGCTGATCGTTCCGCTCTGAGGCTAAGCACATTCGGTAACGTTGCCTTGGCGCCCCTGGACTAGGCTTAACGAACCTTGTTTGTCGCAACACAAAGGAGCTTTCGATGTCCCCTTCTCAACAGAACCGCCGCTTTCTGCTGGCCTCGCGTCCGCACGGCGAACCGACGGCGGCGAATTTCCGCCTCGACACGGTCGCCGTGCCACAACCCGAGGCCGGCCACCTGCTGCTGCGCACCGTATATCTGTCGTTGGATCCTTATATGCGCGGACGCATGAGCGATGCTCCCTCCTACGCGCCGCCGGTGGAGATCGGTCAGGTCATGGTGGGTGGAACGGTCTCTCGCGTGGCGGCCTCACAGCATCCCGATTTCAACGTCGGCGATTGGGTATTGGGCTATGACGGTTGGCAGGATTACGCGCTGTCCGACGGCAGCGGCCTGCGCAATCTCGGCCCAGACTTGCCGCACCCTTCCCGCCTGCTCGGCGTGCTGGGCATGCCCGGTTTTACCGCTTACATGGGGTTGCTCGATATCGGCCAACCGCAGGCGGGTGAAACGCTGGTGGTCGCCGCCGCCAGCGGCGCGGTCGGTTCAGTGGTCGGCCAAATCGGCAAACTGAAAGGCTGCCGCGTCGTCGGCGTTGCCGGCGGTGCGGACAAATGCCGCTATGTGGTGGAAGAGCTGGGTTTCGACGCCTGTATCGATCACCGCGCCCCCGACTTTGCCGAACAGCTGGCCGCCGCCTGTCCGCAGGGCATCGACATCTATTATGAGAACGTCGGCGGCGCCGTATTCGACGCCGTGTTGCCGCTGTTGAACGCCAAAGCGCGCATTCCGGTCTGCGGCATCATCGCCCATTACAATGCCACCGGGTTACCCGCCGGGCCGGATCGCTTACCGTTGCTGGAAGGGCTGATCTTGCGTAAACGTATCCGTATGCAGGGCTTTATCATCTTCGACGATTACGGTTCACGCTTTGATGAATTCCTGCAACAGATGAGCAGCTGGGTCGAGCAAGGAAAGATCAAGTTCCGCGAGGACATCGTCGATGGGCTGGAGCAGGCGCCACAGGCCTTTATCGGCCTGCTGCAGGGCAAAAACTTCGGCAAACTGGTGATCCGCGTCGCTGACGAATAACGCGCATCAGGGCGTGGCGCGCCACGCCCTGCTTGTCAATGCACGGCACCGTCGCCGAATTGCACATCCTCCTCTACCGTGAGCGTCACCTGCACGAGAGTGCGCACCGCTTCCACCATCGTCGCCAGCGCCATACTCGGCTTGCCCGGATGCGCCGCCGCCAGTTCATGGCTGTACGGAATGTGCACGAATCCGCCCCTGGCCCGCGAATGCTGCGTCTCCAGATAGTGACGCAGACCATAAAAAATATGGTTGCAGTTATAGGTGCCCGCCGTGTAAGAAACGCCCGCCGGGATCCCCTGCCGGCGCAGTTGCTGCACCGCGGCCTTGACGGGCAGCGTACTGAAATAGCCCACCGGCCCGCCGGCAACCACCGGCACGTCAATCGGCTGTTTACCGGCATTGTCGGGAATGCGGGCATCGATCAAATTGATGGCTACCCGTTCCAGGGATATTTCGGCCCGACCGCCGGCCAGCCCCAGACAGATCACCGCCAGCGGCTGCAATGCCTCAATCGCCGCGATCAGCTGCTGGTTGGCCACGCCCAATACGCACGGCAACTTGTGCACCGCGATCTCCGCGCCGGCGATACGCTCTCCGGCCAATGCCTGCGCGACCTGCCAGGAAGGGTTCACCGCGTCACCGTCGAACGGCTCAATGCCGGTGATTAACACTTTGTTCATCATTTCCCCTGATTGAAGGCTAAATTCGTGTGCTACCAGCCTAGGGAACGCTGTAAGATTCTGGAAATGGATTATCTGTATATAGAGTATTCATAAAATGAATTTAGCCAACGTCGATCTCAATTTACTGGTGGTGTTTGAAGCGCTGTATCAGACTCGTAACGTCACCGCCGCAGGCCGGCGTCTTAACCGCGCGCAACCTTCCGTCAGCAATGCATTGGCGCGACTGCGCATTCTGCTCAACGATCCGCTGTTTGTCCGCAGCGGCGGCGGCATGGCGCCCACGCCGCGCGCCCACCAGCTTATGCCGCAGATACAGCGGGTACTTGAGCAAATCCATCTGGCGTTGGCCCCACCGGCCCGTTTCGATCCGGCCACCGCCGGGCAGCGGCGTTTTACGCTGGCCGCCGGCGACTATGCCGATATCTTGCTGCTGCCCGCCATCATCAGCCGTTTGCGTCAGGCGGCCCCCGGCATCGATATTCGCGTTTCGCGTCTGGATCGCCGCAATATTTACCGTCAGTTGGATAGCGGGGAGGTGGATGTCGCGCTGGGAGGGCATCTTTCCGGGGCGGAAAGTCACTATGTGCGCACGTTGTTTGAAGAGCATCTGGTCTGTATCGCCAGCCGTTCACACCCGCAATTGGCGGATGGCCGCTGGGATCTGGCCCGCTACCTCAGCCTGCCGCACGGGCTGTACGCGCCGGCTGACGACGGCTCTGCCAGAGGCTTGGTCGACCGCCGTCTGGCGGAAATCGGCGGCCAGCGGCGCGTCGCCGTGACCTTTTCACACATTGTCGCCCTGCCGGCGGTGGTCGCCGACAGCGATCTGATCGCCACCCTGGCCGCCAGCGTGGCCCGGCGTTTTTCCGATCCGCAACGCGTACGCATTCTCCCGCTGCCTGAGGAGTTGGCCATCGCGCCTTTCCCCATTGAGCTGATCGCCGGCCGACAGGCGCAACGCGACCCGGCCTTAATCTGGCTCTGTGACCTGATAAGCCGACTTTCCCTCGATCCCCTTCCGCGCTAACCGCATCAATTGCTGCTTTATCAACCATTCAGACTCACCGTCGGAGGCCCGCACCGCGGGCTTTTCACGCCGGCCAAATAGGAATCATCCGAATTAACATTCGGTAAATTTATATATTTGATCATCTTTAACTAACGAATGGTAAGGATAAAAAATACTCAGTGACTTTTTTCACGGAAAAAAAGAGTTGTTTTATAAACACGTTGACTTAAGTGTTACAGATTTATTATTTGGTATTACCATTTTCCCAATAATTTTGGATAAAAAAAGATCTGATCTTATCTATATGTTTTAGATAATAAAAAACCAGATCGTGAGCAAGTTAACGAATTGAGCATTGATCCACAAGGCTATTTTGCAAATGCAGAGCTCTATTGTAGACTGCACAAATCGTGCCTTTGTGTAAACTTTGTTAAATCTTTCGTCAGCCCCTGTCTCAATTCGTGACAGATACGCCATCGGGATCGCGCGTCAAATCTCGTGCGGTAGCTATGCCTAAACCGGGGATATAGTATGGATCGCCTTATCATTGCGCACACGCCTTTGCCCGCCCATCAGCTGTTGTTCAGAAGCCTTTCCGGTGAGGAAAGACTGGCCGGGCTGTTCGAGTTCGACGTCGAGCTGCTCAGCCCTGACAATCGCCTCGATCTGAAATCGCTGCTGGGACAAAAAATCACGCTGGAGCTGCGGGGCAACCCGATGGCCCCGCGTTATCTCAACGGCAATATCACGCGTATGACCCTCTCCGGACGAGAAGCCGGCGGCAACCGCTACTATATCTACCGCGCCGTGCTGCGCCCCACGCTGTGGTACCTGACGCAAAACCGCGATTTTCGCATCTATCAGGAAAAGACCGTTCCCGACATCCTGACCCAGGTGCTGGGGCAGTATCAGGTGAAGATCGATAACCGTCTGAGTTACGACTACCGCATCTGGGGGTACTGCGTGCAGTACCAGGAGAGCGATTTCGATTTCATCAGTCGTCTGATGGAACATGAAGGCATCTATTACTATTTCACGCACCAGCAGGACGGCCATACGCTGGTGCTGGCCGACGCGCCGGCGGCGCATCAGGAACTCGCCGGCTATGCCAGCATCCCCTATCAGCTCGCGGAAGGCGGTCTGGTGGAAAACAAGGACAGCATCAACAGCTGGAGCGTCTCGGACGCCATCACGCCCAGCCTGTATAGCCTGGATGACTACGATTTTCGTAAACCGCGCGCACGGTTGCTCGAGGCCCGGCAGAATCCCGCCTCGTTCGCACAGGATAAAGCCGAGGTGTTCGACTGGCCCGGGCGTTATACCGATCACGCCCACGGCCAGTTTTATGTCAAGGTGCGCCAACAGGAGTTCGAAGCGCAGCATGAGCAGATGAGCGGCGAAGGCAGTTCGCAGGGCATTGCGCCCGGCTACCGTTTTCAGCTGATCCAGGCGCCGCGCATGGAAGACAACCGCGCCTATCTGGTGGTCAGCGCGCGTTACTTCATGCAGGAAAACAGCTACGCCAGCAACGATAACGACGTTGGCGAGCAACATACCGAATTTCAGGTGGTGCCGGCGGACATCAACTGGCGCCCGGCGCGCACCACACCCTGGCCGAAAACCCATGGCCCGCAGACCGCCGAAGTGGTTGGCCCGGAAGGCGAAAGCATCTGGACCGATAAATATGGCCGGGTGAAACTCAAGTTCCGTTGGGATCGCCACGGCAGCGGCAATGAAACCAGCTCCTGCTGGGTGCGCGTCTCCAGCGCCTGGGCCGGCTGGAAATACGGCGGGATCCAAATCCCGCGCGTGGGTGAGGAAGTGGTGGTCGACTTTATCAACGGCGATCCGGATCGCCCCATCATCACCGGCCGCGTTTACAACGAAGACAGCATGCCGCCTTGGGATCTGCCCGGCGACGCCACCAAAATGGGCTTTATGAGCCGCAGCAAAGGTGGCGGCGTCGACAACGCCAGCTTCCTGTTCCTGGAAGACTCGCCCGGCAACGAATCTTTCGACATGCACGCCGAACGCAACATGAACATGACGGTGGAAAACGACAAGAACGTCAATATTGACGGCAGTCGCACCACCACCATCGGTCGCCAGCAGAACGATACCGTCACCGGCGACGCCACGTTCCTGTACAAAGCGAAACGCACCACCACCGTCGATGGGCTGGAAACCGCCAACCTGAACGCTCACCAGACGGTGAACATCAAAGGCGGCCGCGCCCTGACGATTATCGACGGCGGCGATAAGATCGACATCACCGGCAATCAGTCCTTCAAACTTGACGGCGCGCAGACGCAAAACATTACGCAAACCCAGCATGTCACGGTGAAAGGCGACCAGACCCTCGACATTACCGAGGGGCAACAGACCAACACCATCAACAAGGGGCAGACGGTCAACATCACCTCCGGCGGGCAGCACACCACCATCACCGCCGGCGGGCAAACCACTACCGTCACCGCAGGCGGTCAGACGCTGACGGTGGAGGCCGGCGGCCAGACCACCGACATCACGGGGAATGTCAAAGAAACCTACAAAAACGATCAGCAAACGACCATTAGCGGTTCGCTGACCATCACGGCAAAAACCATCAGCATTACCAGCGAGGACGGCGTGTCTATTTCGGCGCCCACCTGGAAAGATAACTGCCACGGCTATAAGTGGACCGCGATAGGCGCCAACCTTGCCTTAACGGGGCTGAGCGTCAAGCACACGATGTTCGATGTTTCCCATAACCCGCTTTCGATCAGCAAAACCAATTTCAAGCTAAGCAACGATCCCATGACGTTCACGCAGCTTGGGGCCTTAATAACCAACGGTTCTTTGCGATTGAGCAGCAAGGCGCTGGCGATCTTTTTATAAGTAGGGATGCCCATGTCCAAAGCCAAAAATATCTTCACCGTAATCGGTTTGATTTTATTGGCCCCTATTCTCAGCCTGGTGGGTTTTTTCAAATTCATCACGGTCGATATCTGGGGCTATTTCAAACACATCGGTTCCTCTCTCAGCGTGATGGAGAACGGAGTTTCCGCCTCCGGGCAAATCGTCAGCATCCGCCAGACCAACCTGTGGGACGGGAATCGGCCGGTCTGCGAAGTGGAAGTCAAATACATCGCCCAAGACGGAAAAAACCATACGGCCGTCGCGAAAGGCCCGATCAGCGTCGTTGATCTGCCGCGTTATCAGCCGGGTCATTTCACCGCGATAAAGTACGATCCCAAGAACCCCAAAAAAGCGGTGATCGAAGAGTTATCCCGACTTTGAGCGAAAAGAACCTTTTCAATCAACGCGATCCGATTTCAACGTTGTGAAAACGACTTGTCGTCCATCAGCTCGCTAAATTACCTTGCATAAGGAAGTGTCACGATGGGCGTGTTTATTGCCTTTTCGACGCAGGACAGCCTCTGGGGACAAATCCTGTTTACCTTCTTAGGCATCCTGGTTGGCGGCGTATTGATCGCCGCCATTTGCAAGACCGTCTTACCCGCGGGCAGAACGGCGGCACTGTCCGTCCGGTTGCTGATCTTTGTCGCACTGATGCTGGCGATCCTGAAGTACAACCAGCAGGTGATGTCTGCGGTGAACGCGCCCGCGGAGCTGATCGGGTTCCTGATTTTGCCCGGTTTTTTGATGGGTTATCTGGGTGCGGCGGCCCCCGGCAGACTGGCGCTGGCGATAGAACTGAGCTGTTTTGCCCCGCTCGCCGCGCTGCTGATTCTGGGTACCGCCGGCGTCGGCTTTTTTGCCCCCTATCATCTGGAGAGCGCAGGCCAATTTACCGCCAAGGCGATCGCCGCGGCATTGTCCGTCGCCGTCGTACTGCTGGCTCGTAAAATAAGCGGGAAGGACAACGCACTGTCCTCTTGATAATCCCTTTGACGCGAGGAAATGCTCCCCGCATTCGCGATCGGCTCTGGACGCCGCATCGTTTTCTTCATCTGTTGTGACATAGCCTGATATCTATTAAACCGAAAAACGGATTGTTTTTGAGCAAGCAGCCTGGCTGCCGGCTGATATCCACAGGAAGCTTTACACACACAATGAAAGTCGTAAAACCTCTGCGCCTGAGCGCGCTTCATCGCCCCTTCTCTTGGCAAGGGCAAAATCATCTGGGCGTTTCCATTTTGGCCTTGGCCGACATGGGGGCTTCCCCGCGCCTGCGCCCCGAACCGGAGCTGTGGCAGTTGGCCGCCGACGAACTTACGCTGAGCGGCGGCGTGCTCGATTTGGCTATTCCGAAAGCCTGTGCGGAGTTTCTCGCCACCGGCAACGCCTACACCCACCATCAACAAGACAAAACCGCCTGCGCCGTGAAGATCCAGCTTGATTCGCTGGAGAAAACGCTGGTGGTTTTCGGCGATCGTCATTGGATCAACGATCGCCCCTCCTCTCCTCTCCCTTTTGCAGAAATGCGTCTGGACTGGCGCCGGGCTTACGGCGGGGCTCAGTTCGCCGATAATCCGCACGGCATCGGCGCCACTCCAGAAACATTTCCGCAGGGCCGCATTCATCGCCTACCCAATGTTGAACCGCTGCAGGAGCGCCTCGCGTCTCCTCGGCAAAGCGCGCAGCCGGCAAGCTTTGACGCGTTGGATATCACCTGGCCGCGCCGCTTCTCACGCATCGGTAAAAACTACGACGCCGACTGGTTGAAACACGGTTTTCCCGGCTTCGCCAACGATATCGACTGGCGCCTGTTCAACATGGCGGAAAGCGATCAGCAGTTTCCCCAACGCGACAGCTTGCCGCTTCAGGCCGCCTACCGGATATGGAACATGCACCCTTCAGAGCCGGTTCAGCAAGGCCGTTTACCGCCGTGGCGCGCACGCTGCTTCATTAACCGGCTGCGCGGCGGCGAAGCGCATTTCGGGGAAGTCGCGATGCGCCACACCACCGTGTGGTTCTTTCCCCATCGAGAACAAATGCTGTTGATCTACCAGGGTAGCCTTCCCATCAATGAAGACGATGCCGCAGACGTCATGCAGCTCATGCCGGCGCTGGAAATTGAGGGTAAAAGCCGCACCGTCGCGCATTATCGGCAGGTGCTCGATCGGCGGCTTGATAAAGAGCATGGCGCTCTGCACGCTTTTCGTGAAAAAGATTTGCTGCCGGAGTGCTGTATCGGCCCGTGGCTCGATACGGAAACGCCGACGCAGCAAAGCCCGATGGTGGAAAACATCGCCGCCTACGAGCATCACCAACGCGAACAACACCGCCAACGTCTGCAGCGCGAAGGCCGAGACATCGACGACATGTTTGCCGCGCCGCCAGCTGAACCGATGCCCGCTTTGGATCAGCTGGCCGAGTTTGTCGAGGGCATGGAACAGCGCGCTGAAGCGCATTACCGTGAAATCCGCGATGACGCGCAGGCAAACGGCATTGATATTGACGGCCCTGGCCCCGCCGACCTTTCCGGCGCGGAAAGCTACCAACAGCAGCGCGACCAGCTGTTTCAACAGGCGCGTCAACGCCCCGACGCGTTTAGCGACAAGCAGTTGGGGGAAAGCGAGCGCGCGCTGCACCAAATGTATTTAATGTCGGCACAGGCGCAAAGCCCGGCGCTGCGTTTAAGCGGCGATCTGGCACAGATCATTCGCCAACGCGTCACCGCGGCCATGCAGCGCGATAAAGATCTCAGCGGCCTGGACCTCACCGGCGCCGATCTGTCCGGCATGGACCTCAGCCATGCCACCTTGCGCGGCACGTTGCTGGAAAACGCCAATCTGCGCCAAGCCCGGTTGGTGGGCTGTGACCTTCGCGAGGCAATGCTGGCGCGCGCCGATCTCTGCGGTGCCGTCTTGCAGCAGGCGGATCTGAGCCACGCCTCTTTGGCCCTGGCGAAATGCGAAGCGACGGATTTCGGCGGCGCGCAGCTGCATGAAACCAACATTCAACAAACGTTGTTTCAACGCTGCGACTTCACGATGGCGTCTTTACGCGATTTGCTGGGGTACGAAACCTTGCTCGGACAGTGTGATTTCAGCCGCGCCACGTTGGCCAACATTACGCTGATGGAGCTGCAGCTGGAGCAACTGACATTCAGTCACGCCCGGCTCGACAAAGTCAGCTTCATCAAATGCCGGCTGCTGGCGGTGAAATTCGAGCAGGCACGGCTGGAAAGCTGCGCCTGGGTTGATACCGAAACGCAAAACCTCAGCTTCCGCGCCGCGCGCCTGACGGCCTGCGCTTTTGCGGCAAAGACGCTGTTGCCCCAGGCGGATTTCAGCGACGCGACGCTGAACCAGTGCAATTTACGTCAGATGCCGTTGCAGCGGGCGAGTTTCAGCCGTGCGCGTCTCAATAATTGCGATCTGTCGGAAACGCGGCTGAACGAGGCCGACTTCAATCAGGCCAACGGCAGCGGCAGCCTGTTCATTCGCAGCGATCTGACGCGCGCCAACCTGCGTGACGCCAACTTTATTGCGGCGATCCTGCAAAAGTGCGTGCTGTCAGGCGCCGACCTGCAGGGCGCCAATCTGTTCCGGGCCGATCTGTCGCAGTCGAAAGTGGACAAGGCGACCCGGCTCGACGATGCCTATACCGCCAGAGTGAAAACATTGCCTCGCCACAACGGGAAAGAAGTATGACCTCAACGCCAGAGCAGATACGCCAGCGTGTGAAACGCGGCGAACCGATTTCCGGTGAGGATTTGCACGGCCTGTCATTCGCGGGTATGGATTTGGCCGGCGCGATGTTCAACGCCCTGAACCTGAAGGGCGTGGACTTCTCCGATTGCGATCTGCACGACAGCGTATTCAGCGATTGCCGGCTCGAGCACGCTCTGTTTACTCGGGCGAATCTCAAGCAAACGGCCTTCAATCAGTGCGCCATGTCCGCCAGCCGCTTCAGTGAGAGTCATATCGAGCTGACGATGTTCAACGATTGCCGGCTTGAACAGGGTGATTTCAGCCGTCTGCCGCTCACCCAAAGCCACTGGATGTCATGCCAATTGGCCGGCGCGAACTTTTCCGCCACTCAGCACGATCGCACCACGTTTTACGAAAGCCCGCTCGACGGCGCTACGTTGGAGCATGCGCGGCTTTCACTTGTCACGTTTTTTCGCTTAACCCTCTGTAACACAGAATTTGCAGGGGCAGATTTCGACCGCGTCACGTTTTTCGAATGCGACCACCGCGGCAAAAGTTACGCCGGGCAGCGCCTGATCGCCTGCCAGTTTACCGATAACCAATTGGACGACGTCGATTTCAGCCAGGCGACGCTGCGCCAAAGCAACTTCAAGGGCGCTTCGCTGCGGCGCGCCAACCTGACGGGCGTGCAGGCGCAGCAGTCGCTGTGGCTGGAGGCCAACCTGACTCAGGCGCAGTGCCGCAGCGGGCAGTTCGATCAGGCGATTTTCAGCGAAGCGACGCTGGACGCTGCCAACTTCAACCAGGCGCGTCTGTATCAGGGCGTGTTCCAGCACAGCCGCGCGGCGCGCTGTGATTTCAGCGACAGCGACCTGACCTACGCCGATTTTTGTTATGCCGACATCGGCGCCTCCGATTTTCGGCGTGCGCGCTTCATGCGCACCCGCATGCACCGCGCCCACCAGCAGCAAACGCGCTGGGGCGACCGCAGCGGCATTCTCGAGCGCGACGAAGAGCTGTACGCCGCCGAAATCTGGAGCGCACAGCGCCAAAGCCGCATTTGAACGTATTGACCACTTCACGAGGGGATCACCATGAGCGTTGTCAACACTACTCGCGCCGTCAACATCGCGCCGCCCCAGCAGGCCGCCGGCCAGGTCGTCAACCTGTTGCCGGACGGCAGCCTGGTGGTGGAATGTGAAGGCCGCGGCTGGCATTGCCGCCGTGCGGCCAGCTGCCTGCTGACGCCGGCCCTCGGCGATAGCGTGCTGGTCGCCGGTTGCGGCCACCAACTGTGGGCGATCGCCGTCCTCGAGCGCGCGGAACCGCAAAACGCGGCGCGGCTGAGCGTCGAAGGCGATCTGCACATTGAAACGCTGCACGGCTCGCTGTCGCTGCACGGCGCGCAGGCGCTGAACCTGAGCGGCGACGCCATGACCCTGCAAGCGAACAGCGGCGACTGCCACGTCGACAAGATGAAATACAGCGGCGAAGAGTTCTCGGCTTTCGTCAGCATCAGCCGCCTGGTCGGCAAACGCTGCGAGTCACTGTGGCATTCGGTCAGCCAGATCAGCCACTCGCTGTTTCGCAAAGTGCGCCAGACCGAGCACGTGCGCGCCGGGCAGCTGGATTATCAGGCGGAAGATTACGCCCGCATTCATGCTCGCAACACGCTGATTACCTCGAAAGACATCACCAAGCTCGATTCGGAACAGATCCACGTCGGATAACCTTGCGGAGGCCTTTTATGTTTGCCAACAGCCAAATGATCGGCGTGGACCTGGCGTTTCCCGACGTCTGTCTGACGCCAAGCCCGGCGCCGGTGCCCATTCCCTACCCGGATATCGCCCTGGCGCCGACCGCCATCCCGAACGCGTTCAACATTCTGTTCGTCGGCACCCCGGCGCACAACATGGCGACGGTGACGCCACTGACCAACGGCGACAACCCCGGCGTGGCCACCGGCGTCGCTTCCGGCACGGTGATGGGGCCGTCCCGCCACCTGACCGGCGCCTTTACCGTGCTGCTCAAAGGCACCCCGGCCACCCGGCTGACCAGCCTCAGCCTGCAGAACTCCACCAACGCGCTCGGCATGCGCATCGTGCCGAGCCAATTAAAAGTGTTGCTGCTTGCGCCCTGATGACGGCGCTTTATTACACAGCCATTCAATCAAGAAAAAGAGGACATTGTGAAAACACGGATTACCCTGACGCTGTTGACCGCCCTGACGCTTGCCGGTTGCTCCACCCCACCGCCACCGCCGCCGGCGCTCAATAACGACGCCATCGTCAGCAGTGAAGTCAACGGCGTCACGCTAAAGCACCGCGCCGCGGTGAGCGCGCCGAAACAGTTCAAACCGATCGGTGAGGAGTACCGCAGCCTGTACGCCGCCAGCATCATGAGCAGCCCGAATTATACCGGCACCGCCGTCGGCAGCCTGGACAACGCCGCCGCGTTCTACGCGCTGGGCGAAGTGGAAAACAACTGGCTGGCGATCTCCGCCATCCGCGGCGGCGATCTGGTGGGGTATATCCAGGCCAACGCCGGCGTGCCGGAAGCGCGCTACAAAGCGACGCTGCGCAAAGATCTGCCGCGCCGCGCGCGCGCCGCCAAGCAGGACTGCGTTAAAGTCGGCGGCGACAGCAAGGCGTGCAAAAACGCCGGCTCAGCCACCTGGATCCTCCAGTAGTCAGCACGCCTGCGGGCGACGAGATTCCCATGACGACGACCCCTATCGCTTCCCGCTGGTGCGGGATGCTGTTTCTGCTGCTGGGCGCGCTGGCGCTCGGCGGCTGCATGTCTTCCGCGAAAAGCGTGCCGGCGCGTTACAGCCTGGTCTTCGACGCTGACCGCCAGGTCAACGCCGCCGCCGGCGCGCAACCGGCGCCGATCAAAATTCGCGTGCTGCTGCTGCGCTCGGATGCGGAATTCATGGAAGCCGACTTTTTCAGTCTGCAGAACGACGCCAAAAGCGTGCTCGGCAACAGCCTGCTGGACAGCGATCAGTTCTTCCTGACGCCGGGCCAGACCGGCAAAAAGCTCGGTGGGCAAAGCACATTGGACGCACGTTACATCGGCGTGATCGCCGAATATCAAAATCTGGACGGCAAGACCTGGCGCATTTCACTGCCGCTGCCGGAACCCACCGAAACCAATTTCTACAAGGTATGGCAATTCTCGCCGGATGAGCTGGAAGCGCATATCGTCGCGGGCGTGAGTGGCCTGCGCCCCGTAAAAAAGGTCGACTGACCTACCGCTGCGCTGAAGCGAAGTAACTATAGGTGTGATGATGAAAGATGCTCATAAGGTTGTCTGGACTGAGGGGATGTTTTTGCGCCCTCACCATTTCCAGCAGGCGGAAAACTATCTCGAAGGCTATATGCGCAACTGGGGCCAGGCCCACAGCGGCTGTTTCTGGGGATTTCTCACCCTGGATCTGGACCAAACGCTGCTGCGCCAGGGCAAGATCGCGCTCAACGCCGCCAGCGGCATCATGCCCGACGGCACGCCGTTTCGCTTCTCCGGCGCCCAGCAGGCGCCCGCGCCGCTGGCCATCGCCGACAACAAGACCGGTGAAAACGTGGTGCTGGCTCTGCCGACCTATCGCGCGGGGCGTGAAGACGTGATCTTTCAGGAAAGCCCGGAAGCGCTGGCGCGCTATCTGGCTTACGAGACCGAAGTCGACGATCTCAACGCCGTCTCGGTGGGCAGCGCGGCCTTGCAATTCGGTCGCCTGCGCCTGCGGCTGATGCTGGAGAGCGAGCTGAACGCCGAATGGACGGCGCTCGGCGTCACCCGCGTGCTGGAAAAGCGCGGCGACAACAGCCTGCGTCTCGATACGGCGCAAATCCCGCCGATGTTGAACTGTCAGGGCAACCCGGTACTGAAGACCTTCATCAACGATCTGCAGGGTCTGCTGCAACAACGCAGCCAGCAGATGAGTCAACGCCTGCTGCAACCGGGCCGCGGCGGCAGTTCCGAAATGGTCGATTTCATGCTGCTGCAGCTGATCAACCGCCATCTCGGTCAGGTGAGCCATGCCTACCACCTCGACCATCTGCACCCGGAGCGCCTGTTCGCCGATTGGCTGCAGTTCGCCACCGAACTCGCCAGCTTCTCGGCGCAGCGCACCCCGGAAGGCCGCCTGCCGGTGTATGACCACGACAATCTGGCGCTGTGCTTCGGCAAGCTGATGCTGTTGCTGCGTCAGGGCCTGTCGGTGGTGCTGGAGGACAACGCCATTCAGCTGACGCTGGTCGAGCGCTCCCACGGTCTGAACGTCGCCACCGTGCAAGACGCCAAAATGATGCGCGACTTCGGCTTCGTGCTGGCGGTGCGCGCCGACGTGGCCGCCGAGGTGTTGCTGACCCACTTCCCGGCGCAGATGAAGATCGCCCCGGTCACGCGCATCCGCGATCTGGTGCAGCTGCAGCTGCCGGGCATCGGTCTGCGCACCATGCCCGTCGCGCCGCGTCAGATCCCTTATCACGCCGGCTACACCTATTTCGAGCTGGAAAAAGGCGGCGACCTGTGGAAACAGATGGAAAAATCCAGCGCCTTCGCCCTGCACCTGGCCGGCGAATTTCCGGGGCTGGACATGGAATTTTGGGCGATTCGCAGCCATACGGACCGGTAACCTATGACTCAGGAAAATAGCATGGCGCCAGCGGCCAACCCGCTGGTGGACGCCGCCAACCCGCTGCTGAACGCCATTTCGCAGATCCGCCAGTCGGCCACGCACGCCAACCCGGCGCAGCTGCGCCAACAGCTGATCGACGAAATGCGCCGCTTCGAGATCCGCGGCCAACGCGCCAACCTGCCGTACGAAGTGATCATCGGCGCGCGTTATTGCCTGTGCACAGCGCTGGATGAAGCGGCGGCGCTGACCCCCTGGGGCAGCAACAGCGTGTGGTCCGGCAGCGGGCTGCTGGTGACCTTCCATAACGAAACCTGGGGCGGCGAGAAGTTTTTCCAGCTGCTGGCCAAGCTGTCGCAAAGCCCGCGCGAGCACATCAACCTGCTGGAGCTGATCAATTATTGCCTGCTGCTGGGCTTTGAAGGCCGCTACCGGGTGATGGAAAACGGCCGCTCGCAGCTGGAAACCATGAAGCAGCGCCTGCTGCAGCTGATCCGGTCGGTGCGCGGCGGTTATGCCCCGCCGCTGTCGCCTCATGCGCTGGATCTGCCGGTACAGCAGAAGCTGTGGCGCCCGCTGGTGCCGCTGTGGGCCTGCGTGGCGTTGACCGGCTTCCTGGCTTCGCTGCTGTTTATCGCCCTCAACTGGCGGCTTGGCGACAACACCAGCCCGGTGCTGGCGGCGATTTACCAAACCAATCTGCCGCAGGTGGCGATCGGTAACCCGGCGCCGGCCGCACCGCCGACGCTGAGCCTGAAAAGCTTCCTGCGCAAAGAGATCGCCGAAGGATTGGTGGTGGTGCGCGACGAAGCGCAGCAAAGCGTGGTGATCCTCAAAGGCGACGGGCTGTTCGACTCCGCCGCCACCACGGTGCGTGCCAACTATATTCCGGTCATCGACCGCATCGCCGCCGCCATGAACGGCGTCAGCGGCAAAATCCTGGTCACCGGCTACAGCGACAACGTGCCGATCCGCAGCGCCCGCTTCGCCTCCAACTGGGAGCTGTCGCTGGCGCGCGCCGAAGCGGTCAGCGCCCGCTTGCAAAAACACCTCGCCAACCCGCAGCGGGTCAAGGCCGAGGGGCGCGGCGAGAGCAACCCCGTCGCGCCGAACGATAACAAAGTGAACCGCGCGTTGAACCGCCGGGTAGAAATTACGCTGTTGGTCGCCCCGGAAAACACCCAGGCGGAAATCAACGGCTTGCCGCAAGGAACCGGAAAGTAATGCTCAGTACGTTATTCTCCATCATCACCAGCCGCCTGCTGTGGGGCTTTGTCGGCATCACCGCGCTGGCGTTCATCATCTGGACGATCGGCCCGCTGGTCGCCATCGGTGACTATCGCCCGCTGGAGCCGGAACTCAACCGCCAGATCGCCATCGGCGCTATCTACCTGATTTGGTTCCTGTGCCGCCTGATCCCGCGCCTCTACAGCGCCTGGTTCAACAGCCGTCTGCTGAGCAATCTGCGCGCCGCCGAAGCGGTGCCGGTGGAAGGCGGCAAGCCCGAGATCAAACCAGACGATCCGCTGGCCCAGCGTTTCGACGAAGCGGCGCAGCTGTTGAAAAAGGCGCGCTTCGCCCCGGGCCAGGGCGACGGCAAACATCGCTGGATGACCCGCTTCAGCCGCCAATATCTGTATCAGCTGCCGTGGTATGTGATCATCGGCGCGCCCGGCGCCGGTAAAACTACCGCGCTGGTCAACTCCGGCCTGCATTTTCCGCTGGCGGATCGCTTCGGCAAGTCCGCGCTGCGCGGCGTGGGCGGCACCCGCAACTGCGACTGGTGGTTTACCAACGACGCAGTGCTGCTCGACACCGCCGGCCGCTACACCACCCAGGAAAGCCAGCGCGAAGAAGACGCCGGCGAATGGCAAAGCTTCGTCGCGCTGCTGAAAAAATATCGCACCCGCCAGCCGATCAACGGCGTGATGGTCACCATCAGCGTCGCCGATCTGCTGAGCGACAGCGCGGAAGCGCGCGCCGCGCAGGCCAGCGCGCTGCGCAAACGCCTGATAGAACTGCACGAACAGCTGGGCATTCACTTCCCGGTCTATGTGCTGGTGACCAAAACCGACCTGCTCAACGGCTTTATGGCCTATTTCGGTAGCTTCGACAAAGCGCAGCGCGACCAGATCTGGGGATTCACCTTCCCTTACGAGCGCTCGCGGCAGCCGGACTTCAACCTGAACGCCGCCTTCGAACAACAATACGCCCTGCTGCAACAACGGCTGGATGCGGCGCTGCCGGATACGCTACTGATGGAGCACGATGCGCGCCAACGCGCCGAAAGCTACCTGTTCCCGCAGGAGTTCGCCGCGCTGCGCCCGCTGCTCGGCCACTATCTGGAACAGGTGTTCGCCACCTCCAGTTTTGAAACCCGCTTTACCCCGCGCGGCATCTACTTCACCAGCGGCACTCAGGAAGGCCTGCCGTTTGACCGGGTGATGGGCGAACTGAACCGCTACCTGCAGCTGCCGACGGCCAACTCAGGGGCGCAGGCCAACGCGGCCTGGGACAGCGTGGGCCAGGAAACGCCGATCCCGGCGGCCAAGGGCCAGAGCTTCTTCCTGAAAGAGACGCTGGAATCGGTGATCTTCCAGGAGTCCGGGCTGGCGGGCAGCAACCGCTGGTGGGAGTACCGCAACCGCGCCCTGCACTGGGCGGGTTACATCGCGCTGGCGGTGGTCCTGGCGGTGCTGGCGATGCTCTGGTTCACCAGCTACGGCAACAACAAGGCCTACCTGGCGGAAGTAGCCGCCAAGGTGCCCGGCGTCGAGCGCCAGGGGCAAAACCTGACGCAGGTGGGCAACGGCGACATGTTCTCGCTGCTGCCGTTCCTCAACAGCCTGCTGCACCTGCCGGACAGCCAGAACTTTTCGCTGGACGATCCGCCGTTCACTTACCGCATGGGGCTGTTCCGCGGCGATCAGGTCGGTGACGCCGGCAATGCCCTGTATCAAAAAGCGCTGAAAGAGCTGCTGCTGCCGCAGGTGGCGCAACAGATCGCCACCACGCTGCGCAACGATAACCACGGCGACGCGGACTTCAGCTATGAAGCTTTGAAGGCCTACCAGATGCTGTATCTGCCGAAGCAGTACGACGGCAAATTCCTGCGCGCCTGGGTGATGCTCAACCTGCAGCGCAACCTGCCGCAGGGCAGCACCCAAAAACAGCTGCAGCAGATCGAATGGCACCTGAGCCAACTGCTGGATACGCAGATCCAGGCCTCGCCTTACGCCAAAGACGAGCCGTTGGTGGCGCAGGCGCAGGCCGCGCTCAATCGGGCGCCGCTGTCGCAACGCGTCTACGGCCGCCTTAAGCGTCTGCTGCTGAAACAGACCGACATCAAGCCGGTCAGCCTGGTCGATTTGGCCGGTCCGCAGACCGAACTGGCGTTCAGCCGCAAAAGCGGCAAACCGGTGACCGACGGCGTGCCGGGCCTGTTCACCTCGCAGGGATATTGGAAAACGTTCAACGACAACATCGATCCGGTGACCGATACCCTGCGCAAGGAAGACGTCTGGGTGTTGAACAGCCAGACGCCGGAGCAGAAAAGCGCCGATCTGACCAAGACCATCCGCCAGCTGTACATGCAGGACTTTATCAGCGCCTGGGATGAGCTGCAGGGCGATATCCAACTGGCCAACATCGGCAACCTGACCCAGCGCATCAGCAGCGCGCGCCTGCTGTCCGGCAATCCGTCGCCGATGCGCAATCTGCTGGTTAACGTCAGCAAAAACGTCACCCTGCGCGACGAGAAAAGCGACGCCGATTCCCGCTCGCTGCTGGCCAAAACCGAAGACAAGCTGAATCAAAACGCCAACCGCACGCTGGAGGCGCTGTTCACCAACCGGCCGGCCAACGCCGACGGCGACGTGTCGGCCCAACCGGAACAGCTGGTGATGGCGCACTTCGCGCCGCTGCTTGAGCTGGCGCAAAGCCAGGGCGAAGGCAATAAGGCGATCCCTTTCGACAGCGTGCTGAAACAGGTCGATGAGCTGTACAGCTACCTGACGGCGGTGCAAGGCGCGGCCAACAGCGGCATGTCGGCGCCGCCGAGCGACATCATCCCGCGCCTGCAGGCCGAATCCGGCCGCTTGCCGGTGCCGTTCAAACAGATGCTGCTGTCGCTGGCGATCGGCGCCAGCAGCGACACCCAGCGCAAAGAGATGGAGAACGTGAAAAAGCGCATCAGCTTCGAGGTCGGCAGCTTCTGCCGCCAGGCGATCGCCGGGCGTTATCCGTTGGTGGCCCGGGCGCGCCAGGAAGTGACGCCGGACGATTTGGCGCGCATGTTCGCGCCGAACAGCGGGCTGATGGACAGCTTCTTCCGCGACAACCTGCAGGGCAAGGTCGATACCACCCGCGCCAACTGGCGTTTCACGCCCGGCGTGGACGGCAAGACGCTGCCCGGCGGCGAAGGCATCCTGCGGTCGTTCCAGCAGGCGCAGCGCATCCGCGACGCCTTTTTCGCCAACGGCACGGCGACGCCCTCTTACCGCGTGACCGTGCGGCCGGTGCGGATGGATAACGACATCCTCAACCTGACGCTGGATATCGACGGGCAGCTGTTCAAATACAGCCACGGCCCGCAGGTGCCGCTGGTGGTCAGCTGGCCGGGCACCCGCAATACCAACCAGGTGCATCTGCAGCTGGCGCTGGCCAACGGCACCACCGCCAGTCTGGTGACCAGCGGGCCATGGGCGCTGAACCGCCTGGTGGATATGGCGCAGTCTTCGGGCACCGGCGGCCTCGGCCGTCAGGCGACGTTCAATCTCGACGGCCACCGCGTCACGCTGGAGTTCACGCCCAACAGTATTCGCAATCCGTTCCAACTGCCGGCCTTCTCGTGCCCGTAGCCCCGAAAGGACATGACCATGAGCACTGATTCAAGCGCCCCGACGAGCATCGGCTGGTACGGCAAACTTCCTTCCGCCGGTGACTTCCTGCAACGCCGTTTGCCTGACCCGGTGGTCAACAACTGGGCCCACTGGTTCCATAACGGGCTGGTGAATTTGCAGCGCGATGCGCAGGGGCCAAACGATCACCCGTTCAGCAACGCGCCGGTGTGGAACTTCGTGATCCCCGCCACGCTCGGCAGCCAGTACGTGCAGATGGGCTGCCTGTTGCCGGCGCGCGACCGCGTCGGGCGGCGTTACCCCATCTGCGCGCTGCGCCTGTTCAGCCAACAGGATTGGCGCCCGCAACAGCTGAACATGGCGGCGAGCTGGTACCAACAGCTCGGCCATACCCTGCTGAACGGCGTGCGCAACGGCTTCTCCGCCGAACAGATCGACCGCACGCTGCAGGCGATCCCGGCGCTGCCCAGCCCGCCGGCGGAAGCGGACTCCGAGATCTTGTCGATTATCGGTTTCCAGCATCCGGACGTACCGGGCCTCGGCTGGCAGCAGGCCGCCGACTGTTTCGATCCGGCGCAGTACACCAGCTTTTGGTGGACCAATCAGGCCGACGGGCACCCGCTCTACACCCACGTGCACAGCGGCAACCTCACCGTGCAGCTGTTTTCATTGCTGTTCGAACCCAACGGCTGGGCGCGCCCCGGCCGCGGCGGCCAGTACCCGCAAATGTTTGATTAACATCGCTCGTTGAAGGAAATCTTATGGCTATCGACACCGATACCCTGCTGGCCCCGGTTGACGCGGACACGCCCTGCGGCGACAACCTGGAATACGACGCCGACTTTCTGGCCATGGCGCGCGCCGCCACCGGCAAAGCCGAACAGCAATTCGGCAGCACCATCATTCCGGAAGAAGCGCCGGATTGGGTGCAGGTCGAGCGTCTCGCAAGCTCGCTGCTGGCGCGCACCAAAGACCTGCGCGTCATGCTGTATCTCACCCGCGCCTGGACCCAGCTGCGCGGATTGCCGGGCTATGCCGACGGGCTGACGCTGATCCACCAGGCGATACTCCGCTACTGGGATGCCCTGCAGCCGCCGCTGGAGTTCGACGGCGAGGCCGACCCGCTGTTCCGCATCAACGCGCTGGCCGACCTTGGCGACAAGGCCGCGCTGGCCGCCAGCGTGCGCGCCGCGCCGCTGCTGAAAAGCGCCGCCGGTGAAATCTCGCTGCGCGATGCCGGCGCCCTGCTCGACGGCAGCAAGCAAGAGTGCCCCAACTTTCCCGGCGGCCGCGCACGGCTGCAGGATGAGCTGGCGCAACAGGATCGCCCCGAAGGCGCGCTGGTGATGCATATCGCCAACACCCTGGCCGCCATTCGCAGCGAAGTCACCCGCCATCTGGGTGAAAGCGCGCTGCCGGAAATGAGCGCGCTGACCAAGGTCTTTTCGCTGGTGGCGCTTGCCAGCCAGAGCGAGGCCCCGGCCGCCACCGAAGCGGACGCCACACAGGAAACCGCCGCTGAGCAGCCACCGGTCGCCGTGCAGAGCGCCTCTGCCCCACTCAACTGGCGCAGCGCGCAGATCCAGTCGCGCGACGACGCCCAACTGATGCTGGACAAGGTGAAAAACTATTTTCGTCTTCATGAGCCAAGCCACCCGGCGCCGCTGATGATCGATCGGGTACAGCGACTGATTACGCTGGACTTTATGCAAATCGTCCGCGATTTGGCGCCCGATGGGCTTAACCAACTGGAGACCATTCTCGGTCGCCCCGACAACGAGGAGAACAGCTAGCCGCCGACTTTTGTTCTCTTGACGACACCCGATACCGTCTGCCCCTGCGCAGACCCGAATCAGAACCTGACTCTCCCAGCCGGACGAGGCGCGTTCCCAATCGCCATTAGATGGAGTAAATCATGTCAAACTCGAAATCCCGCAGCGGGCAGAAATTCATCGCCCGCAACCGCGCGCCGCGCGTACAGATTGAATACGATGTCGAAATTTATGGCGCAGAGCGCAAAATCCAGCTGCCGTTCGTGATGGGCGTGATGGCAGATCTGGTGGGGAAAGCGGTCGATCCGCAAGCCAGCGTGGAGGAGCGCAAGTTCATGGAAATCGACGTCGACAACTTCGACGAGCGCATGAAATCGCTGAAGCCGCGCGTCGCTTATCAGGTTGACAATACCCTGACCGGCGAAGGCAAGCTGAACATCGATCTGACCTTCGAAAGCATGGAAGACTTCTCCCCCGCCGCTATCGCCCGCAAGGTCGACGCGCTGGACAATCTGCTGGACGCCCGCACCCAGCTTTCCAACCTGCTGTCCTACATGGACGGTAAAAACGGCGCCGAGGAGCTGATCTCCAAGATCCTGCAAAACCCGGCGCTGCTGAAATCCCTGACCGACGCGCCGAAGCCGGCGGTTAACGATGACAACAACGAGCGTGAGGATTAATCGATGAGCAACTCGCCTCAGCAACAGAATGCGTTGCAAACCACCGAGACTTTTTCCAGCGATGAGTTCAGCGCGCTGTTGAACAAAGAGTTCCGGCCGAAGACCGATCAGGCCAAAGAAGCGGTTGAGAACGCGGTGAAAACTCTGGCGCAGCAGGCGCTGGAAAATACCGTCACCGTTTCTTCCGACGCCTACCGCACCATCCAGGCGCTGATCGCGGAAATCGACGAAAAGCTGTCGCAGCAGATCAACCAGATCATACACCACGACGATTTCCAGAAGCTGGAAGGCGCGTGGCACGGCCTGCACTACCTGGTCAACAACTCTGAAACCGACGAGATGCTGAAGATCCGTTTCATGAGCATTTCCAAGCAGGAGCTGGGCCGCACGCTGAAGCGTTACAAAGGCGTGGGCTGGGATCAGAGCCCGATCTTCAAGAAAATCTACGAAGAAGAGTATGGCCAGTTCGGCGGCGAGCCCTTCGGCTGCCTGGTGGGCGACTACTACTTCGATCACAGCCCGCAGGACGTGGAGCTGCTGGGTGAAATGGCCAAGATCGGCGCCGCCTCGCACTGCCCGTTCATCGCCGGCACCGCGCCAAGCGTGATGCAGATGGAGTCCTGGCAGGAGCTCTCCAACCCGCGCGATCTGACCAAGATTTTCCAGAACACCGAATACGCCGCCTGGCGCAGCCTGCGCGAATCGGAAGACGCGCGCTACCTGGGCCTGGTGATGCCGCGCTTCCTGGCGCGCCTGCCGTATGGCATCCGCACCAATCCGGTGGACGAGTTTGACTTCGAAGAAGATACCGACGGCGCGACCCACGGCAACTACACCTGGACCAACGCCGCCTACGCCATGGCCGCCAACATCAACCGTTCGTTCAAAGAGTTCGGTTGGTGCACCGCCATTCGCGGGGTGGAATCCGGCGGCGCGGTGGAGAACCTGCCGTGCCATACCTTCCCGAGCGACGACGGCGGCGTGGACATGAAGTGCCCGACCGAGATCGCCATCAGCGATCGTCGCGAAGCCGAGCTGGCCAAAAACGGCTTTATGCCGCTGGTGCACCGCAAAAACTCTGACTTCGCCGCCTTTATCGGCGCGCAGTCGCTGCAGAAGCCGGCGGAATACTACGACGCCGACGCCTCCGCCAACGCCCAGCTTTCCGCGCGCCTGCCATACCTGTTCGCCTGCTGCCGCTTCGCGCACTACCTGAAGTGCATCGTGCGCGACAAAATTGGCTCCTTCCGCGAGCGCGACGACATGGAACGCTGGCTGAACGACTGGATCATGAACTACGTGGACGGCGATCCGGCCAACTCATCGCAGGAAACCAAGTCGCGCAAACCGCTGGCCGCGGCGGAAGTGCAGGTGGAAGAGATCGAAGACAACCCGGGCTACTACAGCGCCAAGTTCTTCCTGCGCCCGCACTACCAGCTGGAAGGCCTGACCGTCTCCCTGCGCCTGGTGTCGAAGCTGCCTTCGCTGAAGCAAAACGACGCGTCCTGATGGACTGAAGTCAGGCCGCGATAGTGCGGCCTGGCTGATACATTAACCTCATCACAGGGAAAGAAAGATGAAGACAAAGCGGTTTTATCTGGCATCGCTGTTGGCAGTCGTCTGCTCGCTCTCCGCCGCGCCGCCAGCTTTCGCAGAGCAGACATCGATAGCGCATTTGACGTCCGATGATGTCAATCTGCCAGGCAGCGACTTTTTCCGTTTCTATCGCAGTACAGATAAACAGGAAAAAGAGAAAGCGCGAATTTATTTGCTGGGCGTGCTGGACGCGACGGAAGGAAAAAGCTGGTGCCAATACAGCCAGCTACAAACCGTCACTCTGCAGGAGTTTGTGTTCGAATTCTTTAATAAACTTCCCGCTGCGCGCCTGCACGAAAGGGCTGCCCCCCTGATTGAAGAGGCTCTGGCGACTCGCTTCCCCTGCAAAGGAGGCAAAGCATGAAACCTTTATATCGTCAGCTAAAAAGCAGCCATTACTCCTCTGATTACTCTAGCCCGGGATATTTGGCAGCAGAAGCCGTTTACGCCGAGATTGGTTATGAGCTTGATACGCTTCTAAAGCAAAACCCTGGTTATGCCAATACCTGTGCCGTCCGCATGAGCCTGGCGCTGTTGAAAACCGGTATCAGCTTCAAAGGCCGCCTGCCAATCAAAAAAGGCACCTATAAGGGTAAAACGATTGAACCTGGAGCCAAACTGCTGGCCGATCAGTTGCATCGCTCCAGTAGTTTTGGCAAAGCCAAAATTTTCTTTAATGCTCCAGATGCAGAGAAAGGTATTGGCAATAAAAAAGGCGTCGTGTTCTTCAATAAGATCACCAACTATGATGGCGGACACATTGATCTTATCGAACCAGAAAACTCGCTATTAACCTGCCATTCCCATTGCTATTTTAACTGCAAAGAAGTCTGGTTTTGGGAATTAAGCTAGTGTTCCATCGGCTGGCCAGTAAAAGCATGAGGTTGGGTTTAACTGCATATAAGGCATTCTCTCTTGATGCAGCCAGAACGGCGAATGCGATGAGAGAATGGATGCCATTCGATATCGAATCAGGTGATGAGAAAATCAATGCTCTCATCGGCAAATATAAATCCAGAGTCAATGATTTTCACAGTGAAACCAAAGGCAAGAGTCAAGGTGTCACCTTAAACTGCCTGCGGTTGTACCATAGTCCGGAATTGGACAAGCTTTCCCGACAGCTCATTGCAGGCAATCCAGATCGCACGTGGAATCAAGATAACGCGAAATAATCAAGCATTGAGCCATTAGCACTTAATAGTGGCTCGGTAACCCGTACCGATAGTTTTCGGTATTTAAGAAGGTGCATGGCACAAGGATATAAATTGGTAATGCATTACCACACTTGCAATTCCTGCTGCTATTACCTGAGTTTTTCAACGTAACGTTAATACTACTGTTAACCCTTAATAAAGAGTGAAGAAACTATGGCTATTGATATGTTCCTGAAAGTTGAAGGTGCCAGCGGCGAATCCAAAGATTCGAATCACAAAGGCTGGACCGACATTACTTCTTTCTCCTGGGGCGCTTCTCAACCGGGCAATATGGGCGTTGGCGGCGGCGGTGGCGCCGGTAAAGTGTGCTTCAACGATCTGCACGTCAACGCGCTGATCGACAAGTCAACCCCGGCCTTGCTGAAACACTGCTCAAGCGGCAAACACCTGACCAAGATTGAGCTGTCGGTTTGCAAGGCGGGCGGCACCCAGGTTGAATACGCAAAAATCACCCTGGAAGACGTGCTGGTCACCGCCGTGCAGTACACTGGTGCAGGCGGCGAAGACACCGTGGGCGTCACCTACTCCTTCCAGGCGGCGAAAGTGAAACAGCAGTACTGGGAGCAGAGCGACAAAGGCGGCAAAGGCGCCGAAAGCAGCGCAGGTTGGAACATCAAGGAAAACCGCGAAGCTTAATCTGCATGCCCCCCCGGTTACGGCCGGGGGGATTAATATAGGGAAATAACAATGAATAATAATCGCCCCATTTTTTCAGCCGCATGGGCTGCAAGCACTAAAATATATAACGCGCAATATTCAGCTCAAAATGTTGCCAAGATTATCGGCGGGCGTGTCGCCATGAATATTGCGCCCAATGGAAAGTGGGAAAACACCTGCGCTGTGCGTATGAGCTACATCTTGAATAAATCTGGCTTCCCCATTCCTTATGTAAAAGATCAGACCGTATCAGGCGCCGATCGTCAATGGTATTTTTTTAGAGTTAAAGATCTTATCGCTTATCTGACAAAGATCTGGGGCAAACCCGACCTTCGAGTCAAATTCCCTCCTCCAGGTGGTGGTGAATTAGCCGGAAAGAAAGGGATCATACTGTTTGAAATTGCAGGTTGGAGCGATGCTGGAGGACATGCTACGCTTTGGAATGGGAACGGCGATTGTTATGATCATTGTTATTTCAATGAACCAGAAGCTCGCTATACAACAAATTACGCTAACTTTTGGGTATTGAGATGAAAAAAATCCTTATCTCTTTTCTTTGTATATATGCTACTTGTGCTATAGCACAGAAAAACCAAGAAGAACCCATTGAAAAGTGGCCACCGCAAGCGGCGTACCGAAACTATTTGCAAAACTACAAGGATATTGCTCTGACCTACTGCATTTCCGTCGCTTATAAGACATCACCAGAGGCTAGCAAAGATGCAATTGCCTCATCGAATGGTATCGATGCTTGGTCATACTATGCAATTCGTGATGAAGAATCCCCTATCATCAAGCTGACAAAGCAGTATTTGCAAAAGAATTACAATGCTAAGGATGGGAAAAGCCGCTTAGACTTAATGAAGTGCATGGATATGTACCATAGTGAAGAGCTTGATAAACTTGCGAAAGATTATGTACAGCGCCCTAATGATAATTGGGTGAAAGACAATCCGGACAGAGTAAATGAAAATCCTCCTCGGAAATAATCAGTGAAAAAAAATCTCACTGACTGTGGCCATCGCCGCAACGTTGAACGTCAATGCAGCGACAGAAATTGACTATTCCCCTGCCGAGTACCTCAAAAACTACGCGCTTAGCGTTTGCATCGCCGAGGGGTACTCAGCAAAAGAAGTCAAAAACGATGCCGCCGCCGCTGCTCGGGGTTATATGGAGTTCGGCAATTATTCTCTGGAGGCGCATACCGCCGTCAGGGCGCTGGCAAAAGAATTTCTGGCAAAGCCCTATGACAGTATGTCAGGGGAGCCGATGACGATGGCAAAGTGCATCGATCTTGTACATAGCCAAGCGTTGCAAGCCATCATCAAGAAGTACCAAGGGAAAGACGACAGCTGATATCAGAGTTGCTCAAACGACGGCTCATATCAAAGGTTATCTCGGATGAGAAGATACACGTACTTTTTAATGTCTCTGCTGCTCGGAAGCCATGTAGCCCTTGCTGAAAACTCACTCAATATTTTATCGCAAGAGGCACTATATAAAAATTGGTTAGTCAGCCGCTGCATTGGGAAGTCCACTGACTCAGAAAAAACCAAGCAAGACGCCTTCCGTTCCGCTTCCGCCTATTTAGAATTGAGTAAACTGCCGATGGATGCATTCGAACAAGGCGAAAAGCTGGCTGAACAGTACGCCAATAAAAATAGCCAAGGCTCAGTTAAAGGAAGTTATCATATTTTAGATTGCCTTTCACTGCAAAGCTCCAGTGATGCTAAAGCCATCTTTGAACGTTACTCTAAGTAATAGTCAGGATTATCGAACTCAATTTCATAAAGCTTTCAACTCAAGTAAATTTATTGATTATTAACATGACTCCAGACGTCACGCTATCAACTTACTCATATGGATTCTTATTTTCCTACTTTTCATTGTCACTCATAATTTTAGTGGCATTATATTACTTAAAAAAATATCGGCACGCAAACACAATTATCCATTGTTTGTTTTCAACTGTCTCATTGTTGTTGTTATGGGAGTCCTACAGCTCTCAATTTTTGCATACGGAAATGATTTTCTTAATCTCTTCTACCCAATAGGCAACGATAACTATGACTCTATTCACTACGGCAGTTTGATGTTCACCTTTATCTACTTAACTCAACTACCAAAAAACACCTATTACAAAGAAGAAAAGAATCGAAGTTAGCCATCTGATTAGATGACTAAATCAACATACGCCCAAAGCAGTCTAAAATCCCCATCAGCAGGAATGCCTTATGCGATTTTCCATTGTAAAAAATAAAAGCGGCCAGGTTCCGCCGCAAAGCAGTTGCGATTTTCTGCCGCCGGGCGGCACCATCGGCCGCAGCGTGGACAATAACCTGGTGCTGCCGGACGAAGAGCGCGCCATTTCCCGTCTGCAGGCAATCGTGCACATTTCCTCTGACGGCGAATGCCGCATCACCAATCGCGGCAACGTCACCCGCGTGCTGCTGAACGATATTCCGCTGGAGCGTGGCCGCCAGGTTGAACTGCAGGATGGCGACGTGCTCGGCATCGACGATTACCAGATTGAAGTCAGCGCGCTGCAACAGCACGCCGCGCCGCAGGCTCAACCGGTGGCCAAGGCCGCTGCCGCTGCTGCGGCCCCTGCTGCTGCCGCCAAAGAAAAATCCGCCGCGCCTATCCCCAACGAAATCTGGGACAGCCTGGTGGAAGAATTTACGCCGAATGCGTCGGCCGCCGTCACACCGCCGCCGATCGCCAATCCGGACAATCATCCGCTGCTGGACACCCCCACTCGCGAGCTGAATCCGGCCGATCCGCTGGCGCAGCTGGCAGGCGATGTCGATCTGCGCCAATTGCAGCAACAGCAAACCGATCCGGCCGCCTTGTTCAACACCGACTCCACTTTTGAGCGTGAGCATATCCTGGCCGACACCACCCCCAGCGCGCTGCTGGCGGAGCAGGCTGCGCCACCGCGCCCGGCTCCCCCCGTCCAGAATGCGCAGCAACCGGAACAAGAGCTGGATCCGCTGGCGCTGTTCGGCGGTTCATCCGCGCCCGCTTCGCCAGAGACGTTAAACAGCAACGACCCGCTGGGGCTGTTGATGGGCGGCGCCGTGCCGCTGGCTCAGCCGGAGGAACCGGCACAACCGCCGTCCCCACCACCGGCGCCGATCGCCGCACAACCGCAAGCGCCGCGCCCACAGCCGACGCCGCCGCCCGTGCAGAGACCCGAGCCGCAACCCCAACCCGCGCCGCAGTTCAGCCAGCAGGAACCGCCTGCGCAACCTCCGCGCCCGCGCCAGGGCAACCGCTTGGGCATCGATCCGGTCGCCTACCAGTCCGCCCAGCGGCAGCACGCCGCCGCGCCGAATGGCGACACCTTGGAGGGGCCGCTGCTGACGGCGCTGTTGCAAGGCCTCGGTCTCGACGATCTGCAGCCGCAGCCGCATTTCGACGAACAACAGATCCGCCAGGCCGGCCGCCTGCTGAGCCTGTTCTCGCAAGGCACCGTCGCCCTGCTCTCATCCCGCTCGATCCTCAAGCGCGGCGTGAAGGCTGAGATGACCATGATCCTCGACGAGGCCAACAACCCGTTCAAACTGCTGCCTTCGGGGAAAACGGTGCTGATGCAGATGTTCGGCAGCCAGATGCCGGGCTTTATGCCGCCGGAACAGGCGGTGCGCGATGCGCTGATCGACCTGCAGGCGCACCAGCTGGGGATGATCGCCGGCATTCGCGCCATCATCGCCGCCATGCTGCAGTCGTTCAACCCGGAGCGCCTCGAAGAGGAAGCGCGCAAGGAAGGCGTGGCGCCGCGTCTTTCGCTGCCCGCCAACCGCAAGGCCGCGCTGTGGGACTACTTTGTGAAGAACTATCAGCAAACCTCCGGCGAGATCGAGGACGATTTCCACACCCTGTTCGGCGAAGCCTTCCTGCACGCCTATGACGTTGAAGTGAATCAATACAAAGACTCACAGACCAAACCGGACGCGTAATGAATATCACCATAGCCTCTACCTCCAATCAGGGCGGCCGCGCCTCCAACCAGGATCAGACCGGCGAGGTACTCGGCAACCGCGCCGCCTGCTTCGTGGTGTGCGACGGCATCGCCGGTTTTCCGGGCGGCGATATCGCCGCCAAACTGGCGCGCGACACCATTTTGCAAAACTTCGACGGCGAAAAGCACCTTAACGCCCAGAGCATTCGTCAGCACATTACGCGCGCCAATGCCGCCATCCACCAGCAGCAGCGGCAGTCGGACGAATACAGCAAGATGGGCACCACGCTGGTCAGTCTGTTTATCGATCGCGATTACCAGCTGGCCTACTGGGCGCACGCCGGCGACAGCCGCCTGTACCTGTTCCGCCGCGGCTACCTGCATGCCGTCACCACCGACCACAGCCTGATCCAACAGATGCAGGACGCCGGCTATCAGACCAACGGCATCAACAGTAACCTGCTGTATTTCGCGCTGGGGCTCAACGAAGAGCGCGACGCCACCTACAGCGATGTGCTGCAGCTGGAAGACGGCGACGTTTTCCTGCTGTGCACCGACGGCTTCTGGCACAGCTTCAGCCAGGCCGAACTGGAACAGTCGCTGCACATGGTCAACTCCCCCAGCGAGTGGATCGCCCTGATGCAGCAGGCATGGAAGAAAAACAATAACAGCGATAACTACAGCGCTATCGCCGTCTGGATTGGCTCACCGCAGGAAACCACCCTGCTGCATTCGCTGGCGGATGCGGAACGGTTTCTCATCCGCGACTGAGTCGGCGCACATTCACAGCAAGGTTCACTATGAAATACTGGATGCCGGGGCTCGTCGCCCTGATGGCGGTACCGACCGCGCAGGCGATGAACTATCGCCTGGTTTACTCCCCCAGCCAGAAGCTGGAAGTGTTTATCGATGACGTCAAGAACAGCAATCCGGAAAGCTGGTGCGGCAAAAGCATCCCGCTGCGCATCGTCTCGGCGCAAGGCAAAGATCCGGCCGTGTTGAACGACTTTCTGCCCCGCGTCGGCAATCTGCTGGAAAAGCAGTGCCCAAAAGCCGGTCATCTGCCCTGGACGCTGACCGACAAGCGCGGTGAGAAGCTGGCGACCGGCGAAGCCGCCAAAGCGCGCGGCTGGAAACCGGTGGTCAAGCAAGAGACCGCCGAGCAGCCGCAAACCCCGCCGCCGCCGACCATTCCTGCGGCGGTGGCCGTCACCTCTGCGCAGGCGGACACCGCGCCGCCACAGCGTTTCAGCCTGCCGCAGGGCTGCCACTTCCGCACCTTCTGGGGTGACGAAGCCACCGGCGGCGCGCTGTTCATTCCCGCCGGCGACGCGCTGCGCTGCGGCGAGGACGGCTGGCTGCAAGGCAGCGGCGCGGTCACGCTGCAACACGGCGGGCAAACCCTCTCGCCGACGCTGTGGTTCCTGCAAGGTTACCCGCTGGCGAAGATCAACGGCGGCGATCGCGCGCTGACCGTCGTCAGCGCCAACGCCCAACGGCTCATTTTGGGCGGCAACCCGCAGGCGCCGGGCAGCTTCCTGCTGCTGACATTCGAACCGCAGTTGCACGCCTGGGCGTTCAACGGTGAAGCGATCGTTGAAATGCCGCGTGTCGACGCCGCCGACGAGACCAAGATCACACAGCGCGTGCAGCAGGCGCAAACCGCCTGGCAGCCGCTGCTGAGCGCCGCCGCCCCGCTGACCTTCAAGCTGGTGGAACAGTTGGCCGCAGACCGGGTCGATCCCGCCAGCGGCAGCTACCTGTCGGTTAACGGCGCCACTCACTGATTATAAGGAAAGCCTGTGAAATCATTAGCAAGCATGCTGCAAGGCCAGTCGATCGCCGCGGCCATCACCGCCGTCGAGAACGATATCAAGGCAAAACCGGCGGATGCCGACCTGCGCGCCGCGCTGGTGCAACTGCTGTGTCTGAGCGGCAACTGGACGCGCGCCAACGCGCAGTTGAAATCCTGGCAGGCGCTGAAACCGATCGCCCAACCAACCACCTTGCTGCTGATGCAGTCGGTCAACGCCGAGCTGCAACGCCAGGCGGTATTCGCCGGCACGGCCGCGCCGACGCTGCTGCGGCAGGCGCATCCCTGGCTGAAACTGATGGTGCAGGCGCTGCATCAGGATGCGCAAGGGGCGGCCGAGCAGGCCCAGACGCTGCGCGATGAGGCGCTGGAGGCCGCCCCGGCCGGCGCCGGGCGGTTAATGCTGGCCGAAGGCGACCAAGAGCGGCAACTGAGTTTCGACTGGCTGACCGACGGTGACGGCCGCCTCGGGCCGGTGTGCGAGCTGGCGCTCAACGGCGTTTACTACTGGGTGCCGTTTGCCGACATCGCCGCGATCCAGTTCCAGGCGCCACAGAGCGCCATCGATCTGGTGTGGAGCCATGCGCTGGTGCGCCTGACCGACGGCCGCGAACAGGTATGCCAACTGCCCGCCCGTTACCCGCTGCCCGAAGGCAGCGACGACGCGCTGCTGCTCGGCAAACGCACCGAATGGCAACCGCTGGGCGACGGCGCCCACTATGCGGGGCTGGGCCTGAAGACCTGGCTCAGCGAAAGCGACGAATTCCCGCTGCACAGCCTGCGGCAGTTGAGCTTCGACGCGAGCGCCTGACCATGAACGACAAGCGCCCACCCCACTATGACGGCGGCGATCTGCGCCGCCAGGGCTATCGCTCTCGTCAGGACAGCGAACGCCTGACTTCACGCGACAAAATGCAGCCGGTGCTGCTCGACATGCTGACCGACGACGAACCGCAGAAAAAGCAGGAGGCGCAGGTGCGCAACCTGGTGTCGCACAGCGAGCTGCGCCGCCGGGTATTGCGCGATTTGCAGTGGCTGTTCAACTGCGTCAACAGCGAATCCAATCTGGATCTCGGCGATTTTCCGCAGGTGCGGCGTTCCACCCTGAATTACGGCATCGCCTCGCTGGCGGGCAAGCGCATGTCGGACATCGAATGGCTGGACATTCAGCGCGCGCTGACCGATTCCATCCTCCATTTCGAGCCGCGCATTCTGCCCGACGGGTTGCAGGTGCGCTGCATCTCGGACACCGGCTCGCTGGAGCTGCACAACGTGCTGTCGATCGAAATCAAGGGCCGCCTGTGGTGCGTGCCCTATCCGCTGGAGTTTCTGTTCCGTACCGACGTGGATCTGGAAAACGGCCACTTCGATCTGAAAGACATAGGGTAAGGCGATGGACAGTAAACTGTTAGATTATTACAACCGCGAGCTGGCCTATCTGCGTGAGATGGGCGCCGAGTTCGCCGAACAGTACCCGAAGGTCGCGGGCCGTCTCGGCATGCGCGGCATCGACGTGGCGGACCCTTATATCGAGCGTCTGATGGAGGGCTTCGCCTTCCTCACCTCGCGCGTGCAGCTGAAAATGGACGCCGAGTTCCCGCGCTTTTCTCAGCGCTTGCTGGAGATCATCTACCCCAACTACCTGTCGCCGACGCCGTCGATGGCGATCGCCGAGCTGCAGCCGGACAGCAGTAAAGGCGATATCAGCAACGGCTTCGTGGTGCCGCGCGGCACCATGATGGACAGCCAGACGCTGAAGAAAAGCGGCATTACCTGCAGTTACACCACGGCGCATGACGTCACGCTGCAGCCGGTGCGCATCGCCGGCGTCGAGCTGGGCGGCATTCCGGCCGATATTCCGCTGGCCTCGCTGGGGCTGCAGCACAGTGGCTGCGTCAGCGCGCTGCGCATTCGGCTCGAGTGCTACGAAAGCGTGACGCTCAACAACCTGCAGCTGGACCAATTGATGTTTTACCTGGCCGGGCCGGACATGCAGGCGCAGCAGCTGCTGGAGTTGCTGATGCAGCACAGCGTCGGGCTTGTCTGCCAAACGGTGGAGGCTCAGCCGCAGCGGCGGGCGCTGGCGTTGGACGGGCTGCGACAGGAAGGCTTTGCCGCCGATCAGGCGCTGCTGCCCAACGATCTGCGCAACTTCGAAGGCTACCGGCTGCTGCAAGAATATTTCGCCTTCCCGGCGCGCTTCCAGTTCTTCAGCGTCAACGGCCTGCGCCCGCTGCTGCAAAGCGTGCGCGAAGGGAAAAAGGCCCTGCGCCAGTTCGAAATCGTGGTGCTGCTCGATAGGCACGACGCCGCGCTGGAACGGGTGGTTGACGTTGCTCACCTGGCGCTGCACTGCACGCCGGTGATCAACCTGTTTCCGAAAGTGGCCGAACGCATCGCGATCAACGAAAAGAACCACGAATACCATCTGGTGGTCGACAATATTCGGCCGCTGGATTACGAAGTGTTTTCGGTGCAGCGGCTCGGCGGCAGCGCCAGCGAAAAACGCTACGAGCAAGAGTTTCGGCCGTTTTACAGCACCCTGAGCGCGGACGATGGCAACTATGGCGCCTACTTTTCGCTGCGGCGCGAACAGCGCACGCTGTCGGAACACGCCCGCCGCTACGGCACCCGCACCGGCTATGCCGGTTCGGAAGTGTTCGTATCGCTGGTGGACGAACGGCAGTCGCCGTGGCACAGCGATCTGAAATACCTCACCGCCGACGTGCTGTGCACCAGCCGCGACCTGCCGTTGATGCTGTTGCAGCAGGATCAGGGCAATTTCGTGATGCCCGATTCAATCCCGATCAAACAGGTCTCGCTGCGCAAAGGCCCTACGCCGCCGCGTCCGGCGCTGGCCGAAGGGATGATCACCTGGCGGTTGATCAGTCAGCTGCAGCTGAATTACCTCAGCATGATGGACGGCGATCCGGAACAGGGTGCCGCCAGCCTGCGCCAGCTGCTGGGGCTGTACGGCAACCTGAGCGAGCCGGCGATCGCCAAACAGATCCAGGGCGTGCGCCACTGCAACCTGCGGCCGGTCTATCGGCGAGTGCCTGAACCCGGCCCCATCGTGTTCGCGCGCGGTATCGCCATCGATCTGACGGTCGATGAGCAGGCGTTCTCCGGCAACAGTCCTTACCTGCTCGGCAGCGTTCTGGAGCGCCTGTTCTCGCGCCTGGTGGCGATGAACACCTTCACCGAGATGACGCTCTCCAGCCAGCAGCGCGGCGAGATCGCCCACTGGCAGGCGCGCATGGGCAAAAGGACGCTGATATGAACGCGGAGATGATCGCTACCGAACTGGCACCGCCGCAGATCAACGCGCTGTATCGCCTGCCGGACGACTTCTGGCCGCGGCTGCGCAGCGCGCCTTACAAGCACGATCTGTTTCAACTGCTGCGGCGCATCGACGCCCAGGGCGGCCAGCCCTACCTGCTGGGGCGCGCGCCGCTGCCGCGCCACGAGATGCTGCGCCTGGGCCAGGAACCTTCGCTGTCGTTCGCGCCCTCCACGCTGGCGCAGGTGACGCCGCGCGCCAACAGCCCGCTGCACGACGTATCGATCTTCAGCTTCGGCCTGTTCGGCCCCAACGGACCGCTGCCGCTGCACCTGACCGAATACGTGCGCGAACGGGTGTACCACCATCAGGACACCACCCTGCTGGCGTTCACCAATCTGTTCCATCACCGGCTGACGCTGCTGTTTTACCGCGCCTGGGCCGACGCGCAGCCGACGGTGTCGCTGGATCGCCCGGACAACCGGCGCTTCGACCAGTACCTGTCGAGCCTGATCGGCATCGGCCAGCCGGCGCAGCAAGAGCGCGACAGCATCAACGCCCACGCTAAACATTTTATGGCCGGTCATCTGATTCGCCACAGCCGCGATCCGGAAGGCCTGAGCAAAATTTTGCAGCAGTATTTCAAGGTGCCGGTGCGCATCGTCGAAAACGTGCCGCACTGGCTGCGGGTGGAGCCGCGCGAGCAGGCGCGGCTCAAGGCCGGGCGCGGCGCGCCGCGGCTCGGCGAGTCGGCCTTTCTCGGCATCGCGGTGCGGGATATCCAGCACAAATTCCGCATCGAGCTGGGGCCGATGCCGCAGCAGGACTATGACCGCTTTCTGCCCGGCGCCGATCTGTGCCGGCAACTGCGCGACTGGGTGCGCCAATACCTGGGCATCGAGTTCGTCTGGGAAGTGCGCCTGATCATGGCGAAGGAACAGGCGCACGGCATCCAGCTCGGCGGCGCGCAGCGATTGGGCCTGAGCAGTTGGCTGGCCGACCATCGGCGACAGCGCGATCTCGACGATTTGATCTTCAGCCCTGAACCGCTGGAAAACCCGTTCTGACCCTATTTCGGCCGGCGCCCTGCGGCGCTAGGCCACTCTGAGACCTGAGGAAAACCATGTCTGAAATCAGCCGCTCGGTATTATTCGGCAAACTGGATAGCCTGTTATTCACCTCTCTGGAAAGTGCGACGGCGTTTTGCAAGCTGCGCGGTAACCCCTACGTCGAACTGGCGCACTGGCTGCATCAGCTGATGCAATCGCCGGACGGCGATCTGCAGCAGATCGTTCGCCACTTCGCGCTGGACGAGGCGCAGCTGGCGCGCGACATCGTCGAGGCGCTCGATCGCCTGCCGCGCGGCGCCAGCGCCATCTCCGATCTGTCCGAGCACATCGACAGCGCGGTAGAACGCGCCTGGGTCTATGGCTCATTGAAGTTCGGCGCGGCGCGCATCCGCGGCGGCCACCTGCTGCTCGGCATTCTGAAAACCTACAGCCTGCGCCACCTGCTGAAGGCCATTTCCCCGCAGTTCGAGCGCATCAACGCCGATCTGCTGATGGAACAGTTCGCCGCCATTACCGCTCACTCGGCAGAAAACGCCCAGGACGCGGCGGCGCAAAGCGGCGCCGAGCCCCTGCCCGGCGCGGCGCGCAGCGGTGAAAGCGTGCTGGCGCAGTATGCCCAGGATCTGACCGCCAGAGCGCGCAACGGCGAGATCGACCCGGTGGCCGGCCGCGATGAAGAGATCCGGCAAATCGTCGATATTCTGATGCGCCGTCGCCAGAACAACCCGCTGCTGACCGGCGAGGCCGGCGTCGGCAAAACCGCCGTGGTGGAAGGCCTGGCGCTGCGCATCGTGGCCGGCGACGTGCCGCCGCAGCTGCGCGACGTGAAGCTGTGCCTGCTGGACATCGGCATGCTGCAGGCCGGTGCCGGCGTCAAGGGCGAGTTTGAAAAACGGCTGCAGGCGGTGATCGACGAAGTGCAATCCAGCCCGACGCCGATCATCCTGTTTATCGACGAAATTCACACCCTGATCGGCGCCGGCGGCGCCCAGGGCACCGGCGACGCCGCCAATCTGCTGAAACCGGCATTGGCGCGCGGCCAACTGCGCACCATCGGCGCCACCACCTGGTCGGAATACAAGAAATACATCGAGAAGGATCCCGCGCTCACCCGCCGTTTCCAGGTGGTGCAGGTGCACGAACCGAGCGAAGACAAAGCGCTGCTGATGCTGCGCAGCACCGTCAGCCCGCTGGAGCAACACCACCGCGTGCTGCTGCTGGATGAAGCGGTGGACGCCGCGGTGCGGCTGTCCCATCGCTATATTCCGGCCCGCCAGTTGCCGGACAAGGCGGTGGCGCTGCTGGATACCGCCTGCGCGCGCGTGGCGGTCAGCCAACATGCCGAGCCCGCCCAGGTCGAAGACTGCCGCCACCGCATCGATGCGCTGCAGATAGAGTTGGATATCGCCCGCCGCGAGGCCAAGGTCGGCATCGGCGATCCCCTGCGCCCGCAGGAGATTGAAGCCCAATTGACCGCGCTGCGCCAGGAACTCGAACAGTTGACCGAGCGTTGGCAGCAGGAGCTGGCGCTGATCCAGCAGATCATCACGCTGCGCGCCCAACTGCACGCCCAAGAAGAGGCGAGCACCGACGAAGAGACGCAAACGCGCCCTGATGCCGACGCGCTGCGCGCCCAATTGGGCGAACTGCAGCAGCAGCTGAGCGCGCTGCAGGGCGAAGCGCCGCTGATCTTCGCCGCCGTCGACGCCAACATCGTGGCGGCGGTGGTGGCCGACTGGACCGGCATCCCGCTGGGCCGCATGGTGAAAAACGAGATTGAAGCGGTGCTGCAGCTCTCCGACACCCTGAATCAGCGCGTCATCGGCCAACGCCATGCGCTGGATCTGATCGCCCGCCGGGTGCGCACCTCACGAGCGCGGCTGGACGATCCGAACAAACCGGTCGGGGTATTCCTGCTGGCCGGGCCCTCCGGCGTCGGCAAAACCGAAACCGCGCTGGCGCTGGCGGAAACCCTGTACGGCGGCGAGCAGAACGTCATCACCATCAACATGAGCGAATTCCAGGAGTCGCACACCGTTTCGACGCTGAAAGGCGCGCCGCCCGGCTATGTCGGCTACGGCGAGGGCGGCGTGTTGACCGAGGCGGTGCGCCGCCGTCCTTACAGCGTGGTGCTGTTGGACGAGATCGAAAAGGCGCACCCGGACGTCCATGAAATCTTCTTCCAGGTGTTCGACAAGGGCTGGATGGAGGACGGCGAAGGCCGTCATATCGATTTCCGCAACACCATCATCATCCTGACCTCCAACGTCGGCACCGATCTGATCGCCGGGTTGTGCAGCGATCCGGAGCTGCTGCCGGAGCCGGAGGCGCTGAGCGGCGCGCTGCGCCAACCGCTGCTGTCGGTGTTCCCGGCCGCCTTGCTCGGCCGCCTGCTGGTGGTGCCGTATTACCCGCTGACCGACGCCACACTGGGCAACATCGTGCGCCTGCAACTGGGCCGCATTCAGCGTCGCCTGGCGGAGAATCACGACATCGTCTGCACCTTCGACGACGCGGTCATCGAGCAGATCGTCAGCCGCTGCACCGAGGTGGAGTCCGGCGGCCGCATGGTCGACGCCATCCTGACCAACACCCTGCTGCCGCAGATCAGCCACACCCTGCTGACCGGCAGCGCCAACGACCAGCGCTATCGCCAGCTGCATATCGCGCTGCAGAATAACGAATTCATTTGTCAATTTCAGGCATAACGCCGCGGCCGCCGAGACGGCGGCCCTTTGAACACAGAGAGTCATCACTATGTCGGGAACCGGGATAACTAAACCGAATTCGAACAGCCTGCCGAGCGGCTATCGATTCAATGAATTCGAGATCCAGGAAGCGATCGGCGAAGGCGGCTTCGGCATCGTCTACCGCGCCTACGATCACCAACTGGAACGCACCATCGCCATCAAGGAGTACATGCCAACCTCGCTGGCGAAACGCAACGACGATCTCAGCATCGGGCTGCGCGGCGAACGCTTCGGCAAAACTTTCCAGGCCGGGCTGAACAGCTTTATTCAGGAGGCGCGTCTGCTGGCGCGCTTCTCGCATCCCGGTCTGCTGCACGTGTTGCGCTTCTGGGAAGAGAACGGCACCGCCTATATGGGCACTCAGTTTTACAGCGGCACCACGCTGAAAAACCTGCAGGCGCAGCAGCCGGAGAAAATCGACGAGGCGTGGATCCGTCGGCTGCTGCCGCCGCTGTTCAGCGCCATCAACACCATCCATCAGGAAGGCTATCTGCACCGCGACATTTCGCTGGATAACATCCAGATCCAGGAGAGCCAACTACCGGTGCTGCTGGACTTCGGGTCGGCGCGCAAAGAGATCGGCAACCTGTCGGACGAAACGGAGATCATGCTCAAACCGGGCTTCGCGCCGATCGAGCAGTACACCGAGAACAGCGACGGCGAACAAGGGCCGTGGACCGATATCTACGCGCTCGGCGCCGTGCTGCACACGCTGATCGTCGGTTCGCCGCCGCCGGTCAGCGTGGTGCGCAGCATCGAAGACAGCTACCAGCCGCTGACCGAGCGGCGCCCCGCCGGCTACTCGCCGGAGCTGCTGCGCACCGTCGATCGCGCGCTGGCGCTGAAGCCGGAAGACCGCCCGCAGACCATCGACGAAATGGCCGAGCTGTTGCATCTGCCGATCGCCGATGAAAACGAAATCATCAGCACCCCGGCCGCCGCGCCGGAGAACTTGCTGGTCGCCGCCAACCCGGCCGCCGCTGCGGCCGCAGCCGGCACCGTTACCGCGCGCGGCACCCAATTCTCGCGGCCGATGATGGCCGGCGCCGGCGTCGCCGCGCTGCTGGTGATCGGCGCGATCGCCTGGCTGAGCGGCGGCAAGGACGATGCCCAGGCCGTCGCTCAAAACAGCGAAGCGTCACCGGCGCAGAAAACCCTGACGCAGCAGCCGAGCGCGCCGCAAACCGCGCAGCCTGCGGCGGCGGAACCTGAAAAAGCGGCGCCGCCGGCGCAACCGGTGGCGTTGGTGTACTTCAAACTGCAACCGGGTGAGCAGGTCAGCCTCGACGGCAAGCCGCAGCAGGTGACGCCGGGCGAAAACGGCTTCGCCAGCCTGAACCTGGCGCCGGGCCGCTATCAGCTGGAGATCCGTCACAACGATCGGCTCCGCCGCCAGCAGCTCAGTATCGACACCGCCGGCACCTGGCTGGTCAACCCGGCCACTGCCGGCTAATCCCGTTCTGAAACTCCGCCTCGGCGGGGTTTCCCCTATTTCATGAGACTGACGAGCAACTGCCCCCTCATTGGCCGCGCGGCAAGGCCGCTGCAACGCCGGAGTATGCAGGGCATGACGTCAATCACAGAGGACGTTCTCATGTTGGATCGCATTATTGCGCACACGCCGCTGGGCCAGGAGCAACTGCTGTTTCGCTCGCTGGACGGTATCGAAGCGCTTTCCACTCCTTTCGACTTCTCTATTGAATTGCTGAGCACCGACGCGCGCCTCGATCGCAAAGCGCTGCTCGGCCAACCGCTGACGCTGGAAATTCCGACCCGGGGCTTTCTCAGCGCCCCGCGTTACCTGAACGGTAAGATCACCGCCATCGCCGTCAGCAGCGAAGAGATCGGCGGCACGCGCTACGCGGTGTACAACCTGCACGTGCAGCCGGATCTGTGGCCGATGACCAAAGACCGCAATTTCCGCATCTTCCAGGAACAGACGGTGCCGCAGATCGTCAAGACCCTGCTGGCGGAGCACAACGTGCAGCTGGAAGATCAGCTGACCGGCGACTATCGCCTGTGGGGCTACTGCGTGCAGTACAACGAAAGCAGCTTCAACTTCATCAGCCGCCTAATGGAGCAGGAGGGCATCTATTACTATTTCAAACACGAAATGGGCAAACACACGCTGGTGCTCGGGGACGCTCCCCACCATCACCAGCCCTATCCCGGCTATGAGATGATCCCCTACCACCTGACGCCGTCGGGCGGCAGCACCAGCGAGGAAGGCATCAGCCAGTGGACGTTGTCCGATCGCGTCACGCCGGGCATCTACAGCCTGGACGACTACGATTTCCGCAAACCGAACGCCTGGCTGTTCCAGGCGCGGCAAAACCCGGTCTCGCCGACGCCGGGGCAAATCGACGTTTACGACTGGCCGGGCCGCTATACCGAGCATCAGCAGGGGGAGTTCTACGCCCGCGTGCGCCAGGAAGCCTGGCAGGCCGAACATCAGCAGATCCGAGGCACCGCCACCGCCATGGGCATCGCCCCCGGCAGTACCTTCACGCTGTATAACGCCCCGCATGCCGACGACAATCGCGAATATCTGACGCTGCAGGCCAGCTACCATCTGAAAGAGAATCGCTACGCCAGCGGCGACGATCAGAGCAGCGAACACCGCATCGACTTCATCGTCCTGCCGGCGGACGTGCCCTGGCACCCGCCGCAGCAGGCTACCTGGCCGAAAACCCACGGACCGCAGACCGCCCGGGTGGTCGGCCCGGCCGGCGAATCGATTTGGACCGACAAATACGGCCGTATCAAGGTGAAGTTCCACTGGGATCGCTTCGGGCCGAAAGACGACGGCAGCTCCTGCTGGGTGCGCGTCTCCAGCGCCTGGGCCGGCCAAGGCTACGGCGGCGTGCAGATCCCGCGCGTGAACGACGAAGTGGTCGTGGACTTTATCAACGGCGATCCGGATCGGCCGATCGTCACCGGGCGCGTCTATAACGAAGCCAGCATGCCGCCGTGGGCGCTGCCGGCCGCCGCCACCCAGATGGGCTTTATGAGCCGCACCAAGGACGGCACCGCCGACAACGCCAACGCCCTGCGTTTCGAAGACAAGGCCGGCGCCGAACAAGTGTGGATCCAGGCGGAGCGCAACATGGACACCCAGGTGAAAAACGATGAAAGCCACACCATCGCTAACGACCACACGCATCTGGTGGGCGGTAACCAGATCAAACGGGTGGTGCTCAATCAGGCGACCGGCGTCAAAGGCGAATCCTCCGCGCTGACCGGCAAAACGCGCAGCGACGCCGTGGTCAATGCCTTTACCCTCGGCTCCGGCGAATCGCTGCGGCTCGAGTGCGGCGAAAGCGTGATCGAACTGCTGGCGGACGGCCAAATCAACATCACCGGCACCAGTTTCAATATCACGGTGAAAGAGGATGGCGCGATCAACACTGGCGGCCAGCTGGATCTCAACCAGCCCGGCGGCGCCGCACGCACCGCCGCACCGGGCGGCGGCCATCAGGCGGCGATCCAGAGCGCCGTCGATCAGCTGTTCCCGAACGCGGAGGCGAGTGGTACGCCGGGAAAGCCGGATAACGCCGCCCCTCGGGCGGCGACAGCGGCACCGGCTAAACCGGCTGCCGCTGTAACCCCTTTTGGCAACGAGGTGAATGAGCTGGCGGCAAAGTCACCGACGTTGAGCCGCGATCTAGATAAACTCAAAGCTCAAGGCTGGGGGATTAAACCCGGTACAATGGGAAAAGGAACCTTTGTCGAACGCCAAGATCAAGTGATTGTTATTGATAGCAACCATTTGCATAATCCCCTTGAGACCGTGCAATCCCTCGCTCATGAGAGCGGACATGCTCTCTACACGCCAAAAACGGATCTGACATCTCGTGAGACCTACCTCAACAGTATGTTACGTGATGAAGGGGCCGCAACGCTTAAAAACATTGAGGTTCAACGCGAAATTTTCGCTAATACGGGTACTGACATCGGTATTGCTGGCAACCCTGAAAATCAAGCGGCCTACAATGAAATTTATGAGAATCTAAAGAGTGGTACAAAGACACGGCAACAAGCTGAAGAGAGTATAGGTAGGATTTTTGGCCGAGGGGAACGCACCTCAAACACGGGTGAGCTGTATGAAGACTATTATGGCGGATGGTATGATAAATACGTCTCTAAAAAATAAATTTATTTTATCCACTCTACTCACATCAAGCTTATGTTTTGCACAAGGTGGTAATATGGAAAACACAAATCTATGGGAGTTTATTGAAAAAATTAATCATCAACTTTCTCTTCCCCATCCAAAGTTAGACACACTCATTCCGCAGCCGTTAGACAATTATGATGAGAATGAATATGTTAAATTCTATAGATCTTCCGGATTCTCTATCAGCGCAGATGTAAAAGTCACCCAACTGACATTTAGAACCCACAAGTCATCAGGCAACAAGATAGTTTTACTTTCCATGGATCTTTCCGGTTATTGTATCGAGCTAAAAACGGTCAAAAAGCACTACCCAAACCTGACATTCAGTGACTTTCCTCGGGGCCACTCCGTGGATGAAGTAACCAGCCTTACGACCCCACCTGATGAGCACGGTAAAACGATTACATTTAGTTTTGCGGAAAGAAACCCAGACTGCCTGAGTAAAGTCACATTTAACCTGGAATGAGTTCCCCTTAAAGACAGCTTATATGAACAAAACACTTCTCTTTTTACTGTTTATCACATTCAACACCATGGCGGCCGTCAACTGCAGCACACTAGACCAAGCAGCTCAGACTCACTCAACGCATATTGAAAACTCAAATAATGGGTTCTCTGTTATCGGCAAAGGACGTTTGTATTTTCACTCTGCTCCCGACTTAAGATGTAAAGAAAGTGAGGTATTTATTATACCTAACGATAAGGTCAATGCTTACCTCGACTACCACGGTTACTATTACGTCATGTACTTCAATCGTAAAGGAGAACAAGTTGAGGGATGGGTAGATAGCAACCGACTAAAGGAAAACAATACGGGTATAGGTCCGGTAGAAAAATAAACTTACACTCTCGCTCGCCTGTTCACGTCCCTCTAAATTGAGCGGAATGACAATCACAGGCTGAATCGGCACATACTATCAATTCAGCCTTCCTTCGCATCACCCCCCCCCTCACCACTTCTTCACCGTCTGGTAAATATCGAGGTCGAAATAGCCGTCGGCTTCGCAGTCGTTGAGATAGTGTTCATAGCTCACCCCCTCAACCGGCTGATAGCCGCTGGCCGGCAGCAGCTTCTGGTAAAACTCGCCCCACACCCGTTCGAAATCGCCATCGCTGATGCGTACGCGGTAGACCGCGTACTGCCCGGCGGGCAGCGTCTGCACGGTCACGCCCGCGCTGCCCGTCGGCAGCGCGAAATCGTCCGCCACGCTCATCACCACGTCGGCGCGCAGCTTTTCCGGCGCCACTTCTGCCGGATCGTCCCAGTACAACACCAGCCATTTGCCGAACGGCACATCGTGGCGCTGCCGCCATGCCAGCAGTTGCTGCGAGCCCTGCGGGATGGTCTGTGGATACGGCCCCACCACTCTTACCCCCACCACCTTCTCCGCCGCTTTATCGATAATCCTCACGCTCATCGCCCTTATCCTCTCTCTTTATCTCAGGCGCCGATTTCGGTACGCACGTCCAGCAGTTCGGGGAAAAAGGTCAGGTCCAACGCCTTTTTCAGGAAGCTGACGCCGCTGGAACCGCCGGTGCCCGACTTAAAGCCGATGATCCGCTCCACCGTTTTCATATGGCGGAAACGCCACAGATGGAAACTCTCTTCGATATCCACCAGCTTCTCCGCCATTTCATACGCTTCCCAATAGGTCTGCGGGTTGTCGTAGATCACTTTGAACGCCGGCAGCAGATCCGGGTTGCGCTGATAGGGCTGCGTCCAGTCGCGCTTGAGGCACTCCTGCGGGATCGGCAAACCGTGGCGTGCCAGGTACAGCAAGTATTCGTCGTACAGGCTCGGCGCTTCGAGGATCGCCTTCAGCGCCGCGTGTTTTTCCGCATCGCTGCTGAACACCGCCAGCATGGCGGCGTTCTTGTTGCCGAGCAGAAACTCGATCGACCGGTATTGATGCGACTGGAAGCCCGACGAACTGCCCAACACATCGCGAAACTCGACGTATTCCGACGGCGTCAGCGTTTCCAGCACCGCCCACTGTTCGAACAGCAGCCGCTGGATCTGTTTGACGCGCGCGAGAATTTTGAAACAGTGGCTGAGTTTGTCCTGCTGCACCAGCCGCAGCGCCGCCTGTAGCTCGTGCAGCATCAGTTTCATCCACAGTTCGGAGGTTTGGTGCTGTATCACGAACAGCATTTCGTCATGATGCGGCGGGTTGGAGAGCGGGTGCTGGCAGTCCAGCAGTTGGTCCAGGCACAGGTAGTCGCCATAGCTCATGCGTTTGGAAAAATCGGTGACAATCGCGCTTTCTAATTCCCGTTTGTTCATCTGTGATCTCCGTTGCGCCCAGCGCCCCATCGGCCTGGAACGTGCCGCAAAGAGAAAACAATAGTACAGAACCCGCCGCCCCGAAGGGCGATAAACGAGAGATGCTTCGCAGATCTCACTCATCCGCGTCACCCCATGGCCGCCGCCCTTTGCTGTTTAGTAAACAACCAGCCCTGCGCCTGACGACTCTCACAAATGCGCGATCCCGTGCGGGTTTCGCCCCGGTTGCGGCTTGCCTGCGCCCGCCTTCCCTTATAGATTGCAGGCTAACGGCAGGCAGCAAGGGATCGGCAAATGGCAAATATTCGTGATGTCGCGCGGTTGGCCGGCGTGTCCATCAGCAGCGTGTCGAACCTGCTGAATAATCGCAGCCACCAGATGAGCGCACAGACCCGTCAGCGCATCGAACAGGCGATGGACACCCTGGGCTATCGTCCGGCGCGCACCGCAGTGAACCTCGCGCCACAGGCGAAGATCATCGGCCTGCTGCTGCCGTCGATCGTTAACCCGAGTTTTTCGGCGCTGGCGCACGCCGTCGACAGCGCGGCGCGCGCTCACCGCTACCGCGTCTTGCTCGGCAACGCCTACCGGCAGGAACAGGAGGAAGCCGCGTTTATCGACGATATGTTTCTGCATGGCGTGCGCGGCATCATCGTGGCGGCGAGCGACATCCGCCAGACCCATTTTGTCCGAGCGGCCGAGCGGGGCATGAAGATCGTCAGCTATGACAGCCCGTTCGCCGAGCCGATGGCCGCCGACAGCCGATTGTTCGACAGCGTGTCGATGGACAATCTCGCCGCCGGGCGTCTGGCCGCGCAGCACCTGCTCGAACGCGGCTGCCGACATATCGTGTTCGCCACCGAAGCGGCGCTGACCGTGGGGCGCAGCCACAAGATCGACGGTTTTCTGAGTGCGCTGGGGCACAACTTGAGTGAACGCCAACGGGTGATCGAAGGCAAAGCCACCAGCGCTTACGGCGACACGGAGATGTTCGAATTGGGGCTGACGCTGGCATCCCGCATCCTCGCGCTGACGCCGCGCCCGGACGGCATCGTGGCGATTAACGATGCGCTGGGCATCGGGCTGATGGTGGGGCTGCGCGCCGCCGGCGTCCAGGTGCCAGCAGAGATTTCGGTGGTCGGCATCGACAATATCGCGCTTGCCGGCCTGGCCGAACCGGGGTTGACGTCGATCGGCCCGCCGCTGGCCGAGATGGCGCAGCTGATGGTCGAACGCCTGATCGGCCGCATCAACAATGATTCACAACCGCCCGGCGAGTTTCTCTTCCCGCCGACGGTCATCAGCCGGCGTTCCGTCAAAACCGCCGGTTAATACGGTAAAAACGGCTTACCCAGGCGATGCGCAGATAGCATCGTCCGGCTCGCCGCAGCCAAAATCAGAAAAAACAGCGTCGTCGCAATAAATAAACGGCGCGACGCTTTATGCACGCAACGTCGTTATTCAGCACGCCGCTCATGACTTTGGGCCGGGCCGCTATTATTCCGATTAACCACATGGGAAAAACCATGATGAAAAAAACAATGCCAAAGGATATTGAACGCAGTGCCATCAGGAAATTGACGCTGCATATTGTCCCCCTCATGATCTTGTTGTATTTCCTGGCCTTTCTCGACCGCAACAATATGGCCTACGCCGCCAAAGCGTTGGAAGATAATCTGGGATTGACCGCCTCGGCTTTCGGCTTCGCTTCCGGAATTTTCTTTATCGGCTATTTCCTGTTTGAAATACCCAGCAACGCCGGCACCATTAAATTCGGCCCGCGCATCTGGTTCGCCAGAATATTAATTTCCTGGGGCATCTTCGCAACCCTGCTCGGTTTTGTGCGCACGCCGCTGGAGCTGTATATTTGCCGTTTTATGCTGGGCGTGTGCGAAGCCGGTTTCTTTCCCTCGGTGGTGTATTATTTCACGGTCTTCTTCCCGGAAAAATACCGCACCAAAATTCTCGGCATGTTCATCATCGTCCAGCCGCTGTCCAACGCGGTCGGCTCGCCGATTTCCGGCTTTATTCTCAATATTCAGCATGACTGGTTCGGCTTCGCCCCCTGGCAGCTGCTGTTCATCCTCGAAGGGCTGCCGCCGATCGTCATCGGCCTGCTGATCCCCTTCCTGATCAAGAACTCGCCCAAGGACGTCGGTTATCTGAACGTGGAGGAAAAAGCCTGGCTGATGAGCAACGCCGGCCGCTCCAAATCCGGCTCAAAAATCACGCTGGGCGACTTCCTCAAGGGCATTAAAAACAGAAAGTACCTGCTCTACGCGCTGCTCAACTTCGGCATGGTATGCGGCATTTACGGCTTCGGCACCTGGCTGCCGTCGATCATCAGCGCCATTTCCGGCAGCGATATCTTTCGCGTCAGCCTGCTGGCGCTCATTCCCTACGGCCTGGCCGCGCTGCTGGTGTATCCGTGGAGCCTGTGGGCCAGCAAAACCAAAAAGCTCGGCATGTTCGCCGGCCTCAGCATGGTGCTTGCCGCCATCGGCCTGATGGGGGCGGTGACGTTTTTTAAATACGACCCGCTCGTCGCGCTGTCATTCCTGTGCATTGCCGCCATCGGCATCTACACCGCCGTGCCGCCGTTCTTATCCATGCCCGCCAATATCTCCACCGGCGCGGCCGCGGCCGCCGGGCTGGCGGTAGTGAGCTGCATCGGCAATATCGGCGGTTTTGTCGCCCCCTATGCGGTGGGCGTGCTGAACGATCTGACCGGCAGCAGCGCGCCGGGGCTGTTTTTCCTGGCCTCGTGCCTGCTGGCCACCGGTTTGATCTGCATTTTCTACTGCGCCAAACAGCGTGAAGGCGTCATCAATTCTTAACGAACCAATAAGGAGTCAATCATGGGCGATCTTGCGGGCAAAAAGGTCTTTATCACCGGGGCGGAACAGGGCATCGGCCGCGCCACCGCAGAGCGGCTGATCAAGGCCGGGTGCGACATCTATTTTCACTACCACAGCGACGAAAGCGGCCCCAAGGCGCTGGTGGCGCTGGCCCATTCACTCGGACAAAAGGCCGCCTACGGCTACGCCGATCTCATCGACACCGACGAAACGCTGCGCTGCGTCTCGGCCGGCGCCGAGTTTCTCGGCGGCATCGATATTCTGATCAATAACGTCGGCGGCATCGTCGGGCGCAAATGGCTGGGCGAGATCGATCGCGCCTTCTGGCAAACCGTGATCGACGTAAACATGACCACCATGCTGAACGTGACCCAGAGCGCGCTGCCGCACCTGAAGGCGGCGCCGAACGGCGCCAGCATCATCAATCTGGCCTCGCTGGCCGGCCGCGCCGGCGGGCACGCCGGCTCGCTGGTCTATTCCGCCACCAAGGGCGCGGTGCTCACCTGGACGCGCTCGCTGGCGGCGGAGCTGGGCGAGCACGGCATCCGGGTGAACGCGGTGGCGCCCGGCCTGATCCTCGGCACCCGCTTTCATAATCGCCACACCACCCAGGCATCGGCGGAGGAAACCGTTCGCGCCATCCCACTGGGCCGCGCAGGCACGCCGGACGACGTGGCCCGGGCCATCGCCTTCCTGGCGGCGGAATACGACGGCTTCATCTCCGGCGCCACTCTCGACATCAACGGCGGCATCTTCCGCATGTAGTTCAGCTGCGGGCGGCACGGCCGCCCCCCTATTCAGGAATCGCTTTATGATCAAATCCGCCATCACTCACCCGCCGCTGCTCGCCGCGCTGGCGCAATGCGGGCATAAAACCCAGGTGCTGATCGCCGACGGCAATTACGCCTGCGTGACGCACGCGCCGAAAGACGCCACCGTGGTCTATCTGAACCTGGCGCCCGGCACGCTCGCCGCACCGCCAATCCTGGAAAAACTGCTGGCCTGCATCAACGTGGAAAGCGCGGCGCTGATGGCCTGCCCGCCCGACTTCACCAACACTATCGAAGCCGAATACCGGCAACTGCTGCCAGAACATTGCCCGATCGAGCACCTGCCGCGCGAGGCGTTTTACGCCGCGGTCAAATCGGATCGGACGCTGCTGGTGATCGCCTCCGGCGAACGGCGCCGCTTCGCCAATCTGCTGCTGACGGTGGCGCCGGTGGTGTGAAAGAGGTAGAGAGTGTGAGGGATAAAATGAGGGGGCCAGCCCCCTCATGCCGTTACAGGTCAGCGACCCACTTCTCCAGCTCCCCCGCACGTTCCGCATCGATATAGCTGGTGGCCCAGCCAAACAGGTAAGCGAAGGCGAAAATGCCCACCGTCGACGACACCAGCGTCGGCGCGAAAAACGCGGCGATAGCGGAAAGCGTATACCCTGCGCCGATCGACAACCCGAGCGCTTCGAGCTGGTTGCGGAACGCTTTCCAGTTGCCGGTTGAGAAACCTTCAATCGCGGCGTTTACCAGATCCGCGCCCTTGATCGCCCAGTCCACCCCGGTGAAGACCTTGCCCAATACCCGCGCATTGCGGGCATACTGTTCCGCATCGATCATTTTCAGCCAGGCGACAATCGCCGCTTTGTCCTGCGCCTTGAGCTTTTTATTCAGGCCCTTCGTCAATTGCTCGTAGGTTTTCTCCGCATCTTGCACGTTGCGGATATATTTTCCTTGAATTCCCGCCTCCAAATCCTTGGCGAGTTTGGCGTATTTCGCGCCGATCTTTTCCGCGATATCTTTATTGATACCTGCGGCCAGGCTGACGCCATCCTTGATGGCTTTTAATTCCGCATTTTGATATTCGACGAATTCCTTAACGATCGTTTTTACCGAGCCGGGTGATTTTACCGGCTTGCCGTTGGCATATTTCACCTCCATGGCATTCAGGTTATCCCCTCTCACCACGGCGATAAACGCGGGCCGGTTCTTATTGGCCTTATAGTAGAGGCTGTAGGTCGCCACTCCGTCTTGCTTTTCCACCTTCAAATGATGAAAACCGTAGTAACTCCCGGTGGTGCGGGTCGTCGAGAATTCGCCGGTTTTGCCGTTGCCATGCCAGCCGCTGACGGGCCGATCGCGATGAGAGTCTGTCACGAAACTGCCTAACGAAGAGGCGCCGATCTGCCCGGCATTCAGGCCATTGTTGCCGCCTTTGCCAGGGGGTGAGGGTTTGCGCGCATGGCCGGTTTCGATATCCCCGATCGCCACTGTTACCCCCTTGGCGTTGACCCCCATCACCAGCCCCCCCAGGCCAATGTGCTTCGCCTGATCGGCCGTCAAACCGGTGGCGGAAAGGCTCAGCGTGCCGGATGAGCTGACGCTTTCAATATGCAATTTCGCATCCGGGTTAATTCTGCGCGCCGCCTTAATCACCGCCTCCAGCTTCATGCGCAGCGCCGGATCGTTTTGGATCGCCGCTATCTGTTGCTGTTCCGGGCTGTTGCCAACGCCGGCGCCGCCGCGATCGCGATCGCCGGAATGGCCTTTATCGCCGCCCCCCGGCTCAGGGCCCGTACCGCGTTCAGAACTCCAGTTAGTCCCATCTCCTTTACCACCATAATTAAATCCAGGCATATGCTTTCATCCTTATTTCGTTTTATTTTTAAGATGCCGATATTCTCGTTTAACGCGAATTGACACGCGCATTATCCCTATCGGCAAACCGTTTTTAGCTGCCCGTCATTTATAAAAAACCGCAGAAATAAGGACAACGGATGGCGGCTGTCTGGTCGGTGAAACAAATAGGATCGCGTCTGCATAACCTGAATATATCGCCGCGGGTCACGCCTGGATGGCTGCGACCTGTTCAGAAGTCATTGGCACACGCCATGAATTGCAATTACAATCATCGCACTTGCAACTTAAAGGGAATGCTCCGCATGTCGCCTCAACGTATAACAATGCCTGCCGCCTCCGCCAGGACCAGAACCCTGGCCGAAGCCTGTATCCGCAAGATGGCCTCCGTCAGCCAGAACGCCGGCGCGGCGCTTCCCTCTTCCACCGCCTGGACGGCGGAAGCCTTGAGCGAACTAAACGCCAGTGGCAACATCTGGCTCATCGACGGCCGAAGGCGCGCCGAACCGCCGAGCTCCCGCTACGCCACCGCCTGGCCGCTCTGGTTTGGCCATCAATCAGAACGTTATGAGAAACCGTTGTTTTACGTCGTAAACACCCCTTCGGTGGACATGCTCCGAGGGCTTGAGCCGGAAACCAATCGCAAGGGGATTTTCATCAGCGATGCGGATACCGGCAGTACCGACTTGCCGAAAGGCGTGCAGGCCTGGTTCCCGCTCCAGCTCACCGCCATGCCGGACTGGCTGCCTTTCGATCCGGCCAATGCCCGAGAAACCGGCGCGATACTCCATCACGCCCTGCACGCGCTCTATCTGGAGGGAACGAGAAAGATGGTGTATCTCGCGACCAACGCAGACAATGATGCCCCCGCTTCCGGTGAGCCGTTTGTCGCAGAGCAGGCGTTCAAGGGGATGTATCGTGTCGCGGCGGCGGCGGACTCGCCGTTGCAGGTTCGCCTGTGCGGCGCAGGCAGAACGCTCGCCCGCGTTCAGCAGGCGGCTGAGGTGTTGAAAAATTGGGGCATCGCGGCCGAAATCTGGAGCTGCCCCAGCTACACGCGGTTGGCGCAGGATGCCGAACTCGCCGACATGCAGCGCCAGAACAGCGGCGGCGAATGCCATCTGAAAACGTGTCTGGGCGCCGGGAATGCCCCCGTCGTCGCCGTCACCGACTATTCGCATCTGCTCGCCAACCAGCTCAAGCGGTTCATTCCCGCACGCTTTGCCGCGGTGGGTTCGGATTCTCGCACCCGGGGCGAAATTCACTATCCGCAGGCGGAATGGATTGCGCTATGTGCCCTCAAACTGCTGGCCGACGAGCAGAAAATTCCCTCGACGCTGATCGCCGATGCGCTGCGCGTTCTGCACATCACGCCCGATGCCTGATCACGCTCTGGCCAGCTGCATCGCGTTGTCCAACGCGTCGGAGAAGCGTGCGATCTCTTCTTCGCTGAACTGATTGAGAAAGTGGGTTTTGACCACCGCGCGGTAGATCTCCCACATTTTTTTCCGCAGGGCCTTGCCTTCCTCGGTGATGGTGGCGAAGGAGGCCCGACGGTCGTCATCCGAACGGAAACGCGTGACCAGCCGCTCTTTTTCCAGGCGATCCATCAGGCGGGTCAGGTTATAACGCTCAATCACCAACACGTCCGCCAGTTCATGCATGCGGCGCGTGCCGTTTTCCCCGCTTTCCAATCCCCATAACACGTCATACCAGGCGTACGCCGGCAGCCCCGCCTCCGACAATTGCGTTTCTATCTTTTTGATGATTGCCCGGTGCGCGCGCACGAAGGAGAACCACAGGTCGGGTTGTTTATCTGTCATGTCAGTTTTCTCGTCAAAAGCGGTGAGTTGCAATTGCAATTGTAAAGGGATAGAGTGGCTTTCGCCATTATTGCATTTGCAACTCTTGCATGTGCAATTCAATAAATTCCTGTATCGCTCAGCGCCTTATCAGGTAAGTACATTTGGAGCTTTTATGAACCAACCCGCGGTAAAAGCAGATCTTGACCCACAAGAGACGGCTGAATGGCTTGAGGCATTTGAAGGCGTCACCGACATCGACGGCCGTGAACGCGCGCATTTTTTGTTGGAAAGAATGGCCGAAGCCGATCAGCGAAAACACGGCGATTTCTTCAGCATGGTCACCACGCCGTACGTGAATACGATCCCGGTCTATAAGCAGCCGACGTATCCCGGCGATCTGGCCGCGGAAGCGCGCATCAATGCGTTTATTCGCTGGAACGCCATGGCGATGGTGCTGCGCGCCGGCAAACATTCCAACGTCGGTGGACACATCGCCACCTACCAGTCGGCCGCGGTGCTTTACGACGTGGGATTCACGCACTTTTTCCGCGGACGCACCGATGAGTTTGCCGGTGACATGGTGTATATCCAGGGTCACTCCGCCCCCGGCATTTACGGCCGCGCCTATCTCGAAGGCCGCATCGACGAGGAACTGCTCGACAACTTTCGCCGCGAATCCGCGCGCCGCGGCCTTTCTTCCTATCCGCACCCCAGGCTGATGCCGGATTTCTGGCAATATCCCACCGTTTCGATGGGGCTGGGGCCGCTGACCGCCGCCTATCAGGCACGCTATATGCGCTACCTGGAATACCGCGGGTTGAAACCGCATCAGGGGAGAAAGGTGTGGGCGTTTCTCGGCGACGGCGAGATGGATCAACCGGAATCGCTGGCGGCAATTGCGCTGGGCGGGCGAGAAAAGCTCGATAACCTGATCTTCGTCGTGAACTGCAATCTGCAGCGGCTGGATGGTCCCGTGCGCGGCAACGGCAAGATCATTCAGGAACTGGAAGGCACCTTCAAAGCCGCCGGCTGGCAGGTGATCAAGGTGATCTGGGGCAGCGGCTGGGACAAACTCCTGCAAAAAGATCGCTCCGGGCTGCTGATGCAGCGCATGATGGAGTGCGTCGACGGCGATTACCAGACCTTCAAGTCGCAAAGCGGCGCCTATGTGCGGGAGCATTTCTTCGGCAAGTACCCGGAGTTGCTCGCGCTGGTCGCCGATCTGAGCGACGATGAGATCTGGGCGTTGCACCGCGGCGGCCACGATCCGCAAAAGGTGTACGCCGCCTACCATCAGGCGATGCATACCCCGGGCAGGCCGACGGTGGTATTGGCCAAAACGGTCAAAGGGTTCGGCATGGGAGAAGCCGGTGAAGGGCAGAACATCAACCATCAGCTGAAAAAAATGAGCCAGGATGCGGTGAAAGCCTTCCGCGATCGTTTGGGGTTGACGCTCCCCGATGCGCAGCTGGAAGCGATCCCTTATCTGAAGCCCGAGCCCGACAGCGCGGCGGCGAAGTACATCACCGCGACGCGCACCGCGCTGGGCGGCTACATCCCCGCCCGCTTCGGCCAATCCGCCCCGCTGGCGATACCGGCGTTATCGCGCTTCGACAGTCTCCTTAAGGGCAGCGGCGAGCGCAACATGTCAACCACCATGGCCTTCGTCAATATCCTCGGCGCGCTGCTCAAAGACCCCAACATCGGCAAACTGATCGTGCCCATCGTGCCAGACGAGTCGCGCACGTTCGGCATGGAAGGCCTGTTCCGCCAGATTGGCATCCATTCCTGGCTCGGCCAGCTGTATACCCCGCAGGATGCCGGGCAGCTCAGCTACTATAAAGAGGCCAAAGACGGCCAGATTTTGCAGGAAGGCATCAACGAATCCGGCGCGATATCGACCTGGATCGCCGCCGGCACCGCCTACAGCAACCACGATGTCGCGACGATCCCGTTCTATATCTTCTACTCCATGTTCGGGCTGCAACGGGTGGGCGATCTCGCCTGGGCGGCGGCCGACGCGCGCACCAAGGGTTTCCTGCTCGGCGCCACCTCCGGCAGAACCACCCTGATGGGCGAAGGCTTGCAGCATGACGACGGCCACAGCCACGTGCTGTCTTCCGTGATCCCCAGCTGCGTCTCCTACGATCCGACCTATGCCTATGAACTCGCGGTGATCGTTCAGAGCGGCATGCGCAGGATGTTCGTTGAGCAAGAGGATATTTACTACTACATCACCTTGCTCAATGAGGGATACCCGCAGCCGCCGATGCCGGCGGGCGTAGAGGACGGGATTATCCAGGGGGCGTATTTGCTCAAACAGAGCGCAGCGACAACCCAAGAGAGCCCGCGCGCTCAGCTGGTCGCCAGCGGCGCCATCATGCGCGAGGCGCTGGCGGCGGCGGAGCTGTTGGCCGTGGACTTTGGCGTCGCCAGCGATATCTGGAGCGCCACCAGCCTGAGCGAGCTGCGCCGCAACGGCATGGCGGCCGAACGCTGGAACCTGCTGCATCCGGAAGATCCGCCGAAAGTCCCTTATATACAAAGCCTGCTGGCGGCGCATCCCGGCCCGGTGGTGGTAGCGACGGACTATATGAAGATCGTCGGCGATCAGATCAAACCGTTCTTGCCCGACCGCACCTTTATCGCCTTGGGCACCGACGGCTTTGGCCACTCGGACACCCGCGAGGCGCTGCGTGAGTTCTTCGAGGTCAACCGCCATTTCATCGCGCTCGCCGCGTTGAAACTGCTGGCAGACGAAGGCCGTATCGCCCGCAGCGAGGTCAACCGCGCCATGGCGCTGTACGGCATCGCCCCCGATAAGCCGGATCCGGCGGCGGTGAAGTAACACTCAGCCTACCCACGCCGCCGGTTGTCACCCGCGGCGTTTTTCTTCCTTCGATTCGGCAGCGCGCGGCGCCCGCTCCCCCAACCGCACCAGCGGGATATCCGCCAGCCGGGTGGTGTAGGCCGGCGACAGCATGTCGCGCTTCATTTGCCACGGCTTGACGATCCCCTGCCCGGCGAACCACACGCGCCCGCGCCCTTCCTGATTCAAGCGATCGAGGGTCGCCATCAGGCGCTCGCTGTTGCGGCGCGGCGGGCAGTCGTCGAACAGGTCGATCTGCGCCATGGCGGCGGCGCTGAAATCCCCCAGCATCACGCCGCCCTTCAGATAACGCCGCCCCTCCTGCCAAATGCTCTCCAGCGCGCGCACCGCCATGGCGATGATGTCGCGGCTGTCGTTGCTCGGCGTTTGCAGCCGGGCGGTGCCCATATTGCTGTAATAGCCTTCGCCCGCCGAATGCGGGCTGGTTTTGATAAACACCGACACGTTGCGGCAATAGCGCTTTTCCTGTCGCAGCTTTTCGGCGGCGCGTTCGGCATAGCTGCAGATCGCCTCGCGCATGTGCGGGTAGTGCGTCAACCGCTGGCCGAACGAGCGGGAACAGATGATCTGCTCTTTCGCCGCCGCCTCATCCTCCCATTGCAGACATGACTCGCCGCGCAGCTCACGTATCGTGCGCTCCAACACCACGCTGAAGGTTTTACGCGCCAGCCGGGTATCGCAGTCCGCCAGCTGCAGCGCGGTGTGAATGCCCATCGCCTGCAGCTGACGCGTCAGGCGGCGGCCCACGCCCCACACTTCTTCCACCGGAAGCAACGCCAGCAGTTTGCGCTGGCGCGCCGGATCGGATAAATCCACCACGCCGCCGGTGCCGCGCCATTTCTTGGCCGCGAAGTTGGCCAGCTTGGCCAGCGTTTTGCTCGGCGCAATGCCAACCCCGACCGTCAAATGCAGCTCGCGCCGGATGCGATCGCGCACCTGCTGGCCGAACAGTTCCAGCGCCTCGCAGCGCGCCACGCCGTCCAGCCGCAGAAAGGCTTCGTCCAGTGAATAGATCTCCACCGCCGGCGCCATCTCCTCCAGCGTGTCCATCACCCGGCGGGACATATCGGCGTACAGCGCGTAGTTGGAGGAGAACACCGCGACGTTGCGACGGCGCATCTCCTCTTTGATCTTGAAATAAGGCGCGCCCATCGGCACGCCCAGCGCCTTCGCCTCGGCGCTGCGGGCGATCACGCAGCCGTCGTTGTTGGACAACACAATCACCGGCCGCCCCCGCAGGTCGGGCCGAAAGATAGTCTCGCAGGAAGCGTAGAAGCTGTTGACGTCTACCAGGGCAAACATGGTTACAGCGCCGCGTAGACGATAAAGGTCACCACGCCGAAAATCTCCAGCTGCGCTTCGTCGTCGAACACGATGGGCGCGTAGGCGGGATTCATCGGCAACAGCCGCACGTCGGGGTGGCGCTGCAGCTTTTTGACGGTGAATTCACCGTCCACCGCAGCGATCACGATATTGCCGTGCTCCGGCGTCAGGGCGCTGTCGACAATCAACAGATCGCCATCCTGAATATTGCCGTCGATCATCGACTCGCCGCTGGCGCGCACGAAGTAGGTGGCGTTGGGGTGCCGCACCAGCAGCTTGCCGATGTCCAGCCGGCCTTCGACATAGTCCTGCGCCGGGGAAGGAAAGCCGCAGGCCACGCGATCGGCAAACAGCGGTAACGTTAGGGGTTCACCTGGTGAAAAAGCATACAACCTTGAATTGCTCAGCATAATCATAACCAAACTGTATATTTATACAGTTAAGCATAAACAAAACGCGAACGCGTGCAACCCCCAATCCCCCTGCGGATCGCGCTTTCCCGCGTAATATAATAATTTTCTGAGCGATTTTTCCTGCAGCTTTTGGCGTTCTTCACGTGTGTTTGCACACATGATATCCACCAAAACTGTGGATAATGCGGCACTCAGACCGTTGGCGTATCGATGGGCAGGATGAGTGAGGGATTGTCATTGCGAACGGCACCGACGGCGGGCGATACCGGTTGCCAGACGAAATCCTCTGCCTGCAGGCTGTACACGTCAGCCTGCATTTGACCAGAGGGCGGGACTAAGCGGGTGTCGAGCCAGTCGCGCGCGGCCGTCGGTCTCTGCTGCGTACAGCGCCGCAAAGAACAGCGGCAGGCCTTGCCTCAGCAAGAGCCCACGGGAGGAACGGCGGACGGCCTTACAAAATGACGCCAATAAAATTGCGACTGGCAATGGCATCAATGGGACGGCCAGAGACGAAAGTCAGTACGTTATGCCAGGAGCTTGGGATAACCCGACAAACGCTGTACCGCCACATTTCCCCTGATGGTCCACTGCGAGCTGACGGTATAAAGCTGCTCAACCGGGGATAATTTTAGCGGACGGAAAAATCTGGGGTTCCGGCGTAGAACCCCGAATAAGGAATAATCCTTAATTCATTTCAGGATTATTAATTCCATCTAAAACCTCTCGGCAATATTCTTTTTTATAGGCTTCATCATTACTTAATGACTTAACCAAAAAATCAGCATTTTTCCAACCATTATCCCAATGCGTATCGAATCCTGACTGTTCATACTTTAATGTGCTAGTTAATGAGTCTTTTATTTGTTTTTTATATTTATCAATTTTCTCATTGGTTGCCCCACAAACATCATGTGCAACACGAGCATTTGAGCCAGAAAAACCTATTGCTGAAATTGCCATCGCTTCATTTGATTTGTCGAAATCATTCGCATATGCCACAGCATTAGATAAAGCGAATATGACAAGAGCAGGTATGATTTTTTTGTATGAAATCATCTTTCACCTCTAACTCATTGATTGTTCATGGGGTCAGTTGGGATATCGAAAATTATTGTACATTAAGGCTGCTTTTTAATCAGTCTCAACTTCTTTATAGAAGGCCTGAATGCGACAAACTTGGGAAGTACTGTAGCCTGTCGCGTCTGCTGTTTCTCGGATGCTCAGTTTCTTAATCTGTCGGTAGTACAGGACTTTCTGATGTCGTTCCTGATCTGCCTGCTTTCCCCGGTATCTACCCAACGTATGCGCCCGTTCAATTCCCGGCTTTTGCCGTTGGCGGCGACTTGATCGTTCCGTCCGCGCGCCACAGCAGCAGGCAGGGGGCGCGCAGGTTCGGCCAGCACAATCAGCATCCGTCGCTACAGCGGCGACGGCCGGCGGACGTTAACCGTTGCCACGATGTCACTCCTCTCTCTTATAGATGAGGACATACAGGCGCAGCCGGTCGGCATCAACACGTTCATCCATTATTGTGCCCGGATAGCCCTGCAGCGCCAGACCGTACCAGAAACTCAGAATGACAGAAGCCTTACCCAACTCTAGGGTGTAACCCATCCCGCCCTGGTTCAGATTGCATTTTTTAATCGCATCTTCTGCTTCCCGGATCAACTGCGCATAGCTGAGTGAAAAATTCAGTGCCTGATCCATCCTGCTCGCTCCATCTCACCGCTGGCGCGCACGAAGTAGGTGGCGTTGGGGTGCCGCACCAGCAGTTTGCCGATATCCAGCCGGCTCTCGACATAGTCCTGCGCCGGGGAGAGAAAACCGCAGGCCACGCGATCGGCAAACAGCGGTAACGTTAGGGGCTCACCTGGTGAAAAAGCATACAACCTTAAAGTACTCAGCATAATCATAACCAAACTGTATATTTACACAGTAATGCATAAACAAAACGCGAACGCGTGCAACCCCCTCCCCCCCGACGGATCGCGCTTTGCCGCGTAATATAATAATTTTCTGAGCGATTTTTTTTTACGCCTGCTAACGGTTTCACGCTGCCTTGCACACACGTTATCCACTAAAACTGTGGATAACCTGCAGGGCGTGATTCCCTACGCGAGCGGGATCAGAATCCTGTATAATGTCCACACCTGCTCAATAAGCATTCATCCCCGTCGGCGCCTCGTCACCGACGGTCACGAGAACGTTATGAACAAGCACCTACTCCTCGCAGAAACCGACGACATCGAACAGGCCTGCCTGTCTCGCCATGCGGTCTGGCAGCGCACCGATCTGGCTCAGGCGCAGCAGGATTGGCTGGCGGAAGAAGTGCCGGTCGCCCTGGTGTACAACGGCATTTCCCACGTGGTGATGATGGCGACGCCAAAAGATCTGGCGGCCTTCGCCATCGGTTTTTCGCTGTCCGAAGGCATCATCACCTCCCCCGACGATATCTACGACATCCGTCAACAACCGGCCTGCAACGGCATTGAAGTGCATGTAGAGCTCTCGAGCCGCCGCTTTATGCAGCTGAAAGAGAAGCGCCGCAGCCTGGCCGGCCGCACCGGCTGCGGCGTCTGCGGGGTCGAGCAGCTGCAGGAGGTTGCTCAGCCCATCGCACCGCTGCCCTTCACCCAACGTTTCGATTTGGCCCAGCTCGACCGGGCGTTGGCTCAACTGCAGGAAGTGCAAACGGTGGGAAAACTGACCGGCTGCACCCATGCAGCGGCCTGGATCCAGCCGGACGGCGCGCTCAGCGGCGGATGTGAAGACGTCGGCCGCCATGTGGCGCTCGACAAACTGCTGGGTTACCGCAGCCAACAGGCCTGGTCGCAAGGGGCGGCGCTGGTCTCGAGCCGCGCCAGCTATGAAATGGTGCAAAAGTCCGCCATGTGCGGCGTCGAGATCCTGTTCGCCGTCTCCGCCGCCACCCGTCTGGCGGTGGAAGTGGCCGAGCGCAGCAACCTGACGCTGGTGGGCTTCAGCAAACCGGGGCGCGCCACCGTCTATACGCACCCGCAACGGCTCTGGCAATCGACAACGGCGGCATAGCGCCGCCGGATAAGAATCGACTATTCTCAATAGCAGGACACCAGGAAGCACCCACGTTATGATAATTCGCCCGCACCAGAACTGGTTTTTTCGCCTGTTCGCCTGGCACGGTTCCGTGCTGTCAAAAATTACCTTTCGCCTGTCGCTGAACGTGCTGATGTCGATAGTGGCGGTGATAAGCTACCAATGGTACGAACAGCTCGGCGTGCATTTGACCATCGCGCCGTTCAGCCTGTTGGGCATCGCCATCGCCATTTTTCTCGGCTTTCGCAATAACGCCGGCTACAGCCGCTTTGTCGAAGCGCGCAACCTGTGGGGCTCGCTGCTGATTACCGAACGCACCCTGCTGCGCCAGATCAAAAGCCTGCTGCCGGACGAACCGGCGGTGCAGCAAAAGGTCGCCAAGCTGCTGATCGCCTTTAGCTGGAGCCTGAAGCATCAGCTGCGCGGCACCGACCCCACCGCCGATCTGTACCACAATCTCACCGGCAACGAGCTGGCCGAGGTGATCGCCAGCCCGATGCCGACCAACCGCATCCTGCTGATGCTGGGCCAGGAAATCGGCAAATTGCGCCGTCAGGGCTTGCTGAGCGACATCACCTTCGGGCTGATCGACGATAAGCTGAGCGAACTGTCTCATACCCTCGGCGGCTGCGAACGGCTCGCCAGCACCCCGGTGCCATTCGCCTATACCCTGATCCTGCAGCGCACCGTTTACCTGTTCTGCAGCCTGTTGCCTTTTGCCCTGGTGACCGATCTGCATTACATGACACCGTTTGTTTCGGTGTTCATTTCCTATACCTTCTTATCCTGGGACTCACTGGCCGAAGAGCTGGAGGATCCGTTCGGCGTGTCGGCCAACCATCTGCCGTTAAACGCCATTTGCAACACCATTGAGCGCAACCTGCTGGAAATGAACGACCAAAGCCCGCTGCCACCGCCGATGAAACCCGACGAGCACTTTAATTTGATCTGATCTATTTCACCCGAACACACTGGAGCCGAATGCAATGAATGCAAATAACACCCCGCCGCAAGCCGTATTCACGCCGGTCACGCGCCATGCCATTTTCATCGTCGCCACCCTGTCGCCCGTTCCCGCCCATCTGGCGGCGGTGCGCGCCTGGTGCGGCGATATCGCCGCCGTGGTGCGTTCGGTCGGCAAACGCGCGCCGGCGGGCAATCTCACCTGCGTCTGCGGCTTCGGCTCCGAGGCCTGGGATACGCTGTTCGGCGCGCCGCGCCCTCGCCAGCTGCATCCGTTCAGCCCGATCGGCAGCGGGGAGCGCGTTGCGGTCGCCACGCCTGGCGACATCCTGCTGCACATCCGCGCCGATGAAATGGATCTGTGTTTTGAACTGGCCTCTCAGTTGACCGCCAAGCTCGGCGACGCCGTGACGGTGATCGAGGAGGTGCACGGCTTCCGTTATTTCGATCAGCGCGCCATGATCGGCTTCGTCGACGGTACGGAGAACCCGGAGGGGCACGAAGCCTTCGACTACACGGTGATCGGCGACGAAGACGCGGCGTTCAGCGGCGGCAGCTATGTGCTGGTGCAGAAATACCTGCACGACATGCAGGGCTGGAATTCGCTCAGCGTGGAAACGCAGGAGAAGATCATCGGCCGACATAAACAGTCCAACATCGAGCTGGATGAAGCGGTCAAACCGTCGTCGTCGCACAGTTCGTTGACCACCATCACCGACGAGCAAGGCAACGAGGTGAAAATTCTGCGCGACAACATGCCGTTCGGCCGCCCCGGCCTGCGCGAGTTCGGCACCTACTTTATCGGCTATGCGCGCTCCCCGCAGCCGATCGAGCAGATGCTGGAAAACATGTTTATCGGCCGCCCGGCCGGCAACTACGATCGGCTGCTCGATTTTAGCCACGCGGTGACCGGCACCCTGTTCTTCGTGCCTTCCGCCCCGCTGCTGGAAGCGCTGGCCGATCGCAGCGGCGCCGAACTGCACTGATTGGATGAAATGCGGGGCCGCAGCGATTAGCCGTTGGTTATCCTGTGGCCCTGCGCATCAATCACCGGCTCCCCGTCCTCTTTGCTGAAGGCGCCGCGCTGCGGATCCGGCAGAATCTCCAACACCACCTCCGACGGACGGCACAAACGCGTGCCGAGCGGGGTCACCACAATGGGGCGGTTGATCAGGATCGGCTGTTGCAGCATGAAGTCGATCAGTTGATCATCGCGCCAGCCGGCTTCGTCCAGCTTCAGCTCGGCGTAAGGCTCGATGTTTTTGCGCAGCAACGCGCGCGGCGTCATGCCCATTTCGTCCAGCAACACAATCAATCGTTCGCGGCTTGGCGGCGTTTCCAGATACAAAACCACCTCTGGCTCAACGCCGCTGTTGCGGATCAACGCCAACGTATTGCGCGACGTGCCGCAGGCCGGGTTATGGTAAATCTTGATGTCGCTCATGACGGTTTCTCCGGTCAGGGCAAAACGGACAACCGCAATGCCAGCGCGGCCAGGGTGACAAACAAAATCGGTAACGTCATCACCAGCCCCACGCGGAAATAATAGCCCCAGGTAATGACGATGTTCTTTTGTGCCAACACATGCAGCCACAGTAACGTCGCCAGGCTGCCAATCGGGGTAATTTTGGGGCCGAGATCGCTGCCGATAACGTTAGCGTAAATCATCGCCTGTTTGATGACGCCTTCCGCACTGCTGCCGTCGATAGACAACGCCCCCACCAATACCGTCGGCATGTTATTCATGATGGAAGAGAGAAATGCGCTCAGGAAACCGGTGCCAAACGTCGCCGCCCACAGCCCCTGCCGTGCCAACGCGTCCAGCACACCGGAAAGCCAATCGGTCAAACCGGCGTTGCGCAACCCGTAGATCACCAGATACATGCCCAGTGAGAAAATGACGATCTGCCAGGGCGCCCCGCGCAACACTTTACCGGTATCGATCGCTCGCCCGCGTTTCGCCACCGCCAGCAAAACCAGGGCGCCGCAAGCGGCGACCAAACTGACGGGCACGCCGAGCGGCTCCAGGGCGAAAAAACCCATCAACAACAGCGCCAATACGGCCCAGCCGGTCCGAAACGTCGTGCGATCGCGAATCGCTTCCCGTGGCACCGGTAAACGCGTCAATGCGTAGCGCTGCGGAATATCCTTGCGGAAGAACAGATGCAACATCACCAGCGTCGCCGCGACGGCGGCAAGGTTGACCGGCACCATCACCGCCGCATACTCCGTAAAGCCCAGCCGGAAGAAATCCGCTGAAACGATATTTACCAGGTTGGACACCACCAGCGGCAGGCTGGCAGTATCGGCGATAAAGCCCGCCGCCATGACGAAAGCCAGCACGGCAGCAGGACGAAAACCGAGCGCCGACAGCATGGCGATCACGATCGGCGTCAGAATCAACGCGGCGCCGTCGTTCGCGAACAACGCTGCCACTACAGCCCCTAGCAGCAACATGTAGGTAAACAGCCATCGACCTTTGCCGTTGCCCCAACGTGCGACATGCAAGGCGGTCCAGGTGAAGAAGCCGCTTTCATCCAGCAGCAGGCTAATGATGATGACGGCGATGAAGGTCGCGGTCGCATTCCAGACTATCTGCCACACCACGGGAATATCACCGACGTGCACCACGCCGCTCACTAATGCCAATCCCGCCCCGATCGACGCACTCCAACCGATGCCCAGCCCTTTCGGTTGCCAAATCACCAAAATCAACGTCAGAATAAAGATTGTCCCTGCCACTATCATCGTCGCCTCGCTGCTTCTTCAAGTTTACATATATGTTTTTTCGGATATGTTAGGGCAAATTTTTTATCGTTACGGGCAACCTTTCGCCGCGCGTTGCACCAATTCCATCATCTGTTCTGATCGGCACTGATAAGCCTGCTCAATAATAGCCGCCGCCCAGGCCGGCATATGCGGCGACAGGCGATAATGTATCCACTTGCCATCGCGCCGATCGAGCAACAGCCCGCTTTCACGCAGCATCGCCAGATGTCTTGATATTTTTGGCTGCGGCAGCGCCAGTGCGCCCGACAGCTCGCACACGCACAGCTCGCCGGCGTGGCGCAGCACCAGCACTAGCGTCAGACGCGTCTCATCCGACAAGTTTTTAAACAGCTTCAGCGGCGTCAATGACGTCATGTCGCACTCCCGTTAACCTTTATCTGCTCCACAAATCGCTCGTGAAAATATCACCTTCATATTCGAAAAATCAAATATAAAACGCAAGGCGTTATCCCCAGCCCAACAACTTATACTTATCTTACGCTGTTTTTATGGGAAGGAGGCGCCATGCCGCTCACATTCAAACCGTCGGGAAGACTCTCCATCGGCACCGAAATAGAGCTGCAGCTGGTCGATGACGAGCACTACGATCTTACGGATCGGGCTGACCGGGTGGTCAGCGCGGTCGGTGACCGCCGACGCGTCAAACATGAGCTCACCAAGTCGATGGTGGAACTGAACAGCTCGGTGCACCGCGATCTCGATGCGCTGCACGCCGAGCTGCGCGCCCTGACCGATACCGTCCGGCGCAGCGCACGGCGCCTGGGCTGTGACGTCTGCGGCGGCGGCCGCCACCTGAGCAACGACTGGCGCAAGCAGGTCATCAGCGACAACGCGCGCTACAGGCAGCTGGCCAGCCGCTTTGGCTATCTCTCCAAGCTGGCCTGCGTATTCGGCCAACACATCCACCTCGGCGTCAACGACGGAGACGAGGCGATGTACCTGTGCCATGCGCTGACGCCCTATTTTCCGCAGCTGATCGCGCTCAGCGCTTCGTCACCGCTGTACCAGGGCGTCGATACGCGCTTTGCCAGTTCCCGTTTCAGCGCACAGAATTCTTTCCCCAATTACGGCTGCCTGGAACACATCTACAGCTGGCGCGAATTCAACGCCTACTATGACCGGCTGCATGCCGCCGGCGTCATCGACAGCGTCAAGGATATTTACTGGGATGCGCGGCCGAAACCGGAGCTGGGCACGGTAGAGATCCGCATCTGCGATACGCCGCTGCGCCTCGCGCACGCCACGCTGCTGGTCGGCTACTGCCGTCTGCTGGCCGATTTTCTGTTGCAACACCGTACGCCGATCGCGCCGGAGTACGATGCCTTCACCAACTACAACAAGATCAACGCCTATCGCAGCGGTTTCGCCGCCGAATACGTCGATCCCGCCACGCTGCGCCGCTGCAGCCTGACCGCACATATCCTGCACACCCTCGACTCGCTGAGCGGCTTCGCCGAGCGGCAGGAGGATCGGGCCGTGCTGCAGGCGGTCGAGCGCCATGTGCGCCGGGGCATCAGCGATTCGGAGCATATCCGCCAGATGTTGCACAACGGCCTGCCGCAAACCCAGGTCATCAAACGCCTGTGCGATGAGCTGTTGCAACCGGCAAGTTAAGTTTCGGCTATCGATTCCATACGCCAAAGCGGCTGGTCATTATGTGCTCTTTCGCTACAATCGTGAGCACTGACATTCACCGTATCGAGGACACTATGTACAATTTCTCCCGCTATCAGGCAAAAGAACTGGCGCTGGCTTACATGAGCGGCAAAAAGCACGATCTGTCGCCGCAGGAGTTTTTGCAGCAGCTGAAAAGCAGCGAAAGATCGTTTGAACACCTGCTGAAACACGGCAGTGAAATGCCGCGTGACGTGCTGGTCAAAAGCTTCTGAACGGCCGGTCGCCGGCCTCTTTCCGTCTACGCCGCCGGTGGCGGGCCTGACAGGTCCGCGCATTCCCGGCCGCCTCTCTCCCTTTCTCTTCGCCCCCGACGTTTCGCCTCCACCGACCAACACTTGTAAAATTCGCCTTTAGAGACGAATTATTGACATATTCGTATTCAGGTGCGAATTTATAGTCATCCCCCATCCACAACGGATCACGCCATGCCGACGCCAATCAGCGTAATCAGCGGCGATCTGGTCGATTCTCGCCGGTCAGACACCGTCAACTACCTCAACGGGCTGCACAGCCTGCTCGATCGGCTGCAGCGCGACGGGCGGCTGCGACAGGTGGAAATCTTTCGCGGCGATGCCTTCCAGGCGCAGGCCGCGCCGGAGGACGGGCTGTTGCTGGCGGTGTATGTTCGCACTGCGCTGCGGGCGATGGGCGCCGCGCACTGGGATGCGCGCATCGCCGTCGGGCTGGGTAGCCAACGGCCCGACGCCGCCGGTTACGGCAGTGCCTTTATCAACTCCGGCAGCGCGCTGGACGCCATGACGAAAAATTGCCGCCTGGCTCTGAAAACCGACAACGATCGGACAAACGCCATTGTCAGCGATCTGCTGCCGATGTTAGATCATGTCATTGGCCGCTTGTCGCAGACCGAAGCGCGCATCGTCCAGGCGAGAATGTTCGCCGACAGCGGCGCGGCCGTAGCCGAGCAGCTGCAAAAAGCCGCTTCCACGGTCTCCGCCACGCTCAAACGCGCGGCCTATGAGGAGATCATGCGGTTTATTCACGCCATTAACAGGATCGTCTGACTATGGATCTGACCTATGCGCCTTTACTGGCCTGGCTGTTGATCATCCATCTGCTGGCGGATTTTCCGCTGCAGCCGCTGAGTTGGGTGGAAGATAAAATCCAACATCGCGCGCGTTCGCGTTTTCTGCTGTTGCACGCGTTGCTGCATGGGGTGCTGGCCGCCTGGGTGGTGGCCGGTTTCGGCCTGCTGCACGGCGGGCTGTCTTCACTGCAGGTGCTGGTCAGCCTGCTGGTTATCGCCGTCAGCCACTACCTGATCGATTTGCTGAAAGTCACCGCCATGATCCGCCTGAGCCCGGCCCGCAGCTTTCTGCTCGATCAGGGATTGCATCTGGCGGTGATCGCCTTGCTGTGGCTGGGGCTGACGCCGAATGCCGGTGAACTGCTCGCGGCGTTGGGACGGCAACTGGGGAGTTGGCAAACCGGCCTGGTGCTGGTGGCCTACAGCCTGATTTATCTGCCGATGAGCCTGCTGATTGGGCAACTGCTGGCGCGCTGGACGCCGCAAATGCCGCCTTCGGCCAAGGCCGACAACGATTCGCTGCTGCGCGCGGGCAAACAGATTGGCTATCTGGAAAGAACGCTGATCCTGACCTTTGTGCTGCTGGGGCAAATTCCGGCGATCGGTTTTTTGCTGGCGGCCAAATCTATCTTCCGTTTCGGCGATCTGCGCCAAAGTGACGATAAGATGCGTACCGAGTATGTGCTGCTCGGCACGCTGTTTTCCTTCACGCTGACCATCATGCTCGGCCTGCTGGTCAACAAACTGCTGTAGCGGTGCGGGGGCGAAGAATTTCGCCCCCGAAGTGAACGCCGAGGCGGCTTAGAGCCACTCGCCGAAGCGGCGGATATAGAAACGCTTCATCAACTGTGCGACCACGCAGTAGCTGACCAGCGTAGCGGCCAACCACGGGAAGTATTCCCACGGCAGCGGCTGCAAGCCAACCAGGGCGCCGAGCGGCGAGAACGGAATGTAGATGCCGAGCGCCATCACCAACCCGGTGGTCAGCAAGACCGGCAGCGCCGCCGTGCTCTGAATGAACGGGATCTTCTGGGTGCGCAGCATATGCACCACCAGCGTTTGCGACAACAGCCCCTCAATGAACCAGCCGGACTGGAACAGCGCCTGGTGTTCCACGCTGTTGGCGGCGAACACGTACCACATCAGCGCATACGTCGTGATATCGAAGATTGACGAGGTCGGCCCAATCCACAGCATAAAGCGCCCGATGTTTTTGGAGTCCCACTTGCGCGGTTTGCGCAGAAACTCTTTGTCCATCTTGTCCCACGGCAGCGACAGCTGAGAAATGTCGTACATCAGGTTCTGAATCAACAGGTGGATCGCCAGCATCGGCAGGAACGGGATGAAGGCGCTGGCCACCAGCACCGAGAACACGTTGCCGAAGTTGGAGCTGGCGGTCATGTTCAAGTACTTGATGATATTGCCGAAGGTCTCGCGCCCTTTGATTACCCCCTCTTCCAGCACCATCAGGTTCTTTTCCAACAGGATGATGTCCGCCGACTCCTTGGCGATATCGGTACCGGTGTCGACCGAGATGCCGACGTCGGCGTCGCGCAGCGCCGGCGCATCGTTGATGCCGTCGCCGAGGAAGCCGACGGTATGGCCGTTGGCCTGCAGCATTTTCAGCACCCGCGATTTTTGCAACGGCGTCAGCTTGGTGAAGACCGTGCGCTGCTCCACTTCGCGCGCCAGTTCTTCGTCATCCATCTGTTCAATCCGCAGCCCGGAGAGCGGCTCGCCCGGCTCCAGCCCGACGTCGCGGCAAATCTTGCAGGTGATCACCGGGTTGTCGCCGGTCAGCACCTTCACCGTCACGCCATTTTCCTGCAGCGCGGCGATCGCCTGCTGAGCGCTCTCCTTCGGCGGATCGAGGAAGGTCAGCAGCCCTTGCACCACCATATCGCGTTCGTCGGCCACGCTCAGCGCTTCGGCCGGGCGCTGCGCATCCAGCTCGCGCGTCGCCAGCACCAGCACGCGGAAACCGTCTTCGTTATATTCTCGGGCCAGCGCCTGCAACGCCGCACGGCGCGCGTCGTCCAGCACCAGCGTCTGATCGCCTTCGCGCACGTGGGTGGCGATCTCCAGCATCTCCTCCACCGCGCCCTTACAGATCAGCTGCTGGCGGCCATTCTCATCCGCCACCACGATCGACAAACGGCGGCGTACGAAATCGAACGGCAGCTCATCCACCTTGCTGAAACGCCCCAGGGCTTCAATCCCCGGTTTGCCGCGGCCAAAGCGGATCACCGCCTGATCCATCAGGTTCTTCATGCCGCTCTGATGGAAGCTGTTCAACCAGGCCAGGTGCAGCACCTCGTTATCTCTGGCGCCGTTGACGTCGATGTGGTGCTCGAGAATGATGCGGTCTTGGGTCAGCGTGCCGGTCTTGTCGGTGCAAAGCACGTCCATGGCGCCAAAGTTCTGAATGGCGTTCAGACGCTTCACCACCACCTTGCGACGCGACATGGCGATCGCCCCTTTCGCCAGGTTGGAGCTGACGATCATCGGCAGCATTTCCGGCGTCAGGCCGACCGCCACCGCCAGCGCGAACAGCGCCGCTTCGCTCCAGTCGCCTTTGGTGAAGCCGTTGATCAGCAACACCACCGGCACCATCACCAGCATGAAGCGAATCAACAGCCAGCTGACGCTGTTCACCCCGCGATCGAACGCAGTCTGCGCCCGTGTCCCGACGATCGACTTGGCCAACGAGCCGAAGTAGGTGCGCCCGCCGGTCGCCACCACCACCGCCGTAGCGGTACCGCTGGCGACGTTGGTGCCCATCAGACAGATGTTGGAGAGCTCAAGCAGCGCGTTCTCGCTGGACACTTCCCCTTCGCTCGACTTCTGCGCCACGTTGCCCATCGCATCGTATTTCTCGATAGGGATCGCCTCGCCGGTCAAAATCGCCTGGCTGATGAACAGATCGCGCGAGGCGATAAGACGCACGTCGGCCGGCACCATGTCACCGGCGGAGAGCTGGATGATATCCCCCGGCACCAGTTCGCGGATCGGCACTTCCAGCGTCAGCGGATGCGCGCTGTAGCTGCTGCGGCGCAGCACCGTGGCGGTAGTGCGCACCATCGATTTCAGCGCTTCCGCCGCTTTGTTGGTGCGGTATTCCTGCCAGAAACGCAGCAGCCCGCTCAGCGTGACCATGGTCAGGATGATAATGACGCCGGTGAGTTCAGTTTCTTCACCGCTCTGGAGCGGCAGCCAATAATCGGTAAAGAAACTGATCGCAGCCAGCACCATCAGCACGAAGATAAACGGGTTGTTGAAGGCCTTGATCAGCTGGATCAAGGCATGCGGCGCCTTGTCATGGGCGACCTGGTTGGCGCCGAACTGCTCCAGCCGCTCATCGGCGTCGTCCTGGGTCAAGCCGTTGCGGTTGCACTTCAGGTTCGCCAGCGTTTGAGCGATGCTGTTGGTGGCCTCTTGCGCAATGGCGTAGGTCACCGCGTCTTTATCACGGCGACGCGTTCTTTCATTAATCTGAGTCATAACGCTATTCTCTTATTTTAGTTCTGCGCACAGCGAAGCCCCGCCCGATAAACAGGTGACTATGCGCAGCTTGGAATTTTTTATTAGCGTGACTAAATGGCGGAATTACCCTGTCAGCCACGCTGGAATCATTTTCCTTCCGGGGTCATCGTCCATAACGCCTCCTTAATGTTCAGCGTTATTCAAGGCGTGCATGAATAAACCTGAACATACAATCAAGTTAATCAATATTTATATCATTAATCAGACCGGTAATTCGGACGCGACGCGCCAGCGAACGGCGCTCACGCTTTTTTCCAGACTGACGCGGCAGACAATACCTTCGATTTCTTTTTGCGCGGCCGGCGTAGCGGTAATTTCCGCGCACACTTCCAATTGCCCCGGGCTCGAAATATCGGCGCTGCGCAAGGATTGCAGCCGCAAGGCGACGCCGTTCAGCGCCTGCAGGATCAGGGTGCGCACCAGAATTTCGTCCTGCTCGCCGCAGGTCACCTGAATGCGATAGCACAGTTCCAGATCGGTCGCCTGCTGATGCGGCTGCAGATTGATGCGCTGCGCGGCTTCGCGCAGCAGGATATTGGCGCACAGGATCACCAGCGTAGCGACCACCGCATCCCAATGCTGGCCCAGGCCGCACAGTACGCCGATCCCCGCCGAACACCACAGCGTGGCGGCGGTGTTGAGGCCGCGAATATTAAGCCCTTCACGCATGATCACGCCGGCGCCGAGGAAGCCAATACCGGAGACGATCTGCGCCGCCACGCGGCCGGCGCTGGCCGGATCGGTGGACATGGAGCTGAGAATAAAGACCGCCGCGCCGGTCGCCACCAGCGCATTGGTGCGCAGGCCGGCCATGCGTTGGCGCCACTGGCGTTCGGCGCCAATGACCGCGCCCAGGCACATCGCCAGCAATAAATTCAAAACGAAAGGAGTCATAGCCATGACTGTCCCCTTAATTAACCGCAGGAGATAAAATCATGTGCTGTTTAGCACACGCGAAATCGCGCTGAAAATAAATCAGCGAATCAGCGTGCTGTGCCTGGAGGGAAAAGGCTGTGGCTGCAGAATACCATAATAACGTCCAACTCAATTCACCTGAAACCGTCAGGCATCAGGAAACGTTTCTTATTCGGGTATGCACAGCTCAGAAATAACTGGAGAGGGGTGCTGCCCGCCGATAACGGCAAGCAACAAATCAGAAGAGAATTGGTCAGCTTGCCTTATTTGTTTTATTACAACTACAACTGTCCAATTGGGTTTCTCCACTGAAATTTTGGCTGAGTATAGTGACGTCGGGTAATGAAGTAAAGG